>CAJHZD010000006.1_pt1 | contig 17916 bp, 14 predicted proteins | sample 9198941 | NCBI WGS metagenome assembly CAJHZD01 (sample SAMEA7708371, study PRJEB35096) | sediment metagenome | biome: marine neritic benthic zone biome [ENVO:01000025]; feature: sediment [ENVO:00002007]; material: shallow marine sediment [ENVO:03000034] sea grass bed [ENVO_01000059] ...
ACAGGGAGTTGGGTCGCGCTGCTGGACTCCTATGACGAGTTGCAGCCTCGAAAACTCGAGAGACAGTGCTTGGCCATCACCGAACAAGAAGGATTTCGCATCTGCCACACCGACGAGATATGGATTCGCCGAGGCGTCCGAGTCAACCCGAAAGCCAAGCACGCCAAAGGCGGTGGGTGGATCTTTAGTGACTGTCTTCCGCTGTGCGTCGTATCTCCGTCCTCGGTGATGCTCGAGATGTCACTGCTCGACGAAGTCGGAATGTTCGACGAGGACCTGCCAGCCTGCGAAGACTACGACCTGTGGCTTCGAATCTGTTCGAGATATCCAGTCTTGTACATCGACGAGCCTCTGGTCGTGAAGTATGGTGGCCACGGCGATCAGCTGTCGAGAGTGACCTGGGGCCTCGACCGGTTTCGGATCTTGGCTCTCGACAAGTTGCTTGCGAGCGGGACCCTCACCGACGACCAGAGACGAGAAACGGTGTCGACTCTGTTGACCAAGATCGATATCTTTGTCGGCGGAGCTCATAAGCGAGGCAAAATCGACGAAGTCGAGCGGTTGGAAATCATACGATCGCGCTGGCTCGAAGGTGCCGACAGGGTAGGGGAGGTCCAGGGATGATTCGAATCGTAGTTGCCCTGCCAGCCGAGGCAAGGCCGATCGCGTCTCACTTTGGTCTCGATCGATACAGCCAACTCGATCCTCTGGCGATCTATCATCGACCGGATATGGCTTTGATCGTCTCGGGTCCTGGGTCCGAGTCGGCGGCAACTGCAGTTCGCGATCTGTCCCAAAATCTGGATAGTGAGGTTCAATGCGCCTGGCTCAACGTCGGAGTCGCGGGTCATCGGACTCTTCCGGTAGGCACTCCGGTTCTCGCCGCCTCGGTTCTTGCCGACTCCGACGGGCAGTCACTTCGACTCGATCCACCCGACTTGAATTGTGAAACCGGGGTGATCCGCACGGTCGATCGGATCGAGTCGGGTTTCGAGGACGACTGCCTCTATGAAATGGAGGCTTTCGGGTTTTGTAGCGAGGCGATGAAAGTCTCGGACGCAAAACTGGTTCAGGTTCTCAAGATCGTTTCCGATAATCTGGAGACCGGCACCGGCTACGTCTCAGCGAGAACGGTTCAAACGCTGATGGAGTCTTGTCTGCCTTTGATCGACCGGCTCGTCTACTCGCAGAATCGGCGGTCTCGCGAGGTGACGTCGAAGATGGGTCTGAAACCCACTTCTGGAGAAAATCCCTAGTTTTCGATCGCCCTGTCTGCGGGATCGCCATAACCGGTCAGCTCCACGTACCCATCGCCGGTCAGCGCACTGCCTTTGCTAGATCCGGATACCCGAACCGCTCCTTCCCAGTAGCGTACAGAGAGACTGAGCTCCTGGTCCGCCAGTCTTGGCGTCACCGTGAGTTCGATGCGCTCGTCGGGCACGACGATCTTCCAGCGCGCCGGATACCGGGCTCGTGTTGCAGGGCTGGTCCACCAATCGAGAGTCTCAATGGAGAAATCGCCTTCTCCTAGGCGCTTGACCGATCCGTCTCGTGCAACGAGTGAGCCACTGCTCAACGGATCGACGGCGCCATCCTCGAGTCTGAGCTGATAGATCATCAGATCCTGGCCGTCGGAGAGCTGTAGGGCAAACCAGTCCCAACCGGCTTGTGACGGCTCTAGGGCGCTGGTACTCCACTCTCGATCGAGCCAGCTCGATCCCTGCACAGCAAAAGTCTCGAGGCCGAGAATCACGACACCCCGGGTCGGCATGCGGGTCATTGAATAGTAGTCGGCAGCGTTGCCGAGCTCGCGACCTTTGCGACTCAGCCCACGATCGCCCTGAAGCACAGTGGGTTTGGCACTGCTCAGGTCGAGCTCCAAGCCGACCGATTCATCACCGGCACGCAGTCGGAAGGGGGGAGGATCCTGCCCGAGGAGCTCCCAGTCATCGAGCCAGGCTCGGAAGGGTCGTGTCGTAACGCCGGCGAGTCCCAAGGCACCGCGGCTGAAGCGCTCGAAGGCGTGAAAGCTCTTGCCTTCGACATCTGTCAAGGCAAAGTGCGCCATGTAGAGCTGGCGGGTTGCCCAATCGGAGTCGCGGTCGGGCTCTTCGGTGTCTATCGCGCTTCGGAACAGAGTGAACTGGTAGCCGAACTCTCGTCCATCAGCACTGGTCAGGTTGCCGGTGAGATACCACCATTCGTTTCGGAAGTCGGGATGGGCGCCATGATCGTCTGGAAACGAAAAGGTTCTCGGCTCGTCGGCTCTCTCGTACCCAGCCGTGTCTCCCTGCGCGAGCAGGCTCGTCAGCGTCAACGCAGGGGTAGCCGAATCGGACGAGACGGCATCGATCCTTTGACATTGGGTAGCTAGCAGTGCCGCAAGCACAAGCGGAATGACTCTCCCGGGGGTCATGAACGCAGGTCTCTCGGATTACTCACTTCTCAGTGCCTCCGCGGGGGATGTTCTCGACATCCTCCAGGCTGGGTAGAGTCCCGCCAAAAGAGCCGCCACAACGCCGACCGCCACGGCTTGAACCAGCGTGGCGGGAACGATCAGCAGCTCGAGGGTCCAGCCGAAAGAGCGACGATTGATGACCGTCACCATGATCACTGCAATGGCGACTCCGACAGGCACCGAAAGAAGCCCAGCGGTCAGCCCCATGAGACCCGTCTGCTGGGAGATCAGACGCCAGAGTTGCCCCGGAGTCATCCCTTGCGCCAGAAGCACACCTTGCTCTCTGGATCGTTCGAGTTGTAGGGCCATCAGAGAGCTCAGCACGCCAACAAACGCGACGATGACGGCAAGCGCCCTCAGCACGGCCGTAATGCGGAAGGTTCTGTCGAAGACCCGCATCGACTGGTCTCTGAGCTCCTGATTCGATACCACCTTGGCCGTGGTCTGATCACCGAGTCGATCGAGAATCTCCGCCCTGGTCTGCCGAGTGTCGACGTCATCGGCGATATGTAGCGAGATCGCGGTCAGTCGATCGTCGGTCCAGAGGTCTCGATAGAGCTCCCGTGACAGCATCAAGACACCCTGCTCAGACGAATAGTCGTAGAAGATTCCGGCAACGATGAGCGTCGTCGGTCCCGAGGGAGTGTCGAAGACCACCGGGTCGCCCCGATTCAGGCCTCGCCGGTAGGCCAGCGATTCCGACACGATGATTCCTTCGCCAGCGTCCAGCAGCGACCAGGCCTCGTCCGAATCGACTTCCACGAAGGAGAAAGCCGATCGGCTTTCAGGCGCGACCTCCATCGCCATCGCTCGTGCCGGCGTTCCGTCCACAGTCGCTTGGAAATGTCGGAGGGCGTTTGCCGCAACTACGCCAGGGATCCTGTCGAGCGTCTCGAACAGATCGGATTCGAATGTCGGGCCACCGGAGAATCGACGCGCTGGACTGACAAACGACGACACGTACAGATCGGCTGGCAGCGAGTATTCGAGCCAGTTTTCGACCGTGGTTCGAAAGCTTCGAATCATCAAGTCGACCCCAACGGTCACCGCCAAGGCCATCATCAGCGCAGCCACGGCGATCCCGGTCCGGCTCAGCATCGCCGAGACCCCTCGGGTCGCCAGCCGGCCAAGCTGACCGAAAAGACGCCCAGCGATCGGGGTCGTGGCCGTCATCAATCCGAGCGTGAAGATGGGCGTCAGGGAGGCGGCTCCCATGAGAAAGGCGAACAGACCGATAAATGCGGGGACGAGCTTCTGCCCCGAGGTGAGAAGCAGTGTCACACCGATTGCGAGCAAGACCAGACCAAGAATCGTTGCCGCCGGCACAGCCCGGTGAACTCGGGCCTCCAACTCGACAGTTTCAAGCGCCCTGCGTGGAGGGGTGGAAGTCGCCTCGATCGCAGGAGCGAGAGCAGCGACAAGGGTTGCACCGATTCCGACCACAAAACCCTTAGCGAGCGTGAAGGGCTCGATCGCCACCGACCGAACCGAGACAACATAGTAGAGATCGTTGATGGTCTGAGTCACCAGACCGACCAGACTCTTCCCGAGGGCGATACCCGCCGCTTGACCGATGAGGGTCCCGACAAGCCCGAGAAAAAGGGCTTCGGCGACGATCAACAGCAAGATCTGGCGACGGGTGGTGCCGATTGCTCTTAGAACAGCCAGCAGCTGACGCCGCTGCACGACTGCGAAGGTCATCGTGTTGTAGATCAGGAAGGTGCCGCAAAACAGCGCTAAGAGGCTCAGGGCCTGTAGGTTGAGCCGGAACGCTCGAGTCATCTGATCGGCCGTATCCCTGGTTGCCGACGCTTCTTGAATCTCGACATTCTCAGGCAGGGCAGATCGGATGGGGCCGAGGACCGACTGGGCCGCCTCGTCGTCGTCAACGATCAAATCGATGCGCGTCAAGACCGCGCCGAGTCCCAGCACCTCCTGAGCGGTCGAGATGTCGACAACCGCGATTTCCGAGATGGCGTCCCGTGTCACATCATCTTCGGCTTGCAGGTATCCGATCAATTCGAACTGGGTGGTTTTGTTGCCCGCTTCGGCCGAGAGGGTGTCGCCGATCCTTAGTCCGAGATCGTTGGCGGTGGTCTTTTCCAAGAGCACTGCGCCACGAACGAGTAGAAATCGGGTCAATTCGAATTCCGGCCCCAGGGTGTTGCCCAGATAGGAGCGGAAGCTGGACTCCGCAAACGGGTCGATTCCGAGAATGCTGAAGACCCGACCGTCCACTCCCGAGACCGTGAAGTCTCCCTGAACGACAGGCGCCAAGTTCCGAACTCCCCGATCCACCCGCAGTTGGCGATAGAGACCCTGTGGCACTTCGCCGGACATGCCGACGATCTGGTGGGTCGCTCTGCCGACGATCGCATCGGAGGAGAGCTCGAAGGCCCTCTGGGCGCTTCCGTTGGCAACGTCGATCGCCACCACGACCGCGACTCCCAGCGCAATACCCAATACTGCAAGCACGAGCTGCCAGGTGTGGCGCAAGAGGTAGCGAAAACTCGACCGCAGCAGAAGGGTATTCATGACGCCTCGGATTGGCTCCGCTCAACGAGCTTTCCCCGTTCGATGGTCAAGGTCCGGTCCGAGATCCCAACAACCTGGCGACTGTGTGTAGCCATCAGGAGAGTCTTGCCGCTCGATCGGGTCAGTCGGTCTAGTAGTTGAATGACTTGCACGCCAGTCTCGACGTCCAGGTTCCCGGTCGGCTCGTCTGCAAGAACAATATCGGGTTCGTGTATCAGGGCTCGAGCGACCGCGACACGCTGGCGTTCTCCACCCGAGAGACGTTCGGGAAACGAGCCGGCACGATGCTCCAATCCGACCTCCGAAAGAAGCTCGGCGCAACGAATACGATCCTCGGAGCCGATTCGCCCCTTTAGCTCCAGCGGCAAAAGAAGATTCTCCTCGACCGTCAGAGTCGGTATCAGGTTGAAGAACTGAAAGATGAATCCGATATGGTCGCGACGAAACAGGGTGCGGTCCCGCTGAGAGAGGGAGTTGATCTCGACACCCGCGAGGCGAATGGAACCTCGGTCGGGCTGATCGATCCCGCCGAGAAGATTGAGCAGGGTCGACTTACCCGAGCCGCTCTTGCCGAGCAGCACGACCAGCTCTCCGCGGGTGATCGTGGTCGAAATATCGTCCAGCACGAGATGTGACTGGTCACCCTCTCGATAGGACTTGCTGACACCGCCGAGTTCGATCATCGAGTCCGTATTGTTGTGGAGCACGCAAGACCCAGAGCCGGATTGCCTTTGCTTCCAGTACGTCCTATACAATGCGCCCAAGGACTATCCGAGATTGAGCGATCGCAAATACAAGCAACGAGGATACATGGATGACGACTCGCCGGGGAAGAGACCGCGGTCGACAGGTCCTAGGGAGCCTTCCGAAAAGCCACGTGGGCGAGGTCTTGGGAAGCCAACGAAAACGGTCTTCCGCTGTAGTCGCTGTGGCCAAAAGGAAGTGGTCTCGAGTCTGGTACCGGAAAGCGTCTGCTCGCAGTGTGACGAGGATCTTCATACCTGTACGAACTGCTCACACTTCGATACCTCTGCACGCTTCGAATGCCGCGAAGCGATCCAGGAATCCATTCCAAAAAAGTCCAAGCGAAACAATTGCGAACTATTTTCAGCCAAGGTGATTCAAGAATTCGAGTCCGAGAGCCTGTCCCCAGAAGACGCAAGGTCGGAGTTCGACTCGCTATTCGATTTCTAACGGACCGCCTGCTGCAGCAGCCGGCGATCGAGGCAAGTGTGACCTTGGTTGCGTAGAGCCCTTTAACGAGAGTCGAGGGGGTATCGATGTCGACTTTGACCAACATCGTGAATCAGATCAGCGGGTTTATTTGGGGTCCCTACCTGCTGATCCCCTTGCTACTGCTGACCGGTCTGTACCTGACGCTTCGACTGCGCGGTATCCAGTTTCGAAAGCTTTGGTACTCGCTCTATCTGGCCTTTGTGGTCCGAAAGGAAAAGGACGCCGAAGGCGATATCTCGCATTTCCAGGCTCTGATGACGGCTCTCGCGGCGACGGTTGGAACCGGCAACATCGTAGGGGTGGCCACAGCGATCGCTGCCGGCGGTCCCGGAGCTCTGTTCTGGATGTGGATGACCGGTCTCGTGGGTATGGCTACGAAATACTCCGAGGCCCTGCTGTCGGTCAAATATCGAGTGACAGACGAGCTGGGCGAGCAGTCCGGCGGGCCGATGTACTACCTGGCGCAAGGTATCCCGAATCGCAGTATCGGCAAGGGGCTCGGACTTCTGTTTGCCCTGTTTGCTTCGATCGCGGCTTTTGGTATCGGCAACATGGTTCAGTCGAACTCGGTTGCGGACGCGCTCAGACAGTCGTTTGGCGTTCCGACCTGGGTCAGTGGTCTCGTCCTGGCAACCGGCGCCGGTGCGGTCATTCTGGGTGGAATCAAGTCGATTGGCCGGTTTACCGGCATGTTCGTGCCTCTGATGATTGCCGCCTACATGCTTGGCTCGGGAGCAATTCTGGTGAGGTTTGCCGATCGCATCCCTTCTGCTCTGGCCCTTGTTTTTGATAGCGCCTTCAGTGGTACAGCCGCGGCAGGCGGGTTTCTCGGCGCCGGCATCGCCCAGGCGATTCGATTTGGCGTCGCCAGAGGGATCTTTTCGAACGAATCAGGTCTGGGCTCGGCAGGAATCGCAGCCGCGGCGGCACAGACAAAAGCGCCGGTGCGTCAGGCTCTGGTTTCGATGACCCAGACCTTCATCGATACACTGGTGGTTTGCACCTTTACCGGTTTGACGATTCTTGTCACCGGAGGTTGGCAGGAGGGGCTCAACGGTGCACCCCTGACGCAGTTTGCATTTCACCACGGTCTGCCTGGCGAGTGGGGCGACGTCATCGTTACGATAAGCCTGGCGCTGTTTGCCTTTTCCACTATCCTGGGTTGGAGCTACTATGGGGAGAAGAGCGTCGAATATCTGTTGGGAGTTGGCGCCGTCAGGCCCTACCGCGTGCTTTTTATCGTAGCGATCTTTTTTGGAGCCATCCGGAGTTTGGACTTTGTTTGGAGTGTCTCAGATGCCATGAACGGACTCATGGCGCTCCCGAACCTGATCGGTCTGCTGCTGCTCAGCGGTGTGATCGTGAAGGAGACCAGGACCTTTTTCAGGGGCCGAGACAACTAGCGGTGGGCTATCGCTGGGCGGCTGACATTCTGGCCCTTGTCCACCTTGGATTCGTGGTCTTCGTCACCTTTGGAGCGCTCCTGGCGCTCAGGTGGCCGAGGCTGGCCTGGATCCACATTCCAGCCGCTCTATGGGGGGCTGCGATCGAGTTTGGAGGTTGGATCTGTCCGCTCACGCCTCTGGAAGGATGGCTGCGTCGGCAGGGTGGCGAAGCTGGTTATGGTGGTGGTTTCGTCGAGAACTACTTGATCCCGATACTCTACCCAGGCGTACTGACACGACAGATACAGATCGGTCTGGGACTCGCCGTCCTGGTCCTGAATCTCGGAATCTATGCAATCGTGGTCCGAAGGCATCGAGCCGAGACCCGCTAGCTAATCGAGGTAACCCAGCGCCCGAAGCTGTTGCTGGGTCTTGTCGTCCAGGACCGGCTCCTCCTGGTCCAACTCGAGGTATTTGCCACGCTCGACCCAGGCCCCGAGAAGCGATCTCAACCAAGCGACCTCCAGGGCGTCGTGGCCAGCTATGTTGTGCAGCTCTCCAGGGTCCTGAATCAGATCGAAGAGATACTCCGGATCGCGACTCCTACCCAGCCCTTCGCCCATCCCATAAGTCAGCCCGACACGGGGCGCTTGGATCAGCTTGTAGCGCTCGGTCTGAGCCAGAAAGATCCCCCCTTTGACGCTCGATGCAGCCGCAAACCGCACATCGAACCGATTCTCGATCGCAGATTGGCCGAGCAACCATGGCCAGAGGTCTCTGCCCGACCCGAACCCGGAGGGCTTGGCTCCAACCAAGGCTCGGAGGGTTTCGTGAAGGTCGGTATTGACGGTCGGAAGCTCGTTTCTCGCTGCGGATAGACTTCCGGGCCAGGAAAATATCAGCGGGATGTCGAGTTGCTCTTTGTAGAGGGTGTAGCCGTGGAGAACACCTCCATGGTCGAATAATTCTTCACCATGATCCGAGGTGAATATCAGCAGGATCTCTTCTCTGGCAAAGCGCTCCGCGAGCTCGTCGAGAAAGAGACCAATCTGCTGGTCGTTGTAGGCCAGGGCCCCGGCATAGAGTCCCTCGATTCTTCTCTGGTCCTCTTCGTCGATCTCCATTCGGCGATGCTTGACGTGAAGTAGGTTGCTCGTACTCGCCTGGAAAGTGGACCGGTTCGATCCGACGAACTCGTTTTGAATGGCCTCGGGAGGATCGTATGGATTGTGGGGATGGATCGTATGAAGATAAAGAAAGGCCCTGTCGCCGGTCTCGAGTTGATCTAGCCAATCGAGAGCCGCTTTCTGAACCCTTTCCGCGTTATTGTTGTAGGCCTTTGAGCTGTCGACATACTCCTGGAACACGACCTCGGTTGCTAAGTGCTCGAAGCCTCGAGAGGTGCCGTAGGTCTCCGATACATAGCCATTTCCAGAGAAGGCCGCGGTTCGAAACCCCGCCTCCATGAAAGATTCGGCCAGGGTTTGTGGTCCATCGGCGGGCATCTTCGCGTGGCCGCGGGTGACAAAGATCTGGCCTGTGAATAGGGACTTGGTGGACGGAATCGTATTGGGTGCCACACTCTGGTGGCGAGTGAAGACGACGCCTTCCTGGGCCAAACGGCTCAGATTGGGTGTACGACTGGTCTCGGGGTCTGCCAAATCGACGAAGTCACCACGCAGAGCGTCGAGCACATAGAGAATCACCAAGCGCGGAGGAGACGGCAGATCGGAATCGAGCTCTACAGTGGTGGAAGTCGCGGCCTGCTCGACTTCGGTCAGTTCGAGATCGGTCCAGATTCCGCTGGGACCGGATCCTTCGGCCACCAAACGGATTCGGACCAATCCTTCCTTGGAGGTCAATGGAATTGAGAAGTCTCGCTGTGGGAGCAAACGCCTCCAGCCAGCCTGCGGCCATTCGAATGCCGTAGTCTCGTCCTCGCCTTCACGCATCACCCGGATTGAGAAGCGTTGGTTCTCTCCAAGTTGGGCAGGGGGTGTCAACTCACCGCTCAGGCGGGCTCCCGGATCGAGTCTCCTCACAAAATCGACCATCGAATACGGTTCTTGGACGACTCGATGTTTCGAGATCTCGACCGTACCTGGAGCCACGGCCGAATCGAGGTGCCCGGAGATCACGACCGGGTCGGCCGGCTTCGGAAATGTGAGCTTGATCGGGATCCGGCCCAGGGGGAGACTGCTCGGAAGAGGGATCTCGAGGGGGTCGGACAGAGCCACATTCGAGGAACCGTGCCCGGGTATTTCTATCTCCACTTCGAAATCTCCGGTCTCCCCCAGGATTTCCAGATCGAGAACCAATGTTCGAGCTCGACTGCTCAGATTCGCCAATTCGATCCAGGCACCCTCTTTGTAGGGCACCAGGAGCAGTTTCCCCTTTTGCTTCCAGGGCCACCAACCCCTGAGAAACCTATGGCCCTGAAACGTGGGTGGTGGGCTCAGGACTCGGCTGTCTGTAACCACGTCGGGAAGATGTCGATCGTTGATCAGAGGTGCCGACTCGGATACCGTTCTGGTTTTGCAACCCGCCACCAGGATCAGCGCTACCAACCCTGTGGTACATTTCGCGCCTATGGATGCTCTAGTTCGCGTCATTATGGGATCACGTTCCGACTGGGCGACGATGGAACACGCCGTTCGTACTCTCGAAGGCCTGGGAATTCCGCACGACGCTCGGATTCTATCGGCCCATCGCACTCCTGAGGCACTTCTTCGCTACATTCAGTCATCCGAGGCCGAAGGTGCGCGCGTGTTTATCGCTGCCGCCGGGGGCGCAGCCCATCTTGCAGGAGTCATTGCGGGGCACACTCCGCTACCGGTGCTTGGAGTCCCGATGGAGTCACCAGCCCTCAAGGGGATGGACTCCCTGCTTTCGATCGTGCAGATGCCGGCAGGCATTCCGGTTGCGACCTTTGCGATCGGCAAACCGGGTGCAATCAATTCGGCTCTCTTCGCGGCCTCGATCTTGGGTTTGGATCACCCAGAATTCGCAACGGCTCTGAAAGAATACCGAAAGGGCCGGGCGGAAAAGGTCTTGGCCGACCCAGATCCCCGGCTCGATCCCCCGGCCTAGTCGCCCAGTCGGCTGGCTGAGGCGGAGAAGTCTCCATGACAGCGATTGTCACAGCAGTCTGTCTACTCGCCTACGTTCTCGCCTATCGTATTTACGCCAAGTACCTGGCCGATCGTGTCTTCGCCTTGGATCCCGAGGCCGAGACGCCTGCGCACACCAAACGAGACGAGGTCGACTATGTGCCGACGAATCGCTTCGTGCTGTTTGGACATCACTGGGCGTCGATAACCGGTCTGTCGCCGATGCTCGGACCCGCGGTGGCGGTGATTTGGGGTTGGCTACCCGCGATGCTCTGGGTCGTCTGTGGGGCGATCTTCGTCGGTTGCGTGCACGACTTCGGCGCCCTGGTGGTGAGCATGCGAGCGCGTGGGATGTCGATCGGCAAGGTCACCGAAGGCATTATGGGACCGCGAGCCAAGACGCTGTTCCACCTGATCATTTTTTTTGGAGTCGCTCTGGCGATGGGCGTCTTTGTCTATGTCATCGCGGTGATGTTCTCGATCTCCGAGACCTGGGATGCGGCCGAGCCGATGGCCGACCCCTCGTCTTTTCCGACCGCCGTTCTGCCGTCCGCAGCACTGATCATGATCGCGATGGCCATGGGGTTCTTGCTCTATCGCAAGGGTTTTCGTCTGCTACCGACTACGATCGTGGGCTTCGTATTGATGCTGCTCGGAGTCTGGGGTGGGATCCAGTGGCCCCTGCTGTGGATGGACAGAGCTACTTGGCCCAGTCAGTCGACGTGGATTCTGATCCTGCTCGGGTATTCCTTCGTCGCCAGTGTGCTGCCGGTGTGGAGCCTGCTCCAGGCTCGGGATTTCCTGAATTCGCTGCTGCTCTATCTGGGTCTGGGTTTGAGTTTCCTGGGCGTCTTTTTATGGCGACCGGAATTCGCCGCGCCAGCCTTTCGACCCCATCCCGAAGGAGCGCCAAGCTTCTATCCCTTTGTATTCATCATCATTGCGTGTGGCGCCGCAAGCGGCTTCCATTCTTTGGTGGCCTCGGGCACCACAGCGAAGCAGATCGATCGGGAGACCGACGCCAGGTTCATCGGCTACGGCGGCATGATCGGCGAGTCGCTGCTAGGCCTCCTGGCAGTTCTGGCCTGTACCGCGGGAGTGCTGGGTGCCGGTGGATACTCGGCAGCCGAGGTCTGGGCGCAGACCTACCAGTCCTGGGGCTCGATGCAGTCGCTCGGACAGCAGGTAGGGATCTTTATCACCGGATCGGCTCAATTCATCGAGAAGCTGGGAATCGTCGATCACAAGGTGGCGACAGCGTTTGTCGCTGTCGTGGTCGTGTCTTTTGCGCTGACCACGCTCGATTCTGCCACTCGCCTGCTTCGATTCAATATCTCTGAAATCGGCGAGACGCTCCGACTGCGAGTTCTGGACAACCGTTTCGTAGCCTCGGCTGCTGCGGTCCTCGTAATCGCGATCTTCGCCTTCTACAAGATCGGCGGCCAACCGGCCGGCCTGGCGCTCTGGCGGTTGTTTGGCACCACCAATCAGCTTCTCGCCGGGTTGGCGCTTCTGACGGTGAGCCTCTATTTGCATCAGAGGGGAAAAAATCCTTACTTTACGGCGATACCGATGCTTTTCATGGCGGTATCGACAATCGCCGCGATGGTCTCGAATCTGAAGGATTTCTGGGCTCAGCGGCAGGAGGGTGGCGGTGTCCTGTTCGTGGTGGGCTTGGTGTTGCTGTTGTTGGCGCTCTGGTTGATGGGTGAAGCGATAGCCGCCATGTTGCGATTCAGGGGCAAAAAACCGATCAAAACCATGAGTGTGCTCTACGAATGAAACGCTCGCCGGATCTGACGACTCGAAAGTTCTCGAGATGACTCGTGATGCCTCGACAGTGGTGGCCGACAGGTCTCCGAGAGTGCTGCTTCGCGGCGGCCAAGTGCTTACGATGGACTCTGAGGCGAGGGTGCTACCGGTCTGTGATGTCTTGATCGAACAGGACTCGATTTTGGCGATCGGTGCGAATCTCGAGACGACGGAAACGACTCGGGTCATCGACGTCTCGGACTGCTGGGTCATGCCGGGAATCATTCAGGGTCACGTTCATCTCGGGCAAACGTTTTTCCGTGGTCTGGCCGAAGGCCGTCGACTGTTGCCGTGGCTACGGGAGAGGATCTGGCCACTCGAAGCCGCGCATACGGACGAGAGTGCCTATTGGTGCGCGATGTTGGGAGCTGCCGAGTGTCTGATGTCTGGGACCTCGGCGGTCCAGGAGATCGGCCTCGGCCCCGGAGCGGCCGGTTTGTTGAAGGCGATCGGCGATTCGGGCCTCCGAGCCCAGGCCGGGATGTGTTTGATGGATTGTGGTGAAGGAATGCCCGTCGGGCTTTTCGGTGAAACCGATCGAGTCTTGAGTGACACGGTCGATCTGGGCCAACGCTTCGAGAGATCTGCTGAGGGCCGGCTGAGCTATCTTCTCAATCCCCGGTTCATCCTGAGTTGCTCGGATGATCTGTGGAGTGGCATCGAGTCGATCTCGAGCGATCGGGGCTGGCCGATTCACACACATGCCCTGGAGCAGGAGGAGGAGACCCGGATCGTCCGCTCATTGAAGAAGGGCAGAGACGAGATCGAGTATTTCGATCAGATCGGAATCCTGGCCAACGACTTGCGGATAGCTCATGGAGTCTGGCTGACGCAGGCCCATCTCGATACGGTGCAATCGAGTCGGTTCAGCGTAGTCCACTGCCCGAGCACGAACCTGAAGCTCGGTTCCGGAATCGCAGATGTCGTGGCAATACGTAGGGCCGGCGTACCGGTCGGCATAGGTTCCGACGGTGCTCCCTGCAACAATGAGCTCGATGGGTTCAAGGAGCTGCGACTGGCGGCGCAGTTACAGCAGTTGAAACATGGCCCGGACATGTTTTCCGGTCGGGATGCGCTGCGCTTGGCCACTAGCGAGGGGGCTCAGGCGATGGGTCTCGCGAGGCGAACAGGCAGTCTCGAACCTGGGAAGGCGGCGGATGTGCTCGTTCTCGACAAGAACCGTCCGGAGTTTTTTGCAGCGTCCGAAGCAGATCCACACGATCTCATTGCGTTTGGAGGATCCAGGGCCGCGGTGAAGCATCTCTTCGTGAACGGGGATCACCTGGTAGACGGGGGGGCACTGTCACACCTCGACATCAATGAGATTCGGATTCAGGCGACTCGCTGCCTGGATGAGCTTTTGCAGCGAGCTCGCCTCTAGACCGCGAGCGCCTCGCTACGGTGGTCTCGAAGATCACCGCGCAAATGCTGCCCACCACGAGGACAATCGCGTAGTGCATCGCTCTGTACAACAGCACTCCTGCTGCCGCGTCGATCTCGGGCACATCGACGGCGACGAGTAGCGCGATCATCGCTGCTTCGGTGGTCGCGAATCCGCCAGGCGTACCTGTGAGCATGCCAGCTGCAAGCCCCAGGCTCACGATCGCGAATACGTAGAGGAATCCGATCTCGGTGGAGAGCGACAGCAGCACCAGCCAGAGTGCCAGCGCGTTGGAAATCACGATGCCCACACCGCAAACCGCAAGCTTCAGTTGCAGCCCTACATCACCAAAAGCGGCGCGAAACGTCTCCGCGATCGTTCTGCCCCCGGAGGCGATGGGTCCGAGCTTGTGCAGATGAGTCTTGGCTCTGCGTGTGAAGAACGAGGTCCACTGCCAACGTCGAGCGCTAGGAGTTCTGAGACGCCACCAGGCGATCGAGAGGGTCAATAGCGCAGCAGGGAAAACCGCGATGGCGACAGCCGCCCTTTGCCAGCCCAGCGTCCAGGCAAATGGCACGATGGCGATCCACATCAGCGTCGTCTGTACGAGCTGATTACCCAGCTGTTCGACCAGAATGGTCGCGTAGATACGGGAAAAGGGCGTCTGGTAGATCTTGCTCAGCCCACGCGCTCGAACGATTCCACCCAGCACTCGGGCGGTCGGAGTTACGTGATTCAGCAACACGCCCGTCATCAGGGAGGTCCAGACGATGAATCGCGACAGGTGCAGCCCCGCGAAATCGAGCACCACCGACCATCGGTAGTAGATGAGCCCGAATCGAGCCGCAAGACATCCCAGAGCCAAGGCCACATAGGGCTTCCGGGCTTGACCGATCTTGCGGATCAATTCGTCCCAGCCGATTCTGTCTATGAAGCGCCATACGAAATATGCCACCGCGACCACGATGAGTACTCGTACAATCGACTTCAGGAGGGAGCTCTTGAGGGGCTCTCTCGCTTCGAGTGTCCGCATTGCGACCGCGTCGGCGACGCGATCCGAGCCGATCTCGAGCTGGGACTCTGCCGATCTGTTCGAGCTGTTTTCTACTTGTGACACCCCAGCTACGGTATCGTGACCGCGAAGTCTGGTAAATTCCGCCCTCGTGTCTATTCTGAACCGTACGATTCGACTCTGGGCCCTTGTTGTCGGTTGTCTGGTGGCGCCCGCCGCGTTCGGGGCCGCCGCCACAACACCGAACGTCCTACTCATATCGATCGACACACTCCGCGCGGACCGGATGTCCGGTTATGGATACACCAGGAACACGTCGCCGAATCTCGACCGACTTCTGGGCTCGGGTGCGATCTATACCCAAGCTCGCACCGTCGAGCCTTTGACGGCTCCGGCCCTGGCTTCGATGTTGACGTCTCTGCCACCTCATGAACATGGCTCGACTCGTAACGGGCTGCGCGTGCGCGGAGATCTTCCTTCGTTGCCGCGGATTCTGAGAAGTCAGGGCTTTCGCGCCAGCGCCTTCGTCGGAAGCTGGACACTGCGGGACAAGCTTTGGGGCATGGCCTCTCACTTCGACCATTTCGAGGATGTTCTGACAAGAGCTCGCTGGTATGGGCTTGTCAAACGAGAGGCGAATGCGGAAGACATCAACGAGCGGGCTATGGCATGGCTCGAGGAGCATCGCGAGACATACCCGTCGAGACCCTTCTTTGCCTGGGTTCACTACGTCGAGCCTCATGCTCCCTACAAGATGCAGCGCGAGTTTCTGGACCAGTTGGGACCATCTCCAGATGGGGATCTCTACTCTTCGCAGAGTCGTTACGATTCCGAGATCGCCTACGTCGACTACCATGCCATGGATCTGGTCGAACAGATGCGAGCGGTCTTTCCAGCCGACAACACCCTGATTGTCGTGGTCGCCGATCATGGAGAGAGCCTGGGTGAGCACCGCTACTGGGGGCATGGTCGAAATCTTTACGAGCCTTCGCTGCATATACCGATGGGCGTTGTCTGGCCTGGGATCATCGAGCCGATGTCGATCGAAGCACCTGCATTGATCTCCGATCTGGCGGCAACGGTTCTGGGTTTGCTGAGTGTCGAGGTGCCGGAGTATTTTCAGGGATTCGACTGGACCGGCGTGCTCACCGATCGAGAAGATGCCGATGACAGCCGAGTTACGACCTATCAGGCACACAAAGGATCGGTCAGCCCCAAAGAGGAGCAGGTCAAGCTCCGTCAAAGAGGTCTGCTTCAGGTCGGTCGAATCGAGGCTGGACGTAAAGAGATCGTTCGGGTCACGAACGACCGGCGATGGGTCTTCGATCTCGGCAAGGATCCGAAAGAAGAGATCGACCTCGCCGGCTCGCAGTCGGGACCATCCGAGTCCATAGAAGGCTGGCTGGAGACAGTCGAGGCAGGGCTTCTGGTGTCCGATGAGCTACCCCCACCTTCCTTGAGCGACGAGGATATCGAAGCGCTGAGGGCTCTCGGATACCTAGAGTAGACGAGCCTCGAGGCTCTATCTGCCACGCCAGATCTTCCAACTATCGACGACCTCGCCACCCCTGGCTACAGCGAATTCGTCGAAGCAGGCCACCGTCAAACAGGAGTGGTTGGGTAGGATTCGCACTCGGGTTCCAATCGCCAACTTGTCGTTGACGAGTCCGTGCTCTTGCGACAGCCTGCGCAGACTCCTGGTCGAGCTCAGAGCTCCGGAGTCGTAGTCTTCGAAGATCTGTCCCATCTCGAGGGGACTCGCAACGGACAATCCCGGGTCCTTGGACATGGCCAGCGCGCCTGCGTCGACAACGGAGTGTGTATGAGCTCGTGGTGACGACACGACACTGGCGACCACTGTGACGGCACAGTCGGATATCTGGCACGCTCCCAGTCCCACCTGGGTGCCGTCGTAGAAGACGTAGTTCCCCGGTCTGGCTTCGTCGATGCCGGCGAGGCTCTCGGCCGCAGACATGGCCGGAGTCGATCCTATCGAGAGAGCCGGAACCTCGATGCCTCGTTTTCGCATCCGATCGGCCAAGCTCACCATGACCGACCGCTCCTGTTCGGCAACTCTGCGTAGCTCTTTCGTACCTGCGACTTTGTAGGCCTGCCCAGAGTGAGTCAGAATGCCGTCGAAGATCAAGACCGGCGAGTCTCGGATCCGCAGTGCCAAATCCAGCCCGAGTGGATCCTCCGGATCGATTCCGGCGCGATGGTAACCACAGTCGACCTTGAGCCAGACCCGAAACGGAAATCGCTTGGCTTCGAGCGCCGCCAGCGCCTCTGCCGAATCGATCACCAGACGCAGGGTACATTTCCGAGCCAAGTCGCAAGCCTCATCGAGACGCCCGAGGATCACGGGGAAGGCCCAGGTAATGTCGTCGAAGCCATGCTCGGCAAACACCGCCGCCTCGTAAAGTGTAGAGACCGTGATGCCGTCACAACCTGCTTGCCTCTGTCGCATGGCGATCTCCATGCACTTGTGTGTCTTGACGTGGGGTCGAAGTCGCACTCCCAAGCTCCTGGCCTTGGAAGCCATTCGTGCGATATTCGCGTCGAGCTTGTCCAAGTCGACGACTAGGGCCGGTGTCGCGAGATCGTCAATCGTGGTCATGAGGAATCGGTCATCGGATTCTCCCATAGCCGATCTGGCCAGATGAACCACAGTTGGCAGATGGGAGGCTGCTCCAGCCGCAGACTCTCGGTCAGAGCGACCGCATAGAGTGACTCTTGATGCGAGTAGGCTTCGGCGCGCTGTCTCAGCTCTTCGTCGTCCTCGATCGGGTCGGTCTTGTAGTCGACGACGACCAGCCGGTCGCGACGGGAGTCCTTCAGCAACAGGTCGATCGATCCGGATACGAACCCTGTCGGCACTTGAGCCGAATGCTGTGGAGGCAACAACACAGGAAGCTCCCGCGCCACCACCTCGAGATCAGGATCGGTGAATCTGGGCCAGAATACACCTTCGACAAATCGCTCGAGTA
>CAJHZD010000249.1_pt1 | contig 17790 bp, 21 predicted proteins | sample 9198941 | NCBI WGS metagenome assembly CAJHZD01 (sample SAMEA7708371, study PRJEB35096) | sediment metagenome | biome: marine neritic benthic zone biome [ENVO:01000025]; feature: sediment [ENVO:00002007]; material: shallow marine sediment [ENVO:03000034] sea grass bed [ENVO_01000059] ...
CACCGAAACTCGTCGTAGCAGCGCTCAACGGTCACACCGTCGGCGGCGGTCTCGAGATCGCGATGGCAGCCGATCTGAGGATTGCCAAGAAGGACGCTGGACGAGTCGGACTGCCCGAAGTGAACCTGGGAGTGCTTCCCGGCACTGGCGGCACCCAGCGGCTCGCGAGAATGGTTGGCAAAAGCCGTGCGATCGATCTTATGGTGACCGGAAAGCTGCTGACGTTCGAAGAGGGCAAAGACTTCGGAATCATCAACGAGATCTTCGAGGCCGACGATTTCGCCGATCAGATTCATGAATACGCCAAGCAGTTCTGCCCACCGAACAAAGCCGCCAAAGCGGTCGGGAGAATCAAACGCTCCGTTCAGTCCGGTGCCGAAGTGCCGTTCGAGAGCGGTCTGGCTATCGAACGGGAGCTTCAGCAGCAGCTATTTCAAAGCGGTGACGCTCGCGAGGGTTTGGACGCGTACGTAGAAAAGAGAAAGCCTGAGTTCTCGGGTATCTGAGTGGCCGAGAGCGTCTACCCACCGAGCTCCAAGGTAGCGAAAGACACCATGTCCAACCCAGATCGGCCGCCGATCGTACTGACGGCTCCTGTCAGGACGCCGATCGGAAGATTTGGCGGGGCTCTTGCGAGTCTGTCGGCAGCCGATCTCGGATCCGCCGCCGCCGCCGCCTGTCTCGAACGAGCGAATCTCGATGCAGATGCAGTCGACCAGGTGATTTTCGGCCATGGGCGCCAGGCAGGAGGCGGACCCAATACGGCCCGACAAATCGGTTATCGAGTCGGGGTACCCGTGGAGCGTCCCGCGTTTACCGTCAATCAGGCCTGTGCCTCGGGGTTGCAAGCGATTCTGTGTGGCGCCCGCGCGATACGACTCGGCGAAGCAAGAGTAGTGCTGGCTGGCGGTACGGAGAGTATGTCCAACACTCCCTACCTTTTGCCGAGGGCAAGGTGGGGATATCGGCTCGGAAACGCCGAGATCGTGGACGGGATGTATCGCGACGGTTTCAATGATCCGCTATCTCAGCTTGTGATGGGCGAGACCGCTGAAGAGCTCGCCGAAGAGGTCGGGATCGAGCGCTCCGCGGCAGATCTCTATGCAGTATCGAGTCAGAATCGATGTGAGGAAGCTCGCAACGCAGGACTGTTTCGAGACGAAATCGTTCCGGTGACGATCGAAGGTCGAAAGAGCTCCAAAGTGGTCGACACCGATGAGCATCCGCGGGACGGAGTCACCCTAGAGGCCCTAGCGAAACTAAGGCCGGTTTTCCGCGACGATGGAACCGTGACCGCTGGAAACGCGTCGGGCATCACCGACGGAGCAGCTGCGATTTTGGTCGCCGATGAATCGGCAGCGGCAGAGCTCGGTATGGCACCCATGGCCCGCTTGATCGACTGGCAAGTGGTCGGTGTCGATCCTAGAATCATGGGCATCGGCCCGGTCCCGGCGGTACGGGCTCTTCTCGACCGACAGAAAATTTCAGCCACCGAACTGGATCTCGTGGAGCTCAACGAAGCTTTTGCCAGCCAGGTGTTGGCCTGCCTGGACCAGCTCGAATTTGATCGCGAGAAAGTCAACGTTTCTGGTGGCGCGATCGCTTTGGGCCATCCGATAGGCTGCACCGGAACCAGAATCCTGGTCACGCTGCTGCACAACCTTGCTCGGCAAGGCGGCAGACGAGGGTTGGCAACGCTGTGCGTGTCCGGTGGCATGGGTGTGGCCGCCTTGGTCGAGATGGTGAGCCCTTGAAAGATCAGATCGTTGTCTGCTGCGAGAGCAAGATCAAGGCGGGGCCCTATGTCCGTGCCTTGGTCGTTCTCGGTATCCCCGAAGAGCAACTCACGGTTCTGACACCCGAAGATGCCGGGGGCGACATCCAGCACCTCGGCGCGCAAGTCGCAGGAGTCGTCTTGTGCGGCGGACCCGACCTCGCCCCGGAAAAATACGGCGAAGAGGCCAGGGAAGACGCCGACCTGTGCGTGGTGCCCGAACTCGACGAGATCGACCTCGATCTTATTGGAGGTGCTGAAGAGGGATTGACACCCGTATGGGCGATCTGCCGAGGCATGCAGGTCGTCAACGTTTTCAAGGGTGGCACGCTCTGGCAGGATCTTCCCAGTGACTTCGAGGAAGCGCTGGAGCACCGCCCAGAGGGTCCGCACGACGCGGTTGTTCATGCGATCGAGGTGATCGCCGAAACCGACAGCATCTCCGATCACCTCAGCGGCAGCGATGTCGAAGTGAACAGCCGGCATCACCAGGCGGTCAAAGATCTCGGCACCGACATCCACGCCTTGGCCCAATCTCCTGACGGGATCGTCGAAGTCTTGGCCTTGAGATCCGACAACTGGTGGGTCAAGGGAGTGCAGTGGCATCCCGAGAATCTGCTCCACTTGGATATTCAGCGCAGGCTTTGGAGAGAGTTTCTCGAAGCCGCCAAGCCTGCCCCGTCCAAGACAGCCGTCAAGCCTGCCGCGCCGCCCGAGCCCGGACAATGAGCGCTCCGATTCTCCTGAGTCGAAGCGGAAGGGTGGCTTCGGTCGAGCTCTTGAATACAGAAGATATGAATGAAGGAATCACAGCATTCGAGGAGAAGCGGACTCCGGTGTGGAGGCACCGCTAGCCGCAAACCTCTCTGCGACCAGGAGGAGTACGACAATGTCCGACGTCATTTTGAAACATCAAGAGGGTCGAGTTGCGATTCTGACCATCAACCGCCCCGACAAGCTCAATGCACTCAACCAGGAAGTTCGGGACCGGATCCTCGAGCTACTGGAGGAAATCGAGGCTGATGACTCTGTCGGCGTGGTCGTTTTGACCGGTGCCGGCGAGAAATCGTTTATCGCCGGAGCCGACATTGCGGAATTCGAGGGCCGCTCACCCTTTGATCAGCGCGAGGCCATGCGCTCACCACGGATCTTCGACATCATGAGCTCGTTTCCAAAGCCGGTCATCGCGATGATCAACGGTTTCTGTCTTGGTGGTGGCTGTGAGCTCGCGGCGTCTTGCGATATCCGAATCGCTTCAGAGAACGCCCGATTTGGCCAACCCGAGATAAAGCTGGGCCTGATTCCCGGTGGCGGTGGCACACAACGATTGCCCCGTCTAGTCGGTCCCGGACAGGCCATGCGTCTGATCCTTTCAGGAGACATGATCTCGGCGGCCGAAGCCAAGGACATCGGTCTGGTCGAAATCGTAACGCCGGCAGAGGAGCTCCGCGAGAAGACACTCGAGTTGGCGGCCAACATCGCCGCCAAAAGCCCGTTGACCCTCAAAGTCGCAAAGGAAGCCGTCCGAGCCAGCCAGAGAATGCCTGTGGAGGAGGGAGTTCTCTACGAACGAGATCTTTTTTGCCTCTGCTTCTCCACCGACGACATGGCAGAAGGTGTCGAGGCGTTTCTGCAGAAGCGTCAGGCCGACTGGAAGGGTCGCTGATCGACCCTCCAGAACCAATAGGACGCCAGCGTCGAGAAAACAAGAGCCAGGGGCCATATCGCTCCGCTATGAAGCGCAAGATGGCCGGCCATCTGTGCCATCGCCAGCCACGAAGCGAAACCTAGCAGAGGTAAGAACGCCAACGATCCGATCAGATGTCGCATTGCTCGTGATCTTGGCTCCGGGATCCAGGCCAAGATGGCCGCGGGATAGAGAAGCACCGACGAAAGGGTTGGGACCAGAACAAGGCTGACCAAAAAAAGCATTCGGAACGCGAAACCAGGCAGGTATTTGCGACCGCGGCGTCGCTTCGACTCGGCCGATGCTCCGCGCCATTTCCCCGGTAGGCCCCGAAATACCATCGGAGCCCAGAGAATCAATCCGACCCAAAGCAGGTCACGTCGGATCCAGACTCGGTTGCCGGCAACCAGGTACTCGGTATCGTTCAACGGCTGATCCCTGAGAGAGTCGATCTGGAGCACGATCGCAGCTAGCGTGCTGGTCCAGCGTTCGAGACGCTGGGCATCGAGTCGGTCCAGACCGTCGGCACGACTATGCCGAGTAGGCTCTGACTCGGTAAGTGAGATGTCCGAGAGGGTCAGCGCCGGTATCCCAACTTCGAGGAAAGATCGGCTGTCCGAGATCCGTGTCGGTCGCGCCACACGCAAGCCGAGCTGAGCAAAGATCGGCCACCGAGCGTCCGCTACGACCACGGGGAACCGAACTGCTTTGGCCCCTTCGAGCGCCAAGTGGATCAGCCAGATCGGAGTCAGAGTCCAGCGACCCTGTCGGTCTGCCGTTGCAGGCCGAATCACGCCGGTCGAGGCGGTGGCCAGACCGACCATCTCGGCCGACAGAGAAGCAAAGATCGATGTCCTTCGGATCTCCGACAGATTCGCAAACCATTCCGCGCTGCCCGCGAGAGACTGCTCTTCCGCGTCGAAGAAGAGCGCTCGCAAGGCGCGATGCCGGGGAACCGGCGCCAGATTCCGGTAACTGGCCAAGACCACCGCACATCCAGAAGCGTTGTCGAGAGCCCCCGGACTCCCCGCGATCGTGTCGAAGTGAGCTGACAGGACGACTTCGGAGTCGGTTTCGCCAGGGGTTATGCCGCTAAAGGTCGAGGTGGCCTGCCGCGAGGTCGGTATCTGAACCTCGGTGCCCCGGCCGTAGGCCATTTCGGCCGCGAGAATCTTCGCTGCTTCGGCATTGGCTTGGCTGCCGGTTTCACGGCTTCCCAGGTCGACAAGTGCACCAGCGATATCGTGCGGGTCGATCTGGGGAATGAGCCTGGTGCCGCCGGGTGCGGCAACCGCGCACAACAAAAGCGAGATCGTGACTGAGCCCGCCAGTAGGGGCAGACGAAGAGATGAGCTCATCTCATCATCACGCTTCGATCAAGGGATACCGAGTCGACGTCGCTTCTCCCAGAGCGTCTTTCGACTGATCCCGAGAAGATCGGCAGCCTTGCCCTGATGACCCCGGGTGTAGGCCAGCGCTTTGACTATCTGGCGCCGCTCGACCTCGTCCAACGATTCTGGAGGTCCGCTCGATCTGTCTGGACAACGGGGGTCCAGGATCCCATCCTGGGAGGTTATTGCAGATCGCTCCAAGACGTTGCGAAGTTCCCGCACGTTGCCCGGCCAGTGATACTCGCCCATCCAAGCACGAGCGGTTGTCGTGACCTCGAGATGATCGTAGCCGAAACGATCTTGGAGATCACCGATGAAGAACTCGAGCAGGTTGTTCAGGTCGCTCAGGCGTTCCCGCAGGGGGGGGATCCTCAGAGTCACGACTTCCAGTCTGTAGAAGAGGTCTTCTCGAAATGTCCCCTGCTCGACTCGTTCCCTGAGATCGTCGGAACCGATTCCCAGGAATCGGACATCAGCGTCTCGCTCTTGTCCGCCCAGAGGCGCGAATCGGCCCTCCGCTAAAAGACGGAGCAGTTTGGGTTGGGCCGCGACCGGAATCTCCTCCACATGATCGAGCAACAACGAGCCTCGGGAGGCAAGCTGGACTCTTCCCTCGACCCTCTCCTCGGCACCCGTGAATGCCCCGGCTCGATGACCAAACAGCTCGGATTCGAAAAGCGCGCTCGGTATGGCGCTGATATCGACCTCGACCAGAGGTCCGGCAGAACGCTGACTGGCCGCATGAAGGGCTCGAGCGAGTGCTGATCGACCCGTTCCAGGCTGCCCGAGGACCAAGATTGGAGACTCGCTAGCAGCTGCCCGATCGGCGCCACTCAAAAACTGTGCGAGGCTCGGAGAGGACTTGTAGAGATCGGAGAGGGCGATAGAGGATCCAGGGGTCACGAAGCGAACTCTCGAGTCACATCCGGAGCATCGGCCCAAAGCTTGTCCAATCCATAGTAGGCGCGAGTCTCTCGGTCAAAGACGTGGACGACAAAATCGCCGTAGTCGAGGAGTATCCAGCGCCCGGGCTTGTAACCTTCGACATGGCTTGGACGGACTTGCCCGGCTTTGAGTCGTTCTTGAATACCATCGGCGATCGCCTGAACCTGGCGTTCGCTATTGCCGCTACAAATCAGAAAGTAGTCTGCCAGCGATGTGATCTCGCCAAGGTGGAGTACGCGTAGATCGGCTCCCTTGCGCTCCTCGACCGCCACTACGACCTCGCGGCAACGCGCCGCAATATCAGGAGTGCTAGAAGCAGTGCTCTTCATCGATAGAGGGAGTACTTCCGGATGTACTCTAGCACCAATCTGGGCAGCATCTTGTTGGAAATCTCACCGCCGGCGGCAAGTTGGTCTCTGAGCTCGGTGGCCGAGACAGCGATCGGCGTGTTGGACACGAAGTGGACTCGATCGCTGTCCGCGAGAGATGCGATCTGCTCCGGAACCCTGTTCTTGATTTCGCTCCAGTCGGAATCCGGGCGCAGCAGCACCGCGAGCTGGGCGAGGTCGACGATCTCTTCCCAGCTGCGCCAAGTGTTCAACTCGGCAAAGCTGTCGCCCCCTATCATCAGAAAAAGCTCCGCCTCGGGATAGAGACCCTTGAAATAGAGCAACGAGTCAACGGTATAGGCAGGACGATCGGGTGTCAGCTCGAACGGGCTGACCTCCAGATCAGGCTCGTCAAGCAGTGCGAGCTCGACCATGGCAAACCTGGAGAAAGGAGGGGCAAACTGACGACCCGGCTTGTGAGGTGGCTCGGCCGTCGGCAGAAAGACAACTCGATCGATCCCGAGAATCTCCTTGGCCTCCTTGACCGGCTTGATGTGGCCGTTGTGAATCGGATCAAAACTGCCGCCGAAAATACCGACTCTCATGGGACCGCCTCTTTCACCAGCGTGTCTCGCACGTCTCGAATCAATTGTTCGACTCCCTCGCCCGTCGCAGAGCTGATCTCCCGATAGGGCAAGCCGCGAGATCGACTGGCCTCCTCCAGCTGCCGCCGCCGCTCATGATCGGCCGAGTCTAGCTTTGTTCCCACAATCAGCCTCTTACGCTGCATCAATCGGGCATCGAAGGCGGCGAGCTCCTTCTCGATCGTGGCCAGGTCTCGTTCGACGTCCGATGACGTATCTGCAAGGTCGACGAGGTGCAGAAGGGTTCGACAGCGTTCGACATGTCTCAGGAATCTATGCCCAAGACCCGACCCATCGGCCGCACCTTCGATCAGACCGGGTAGATCGGCAACGACAAATGGCTCCGCCTCGCGAGTCTCCGCCACAACTCCCAGGTAAGGCTTCAGAGTCGTAAAAGGGTAGTCGGCAATTTTTGGCCGAGCAGCCGAAACCGTGCTCACGAATGTCGATTTCCCGGCGTTCGGCAGACCTACGACCCCGACGTCCGCCAACAACTTCAGCTCCAATCGTATCCTCAGCTCCTCGCCGGCGCGGCCGGGTTCGGAATGTCTCGGCGCCCGCTGTGTCGAGCTCGCAAAGCGCGCGTTTCCCCGGCCTCCTATGCCTCCACGCGCAATCACGAGCTCTTCGCCATCAGATAGGACCTCACCGAGCATGTGGTTTGTCTCGGGATCGAAGACCTGGGTACCGACCGGGATCGGGATCCGGAGATCTTTTCCAGATCTCCCAGTCCGATTCGAGCCCTCCCCGTGCCTGCCTCGATCGGCCGGGTAGATAGACCTGAACCTAAGGTGATAGAGCGTGTTGAGCCCGGCGTTACCGACGAGAATTACCGAACCTCCTCGACCTCCATCGCCGCCCGAGGGTCCACCTCGCGGGACGAATTTCTCTCGCCTGAAGGCCACACACCCGTCTCCTCCACGCCCGGCCTGGACGTGGATGACGGCTTCATCTATGAAGGTCAATGCTAGAGGCGCGTGCCAGTCGTTCGAGGAGCACTATCGCACGCCAGTGCAACTATTCGACGGGGAGGACGTTGACAAACCGACCACGACGGCCACGATTCTGGAACTGCACGACTCCATCGATGGTGGCAAACAGCGTGTCGTCTTTGCCTCGGCCAACATTCTGCCCAGGGAAGAACTTCGTGCCACGTTGACGAATCAGAATTGTGCCGCCGGTCACCGCCTGTCCGCCAAATCGTTTGACGCCCAGATTCTTGGGCTTGGAGTCGCGACCGTTGCGGCTCGAACCCTGTCCTTTCTTATGTGCCATATCAGATTCCTCAACTCTCTTCTTCAGCGTCGGCCTGCGTCTTCTCGGCCTTGGCCGATCCGGCGCTGGCGGCCTTGATGTTGTCGATCCTGACTCGAAGCAGATCCTGGCGATGGCCTTGACTCCGGCGATACCCCTTCCGGCGCTTCATCTTGAATACGCGTACTTTCGCTCCCCGGACCTCATCGACGAGAACACCGGTCACTTGGGCCCCTTTGATTTCGGGGGTCCCTACTTGCACACCCTTGTCGTCGCCCACCAGAAGGACGCGGTCGAACTTGACCTTTTGGACTTTCTTACCGGTCGCTTCCAGCCGTTCGACATCGATCACGTCGCCGGGCTCGACGCGGTATTGTTTACCCCCGGATTCGATCACAGCATACATAGTTAGACACCCCTTCTGTCGCCGCTCAGCGGCGCAGCGACGGGAGGCTAGCACGAAGGCCGAGCCACGGTCAATGTTGAAAGCTCCGCAAACATTCCAACCCGTTCCTGAGATAATTCTCTTGTAGAGTCGGGAGATACCATGGCCATTCCAGAATACATGATTTGCCTGAATTGCGAGTCGCCCTGTTATGTCTTCGAGTGGGGTGACGACGAGGTTGCGGAAGCCGTCTGCGAGGTGTGTGGAAACGAGGACCTCGATCAGTTCTTGACACCCGAAGAATTCGACACTCTCATCGGCTCGTGAGGCGGATCGCCGACATTATCCCGAACATCGATCTGACCTTCTGGTAGCGCCTCGGCCGCCTCCAAAGCGATCTTGACGGTCGTGCCCTGCTGGCGCACCGAATGAACGTCGATCTGCGCTTCGTGGTTTCGAGCGATTCTGTTGGCAATCGCCAGTCCCAACCCGGTACCTCCCTTGCGGGTCGAATAGAACAGATCGAACATTCTCTGTTGCTGCTCGGGGGTCATTCCCACGCCGCGATCTTCGACCTCGAGCACGACCTGCGACCCTGCGGTAACCGCGCCAAGCCGCACCTTCGCAGGGAGACCCCGCTCTTCCATGGCAGCCATAGCGTTTTGTACCAAGTTCAGCAGCAGCTGACTCATCTGAGCGGGGTCGACGCGGACCAGAGCGCCCTCGCTCCGGTCATCGATCCACAGCCTCGCGCTACGGGACTCCAGCTCGCTCGAAAGAATCTGCTCGCACCGTTGGAGCAGGCTCACTGCCGACACGACCCGAAGTTCCGTTGGCGGGGGCTTAGCGTACTGGAGAAAGGCAGTCACCAGGCGCTCGAGGCGACCGATCTCATCCCGCGTAATCGACAAGAGACGCTGACCGGAGGGCTCGGGCGGGCGGACTGCCAGCTCTTCTTCGAGCATCTGCATGTTGAGATTCAATGAATTCAGAGGGTTACGAATCTCATGTGCCAATCCGGACGCCAATGTGCCGATATAGGCCATCCGTTCGCTCTCCTGTGCCTGCTCCTGGAGCCGCTGGCCGCGCCGCCACAGCCTCCAAATTACGACCTGGGCCAGAATCAGCACAACCAACGTCAAGGCTGCGATCGTCGCCGTCGTGCTTACGAGCTCGCTGCGCAGAGTACTGATCCTTTGTTGCAGAACTCCCTGACTGATCCCGACCTGAAGAAATCCGAGCTCGCCGATCGGCAATTTGAGCTGATAGAGCGACTCCGGCAACTCTTCGAGAGGAAAGGTGCGCTCGGATTCGAGTGGGATTTCGACACGATTTGGACTCTCCCCTGTCGAAATCACTGGCGATTCGGCGGGGCCCAACCCCAGCTCGGCTTCATTCTCGCCGCGAAAAACCAACTTGCCGTCGGCATCTACGACCTCCACCGTCTGAATGACCTTGCGCTGTTTGAGAATCGAATCGATGTAGGTCTGGACCTCACGCTCGGTGGCTGTCACCATGTACAGGTCGCCCCCTCCGAGCTCGGCTCGACCAGCCAATCGCTCTGCTAGACCCTCGGCCTCCTCGCGGGTCTCCAAAAGAACCCTCTCGATCTCCCGCTTGGAAAGCGAGCGGAAAATCAACCACCCGAACAGGGCAATATCGAGAAGCAGAAACACGCCGAGAAGAACCGAAGCCAGGATCACCCGGCGTGTGTTTGGTGGCATCGACGAGCTCATTGTCGAAAAAGAATAACAGCGCCGGGTCACGCTCATCGCGCGACGGATCTTTTGGCTAGCATCCCGGAGGGTGACTGTAGGACAATAGGTGGCCAAACAGATGGTTCCTTCTCCGAACCCGAGACTACGTCTCGGGACCGTTACGATTGTCGCGATCGGCATATGGACCCTTGTCGGATGTAACGAACCTGTCGATCGTGGGGAACGCACTTCGATCCAATCGTCGCCCCGGCAGGGTGGGACGATCGTTGTCGCCAGCGCCTCGGACATCAAGGGCGTCAACCAGCTGATCGGGCGGACCGACGCTTTCACGCAGTCGGTCCTGCATCGACTCTTCCTCAGCTTGCTCGAGGAACAGCCCGACTTCGCCGAGCACCCACCCACCTTCGGGCCAGAGATCGCGAAAAGCTGGGAGTGGTCTGACGACCATCTGGAACTGACCCTCCGTCTGCGCGACGATCTGCTGTGGAGCGACGGAGTCCGATTGACTGCAGAGGATGTCGTCTGGACCTGGCAGGTCCAAGTCTCGGAGGAGATCTCTTGGCACCAAGCGAGATCCAAAGACAATATCCTCTCCGTAGAAGCCGTCGATGCGACTACCCTGGCGGTGCGGTTTGCAGAGAAGAACGATTCCCAGCTCTGGGACCTGAACGAAGGTGTGATTCTGCCGCGGCATGTCTGGAGCGCGCTTCCACTGTCTCAATGGCAGCTCGATCACGACTGGTTCGTCGACCATCTTGTTGTCAGTGGTCCCTATCGGCTCGACAGCTGGGAGCGCCAGCAGCAAATCATCCTCATCCGAAACCAGAAGTACTTCGATCGTTTGCTTCCCATGATGGACCGGATCGTCTTCAGGATCGTGCCGCAGGAACTGAATCGGATCGGTCAGCTTCTTGCTGGTGAACTGGATTTCGTCAACGATGTTCCGATCAGCGAGGCCGGTAAGACAGAGCAGACCGAAGATGTTGTGTTCCAACCCTACTGGTCGGGTCGATACAACTTCATTTGCTGGAACCTGGAAAATCCGCTCTTCGCGAAGCCAGAGATCCGTCAGGCCATGACCATGTCGATAGATCGACAAGCACTCATCGATGCGTTGTTATTTGGCCGAGCGACAATCTCGACATCACCGATACTCTCCACTGTCTGGGCGCACAATCGAGCTCTCGAACCCTGGCCCTATGACCCCAAGCGATCGCGGAATCTGCTGGCAAGCCAGGGTTGGGCCGACAGCGACGGCGATGGGATTGTCGACAGGAACGGCCAGCCCTTCAGTTTCGAGTTGATCACAAACATCGGCTCGAGACCCCGCGTCGATGCACTAGTCATGATCCAGGAGCAGCTTCGGCGAATCGGCATCGAAGTCAGAGTTCGGAACATGGAGTTCAAAAGCCTGAGTGAGTTGGTGTCCAACCACGAGTTCGAAGCGTTTCTGCTGGGATGGGCGGTCGACACCTCGCTGGATCAGACCTCGATCTTTCATAGCGACTCAATCGAGGAGGCATCCAATTTCGGCGCCTACTCGAATCCCGATGTCGACAGACTCATCGAGCTCTCGAACACCAATCTCGATCTCGAACAGAGAACCGAGGTTCTCCACGAGATCCAGTCGCTTATTCACGACGATCAGCCCTATACATTCCTTTGGGAGTCTCAAAGACTCGCGGGTTTGTCGAAGCGGGTCCAGAACGCCACTCCAAACGCCCTCGACCCCCTGTTCAAGATCGAAAACTGGTGGCTCCTCCCCGATAGCTAGGACCTGGGCGAGTTCTTCATGAACGGATCGATGGCCGCTTTCGCTCTGCGCCGCCTTGGCTCTTCGATTGTCCTTCTGCTGGTCGTCCTGAGCCTCACGTTCTTTCTGATTCATCTGGCGCCTGGCGATCCGTCGTTGCTCATCGACAGGCCGGACGCCGATCCGGAGTACCGGGAAGCGATGCGAGCTTTTTGGAAGCTCGACAAACCGATTCCAGTCCAATACTTCCACTGGATGAAGTCGATCATTCTTCGAGGTGACTGGGGGGTGTCGATCGAGTATCGGCGCCCTGTCGCCGAGCTTCTGAGGGATCGGATCCCGGCAACGATTCTGCTTGCGGGAGTCGGACTGTGTCTTCAATATTTGCTCGGTCTGATCTTTGGTATAGCGGCAGCTCGACGGGCCGGTACACGGACCGATCATCTGCTCCGGGTCGGTTCCTTGGTGCTCTACGCCCTACCGGTGTTTTGGACCGGTCTCATGGCCCTGTCGTTGTTCAGCTATCGACTCCAGTGGTTGCCTGGAGGTCTGATGCACTCGATCGACGCGGCCACCTTGAGCCCTGCAGCGCAAGCCCTCGATCTTGCCAAGCATCTGGTTCTGCCCAGTCTGGTCCTGGCTGCCGCCGCGGCCGGAGCGACAGTCCGGTTTACCCGAAACAGCCTACTGGAGGTCTTGAGTCACGATTACATAAGAACGGCACGAGCCAAGGGGCTCAGCGAGAGCAGAGTGGTCTGGGTACACGCTCTTCGAAACGCGGCGACACCACTGATCCAGCTGGTAGGGCTTTCATTACCCTTTCTCCTGAGCGGCTCACTGGTCGTCGAGGTCGTCTTCTCGTGGCCAGGGATGGGCAGGCTGGCCTGGGAATCGGTGCTTGCTGGGGACTACCCGGTGATCCTTGCGACAACCGCCCTTTCCGGAATTCTCGTGATTGCCGGAAATCTGATCGCCGATCTCGGCCAAGCAATTCTCGATCCGAGGATCCGAGAGTGAGTCTTCCAATCCAGACTCGTATTGGGCTTGCGGTCATCGGCGTGCTGACCATGGTGGCCATTCTGGCTCCACTGGTGGCTCCCAACTCACCTATCGAACAATTCGACGAAAGCGCTGGCCGAAACTTGCCTCCGATGACCTCCAAGATCGGAATCCTCCTCGACGATGGACGAGGTCGACTGGCAGACGCCATCCAGATCCGAGCGGAGGGGGTCGAGATCGAGAGACTGGGTCGCAAGGAGTTCATCCCATTCGAGCAGATGTCCGAAGACTCGAGAGCGAACCCGACAAAGCGAAGGTTTTATCTTCTTGGCACCGACAAGCTCAGCCGCGACGTTTGGTCACGAATCGCCTACGGCTCCCGGGTCTCGCTGACGATTGGTGTCCTCGCAGCTCTGATCGCGCTGATTGTCGGGACCACGGTCGGCGCCGTCGCAGCGCTTTCGAATCGCTGGCTTGATGGGCTGCTCATGCGAACCGTCGACGGACTCTTGATGTTTCCGAGAATCTTCCTTCTGCTTGCCATAACTGCGTTGATTGGAGGCAGTACCGGTTTGATCGTTGTTGTCCTCGGATGCACGAGCTGGATGTCGGTCAGCCGACTGGCTCGAGCCGAGCTTCTATCTCTGCGTCGGCAAGATTTTGTCGAAGCTGCCAGAAGCACCGGTCAGAAACCCGTCCGAATCTTTCTACGCCACATGCTGCCGAGCTCGATCTCCCCGGTTCTCATCGACACGACACTCAGGATTGGTGACCTCATTCTGCTTGAAGCCGCTCTTTCCTATCTCGGGATGGGTGTTCCGCCGCCGACTCCGAGTTGGGGCGGCATCGTCAGCGATGGAGCGCTCGACCTGGTCTCGGCGTGGTGGGTCTCGTTCTTCCCGGGTCTCGCGATTGCAGCGACGGTCATCGCCTTCAACCTGATCGGCGACGGCCTCAGAGACTGGCTCGATCCAAGGTCGGACGCGAGCTCGGCGGCTCGTTGATGCTTACTTCCGACTTCGACTTCGATCTTCCCCAGGATCGAATCGCGCAGCACCCCCTCCCCCGCGGAACCAGCCGCTTGCTTGTCATCGACCCCGTGCAGGCCGATCGCGACAGGAGATTCGACGACCTTCCCGATCTGCTCGGGCCAAACGATCTCTTGATTTTGAACAACACCAAGGTTCTTCCGGCGCGGCTCTTCGCCCAGCGAGAGAGCACCGGGGGCCGGCTCGAGATCCTGCTGCTCGAAGAGCACTCCCCCACCCGCTGGGAGGCTCTGATTCGACCCGGTCGCCGTGCCCGGCCCGGCAGCGTGTTTCGGCTATCGGACGGCTCGACCATCGAGATCCTGAAGAAGGAGGACGGGGGCAGGACCCTGGTCGAATTCTCGGAACCGATTTTCGATCGGCTCGAAGAACTGGGTCACGTTCCTCTGCCCCCTTACATTCAACGACCCGATCGCGGCTCCGATCGGGTCGACTATCAGACGGTCTATGCCAAGAGCCCGGGAGCCATCGCCGCACCGACCGCGGGTCTGCATTTCTCGGTCGATTTGCTGTCGCGACTTCGATCGCAGGGAATCCGTATCGCCGAGCTGACACTTCATGTCGGCATCGGCACCTTCAGACCGGTTCAGGTCGAGCGAATCGAGGACCTGAGATGGACTTCGAGCGATTCGAGCTACCCGCAGAGACAGTCGCCGCAATCGCCACAACGCAGGAACGGGGCGGACGAGTTGTAGCCGTCGGCACCACGGTTGTTCGAGCCCTCGAGGCCGCTGCTCTTCGACAGCAGGGTCGGCTCGAGCCCTGCCGAGCCCGAACCGATCTATTCATCATACCGGGGTTCGAGTTCTCGGTCGTCGATCTGCTGCTGACGAATTTCCACCTACCCAGATCGACACTGGTAATGCTAGTTTGTGCATTTGGCGGGACCAAGCGCGTGCTGAACGCCTACGAGGAGGCGATCGAAATCGGCTATCGCTTCTACTCCTATGGCGACGCGATGCTGGTCGCCCGAGAACCTTGACGGCAAGCTCAACCGCGAAAACGACTGCGCGGCGTCGAAGTGCCTTTGAGCGTCACCGGCACAAGAAAAAAGACCACATAGACGCCACAGGCATATACAGCAGCCAGCGGTGCTCGAGCCTGGATTTCGACGTCAGCAAGCGATCGCAGGAGATAGATCAGCCCTGGCGGACCCAAGAGGTAGATCAGCAGAAGACGGCTGCGAAGCTGTCTTGGCGCCTTCTTCGAGCGGTGAATAAAGACGTTCCCCGACAACCAACCTAGAAATGCAGCGACTCCATAGAGCTGGTAGAAGGAAAGGTTGAGTAGACCATCGGTCGGCAAGATGCCGAACAGCGCCGCCAGCGCCACGGTCCAAAGGGCCAGGAATAGACCTAGAAGGCCCAGCTCAACCGGCACTCACTCACCACTGGCCGCAAATTCCTCATAGGCGGCCGCGTCCATAAGACCCTCGAGCTCGTCCTTGGACGAAAGACGAATCTTGACCAACCACCCCTTATCATGTGGGTCCTCGTTGACCAGCTCTGGGGTCTCGTTTAACGATTCGTTCGATTCGACAATCTCTCCACCGATGGGGGTATAGACCTCCGCAACGGCTTTGACCGACTCGATCGTCCCGATCTCGTCGTCAGCGTCGTAGGTCTCGCCCACGTCCGGCATCTCCACGAACACGACCTCTCCGAGCTCTTCTTGTGCGTAGTGGGTGATCCCCAATACACAGACGTCGTCTTCTACTCTGACCCATTCGTGCTCTTTCGAATAGAGATACTCAGTGGGATACATGTTTGTTCGACCTCCGGCAGTTTTCGGATTGTTTGATTTCTCTGGGTTCCCAGTCCGACTTTATCGTAACGACTCGCATTGATAATCAGCGAACAGTCTTCGCTCCGACTAGCTTCGTTTGTAAAACGGCAGATCGACGACTCGCGCCGGAACCGAGCGGCCGCGGACATCCAAGGCGAGCTCGGTTCCGGTCTCGGCCATCTCCAGTGGCACGTAGGCCATCCCTATCGCCTTTTCGAAAGTCGGGCTCCAGGTCCCGCTAGTGACGATCCCGATCTGTTTGTCGCCGTCGACGACGCCGTGGCCCTGTCTGGCGATCCCCCGACCGACGACTTCGAATCCCACGAGCTTCTCGAAGATGCCATGCTCTTTTTGACGCGTAAGTGCCTGGCTACCGACGAATTCGCCTTTGCCCAGTTTGACGACCCAATTCAATCCAGCATCAAAAGGAGTCCTGGTGTCATCGATTTCGTGCCCATACAAGGCCATCGCCGCTTCCAACCGGAGAGTGTCACGAGCTCCGAGACCCGCAGGCTGGAGCCCTGCCGATGCGCCAGCATCCATGATTGCCATCCACATCGGTGGAGCCAGCTCGGAATCGATATAGAGCTCGAAGCCATCCTCACCCGTATAGCCCGTCCTCGAAATGATCGCTTCCATACCGGCTACTCGATCGACTGCAAATCGGTAGTACTTGAGAGAGTCGAGATCGTAGGACGTCAACGAGGCCAGGATTGCCCTCGCCTCGGGGCCTTGCAGCGCTAGGAGCGCATACCGATCAGACACATCTTTGAGCTCGACGCCCTCGATGGCATGGTCCTGCAGCCACGCAAAATCTTTGCTGGCATTTGCCGCATTGACGACGAGCAAGAACTCGTCTTCACTCAAGCGATACACCAGCAGATCGTCGACATAGGTTCCGGCTTCGGTAAGCAAGCCACTGTAATGGGCACGGCCCGGGGTCAGCTTGGAAACATCGTTGGGCGTGACCGACTGGAGATACCGCTCGGCAGCGGGACCGGTCACCAGGATCTCTCCCATGTGCGAGACATCGAAGAGACCCGCGGCGTTTCTGACCGCCCGATGTTCGTCGATGACACCGGCGTACTGAACCGGCATCTCCCATCCAGCAAAGTCGACGATCTTGGCGCCGGCGTCGACATGCGTCTGGTAAAGAGGAGTACGCCTCGGTTTGCTGTCTTCGTTCATCGCGTCACTCACTTTCGGTAGATGCCACGCCGGAGTCGAGAACTATATGCCGTAAAGGGCCCGACTTCAACGACTTACGGGACCGTACCTGTTGACCCCACACAGTCCTGTGGAAAACTCTCCGAATCTATCGAGCGGGTTTAGGACGTAACTTCCTGTCGGACCACAAAGCATTCATTTTCAATTGTTTCCATCGACTCTCATCGCTAACGAGTCACCGGGAATCGAGACTTCTCGACAGCCTTCTCATAGGTTTTCCGGTACGATTTCCACAGCCGGTTATTGCCACATGGTTGTTACCTGGCGATGCTAAGCTGCCGCGATCATGGCGAACCCGAAAATTCTCATCGTCGAGGATGAGCAGGCAATTGCTGAAGTTCTGGAGTACAACCTCAGCAAAGAGGGCTACGACGTCGAGCTCGAGTATCGGGGGGATACGGCCCTCGACAGAATTCGCTCCGAGTCGCCCGACCTCATCCTCCTCGATCTCATGTTGCCCGGTCTCGACGGACTGGAAGTCTGCCGCATCATCAAGCGGGATCCACGAACCGCCAGCGTACCCTTGATCGTTCTCACGGCCAAAGGAGAAGAAGTCGACCGCATCGTCGGACTCGAGCTAGGCGCCGATGACTACATCACGAAGCCCTTCAGCCCGCGAGAGGTCGTGTTGCGGATCAAAGCCGTGCTTCGGCGTGCGGAGAGCCAGGAATCCGAAGCCGCGGAAGCGATCGAGGTCGGTTCGATCCAGCTCGACCTCCCGGGTCACCGGTTGCTGATCGACCGAGACGAGGTAACCTTGACAGCGACCGAATTCAGACCGCTCAAGATTCTGACAGATCCGTGCAACCGTCTTCAGACCCGCGAGAACCTACTGACAGATGTCTGGCAG
>CAJHZD010000020.1_pt1 | contig 17777 bp, 17 predicted proteins | sample 9198941 | NCBI WGS metagenome assembly CAJHZD01 (sample SAMEA7708371, study PRJEB35096) | sediment metagenome | biome: marine neritic benthic zone biome [ENVO:01000025]; feature: sediment [ENVO:00002007]; material: shallow marine sediment [ENVO:03000034] sea grass bed [ENVO_01000059] ...
ATTCGAGACGCCGTTGGTGACCTCACCAATGATTTTCTTTGCCTGAACGAGGTGTACCCGAAAGGCTTTCACATACCGAAACGCTTCATCGGCGAGAACATCATCCATCTGCCTACGGTCAAGACCCATGTCTTTACGACCACGACCGGTGCGATGAAGAACGCCTTTGGAGGACTTCTCAACGAAAAGCGTCATTGGACCCATCCGGTGATTCACGAGACCCTGGTCGATCTCCTCATGATTCAGAAGAAAATCCACCGCGGGGTCTTCGCCGTAATGGACGGGACCTTTGCAGGGGACGGCCCGGGACCGCGTTGCATGATTCCGCACGTCAAGAACGTAATCTTGGCCAGTTCAGACCAAGTCGCCATCGACGCCGTGGCGGCATCGATGATGGGAATCGATCCGATGAGCATCAAGTTCATCCGCTTGGCTCACGAGCGAGAGCTGGGTTGCGGAGATCCCAGTGAAATCGAGATTGTTGGAGATGTCGAAGCCGGTAAACAAAGCTGGAACTTCGTCGGCCCGTTTCGAAAGATGACTTTCGCATCGAGGATGCAGCACAAGATCTATTGGGGGCCCCTCAAGAAACCGATCGAATGGTCACTCAAAACGATCCTGGCGCCCTGGGCTTACATTGCCAGCGTGATCTACCACGACAGCTTCTGGTACCCGTTTCTGGCCAAGAAACAGATGGCCGAGGTCCTCGACAGCGCGTGGGGCCGACTGTTTCGGGAGTGGGAGTCGGTTCAGGCAGACGACCAAGGGTATCCGGTCGTCGGAGATCAGCCTGCCCAGCTCAAGCTCACCGGTATCTCGGCTTTCTGGGCCTCCCTGAGAATCCTCGCCACTTGCATCAAAGAAGCCCCCGAAATTGCTCAGCGACGTAGGATGGCAGACTCCACAGGCCAGGAGCGCTAGCCCGAGTACAATCGGGGGATGCTCAACAAACTGATCACACTGGCGATCCTGCTCGGTATCGGCTATTTCATCATCACTCAGGCGGGGCCTTGGTTGAGCCGCCAGATGGGCGGATCGGCAACGTCTACCGACTTCGAGGACGATGGTGGTGCCTCCTATTGCGTGCAACTCGCCTTCGCCGCGAATCAGCAACTCGGAGACTCCATCCGGCAATTCGGCCATCCCCCGGTCGATTTGGATGGCTGGACCGACGCCATGTGGAGAGTCGAGGGTGAGATCAACGATGCGTCGGAGAACTGCACCTGCCCCGAAGATTCCTGCAGAATCGCAAACCAAGCCTTGAGCGAGATGAGAGACCAGCTCTCTCAGCTCGACTCTCTCGTGCGTGGTACAGCAGCCGGGTATGGCAATCCAGCTCGCCAGCAAGAGCGCATCGTCGATCTTCTAGACGAAGCAAAATCTTGGCTCTAGGGTCTGCAGAATTCGAACCTGCGAGCCCTCCGACCTCGAACCAATGCAAGTGGCCCGCAGGAGAGTGAAGCACCTCACTGCAACTTTTGGAAACCAAAGCGATGATAGGACCTGTCACGGAAACTACGAAATTTTTGGCGAGACTATGACGAACACGAACATAACAACTGGCGTCATCGACACGAATGCCCAAGACAACCTCGACTCGGTTGCGGAGTCGTTATTGGCGACAGCAATACAGCATCAAGCGCTTACCCCAGCCGAAGCCCGTAGCTTGGCCTCCTGGGACCTTTCGACGATCACCGAATACCTGGCGCTGCGACTACAGAAACACGGGCTGATAACAGCCCAGGAGTGCCGAGCCGTGCTCGGAATCGCCTCGGAATCCGAGCACTGAGACAGAGACTAGGGTCGGAAGGCCTGTAAGAAGCCGTCGAGTGGCAGAGTATTCAGGACATCCGTTTTCGTCAGCCAAGCCCGCCGCGCCTGATCTACCCCATAGCTCATCAGATCGAGATGCTGCACCCGGTGCGCATCGGTGCTGATCACGATCCTTAGTCCCAGTTCGCGGGCACGGATCAAGTGCGCATCCTTTAGATCGAGGCGATCGGGGTGAGCGTTCAGCTCCAATGCGACGTTGTGTTGTTTTGCACAGTGAAAGACATCGTCTAGATCGAACTCGTAGGGTGGGCGTCGGTTGATGATTCTGCCCGTGGGATGCGCCAAGATGTCGACTTGAGGATGCTGCAAAGCTTGCACGATTCTTTTGGTCTGTTCGGCGGCAGGTAGATCGAAGCGGGAGTGGACCGACACCACTACGAGGTCCAAGAGCTCGAGCATCTCATCTTCGAGATCGAGGCTCCCATCGGCCAGGATGTCGACCTCTTGACTGCGAAGCAGACGGATTTCGGGGTGCCGACTCTGTACCTCCTCGATCTCCTTCCATTGCTCACGCAACTTGGCCGCGTCGAGTCCACCGGTCATGGCCAACGCCTTACTGTGGTCGGTCAGCGCAAAGTACTCATAGCCCTTGGCAGCGCAGCCTTCGAGCATCTCCTCAATCGAGTTTTTGCCGTCAGACCAGGTCGAGTGCATCTGTAAGTCTCCTCGCAGATCTGAGAGCTCAATCAGGTCGGGTAAGTCGTCTTTGGCGGCCGCTTCGATCTCGCCACGGTCTTCGCGCAGCTCCGGGGCAATCCATGGCAGTTCCACGCTGCGGTAAACATCCTTCTCCTCTCGGCCAGCCACCCATTTGCCGGCCCAAGGATCGCGCTCGTGGCTATCCTGGCCTACGGTCTCTGGGTCGATCTCGAAGACACCATACTCTGACAATCGGAGACCTCTCTCGATGGCTCTCTTACGGAGTCGGATGTTGTGCTCCTTGGAACCGCTGAAGTACACCATGGCCGCGCCATAACTCTTGCGAGGAAGAATTCGCAGATCGACTTCCAGGCCCGATCGAAGAGCGATACGTCCACGCGTCTCTCCCGACATCTCGACCCTGTCGAGTTGAGGATACGACGTGAATCGGTCCATAACCGGCTGGGCCTTGCTGGCGATTGCCAAGAGATCGATATCGCCCACGGTCTCGCATCGACGTCGATAGCTACCCGCCACTTCCAACCTTTGAAGCTCTTTACACTCCCCGAGGTACTCGAGCAAAGGTGCGATCAACTGGTCCGCTTCGGAGATCTTGAAACGACTCCGGTGCTGTCGAAACTGATCGATCCCAGACAGGATCTTTTGCTGGCTCTTCTCACCGAACCCACTGAGTGCAGCGACCGCTCCTTGCTTGGCAGCCTTCTCCAACTCTTCGACAGTCTCGACACTGAGATCTTGCCAGAGCTTCTTCGCCTTCTTCGGCCCGACACCGGGTAGCTCCATGACATCGATCAGGGTCCGCGGAATCTGCGCGGTCAGCTCATCGAGCGCTCCGAGCTTGCCGGTCTCGACGAGCTCGCCGATATGCGACGCCATCTCTTTCCCGATACTGGGGAGTTCGGTGAGATCGGCGTCGTCTGCGACCAGCTTGCGAAGCGGGGTGGCATACGAGTCTACAAATCGAGCCGCGTTGCGGTATGCGCGAACACGGAAAGGATTGGCGCCCTGGACCTCCAGTAGATCGGCAACCTGCGATAGGACTTTCGAGATTTCGAGGTTTTCCACGCCTAGCTCAGACCTCCGCCCCGTTGGATCTCAGGAGCTCGATAAACGTCGCCTCGTCGAGGATCGAGAGCTCCAAGTCTCGTGCCTTGGCCAGCTTGGATCCAGGATCTACTCCCGCGATTACGAAATCTGTGCGGGCCGAAACAGAAGAGGTAACTCTTGCCCCGAGCGCCTCGAGGACTCGCTTTGCTTCGTCACGAGCCATCAATTCGAGTCCACCGGTCAGCACGAACTTCTTGCCGGCCAGCTCAGTGCTCACCCCTTGGGTGGCTGGACCCGACTCCACCAGATCGATTCGGCCCTCGAGGAGTCGATCTATCATGTTCTGGTTTCTCGGCTCGGCGAAAAAGGAGACGATCTGCTCGGCGATCTTGGGTCCGACACCTTCGACCTCCTCGAGAGCCGCGATGTCAGCAGTGCGCAGATCAGAGAAGGACCCGAAGTGATGAGCCAGATCGCGAGCTGCCGTGATCCCGACTTCCGGAATTCCTAGCCCGAACAAAAACCGGTGCAATTCGACATCGGACGCCCTGCGGATGCCTGCGACCAGATTGTCGGCAGACTTCTGAGCAAAGCCGTCGAGCTCGATAAGCTGCGCCGGCTGAAGATCGAACAGATCCGGCAGCTGACGGACCAGCTCGCGGCCAACCAAAAGCTTGGCCGTTTCTTCACCCAAGCCTTCGATGTCGAGAGCATTTCGGGATCCGAGATGAACGAGGCGACCCGCCAGCTGAGCCGGGCAGCCGAAACTGTTGGGACAGATCGTGAACGGCCCCTTTTCGATCAGGGCGGTCGAACAGGACGGACAGGCCGTAGGCATCTTGAACCTGGGCTTTCGTCTCCTGCCGGGCTCGGCAAGGCGTTCCACTACCTGAGGAATGACATCTCCCGCACGCTGAATTCGAACCCGATCACCGGGTCGTATGTCCTTCCGCTCGACCTCCTCGCGGTTGTGCAAGGTGGCGCGCGACACGGTCACCCCGCCAAGCTCCACCGGTCGCATGAGCGCGACTGGCGTGACAGCACCCGTTCTACCTACGCTGGCGATAATCCTCTCCACTCTGGTGATCTCACGACGGGGGGGAAACTTGAATGCAAACGCCCACCGGGGGTGATGAGATGTCGTTCCAAGAACCTCTCGCACGCCCAGCGGGTCCAGCTTGATCACGACTCCGTCGATCTCGTAGCCGATGTCGTCGCGACGATCCATGAGGTCTTGGTGGTACTCCAAGAGTCCGTCCAAAGACTCGACGCGACAGGGTAGATCGTTTACCCGTAGCCCCCAATCTCTCAACACCAAAAGGGTCTCCCACTGAGACTCTGGAAGAGTATCCGAACTTGCCAACAGGTCGTAGAGATAGATATCCAGCGGACGCTTCGCAGTCATCCGTGGGTCGAGCTGTCTCAGTGCCCCGGCCGCGGCATTGCGGGGGTTGGCGAACGGTTCGCGGTTTTCACCGATCAGCTGCTCATTGAGCTTCTCGAAGGCATCGAGCTGCATGATGATCTCGCCCCGAACCGACAAGAACTCGGGTACAGGCCGCCTGTCATCGCGCAACATGAGTGGTACAGCCTGGATGGTTCTGACATTGGCGGTAACGTCTTCGCCACGCAGACCATTGCCCCTTGTGGCGGCGCGACGAAAGATGCCACGCTCGTAGACAAGCTCCACGGAGGCGCCATCGAGCTTGGGCTCGGCCACATAGATCGCTTCTTGCCCAGACAACGCCTTTCTGACCCTTTCGTCGAATCGACGTACCGATTCCGGATCGTCATCCGAATCCAAGCTCAACATCGGAGCCGCGTGATCAACCTGTTCAAATGAGCCCAGCGGCTGGCCGCCCACGCGCTGCGTGGGCGATTCTAGAGTCACCAGGTCGGGATACGTCTCTTCGAGGCGCTTCAGCTCTCGAAAAAGATTGTCGTACTGCTCATCGGAGACCTGGGGAGCGTCCTCAGCATAGTAGAGATGCTCGTGATGGCGAATCTCGGCACGAAGCGCTTCAACTCTCTCTCTTGCATCGCGTCTGTTCATCGGCCCTCGACCTCGCCGCTGATTCTAGCGGGTATCGGCCGACCTCAGAGCCGCTTTGAACGGGCGCGGGATCTCAGACGAGTGCTGACAACGTCGAGCTGATCGGGATCACGTCAAGCCTCATGCGGCAAGCCGCTCCCACTCGGACGCTGGCGCATCCATGGCGAGAGCCAAGCCTCCATCCGAGCCCACGTGAAATGGATCCGCGACGACTCTCACTCGACCTCCGCCAATCTGTTCCAGTGCATCTTGCAAGGCTAGGCCAAAGCCCCGTATGAGACCCGATCCTCCGGACAGAATCACGTTCTCGCGAACCCGTTCCTGGAAATCGGGATCCACCCTGGAAATCAGGTCCAACATGGTCTCGGTGATGGCCGGCAACAGACTCTCACACGCCTGTTTCATCTGCTCCGTAATATCGAATCGTGTGGGTCGTCCCTGGACTGGCGCGGTGACCTCGATGGCCTCCGGCGCAGATCCGACAAAGCTGAATCTCTCCTTCCACTCTCGCGCCATGTGTTCCGAGATCGAAGCCTCGGCATACCGGCTGGCGATCAGCCGATTCAGCTGGACGTCGACATGATCACCGGCCAGGGTCAGGGTGCGCTGGTCATCCTCGGCAGGATATCGGCCGTTCATCACGCAAAAGTCGCAGGTTCCGGCTCCCACGTCGATAATCAGAGAGTTGGTGAGCGCCTCCAGACCGTACGCCACCGCGAACGGCTCCGAGACGATCATCAATGAATTCACGATTCCCTGCATCGCCTCTCGCAGTTGTTGTTTGTTGACTCTCAACGCCTCGGCTGGCACTCCGACTACGGCTTGAATCTTGAGATCGTGGCGATCGGGGGTGGCACCAGCGAGCGAGACCAGGTGTCGGAGCAACTCCCGAACCGCCTGGGCATCCTTCTGCGATCCCTCCTTGATCAGCCCCCGCTCCAAGGGTCGATGAAGGTCGACCATTTGTCTGTTGTCGATTGCCTCACGCCCGATCAGGATGTCTTTTCTCAAGACTTTCTTCGCGACCATGTCTTTCGGCCAACCGACATAGCTTTCGACCGTCTGACGGACCCCATTCGACGACGACACCGAGCTTCTGGAGGTGCCAAGATCCACTCCGAGGTTGAGTACTTGCTCACTCATCGGGCCTGCTGCCCTGTTCCAAACCAGCTCCCGCGACCTGATAGGCCTGGTTGAACTGGCGGGAATAGCTCTCAATGCCCTGGACGATCGCTTCGGCGAGATACTGGCGATAGATGGGTGTCATGAGAAGACGGGCTTCGACGCGGTTGGAAACACACGAGACCTCCGCCAGGATGGCCGGCATGTCCGTCCAGATCAGGACTCCGAACGGCGCGCTTTTGACTCCACGATTTCTTACACTCGAGTTCACATTGTAAAGCGAATTGAACAGAGCCTCTTGGACCGCCTCGCCGAGTCGACGCGATTCTTCCTGTCTGACTCCGGCATAGACCTGTTGCAGAATCTGCTTGAAATCTGCGAGAGAGTAGCCCGAGTCCTGGTTCTCCCTTGCTGCCAGCTCCTGAAGATAGAGATCGTCCGTGGGTCCGAGATAAAAAGTTTCCACTCCTCGAAGCTCGCGATTGGCAATCCAATTCACGTGGATGGAGACAAAGATGTCGCCACGAGTATTGTTGGCGAACTCGGCGCGCTCCCGCAGCGAGAGACTCCGATCGGTGTCCCGAGTCATCAAGACCTTGTACGAGCGCTGCTCCAGCAGATCACCGACCCTCCTGGCAATATCCAGCGTCACGTCCTTCTCAACCAGCCCCTCAGGCGCGATTGTTCCCATATTGTCGCCACCATGTCCCGGATCCAAAACGATCGTTCGCAGCGCTAGAGGAAGGACCGTGGGGTCGATCGGAATCGGCTTCGAGTAGGTGCCGACCTCAGTCGAGGTCGAGACCACAGTGTGAGCCGTCGGGGCCGGCACCCGAGCTGGTTGTGAGGTCGAGACGTTCGCCGCTTGTGATCTGACTACATTCCAATCCGGCGACATGTTCGAAACCATGAAAGTCGAAGCGAACAGGGCGGCGGGGACCAATACGAAGAACAGGAGTCGCGCCACAATCACGAGAGACTGAGCACCATGACGCATGGGTAGCGGGCGCTTACCCTCGATCGAATCGATATTCTCCTGCACCGCTTGCCGCACCAAACGCTTCTTGAGTCGCTCGATTTTCGCCATCTTCCGAATCAGTCTAGAGTCCGATCGCCCCGCTGACGGTGCAATGAGTCACAGTCGAGTCGCGATGACAGGTTCGTGGGGGCTAACCCGATCAAGTATACCCAACCTGCATTTTGTCACTCGACTCGCACCCAAGCCGACCCTCCCCCTCTGCTAGGCTCCGCGGCGTGAGAGAGATGAATCAGCCCGACAGTTCGCGATCCCGCGGCGATGCCTTGGCAGGAAGTCCTCATACGCGGCTGATAGATCAACTGAAACCTCCAACTCACGACCATGATCCCGATCGGGCTGCCCAGATCTGCGCCGCGGTCTGTCGCCAGGCAATGCTGGACTTCGCTCCGGCACTGATGCTCGTTGCGCCGGAGCGAAGAATACGCCTCCAAGCTGTGTTGGCCTATACGATCACCCTGCTCGACTTTGCATGTCAGCCCGGGCTAGAAGGCGAGCGTCTAGCCGGGCTCAACAGGTGGCAATTCGAGTTGGAGGAAGCGCTCGACGGTCACCCCACCGGACAACCCGTCTTTGTGCGACTCGGGTTGGCCGAGGCAGAGCAGCCTTGGCTTCGTGACGAATTCGATCGCCTGCATCGAGCCGCTCGCCACATCGCTGTCACCAGCTCCGCCGAGGCCTGCGAATTGCCTGACGAGACGATCAAGGAGATAGCAGATGCTTGGATCGCGCTGGTTCTCGGAGTGCGGCCGGAGCCCGTAACCGTGCAACAGGGCGTTGCCGTTCTCCGCGTCCATGGCCTCTTGCGTACGGCTGGTTCAGAAGACTCGGACGCCCTCGGATCACGCAATCGAATTGCGGAGAAGTCGAGAGAGTTGCGCCGAATTCTGTCCGAGCCGATCCAAAAGGCAAACGGGACCGAGAGATATCTCGCAGCTGCCAACTACGTCCGACTCGCATCCCTAGCCCTGCTGGATGCTATCGATTCCTCGAGGCAAGACCGAACCCGGCCCTCGATCGGGCTCTTCCGGAGATTGATTATTCTCGGCCGGGCTCGGTGGATCGAGGCGTGACGAGCTCGACAGCCGACCGCGAGACGAAAATCTTCGACGCCGCTCGAAACCCGAGGCTAAAGTCTTCTCTTCCGTCTCGCGCCAGACGGACTCGGTCGGCTGCTTCGTTTCGCTCCAGGATCGTGAGTCGCTGACCGGGCTTCAGATCCTCCCTCTCGACCAGCTGCAAGAACTCGACCGTCTGATCGCCAACCCGAGCGACCTCCAGCATCTCACCCATCGGACAGCTCAACAGAGTCAGCCATGCCTGCTCTTCAACCTCTCCCAGGGCGGTAGGTATCGGATCTCCGTGAGGATCCACCTGGGGGAAGCCGAGCATCTCATCCATCCTTTGAATGAGGTGATCCGAGACCGCATGTTCGAGGAGCTCCGCCTCGGCATGAACCTCGGCCCAGTCGATTCCCATGATCCGGACCAGGAATAGCTCCACCAGCCGATGCCGACGCAGAACATGGAGGGCCAATTGGCGCCCGGCGTGAGTCAGCGAGACGCCCGAATAAGGCTCGTAGCTCACCAATCCACTGCCGTCGAGAGTCTTGATCATCGCCGTCACGGTCGCCGGAGCCACTCCCAGCGCTGTTGCAATCGTGCCGGTGCCGACCCGTTGCCCGGGATGCGCCTGCTCTTCCAGGAGAATACGTTTTAGATAGTCCTCGACGGTACTGGTGGGCATCGTTCAGTGCTCCGAGTCTCGAAGGTCGGTTGGTGAGCCCACGATCAGAGCGTATCTCCGGGCCCCAGGGCAATCACCTCGCACTCGTATCCCGAGGTCTTCAAGGCCTCCTCCAGCTCCTCTGGCCGACCCACGAGCACCGGGAATGTCCCCCAGTGAATTGGCACTACGCGCTCGATACCCAGCCACTCGCAGGCGCGAGCCGCCTCCCGTGGTCCCATCGTGAAGTGATCTCCTATCGGCACAAACCCGAGCTCCGGTCGATAAAACTCGCCGATCAGCCGCATGTCCGAGAACAAACCGGTGTCGCCACAGTGGATGAATGTGAACCCCGAATCCAGGCGAACGACAAGTCCGGTCGCGGTTCCGCCACAGACAAAACGATCCCCTACCAGGATTCCGCTCGAGTGCTCAGCCCGCACCATCGTGACTCGAGCTCCGAGGACATCTTGGCTTCCACCGATGTTCATACCCGAACAGTTCTTGACTCCTTGGGTCTCCAACCATTGGCAGATCTCCACATTGGCAACGACAATCTTGGGCTTATGCTGCTTCGCGAGCTCCACGGCGTCGTTTATGTGGTCGAAATGCCCGTGCGTAATGAGTATCGCGTCAATTCGCTCCAACGACTTGAGGTCCTCGGGACAGGCAGGGTTGCCTTGGACCCACGGATCGATGAGCACAACATCGCCCGACGGCAGATCACAACGAATCGTCGAGTGTCCGAGGTAGGTAAATCTTGGGGTCTGTGAATCGGTCATTCTTCCCTCCCATAAGTAGGCAATCGCGATCTTCCCTTGAATTGTACCGCCATGACCGGCTGCGAGAGGGGCCTCAGCGAGGACCCTGCCCCGCCGTCCTCGACCCGCACGGCGTGGCTTCGGAACCTGAGGTTCAGAGGGAGGCTGTAGGTAGGACAAAGGGAGCGGGGGCACTGATTCCCCGCTCCCTAAGAAATCGAGTTGTGTAGGCTGGTCGGAAGCCTACGCAGGAACTACCAGGTAAACGCGATGCCGCCGTTGACAGCCGGGCCCTTCAGATCGAAGAATGCGTCGACGACCGTGGGATTCCCAAATCCGAGATCGTTTCCTTTGAGGGTAGCCTCGGCATCCCGGTACATGGCTTCGATAAAGAGCTTCCAATTGGCACCGATCGGCAGATCGATACCGACAACTCCATACCAGCCCCATTCGTCGTCGATTCGCCCTACCTCATCGTTGTCGGCGTCGAGGAGATAGTAGGTTCCACCACCGCCGATGTAGGGAGTGACCTTGCGGGTGTCTTTGACGAAGTTGTACGCGAAGCCAAAATCCAATGGCACCGCGCTGTACGGGACCTCGACTCCGGGAGCGTCATCCGGCAGAGTGGTGACCACATTGTCGAACCACGAAGCTCGAAGCTCGAGGTCGACCTTCTCTCCAACTCGAAAATCGACCAGGATGCCACCAGCGAACTCGTCGTTACTGTCTTCCGGATCCCACCACGCCCCAAAGACGCCAATGCTTCCAGCAGCTGCCGGAGCCGCAATCAGGGTTAGCACTCCCAACGTGATTAATGCCGTTCTCATTTCGAACCTCCGTTTTCCAACCTACCCGATTTACAAGTTCCCCTACGGACCAAAAATCCGTATTTCTGCTTACTTACGTACTGATTCTTAGATGAAAACTTGAAGAAACGCAAGGACCAGTTTCACAGACCCCAAAAATTGCTACTGGCTAGAAAAGCTCGAACGGAGCCATCCGTCCAGTCCCGGAAAGCTCGAAATCAGGTCTGAGGCTCGTATGACGCCGCCACTTTTTCGTGCTGTGCGAAGCATCTGCTTCGCTGGCTGTTTCCCACCGGATTCCGCCACGATCGAGGCCGCGGTGAAGAACTGAGATTCGAACCAGAGCTTGGTTTGAACCGACCTCGACGAGGTCAGCTCGGACAGAGCGTGGGCCTGGGGGCCACCACCAGCGGCTTCGAGGCTTGCATAAATCATGCGCATCTCGGGTAGGCGTTGATCCTTGTGCAATAGAGCCCCCGAAAGAGCCATGATCTGGGCCGCGACACCTTCGACCCAGGGCTTGTCGCCCCGGAATCCGGCCGACTTGAGCTGAATCTTTGCCAACTCGAAGATCCCGAGGACATCGGATACCAGAAGGCTGGCCATCTCCTCAGGGCTACCTCGACTGATCGACTCGCTGGGCATCGTGGGAAGCCGGCTCTTGGTCAGAGTCTCCCAGAGCTGTACGGTCTCGGGAGTTCCCCAAGCCGGCACAGCCAGACCACGGCCACCCATATGGGTCGGCACTCCATAGGGCTCTTGGAGGCCAACCTCCTTCCAATCTTCGGGTGAAAGGATGTAGATACCCAAAGGGATCTTCTCTTTGCTCCAACTGTCGAAATCCTCGACCATCAATTCGACATAGTCTTGGACCTTAGAGGCTCGATCCAAGGCCCCCGGCGAATAGCGGATCGAGGCCAGCGGACCCGACAGGTCCAACAACAGGGGTGAAGCCGACTGCCCCCACCCGACTGAAACACCAAGCACGGCGATGCTACCGAACGACAAGATTGCAGCGAGCCTTCGGTTCGAGTTCTGGTACGACACTGGATTCCGGCCTCCACGAGTAATAGTGAGTGAGTCGGCTAGGAGGCTAGTGTAGCCCACTCAAGGGCAACGACCGGTCGAATCCTCCATACCAACTCCAGCGACGATAAACTTCCTCAATGCAGGCCTATCAAATATCTCGCCACGGTGGACCCGAGGCGCTCGAATGGGTGGATCGTCCCTCACCGAGGGCTGGGGCAGGAGAAGTTCTTGTCAGGATCCGAGCCTGTGCCCTCAACCATCTCGATCTCTGGGTTCGACGTGGCGTAGAGGGCTACCCATTCCCCCTACCGATCATCCCCGGCAGTGATATCGCCGGCGATGTGGCGGCCGTCGGAGCGGGCGTCGAAGACCTGCAACCAGGCACGCCAACACTCGTCGCACCTGCTGTATCGTGCGGAATCTGTGACCACTGCCTCAACAACGAAGATCCGCTCTGTCGCAGCTACTCCATTCTGGGAGAGCATCGCGACGGCGGATATGCCGAATACGTAGCCGTGCCAAGACGAAACATTCTCCCGATGCCAAACCCTCTGAGCTACGTCGAGTCCGCCGCAATCCCGCTGGTGTTTCTGACCGCGTGGCACATGCTGGTCGGCCGAGCTCGACTCGAAGCCGGCGAGGACATCTTGATCCATGCGGCAGGGTCGGGTGTCTCCACCGCGGCAATACAGATCGCATCGCTCGTCGGGGCAAGACGGATCATCGTCACCGCTGGCAACAAGAAGAAGCTGGAAAAGGCGATCCAACTCGGCGCGACAGACACTATCGAGTACAACAGCGAAGATTTCGTGCGGGAGACCAGACGACTGACCCAGAAGAAAGGTGTCGCGGTCGTCGTCGACCATATCGGTGGCGAGACCTTCGAGAAGAGTCTCTCTGCTCTGGGTTGGGGTGGGCGCTTGGTCTTGTGTGGAGCGACCAGCGAACATCTCGCGACGTTGAATCTGCGCGCTGTATTCTTCAAAAGCTTGTCCATTCTCGGTTCGACCATGGGCAGCCTGGGAGAGCTGAAACGAGTCTTGACATTCGTCGAGCGGGGTAAGCTCAAACCGGTCGTCGACCGAACATTTCCTCTCGAACGGGCCCCAGAAGCTCAGACCGTTCTGGAACAGCGCAGGAACGCGGGTAAATCGTGTTGGAGGTTGCGACCTCGCCGACCCGCGGCGGCGGCTGACGCGAGAACCGAATCGTTCACGATCGAAACAGGAGGTTGAGTCCCATGAGTCATGACGTTCGAACAATTGCCATACTCGGTGCAGGGACCATGGGACAGGGTATCGCCCATGTCTCGGCGGTGGGAGGATTCGTCACACACCTGTTCGATGTCGATTCCGAGGTACTGCACCGAGCCCAAGCAGGAATAGCTCGAAATCTGGCAAAGGGCGTTGAACTGGGGAAGCTGGACCCGGATATCGCTGCAGGCGCCCGATCCAACCTTCATCTCGACCAGGATCTCGACGGGGCCGTTGGCACCGCCGACCTCGTCATCGAAGCCGTACCCGAGGTGATGGAGCTCAAGGTCAAGATTTTTCAACGCAGCGCTCGTGCGGCTCCCGCAAAGGCGCTGTTTGCATCGAATACATCGGGTCTCTCGATCACGGAGATGGCCACTGCGAGCGGACGACCGGAGCTGTTTGCAGGGATGCATTTCTTCAATCCAGTGCACCTCATGCGTCTGGTGGAGTTGGTAAAGGGGCTCGAGACCTCGGCCACGACGCTCGATGTCCTGAAGTCTGTAGCCGAACAATTCGGCAAGCAGGTGGTGACGGTCGCCGAGTCACCGGGCTTTGTGACTTCCCGTATCAACGCCCTGATCGGAAACGAGGCTTTCAGCATGCTCGAGTCGGGTGTCGCAAGCGCCAGAGATATCGACACCGCCCTGAAGCTGGGTCTGAATCATCCAATGGGTCCCTTCGAGATGGTCGACCTTGTGGGCCTCGATGTTCGCTTGTCGATTCTGAATCATCTCCACCACACCCTGGGAGACCTCTACCGGCCAAGCAATCTCCTAGCCCAATATGTCAAGGCCGGACGGCTGGGAAAAAAGGTCGGCCGAGGAGTCTATGAGTATGATGCCGGGGGTAATATCATCGAATAACGGACTTGAATCGAGGAGCTTGCTATGCCAGACCTGACGGATAGAGTGGCTCTTGTCACCGTCTCGACCTCGGGTATTGGATATGCGGCTGCCGAGGCGCTTGTTCGGAGTGGGGCCCGAGTGGCCATCAACGGTCGGGGCGGTATCAGGCTCGATCAAGCCCACGAAAGGCTTCAAACCGGGGGGGCCGAGGTCATCGCACTGCCCGGTGATATTCGAGAGCCTCGAGAGCTCGAGGAGCTCGTCTCCGAGGTCGAAGTTCAGCTTGGTCCAATCGACATCCTGGTTCCGAATGGCGGTGGGCCGAGGGCCAAACCTGCGGCAGAGCTTGACGACGCCGATTGGCAAGAGGCCATCCCTCTTGCCCTGCTGTTCGTGCCGCGTCTCTGCCGTCTCGTGCTTCCTGGGATGCGTCGCCGGGGCTGGGGTCGAATCGTCGCCATCAACTCCGTGTCATCGCGACAACCGATTCCGCTCCTGGCCCTTTCAAACGCGCTCAGGCCTGCAGTGCTCGGCTATCTCAAGACTCTCGCTCTCGAGGTCGCCGCCGACGGCGTAACGGTCAACGCTGTCCTGCCCGGGTATACCGGAACCGAACGCCAGATCGAGTTGGCAGAAGCTCGCGCCATCGACCAGGGTCAGACGGTGGACGAGGTCTTGGCCGCCCAGGGATCTGAGATCCCAATCGGACGGGTCGCGAGCCCGGTCGAGATCGGTGAAGTCGTGGCCTTCTTGTGCTCATCCGAGGCCTCGTACCTGACGGGTGAGTTCGTATCGGTCGATGGTGGCTACGTAAAGAGCCTCATCTGAGAAGGCTCAGAGCTCTTCGAGCGCCAGACCGATCCGATGGACAAGCTCCGGCAGCGACTCTTCGGCAATCGAGCAAAATGCGATTCGCAAGTAGTTCGGCGCTATCGAAATGAGACCGGTTCCGTAGTTTTCGAGCAGCACTCTGCGAATCGAATCCGAAGATCTACCTTCTTCGGCAGTCAGCTCCAAAAGCGCGAAACATCCCGAATTGAATGGTAAAACCCGAGCTCGTCGACCATCGAGCCGCGCTAGCAGTTCCCGCAACCGCCGGTACCGAGACGCCAGGATCTGTCGAACACGCTCGACCTCTTCGTCTAGTGACGCGGACCTGAGAGCCGTCAGGGCCACCATCTGACTCATCGACACGGGAGATCCGACCGTCGCCCTCAAAAGGCACTTCACTTTGCTCTCGATGGCGGCGGCGACCCTACTGTCCGGCTCGAACGGAAAGGTCAAGAAACCGACTCGACCGCCAAAAAAGGACAGCTCCTTCGTGGCCCCGTCGACCTTGATCGGCACCAGACGCTCGTGGGCCCCCACAAGATCCCAGTACATCGATTCCCTCGGAATCTTCTCCTCGTAGACCAAGCCCTGATAGGCGTCGTCGCAGATCACCATCAAGGGTCGAGCCTCCGCGACTCGAAGCAGCGAGCCCAGAATCGCTTCTCTTTCACTCGCTGTCGGCATGTATCCACCCGGGTTCGAAGGTAGATTGAGGATGGCCACCGCTGGCTCGCCCGCCGGGACTGTGGATAGGGCCTCGGCCAGCGCCTCGCAGTTGTATCGATTGCCGACGTAGGCCGGCGCGGTATACATGACTGCTCCGGTCCTGGTCACGAAGGTCTGGGCGTAGTTTCCCCAGAACGGTTTGGCCACGGCGACAGCGCATCCAGGTCCGGTGAAGAGATCTGCAATCAAGGCCAGTCCATGGGTAAGACCCAGGGTGACGATCGGCAGACTCGAGAGCTGTTCTTCGATTCGGTCTCGACGCTGCCACTTCCTCCATCTCTGGCGCAACTCGTCGATCCCCGCCACCGGCGAGTAAAGAAAGGCTCGATCGCGGTCGAGAGCGCTCAGACCGTCGACCGCAGAGGTCATTTGCGGCAGTGCGATCGGTCGTCCCTCGCCGTCGGTGATCTGGCCGATCGTGGCGTTGAGCTCGGCCTCGCGGGCTTCGGCTGCCTGGAAGGGTATATCAGCCGGGAACTGGACCCGCTGACCCAAATCCGACAGCATCTCGAAGAGAGCCGGAGATTCTGCATGAATGGTCTGATTCGTGTCGTTCAAGACCGCAGGAGCTTACCATCGGTCCTATCCTCCAGGACGATTCGCGATCGAGGCAGGGCCGACTAGAATCGACCCGAAAGGAGCCCAAATGAAACTCGAGACCACTGTACTTGAGATTCCGACCACCGACGGTACCGATATCGAGGACCTCAGCGCCGAAGTCGAGAGATTTGTTCAAACGAGCGGGATTCAAGAGGGATGGGTGTTGATCTTCGTACCAGGCTCTACCGCAGGCCTGACCACTATCGAATTCGAGACAGGCGCCTTGAATGATTTGCGCCGAGCCATCGAGGCCTTGGCCCCCGAAAACGGAGAATATGAGCACAACCTGCGCTGGGCTGACGGCAATGGCTATTCTCACGTTCGTGCTGCTCTGATGGGGCCTTCGCTGACGTTGCCGATTGTCGGTGGCCGTCCAGCCACGGGAACCTGGCAGCAGGTCGTGCTTTGCGACTTCGACAATCGTCCCCGCACGAGAAAGATCCATCTTCAGGCGTTGGGTACCTGAAAGCCCTACCAGACCTTCCAATCATCCTGCACGGGTCGCTTTCGCACAGAACCAAACCTGGCGTCTGACGGCTCAGCTCGATGGTACCCACGGCCATTGGAACCATTGCTGCTGACGCCGAGTTTCGATAACCAAGCTCGAATCGATTTCAACGGCTCGGTATCGATCGAATAGATCCTCGCCCTGCCCTCGGCCCGCTCGGCTACAAGACCAGCCTCACGGAGAATCCTCAGATGCTTCGAGATCGCCGGGCGGCTCATCGGGAACTGCGCCGCTACTTCCTGGACCGATAGCTCTCCATCCTTCAGCCGAGTCACGATATCGAGCCGAGTCGGATCTGCCAGCGCCTTGAGACAGCCACTCACCACTTCCAATTCAGAAACCATATGGTTACCTTTCTCTTATTACGTAACCCGATGGTTACAAATATAGAAATTGCCTCGCTGAATGTCAAGCCAGGGTCGTACCGAGTCGACACTGAATCTGTTCTTGTTACAAGTACAGCAGGATTCGTGCTCGCGGGTGCCAGCAGAGATCCTACGGCAAATACAAAGCTCCGGCACGAGCCGGATCCACGAGCCAACCGGATCTTGATCGGCCGCGGAGCCAGACTCGCCCCGATCGGCCTCCAGGGCCCTTTCCGACAGACCTCTCAAGCTCTGCAGTCGGGGGTAGAGCAGGCATAACCCTCGACCGGGGCCAACTCATCCATTGGGGAGTGCACGCTCCCCAAGAGAAGCGCCACGACAGTCACATCTAATCGACATGCTTTACATACCGACTAGTTGGTATATATAATAATGAGCAACAAATCGCCAGATCCAGGCGCTGAGGGCCGTTTTGGGTCGCAAAAGACAACCATTTTCCACAAAACGCCGCCTCATGCTGGCTGCATTTAGAGAATTTCATCGCAATGGATTCGAGTGTTCTGATCTCGACTCGATACTCAAAGAGGCTGGGGTGTCCAAGGGCGCTTTGTAC
>CAJHZD010000346.1_pt1 | contig 17594 bp, 18 predicted proteins | sample 9198941 | NCBI WGS metagenome assembly CAJHZD01 (sample SAMEA7708371, study PRJEB35096) | sediment metagenome | biome: marine neritic benthic zone biome [ENVO:01000025]; feature: sediment [ENVO:00002007]; material: shallow marine sediment [ENVO:03000034] sea grass bed [ENVO_01000059] ...
CGGTACGTTCTGGCTTACTTCAGTGCTTCGGCGGCCTTTAAATAAGAATCGTAGGCTTCGACTTTCACGTTGTCGTCAGCGGCCTTGTCGAGGCACTTCTTGTATTCGTCAACGAGGTTGAGGCGCTCCTGGTGCACTTTCGACTGAGATTTGTAAGCTCGTTTTTGAGCCCCACTGGAACCGCAACCCAAGAAAAGAGCGAGCGCCAGAGCCACAATTGCCCAACAAGGTAGTCGCGTCATTTCCATCCCTCGAACTTCGTTCCATTTCCGGTCACCTGGAACTATACCAATCAAGGGTAGCTCCGGCGGACGACGAGATTCAGCGCATTGATCGGGATCGAATCAGATTTCCAGATAATCCGCGTGTTCAGTCGTTTGGATCTCAAATCCAAAATATAAGACCTTTTTTATCAATAGTTTAGGGGCATATGAGGTCTTTCGAATCCTTGGCATATGCCTTGCTCTACCGCTCATCATGACTCGTTACACACAGACTCTTGACGAAGGGTCGAAACGCGGTTCCACCGAGATTCTCGAGACATCGGTGGGTTTGTCTGACGAAGCGGTCGTTGGGCTCGGATCACGAGCTCGGACCGCATTCAGCCAATGAGACAAGGAGAAACAGTAATCATGCAAACCAAGTCATGGCGAGGAATCGTTGCTTTGGTAGCGATCCTCATGATTGGCACCACCGGTGCGGCGCTGGCTCAGGATACCGGGAACATCTTCGGGACCGTATCCGACACAGATGGCAGCGCACTACCTGGTGTCACAGTCACGCTAGTGGGCTTTGGCGCGACCCAGTTCCAAGTCACAGACTCCAACGGTGGCTTCCGATTTCTGGGTCTCGATCCGGGCGCCTGGCAGGTAAAAGCGGAGCTCGAGGGTTTTTCAACCGTCGAGTATCCGAACGTTGTCGTATCTATCAACCGAAATACCGAGATCTTGCTGACGCTGTCCGGCGCGGTCGAAGAGGTCATCACCGTGACCTCGGAGAGTCCGATCCTGGACGAGCGTAAGATCACCTCAGGTACGACGATTTCTCAAGTCGAGCTCGAAAAGATTCCGAGTGCCCGTGATCCTTGGGTCGTGATGACCCAGGCCGCGGGTGTGCTGCTCGATCGAGTCAATGTGGGTGGTGACCAGAGTGGTCAGCAGTCGAGCTTTGTCGGTGCGGGTACGGGCCAAGCCCAAAATTCGTACTACATCGACGGTGCCGAGATCACCGACCGCTCAGCGGCTGGTTCGTCGCCTGGTTACTACGATTTCGACCAATTCGCCGAGTACCAGCTCCAGACGGGTGGCTCCGATGTGACCCGTGATGTCCCGGGTGTGACCATCAACCTGGTGACCAAGCGTGGTTCCAACGAGTTCCGTGGCTCGGCACGCTTCATGTTGACCGATCAGAAGGGCTACTTTGGTGCCCTGGATCAGGGCAACATCAGCGTCGACCCGGCCGATCTCGGCCCGGGTCAGACCTCTGACGATTTCACGCCCACTCAGGTCGACCGTGTGCAGGACTATGGCTTCGAAGCCGGTGGTCCGCTGTGGCGGGATCGTCTGTGGGCCTGGGCTTCCTGGGGCAACAACGACATCTCACAGATCACCCCGATCGGTACCACCGACCGGACGGTCCTCGAGAACACCGCGATCAAGTTGAACGCTCAGTTCTCGGCCGCCAACTCTGCCGTGGCGTCGTTTAATAACGGTGACAAGAAGAAGTTCGGTCGTGGCGCGGCGTCGAACCGCGGTTCCGACTCGCTGTGGAACCAGCGTGGTCCGACAGGCATCACCAAGGTCGAAGACACCCACGTTTTTGGCTCGAACTTCTTCCTCAGTGGTCAGTATGTCTATGTCGACGGCGGTTTCTCGCTGGCATCGACCGGTGGTTGCGGACCCGATGGTCAGGAGCAGTTCGTCGGTGACGACGGTATCTTCCACGGCCGTGGTTGCGGAAGCGCCAGTCGCCCCAGTGCCGAGCTCAAGCTGGATGCGACCTACTTCGCCACCAGTGGCTCTCTGAACCACGAGATCAAATTTGGTGGCCGGCTCCGCGAGGTCGAGACCTCATCGGACTGGACCTATCCGGGTCGAGACATTCTGAACTACTCCGGCGCCTATGCCGGTGTCCAGAATCTCGCCAACCTGGAGCCGTTCGGTCTTCCTGCGTCGCGTGTGGACGACCTCGCCTTCCTCTATGCCTATCGGCAGGGGCCGGCAGTCAGCACTCTGGACTACACAGGCGTATGGGTTCAGGATACGGTCACATGGGGTAAGTGGACCGTCAACGCTGGTGTGCGTTACGACACTTCAGACGGTGTCAACGAGCCCTTTGTCGTTGACGCCAATCCGGCGTTTCCAGAAGTGATGCCCTCGATCGACTTTCAGGGCAACGACGCCGATGGCATCAAGTGGTCCGCGATCCAACCCCGCGTAGGTGTGACCTATGCATTGGGTGAAGAGCGCAAGACCCTGATCCGTGGAAGTCTTGGCCGGTTTGCCGATCCGATGTTTCTCGGCATGATCACGAGAGTCAATCCCGTGGGTGCGCAGCTGGCGGCCATCAACTTCGTGGATGATCCGGGTGGTCGACGGGGCATCTACGATGAGGGCGAAGCCTTCAACGTGGTCGGTGGACTGTTCGGTTTCGATGCTGCGAACCCGACGGCTCTCGAGAGCTCGAACAGCAACGATCCCAATATGGACCCACCCACGACTGATGAGCTCATCCTCTCGGTCGAGCATTCGTTCTTGCCTGAATTCGTCGTCGGTCTGCAGTACACCCGTCGACAGGGTGAAGACATCGCGGATCTTCGTGAGCTGTTTGTCAACCCGGCCGGTAACACGGTAACTGTGGGTGCGGGGCAATATGTCGATGCCGCTCCGATCACCTTCAGTTTCCCGGGTGACAGCACGGTGAATACCTACACTCCGCAGAGAGTCGCGCCTGGCTTCGCCAATACGGGTGGCACACTGTTCACCAACGGTGATCGGGAGACCAGTTATGACGCACTAACGCTCAACTTCACCAAGCGTCTGTCTAACCAGTGGATGCTGCGTGGTTATGTCCAGTATGGTGATGGTGAATGGGATATCCCCCAGTCGTACTTCGCCAACAATGACCCGAACATCCTCGTGCCTGACAACTCGGGCGACGACACGGCTTCGAACGCATCGGTGGACGGTGCGCTGAAGGTCGAGCAGTCGACCGGTGGCGGCAAGAACGATGTCTGGATGCAGGCGACCTGGGCCTACAATGTCAACGGCATGTATCAGTTCGCTCCTGATCGAGCGTACGGGTTCAACATCGCCGCCAACATCTACGGCCGTGAGGGATACCCGATTCCGTACTTCGTGAATGTCGATCCGGGTGACGGCATCAACCGCTCCATCTCGGCCAACGAGGTCGGTGCCGGTGACATCGATGCCTTCCGGACCGACGATCTTTTCGTCGTCGACTTCCGGGTCGAGAAAGAGTTTGCGGCCAGTGGCAACACCAGCCTGACCTTCTCCATTGACGGGTTCAACATTCTGAACGAAGCGTCGGTGGTTTCACGTTCGTCACGGAACCTCAACGCCGGCACGGCTGGGTGGCTCAACGAGTCGCTCGCACCGCGCATCTGGCGTTTGGGTGTGCGTCTGAACTGGCGCTAGGCTCGGACGGGCTTCTAACCAGCACCTGCAGCCGGGGGCTTGTCCCCCCGGCTTTTTTTGTGCCCGCAATCGAGGTTTGCTGATTGCCTAGGCTCATTGCGTCACTGCTAGGTGCCGTCAGGCACCGGCCACTGCATCACCGCTCGGAAGCTTGTTGGCGACCCGAAGAAGCGGTCCGATCCGCTATTAAAAAGCTGTTCAGGGGGTTGTCGGTGCTCGTGCCACGGTGCCTCTCGACGAGCGCAGGGCAAGATCGTGAGAGGGCTGGCAGATCCGGCGCGCTGGAGAGTGGAGGCGAGCGCTTTGCCTCCATAGTCCGACTGGCGCGAGCCGGTACCTGGACGAGCACCGACAACCACCCGGGCCACTCTTTCATTCTCCGCTTGGGCGGGTCCCGAAACCGTTCGGCCTCGAGGTCATGACTACTGTTCGGTGCCCGAAAGGAAGAATGCTCAGTCGACCTCGGTGAGCTCACCAAAGCGAGTGTTGAACGTTCGCAGATGGTGAAACTGGACGACCACCGAGTCATCGGCGCTGCCATGGAAAAGCCGGTTGTGCCACCAGACGTTCTCGAAGACCGGACCCGAGGCGTGAATCGAGGCGCGACAATCGAGCTGAAGACAGCGATACTTTCCGATTGCGCTCTGATTCATGAGGTCGAAAACGTAGAAGACGAGGCTGCAGCGGGGCTCAGCCTCGAGGGCCGTGACGGCTGGCGAGTCTTCGGCCAAGATCGTAGTGATCGAGTGAGTGTCGAACCCCTCAGTATCCGCGTAGTACTGCTGGAGATAGTCGATGCCTCGACTGTAGGTGACTCGTTCACCTTCGCTCACCGTCTCTTCGTAGAGCTTTCTGAAGTCCGCAGTCTTGACCTCGAGCTGCTCAGGTGCGGGCAAGAGCCCACAGATGATCGAGTGCGTCGTGGCCGCGGGAGTGCGTCCAGGTCGGGAGACCGTCAACAGGGGCGCAACCCCGACATGAGGCGATCCCTTGCGCTCCACCATCGTGTGATGCCGGAGCTCGATTTGCCAGTCGAGGAACTCGGCTGGCAGCGGCGTCGAATCAGAAGGGCGTGAGGTGTCGGACATGGGTTCCCCTGGAAACTCCGCAGCTATCTCTCTTAAGCGCGGGACCTAGTCCGTTGGTTGCCGGATGGCGGCGCCCTCGGAGCAGCGCGCATGAAGAGCCGCAAAGGCTTCTATCCGGCCGGCTTCGAACTCCTCGCCTTTGCCTCGATGCAGATAGATCGAGAGAAAGGGCTCGTCGTCGTTCTCGTGCAGTTCGAAAAAGAGCACCCGACGACCCGATCGGTTGTGGATCGTATCGCGGGTCGTTATGCGGCGGAAACGGTCTAGGTTCAGGTGCCAGTGATATTGCGACGTGATCGCATTCAGCCATCCGTCCGCGATGCTGAACGAATCTACCGAACAGATAGTCTCAAAGATGCTGGGACCGGTGACCTGAATAATCCTCAGCGGACCGAGGATCCGTAGAGCTTCGAAGAAATCGGAGGCAACGACAAATCCGGAACCGTTAGAACGGGTGTCGGAAGAAGTCACATCTAGTCTCTACTGGTCTGAGTCTTCGACCCAGCGGGCCACGAAAACATTGGTTTCGCCCGGCTCGCTCTGGTTGCGGTTGGAAGCGAAGGCGAGCATCGAGCCGTCTGGGGAGAACATCGGGAAGCCATCGAAATCCGGGCTAAAAGTGATCTGCTCCAGATTGCTACCGTCGGTGTCGATAGCGAAGATCTCGAACTCCCGCCCCCGGGCCGCGCCGTGGTTGGAGGAGAACAGGATCCTTTGTCCCGAAGGGTGGAAAAAGGGCGCAAAAGAGGCGGCTCCGAGATTGGTCACCTGTCTGACATTCGAGCCATCGGCCTGGGCCACGAATACCTCGAGCTTGTTGGGTCTCACCAGATGATCTGAAAGCAAGGACCGGAAGTCGTCGAGCTCATCTCCTTCCTGCGGCCGTGAGGCTCGCCACACGATCTGAGAACAGTCGGCCGAGTAGAAGGCCCCGCCGTCATAGCCCGGTGCGTTTGTCAGCCGGACGACGTTGCCGCCGTCGGCGTCCATCCGGTAGAGCTCCAAGTCGTTATCGCGATCGGAGGTGAAGATAATCGACCCATCGATCGGACATATGGTGGCTTCGGCGTCGTAGGCGTCGTTGTCTGAAAGAGCCTTCAGATCCGAGCCATCGGGGTTGGCGCTATAGATCTCGTAGGTTGGATACAGCGGCCAGACATAGCCCTGCGATCGGTCGGGCTCTGGCGGGCAAGCATCACCACCCTTGTCGTGAGTCGAGGCATAGACGATCCGGTCGGCACGTGGATAGGCGAAGTAGGCGCAGGTCGTGCGTCCGGTACCTGTGGATACACGCTGAGCCTCTCCTGTACCATCAATCGGTACCCGAAAGATCTGATCGCAATCGAATCCGGTATTTCCGCCTCGGGCCTGAAAGATCAACTCGCTGCCGTCGGGCGACCAATACGCCTCGGCGTTCTCTCCTCCAAAAGTCAACTGTCGGATGTCCGCGAGGTGAGTCTCGCCTTCAGCCACGAGATTCTCGGCGCCTGCCGGAGCCGAAGCCATCAGAGCTAGTATCGATATGACGAAGTATTTCATTTGGACTCTTCCTTGTTGCTCCATTGAGCGCTTGAGCGGCAAGATTTGCTTTTGGTAAACCAGTTTGGTGGAGCAGAGGGGATTCGAACCCCCGACCCCCACGTTGCGAACGTGGTGCTCTCCCAGCTGAGCTACTGCCCCAGGCCAAAACGAGTGGCGAATTGTACCGCTGGCCCGACAGGGCGGCAAGATCCGATGTGCCCGACGGCCTGAATCGGTTGTTTGGGGCTCGGTGTTCTACCAGGTCTCTTGATCGCCGTAGTTGGGCAGATCGGGTCGAGGAAAGTCGTCTTCATCGAGAACCGCGGAGAGTGTCTTACGCGCTTGGTCTTCGCCGTGATTGAGGAAGATCCGCGAAGGTTTCGTGTTCAGGGAATTACACCAGCGCAGCAGCTCCTGCTGATCGGCATGGGCCGAGAGGCCCACCATGAGACGAATCTCTGCTCGCACCGGGATCGGGGAACCATGAATGGCTACCATGCGCGCGCCCTCCACCAGCGCACGCCCGCGAGTACCGGCGGCTTGATATCCGACGAAGATGACGGCATTTCTTTCGTTCGAGAGTCTGTGTTTTAGATGATGAACAACCCGTCCTCCGGTAGCCATGCCACTCGCGGCCACGATCACGGCCGGCTCCCGTCGATGATTGAGCCGTTTGGACTCGTCCGCGCTTCTACACCGCTGAAATCGATCTGGGTCGAGCGGATTGAGATGCTGCTCGACCAATTCGACGAGATCTTCATCGTGTTCAGCGGTTGCCTGGGCGTAGAGATCGGTGGCCTTGATGGCCATCGGGCTGTCGAGGAACACGTCCTTGGGATCCAGGGTCCCAGCGTTCGCCAGCTGTGACAAGTGGTACAGAACTTCCTGAGTTCGACCCAGTGCAAACGCCGGGATGATGACCGTGCCTCCCGCGGCAAAGACTCGTTGGATGACCTCACCGAGAACCGCCTCGGGGTCGGAGACCAGATGTAGCCGATCGCCGTAGGTCGATTCGAGGATCAAGCCTGTTGGATCGTCGAGGGGTGGCTCGGGGTCCTTCACGATCGGGGCACCATAGCGGCCGACATCGCCGGAGAAACACCAAGTTCTGCGCTCACCGTCGCTTCCTTTGGCTCGAATCTCGACCGAGGCGGCCCCCAAGAGATGGCCGGCGCGCCGAAACCGTATCGAGATTCCGGGCACAATCTCTTTCAGCTCGTCGAAGGGTAAGGTCGACAACTGCTTGAGCGTCTTGCGAGCATCTTTCGATGTGTAAAGAGGCCTCGGCTCCGGATGGCGGCTATACCCCTTCTTGCGAGCGTAATTGGCTTGTTCCTCCTGCAGATGCCCAGCATCTTGAAGGATCAATGAAACGAGCCCGCGCCCCGATTTTGTACAGTAGATCGGTCATCGAATCCCTCGGCTACGAGTCGTGGAAGCAGTCCCGAGTGATCGAGATGCGCATGGGTCAGGACCACGGCGGCCAACTGAGAAGGCTCGAACAGGAACTCGCGCCAGTTTCTTTGCTCGAGCTCATCGGGCCCCTGACATAGGCCACAATCGACCAAGAGCTGGGTCTTACCAAACTCCAGGAATGTACAGCTACCTGTCACGGAGCCACAGGCCCCGCAGAACTTCACCGTTCCCATATGCAAAAATCTCCCTGGTTCAGCGAAAAGGTTATCACCGCCCTTGGACTCGGGCGAGCGATGGTATACCGTTGGAGTAAGACGGGACATCTTTCAGGGACCCGTCAGGAGGTGGAAATGTCGGACAACGTCAAAGATTTCGATCAGAGCAAAGGCAACATGGCCGAGAGCGGCGCTGAGAAGGGGAGAAAGGTCGGCGAGCAGCTGGACAAGGCGCGCGAGAAATTCTCAGATGCCGCCGGCGAGGTTGAGCAGAAGGTCAAGGATCTTGGGGAGACTGCAACTCGTAAGGGTGAAGACTTGCGCCAGAGTGCCGAAAAGGCGGGCGCCTCGGCGAAGGAATCCTACGGGGTGGCCAAAGAGAAGGTTCGCTACGGCTATGAGAAGGCCCGCAAAGACATGGATCATCTCGTCGAGGACGTCAACGAGTATGTGCGCGACAACCCCAGCAAATCCATTCTGATCGCTGCTGGAGCCGGGTTTGTGCTGGGCCTCCTCATGCGGGGCCACCGCGACTAGCTCGAAATCGTTCGACCGGGCGGTATCAGATGACGATGGATAACCGCCGATCGAGGAGGTGGCATGGAGTCGTACGACAGCGATACCCTGTCCGCAGACGGAGTGGTAGACGAGCTGATGCCCGGTGACTTTGATTGGCAAGGTATGGTTCGCAAGTACCCCATAGCCTCGCTGGCTGTAGCGGCATTTGGCGGATATATTCTGGGTCGCTCGAGAGGCAAGCATGTTCTCGCCGCCCTTTCTCTCTTTGCGGCTGAGAGAGTGTCCGGTCAGGTCAACGAACTTCTTGGCAAGGATGTACTTTGAGCCGTCGAGAGCTCCGATTGACTGGCTGAGCCGTTCTCGAACCCAATCCGGGCCCCGTGCGTCACATCTTCCATATCTCGGATGTTCACTTCGGTCCGCCCCACCTATCGGAGCTGTCGGAAGGTGTGCTCCGATTTGCGGCTGAGAATCATCCCGACCTGGTCGTCGTCTCGGGCGATCTGACTCAAAGAGCCAAACCCGAGCAATTCCGTCAAGCTCGGAAGTTTGTCGACAAATTCGACGCACCGACCCTTGTCGTGCCCGGCAACCACGACGTTCCCTTGTACAGAGTTTGGGAGCGATTTGGCAGGCCTTTTGGAGCCTATGGAGATTCTTTCGACTCGGAGCTCGAGCCGGAGTACCGAGATGACGAGCTACTCGTTGTCGGCATCAACACCGCTCATGGCCTCACGTTCAAGGACGGACGGATTACGAGTCGTCGGCTTTCGGAGGTCGCCAAGCTCTTCCAAGAATCGCCTTCCGATTTGTTCAAGGTAGTGGTAGCCCATCATCATTTGATACCCCCACCCTGGTTTGGAAAGCAGCAGGTGCTGCGGGGCGCACGGGTGGCTGTAGATCGGTTCACACGACTCGGTGTGGATTTGATCCTTTCGGGTCATCTTCACCAGTCCTTTATTGGCAACTCGGAAGAGTTCTATCCGAAGGGCCGACCCCCCGTCGTGATCCTGCACTCGGGAACGACGACATCGAACCGTGGACGCCACGGAGAGCGTGACAAGAACACGTGCTACTGGATCCGAGTAGACCGCGAGTCGATGACGGTTTCAAACTACCGGTGGGAACCCGCCCTCGGGCGATTTGCTGAGCACAGCCGTCACTTCTATCCACGCCACACCAAGGCGCTCTACAATCTCGAGGGTCTGGAGCGCCTGGATTCTCGCGACGAGCCGTGAGCTGGCGATCTAGGGGTTGTAGGCGGTAGAGACGAATTCGTCGTCTTCCTGCAACATGCGCTCGAATTCGAGGAAGTCGTAGTAGCCGCATCTCTTGGTTCCCGGGTAGTCGCGACAGATCGCTGGCCGCGCGTGGTAGATCGAACACATCCGGGTTTCCAGGTCGAGGAATCGACAGACGGTCCCATAGGCTTCTTCGTCCTTTTGATGACGAAGAATGCGTTCACCGGGCTCCTCACCTTTCTTGGTGTACTTCTTCCTGGCCGCCTTCGCCGAAAGACCAAAGTGTTTGGCCAGGCGCTTTAGATCCTTGTCGTCGACGATGATTCGAGGATAGGAACAACAGTAGGCCGGGCAGACATCGCAGTCGTAAAGAATCTTGAAGCGCTTTCCCATGGCGGCAAATTCTAACCCAGTTGACCCGGATCCCGAGTGTCGTCTCCATGACGGAATGATTGGTGACTCTTGCGACGGCGGAGCATTCGCTCCGTACGTTGATCGCGAAGAGTGGATGCAGCCTGCCTCTGATCAACGATCCGATCCGACTCATCGACGATCTCTACGCCAAGAATGGTCTCCGTCAGATCTTCCAGAGTGACCAGACCCGACACCCCGCCATGTTCGTCGATTGCGATCGCGATCGGCTCACGCCGCTCCAAGACCTGGCGCATGGCAGAACCGACCGTCGCAACTTCTGGAACAAACGGAATCGGACGCATCAGCCTGGCCAGGCTGAGACTCGTATCGGAACCGCTGACTTTTGCCTTGAGGACCTCTCGCTGGAGCACATATCCGACGACGTCGTCTTGATCTTCGCCATAGAGGGGAACTCGGCTGAAGGCCTCGGCTTCGCGATTCGCCAGGAACTCTCCGACAGTGGCGGCGGCCGGTAACATGAAGGCCACTGTGCGCGGCGTCATCACGTCTTCTACCCGGATCTGATCGAACTGGAGCATATTGTCGAATATTCTGGAGGTAGCGGAAGAAATCACACCGTCCTTTGCGGCGTCGGAAATCGTCGCTGAGAGCTCTCCTCTCGAGTAAGAGATGGACTGTCCGCGAGTTAGAAACCGGGTGAGCAATCTCGACACGACCAGAGCTGGAGTCATCATCCGGGTCAGGATGTGGAGTGACCAACCTGTGAACCCGGAAAGAGTAGATGCATACACGGCTCCGAGAGTCTTTGGAATGATCTCCGAGACAACCAGAATCACGAACGCCAGCGCGGCCGAGAAGACACCTACCCAGGCGCTGCCAAAAACCTTCGCGGCCTGTGCGCCGGCCAGGGTGGCACCGAGTGTGTTTGCCACTGTGTTGAGCGTCAGAATGGCGCTGATGGCGTCGTCGACTCTCTCCTGCTTGAGCTCCAGGAGTAGCGCTGCTCCCCGATTCCCCTGCTCCCTCTGGGTGGAAAGGCTAGCGTTTCGGGATGCCAGCAGCGTGGCTTCGAGCAGCGAGCAGACGAAGGAGATTCCGACTGCAAGACCGACGTAGAGGGCAAGATGATTCAATCTAGGCTCAACTCAAGCTGAAGAGACGCCCAAGGAGCATCTGGAGTGGGATTCTGCCTAACGCTCCAGCGGCGGCAGCCTGTTCGTCGTAGGTCCGGACTTCGTCGGCATCTATGCCGTCACCCCAAAGCAGAATCGGCAGCGGATCTGCGGCATGTTGTCCGCTCTCAGAGAGGGTGGCGTGGTCTGAGGCTACCGCGACTCGGATCGAACCTTCGAGGTTACTCAGAAGGCGACCGAGTTGCTGGTCGACTCTCTCGAGAAAATCGACCTTCAGATCGGGTCGCTGATCGTGCGCTGCTATATCAGCGCCTTTGAGATGCAGCACAACGAGATCGTTCCTGGAGATCGCCTCGAGTGCCTTGTCGAACTTGAGCTCGAGATCGGTATCGAGATTCGCCGTCATCGCTTCCTCTGACAGGATATTGCCTCCTAGCCAGGCTGCGAGCCCGAGAACGGTCCGATCTCCGCTGATGCAGCATAGCCTGAGCGGTATGCCGGCCTCTTCCAGTGATATCAGTTGGTGAATCCTGCCTGCTCCTCGGGTCAGAATCGAGTTTGCTGGAAGCTCACCACGTTTGCGCCGGTCTTTGTTGACAGGATGCTTCTCGAGAATTCGACGCGCTTCTTGTTCGAAGATAGCCAGGGCATTGGCGGTGAAGATCGCTGCTTGGTTGTTTGGGTCGTCAGGTCGAGGAATCAGAGGGAGCCCGGGAATCGCGGTTTCACCGGGGTCGCTCCCCTGGATCGCCGACGAGATCCCGTCTCCCCGCAGCACGATAGCCAGCCGATGCTCTGTAGCCGGCTCGACTCGGACCTCGATGGCGCCAGCCAGATCGCCGGGTAAGGAAATCCGGTTGAGGGCCTCTGCCAGCACGGAGGCATCCTCGCGAATCCGACCGGCCCTCCGGTCGATGACTTGGCCCATCCCGTCGACGGTAGCGAAGTTGCCCCGCACCGCTACATCTCCCGGCCACAAATGAATCTGCGCACCAAGCGCCTCGACAGGACCGCGATTGAGAGCGAGCGGTGACTGTCCGAAGAGAGCGAGAGTACCGGCGGCAGTATCGGGAACCACTCCGGGTGCCATTGGGTCGGCCAGCCCTAGCTGGCCCTCGAGCGCCAACTTGTCCATCTTCGGAGTCTCGGCCGCCTGGAGCGGTGTTCGACCTCCCAAGGCACGGACGGGCCTGTCGGACAAGCCGTCTATGACTATGAGCAGGGTCGGTGCGGACCGGGTCGGTGCTGCCCACTCGTCGCGTCCGATTGCTGGAAGTCGATGCTCCAAAAAGCTGGTCACCCATCTGAGGGAATCGATGACGGGTGGCTCGCCCTGCGAGGTGTCCAGCAGCGGCCAATCGACTTGCTCTGCCTGCTGGAGAATATAGTCGTGGATCGACCGGATCGCACGAAAGCTCTCTAGATATCGTTCACCGAGGCGTCGACCGGCACGAGATCGAGCGATGAATCGCGAGCGATGCGCTTCCTCGCTCAGAGTTCCGAGGACAATTGGAATCTGAAAGGCGCTGCCTTCCAGGTCTGAAAAGGGGACCATCCCGGGATGAAGATGTACACCCTCCACCAAGACGCTCATATTTTCCGCGATTGCTCGCTCGACAACAGCCCTTACACCGACGCACACCCGAGTCGCCTGTTCTTCAAAGGTGGCGATGAGACGTGTATGAAAGTCCGGATCACCGTCCTGCAACGAACCGATCTCGAGAGGCGTTGCCTCGAAGCTCGAGCTGTGGAGCGCAGGTAGGATCGAGGGTGTGAATACCATCCTCATGACTTGGCGAATCGTATCGGTGGCGTTGAGTCGGTAGATCCGAAGAAGGGGAGCTAACTCGAGGGCGAGAGTCGACTTCCCGGTACCGCTGGCACCTCCGTTGTAGATGACCAACGGCTGTGGCAGCCGGTGGATTCGCCGGATGGTTCTATACCTGCGTGCTGTTCCCACAGTCTCGAGTTTCTCGAGGAGATCACCGACCCGCAAAGCGATGTCGGCGCTGGTCAGGCTGGTGGTGCCTTCGGTCCGAAGCTCACCCTCTAGCTCGGTGACGATTCTGTAGGCTCGATCCATATCCACGCCAGCTGCATGGATGCTTCTGGCGAGCAGACCCTGCGAGAACGGGTTGAGGTGACCCTGGTGCACCACCCGAATGTCGGTGACCCGTCGTACCGGCTCTCGCATCGAGGCCGGCAGGTCTCCGCCGTAGAGATTCTCCAACTCTTCGATGACGAGATCCTTGACCTCGACTGTGGTCACTTCATCACGGTCGGCCAGCCGGTCCCGAATGGTGTGTGCGACGGCATAGGCCGAGTCGAAGCCGAGCCCGCGCTGTACAAGGTCGTGGGTAACCATGCCGCGCAGAAAACGTTGGCGAATCCCTTCTGAGCAGACTACGTAGAGACCTTTTCGCCGACCCTTGCCGACCCCTCGGGTCGAAGAGTCGCTGCTCATGGTCGAAGCTCCGCGGTGGCTGTCGTGTTGATCGTCGTCATGGGTGAGCTGGTCTTTGGCTGAGTCAGTCTATTGGCTCAGGGAGCCTGCACACAACCGAGGTATGATACGTAACGTTTCCTGATTTCCGAGGGTTTGTCCCATATGGCAGCCAAAACCGAGACTCAGCCAACCATCCTGGTACCGATCGATTTCTCGGATTTCTCCGAGGCCGCATTGGTTTGGGCCTGTCGGATCGCTTCGTGTTGGAAGACTCGGCTAAACATTCTTCATGTCGTACACGATCCCGGCTCCGCTCCAGGCTACTATGCGCACACCAAACGTAAGAAGCATCTGCACCGGTTGGAGGAGGCAGCCGGTGAAATGATGAAAGACTTCCTCGAAGGAGTGCGGAAGAGACATCCTGAGCTCTCAGAGCTAGATCGCGCCAAGCAACTTCTGGTTACGGGACTTCCAGTTTCGCGAATTCTCGAGGTCGCAGCGGAGTCCAACGCCGAGCTTATTGTGATGGGAAGCCGGGGCCGTACAGGTTTGCCACACCTCTTGATCGGATCCAAGGCCGAGAGGGTCGTACACCTGGCGCCGATCCCGGTCACGATTGTCAAGAGCGACCTCAACTCCGAGGCCGAGTAGGGGATGCCGATGAACGGCTCCCTGTGGGCGGCGACCTCACCGATCCTCGCTCTAGCCGCGGATACTCCCTCGCAAGTCTCGTTCCTGGCACTCCTGATGGGTCTTCTTGGGGGTCTCGCTCTGTTTCTGGCGGGTATGGATCAGATGGCCGAGGCGCTCAAGGCCGTGGCCGGCAGCCGGATGCGGGGCATCCTGGCCAAGTTGACTTCGAATCGGTTTATGGGAGTCCTCACGGGAGCTCTGGTAACGGCGGTCATCCAGTCGTCTTCAGTGACAACTGTCCTCGTGGTCGGTTTTGTCACCGCAGGGCTGATTTCGATGGCGCAGTCTGTAGGCGTCATCATGGGCGCCAATATCGGCACTACCATCACGGCCCAGATCATCGCCTTCAAGATTACGAAATATGCCCTGGCGATGATCGCTGTCGGTTTCGGGATGGTTTTTTTCGGCAAGAGAGAGCAACTGAAGCAATATGGGGCTGGTCTCATGGGTCTGGGCTTGGTCTTCTTCGGGATGTCGGTCATGGGCGACGCGATGGCTCCTCTGCGAAGTTATCCGCCGTTTCTCGACGGGATGACCCGGATGGAGAATCCGATCATCGGTATTCTCGTCGGCGCTGTTTTTACAGCCCTGGTGCAGTCGTCGTCTGCGACCACCGGTATCGTTATCGTTCTGGCAAGTCAGGGATTTCTTGCGCTGGCAGCGGGTATCGCGATCGTGTTTGGAGCCAACGTCGGCACCTGTGTCACCGCCATGTTGGCATCGATTGGAAAACCGCGCGAGGCGGTCCGGGCAGCGGTCGTTCATGTTCTATTCAATCTGGCAGGGGTATTGATCTGGATCCCATTTATCGATCAACTCGCCTGGCTGGTCGAGTCGATATCGCCCTCTGCCCAAGGACTTGCCGGCAGCGCGAAAATGGCCGCCGAGACTCCGAGACAGATCGCCAACGCTCACACCATCTTCAATGTTGCGAATACGATGGTGTTTCTGCCCTTCGCTGGACAGTTTGCCCGCGTTGCAGAAAGACTGGTTCCAGACCGGCCTCTGGAGGAAGACCGCTTGGTGCGGGCCAAGTACTTGGACCGGGAGCTGTTGAATACACCATCGTTGGCTCTGGACAGGGCTCGACTGGAGATCTTGCACCTGGGCGATCGAGTGATGGAGATGCTGCGCGCGGTCTTGCCGGCGGTGTTGAATGGATCGCGAGAGACGCTCGATGAAGTCGAGTCGATGGATGATGCCGTCGATGCGCTCCATGGGTACATCGTTACCTATCTTGGCGAGATCAGTCAGAAGGTTTTGACCAAGGATCAGACGCAGGACTTTTTAAAGCTCATGGAGGCGACAAACGATTTGGAGAATATCGGTGACATCATCGAAACCAACCTCGTCACGCTCGGACGCGATCGAATCCAAGAGGAGGTGACGATCAGCCAGCAGACGCAAGGAGTCATCACCGACTTCCATGCCGTAGTTACAAAAGCAGTCAGCGCGGCTATGCAGGCGGTTACTCAGAACAGCGAGACTGCGGCCGGGTTGGTCATCGATATGAAACGCGAGATCAATCGGCTGTCGGGTTTGGCTGCGATTCATCAGGCCGAGCGTCTCGTGGCCAAGGAACCCAATCGCTTGCCCGCCTATACGATCGAAATGGACATCCTCGAGAACCTCAAACGGATCTTCTACTTTGCCAAGCGCATGGCACGGGTCGTGGTGCCCTCGGTTGCCTTGAGAGATGTCAGCTGACTCGATGGCGCGCGGGGGCTGAATCTCTCTGTGAGCAGCGTCGCCCCAGTCAGTCGCCGTGATCGAGTCTTTTGACCAGCTTCGGATTCACCAACCAGACAAGCGACCCCTCTCCAGATTCGAGGTCAGCCCATCGTTCGATGGTGAAGTCGATTCTGCCGAGTGCTGCGGTAGGGAACCGAACGTGGCAGCCGCCAGTCAGCTCGGAGATCGTAGACGAGCAGCATGGCTCGTGCCCCACGAGTAGCAACTTGTCACAGGTGTCATCACAGCTGTGTATCAGCCTCAGCACGGTTTGAATGCTGGCACCGTACAGCTCGCCTTCGAGCTCAATAGAGCGGTCCCAATCGCCGGCGTCGGATGCCAGTTGCACGGTCGTTTGGGCTCGTGTCGCGGTCGAGCTTATGATGCGATCCGGGACCTGGTCGATCGCACTTAGAAACGCACCCATCCTGCGGGCGGATTTGATGCCCCGCCGATTGAGGGGGCGCTCGTGGTCGCTGTTCACGCCTGCGGACCAGTCCGACTTGGCATGACGCAGTAGATAGACGCTTTTCATGGCCGGGTCAATGGGGATGCGAGTCGAAGGTGAACTCTACCGCAGTGCTGAGTTTACGCGGTCTGGTACGATCGAAGTCTTGGAACCACGGTCCATCGCAGGATCGACTTCGATACAGAGCTCATGACCGAGACACGCGAAAAATCCGATCCGGCTTCCGATTCGAAGTCCCGACGTGGGGCACCCAACCTCAGTCATTCCACCTACTACTTCAATCGGGAGCTGAGCTGGCTCGATTTTAATCAGAGAGTCTTGAACGAGGCTCTCGATCTCGAAAACCCGCTTCTCGAGAGAATCAAATTCCTGGCGATCTTTTCGAGCAATTTGGATGAGTTCTTCATGCTCCGAGTGTCGGGTCTCAGAAGACAGCTAGAGGGTGGTGCGTTACAAGCTCCTCCAGACGGCATGTCTCCGGCCGAGCAGCTCACCTCGATCCGAGACAATCTCGACCCCCAGCTGGCACAGGCCGTCGACTGCTGGAACCAGGATCTGATGCCCACACTGGCTGATGCTGGGATCAGCGTTCTGAAATATGACGAGCTCAAGCGTAAGCAAAGGAAACTTCTTCGAAGGCTTTTCAAACGTGAGATCTTCCCGGTTCTGACGCCTTTGGCGTTCGATCCTGGGCATCCTTTTCCCCATATTTCGAATCTGAGTGTCAACCTCGCAGTCGTGATCAACGATCCGAGGCATGGTGAGAAGTTTGCCCGGGTCAAGGTCCCTCACATGTTTCCCCGTTTTCTGCGCATTCCAAGCGAGGAAAAAGCCGAGGTGGAGCAGCGTTTGGGTCTCGAGGGTTCGACCTTTCCTAATTTCGTCTGGTTGGAGGAAGTCGTTGCTGCGAACCTGGACTTGCTATTCCCGGGTCTCGAGATAGTGACCGCACACCCCTTTCGAGTGACGCGAGATGCGGATGTAGAGATCGAAGAGGACGAGGCCGGAGATCTGCTCTCGGCGATGGAGGTCGTCGTGGGCCGACGGCATTTCGGATCGGTCGTCCGGCTCGAAGTCGACGCAAAGATGCC
>CAJHZD010000037.1_pt1 | contig 17397 bp, 13 predicted proteins | sample 9198941 | NCBI WGS metagenome assembly CAJHZD01 (sample SAMEA7708371, study PRJEB35096) | sediment metagenome | biome: marine neritic benthic zone biome [ENVO:01000025]; feature: sediment [ENVO:00002007]; material: shallow marine sediment [ENVO:03000034] sea grass bed [ENVO_01000059] ...
CCGCGCCCTGCGAGATCACCTGGACAATTCCGTCGAAGAAGTCCTGACGGACACCGAGGAGGCTCATGCGAAAGTCCAAGAGTACATGCGGGCCTTCATGCCTCGAAGCAAGACTCGACTGATCCGATACACGGATCGTAGACCGCTATTTGCCCGCTATGGCCTCGACTCCCAGATCGAGAGTATCTATGAGCGCCGAGTGGAGTTGCCGAGTGGAGGCTCGCTCGTTATTGATCGAACGGAAGCTCTGACGGCCGTCGATGTGAACTCGGGTCGTTCCACCCGCGCTTCGAGCCAGGAGGAAACGGCCCTGAACACAAACCTCGAAGCCGCCCAGGAGGTTGCCAGGCAATTACGGCTTCGGGACCTGGGGGGTCTCGTCGTTGTCGACTTCATCGATATGGACAGACATGGAAATCGTCGCCGAGTGGAAAAGGCGATGAAGGAATCGATGAAGCCAGACAAGGCCCGACACATGGTGAGTCGCATCAGTATGAACGGGCTGCTCGAGATCAATCGCCAGAGGGTTCAACAGGCCTTGTTGCTGAGAACGCACAGACCTTGTCCCACATGTGCGGGAACGGGTCGCATCGCGAGTCCGGAGCTGGTCAGTCTCCGCCTTCTCCGACGAATCGATGCGCAGGCAGCGGACGGTTTCAAAGGCACGGTACGTATCTCGCTTCACCCCGAGTTGGCAGACGCGTTTCAGAACACACGTCGTCTGGAGCTGGTTTCGCTCGAAAGCGAATTTGGCATAAGAATCGAGGTCATCGCCTCGTCAGGACTCCATCGCTCGCAGGAAGAGGTCGAATGGATACCGAGATCTGGCGACAAAACGGAGACAAAATCAGCCAGCAAGAAGTCGGAGCCATTAACGATCGGACATTCGGCAGGTTCGAGTACCAGCGAGCAAAAGAAGTCTAAGCCCCCTGGCTCCGGACGCTCTAGGCGTAGACCGAGGCGTGGCAGAAAGCCTCGCGATGCCAAGGCCGATGCCAAACGTCAGACCGAGACCCCGCCCAAAGAAGGATCCAAGCAAGAGCCAGGCAAGCAGTCCAAGACTCAGACTTCGGAGCCGCAAAAAAAGACGGGGCCAAAGCCACGCCGTGGCCGCCCACGCCGAAGGCCGAAATCGACCAAGGTGAGCCAGCCGACCAAGCCCGAGAAGGTCGCTGTCGACTAGGCAGCTTCTGATCTCTGCTGCCAAAGCACGACACTGAACAGCGCGATGCCTGCGAGGGCGAGCGCGGACACCCCTGGCACGACCTGCAAGTTCTCGGGTCCTGGGAAGAGGATCGCCAACGCAGCAACCATCAGTACTGCTCGCGGACCGAAAGAAAGCGGTCGCCGCAGGTAACCGGCGATGGACGCCGCGAATGGGAAGAGGCCGATCACACCCAACAAGAAGGCAAGAAAGATTCGGGCTGAATTCGCGGTGGCACCAGTATTGTCGATCATCAGAAGCTCGGGCCGATAGACAAAGATATAGGGCAGTAGCATGCCGACGAACGCGAAGCGAAACGCTGCGAAGCTACTCTTCAGGAACTTCGACCCTGCCAAGGAACTTGCCGCATAGGCTGCGAGTGCGACGGGTGGTGTGACCATTGACATCAGTCCGAAGTAGAAGATAAACAGGTGAGCAGCCAGAGGTGCGACACCCAGTTTCCCCAGAGCGGGTCCAACCAGGGTGGCCAGAAGTAGGTAGCAAACCGCTGAAGGCAGCCCCATCCCCAGCACAATCGACGAGAGCATCAGAGCGAACAGCGCCAGCAGCAAATGGTGTTGAGCCAGCGGCAGAATCAACGCAGGCAGTCTCGTCCCAATCCCGGTCAATGTGACGACGCCGATGATGATGCCGACGCATGATGCGGCCGCTATCAGTGCGATACCGCCTGTCGAAGATTTCTTGAACGCCTCGATCACCCGTGCAAAACCAATTCGAGTTCTCTGCTTGACTGCAGCCACAAGCACGACCACCACAATCGCAAGAGATGCGGCTCGGAACACACTTTGACCCAGAATGAGAAATCCAATCAGGCTCGCAAGACCGGCGAAGAATACGACACCTTCCCATTGCCAGCCCCGAGACCTGACTGGGGTTTCTGGTGCCGGAGTGTGCTCAAACTGTCGAGTTCGAAAATGTACGATCAAGTAGATCGAAAGGTAGTAGAGGATTGCCGGTAGTAACGCGGCCCGAATGATCTGCAGATAGGTCACTGGCGGATCAATGATCTCGAGCATCATGTAAGCGCCCGCGCCCATAATCGGAGGTACCAGTGCTCCCCCAGAGCTGGCAGCGGCCTCCAATCCTGCTGCCTGGTAGGAGGGAAAACCGGCACTCTTCATCATCGGGATAGTAAAGGTGCCCGTCGTCGCGGTGTTTGCGACCGCGCTACCCGACAGCGATCCCATCAGCCCACTACTCAGAACTGCCACTTTTGCCGGACCGCCAGGAGTATTTCGGAAGAATCGACCGGCAACATCGATGATGTAGCGTGTCGCTCCAGTCGCCTCCAAAATCGCTCCAAAGACCACGAACAGAAACACATAGGTAAACATGACCTTCAGGGCCACCCCGAAGACGCCCTGACTGTGCAAAAACGTTTGCGAGATGATCCTGTCGATCGAATACCCTCGGTGGGGTAACAGCCAGTCAGGTAGACGCGAACCTTGCCAAGCATAAAGAATAAACAGCGAGGAGATCAGCGGCAGAGTCCATCCCATGACTCGTCTCGCAGCATCGAGAACGACAATCAAGCCGATAGCACCAATCGCGATGTCGATAGGCGCTTCGGCACCGGCGCGGTTGCCCAGCGACTGTCCCTGAGTCCACCAGGCAGAAAAGACCGGCTCGCCCTGTACGATCACGTAGCCGCACGAGACAACTGCGGCGACAGCCAGAGTTACATCGGTCGCCAGCCAGATCTTTCCATCGTCACCCTGAGTTCGTTTCGAACCGACACCTTGGGCATAGATATAGACGAAGCCCAGGAGGGCGAAGAATGCGAGCTGAGACTGGGGTGTGAGGTGGGGATAGTTCACCTCCACCAATACGAAGATCGGAAGCACGACGGCACAGGCCGTAGCCAAGGCCTGCAGATATGACCCCAGTTTCATCTGCCGAGACCGGGCTGATCAGCCCTCCGGCCAAATACCGATTTCTCGATAGAACCGGATCGAACCAGGGTGAAACTCCGTACCGGTGTCTCGAACGACCACTTTAGCCTGAATCGCGCGGCCCGCGGCATGTCTCTCGACGACCTGATCGCGATTCTCCCAGATCGTTTTCGTCACCTGATAAACGAGCTCGTCGTCGGCATCTGCCGAAGTGATCAGATGCATGGAGCCTACGTTCATCCCGTCGAACGGCTCCGCCTGGTCAGAATAGGTCTCGGCCGGAATCGTCACCTTGTCGAAGAAAGGGAACTCTGCCAGCAATTCATCGACAGCCTCGGGGTCGAAGGGAACAAACATGATGTCCTGTGTCGTCGAAGCTTGGGTGATCGATGCCGTCGGCACCGCCCCACCGAGAAATGCGGCGACGGCGGAACCGTCGGCCAACATGTCCACCGCCCCGGACTGTGTATTGTGGAGTACGCTCAAATCATCGTAGCTGAGACCGTGGGCCTCGAGAATTGGACCGACGAAGTATTCGAATCCAGCGCCGGCGGGACCGATGACGACGCGGTTCCCGGTCAGATCCGAGATCTTTTCGACACCGGCCCCCTCCGGTGCGACGAATAGCGCTACATTGGGAGCTAGAGTCATGACCGAGCGAACATTCTGTGGACTCTGCCAGTTTCCTTCGCCCCGGACCGCAAAATAGGTAATCGCTGCGTTGGCCAACGCGAAATCCAATTCACCAGCGGCTAGTCGACGGATGTTTTCTTGCGTGCCTTTCGTAGCTTCGGCGGTAACCTGCCATCCTGCGGCGCTGTTGTGTTGTTGAACGACTTCGCTGAGCGCCCCGCCGACAACGAAGAACGCTCCTCCTGGAGGAGCCGTTCCTAGGCTCAAAAACTGTCGTTCCTGCTGCGGAGCATCCTGGGAACTTTGGCCACCACAGGCTGCAAGCAGCGCTATGGTCATAACTGCCAAACTGGTCTTAGGGTTGAGCATCGCGGCAGTCTAGCATGGCAGTTTGGACAATTTTTCGGCGGCTATCCATCGCTCGTAGGCAGCTCGTACATCGCGGCCTCGAGATGGTTTCGTACCAGTAGATACGGCCCTGCTAGCGCAGGGTTGTTCCAGGTTTTGCCATCGAGAACCTTCACACTTCCCAACTCGACGAGACTGTTCGGATTCGGGTTTACAAGCGTCAGAACACCCGTCTCCGAGAGCACAAGCAATTTGTCTGCTACGAGCAGAAGTTGGCCGTGCCCATAGCGCCCCCTCTTCCACCGCCTCTCACCCGTGGCAGGATCGAGGCACACCAAAACGCCATCGTCCAGCCCGTAGACATTGCCTTCGAAGAGAACGAAATTGGCGAACTTCGCCTTTAGTCTCGGGCTCTCCCAGATCAATTCGACGTCGAGATTGTCCGCTTCTTGTTCTTGTCTCGACACTCTCAGCAACTTGCTTCCCACTCCATACCCGGACGAGACCAAGATCGTGTCGGGGGAAATCGGCACCGGCTGAGCCACATTCGGAAACTCTCTGGGCCACGGATACTCCCACAAGATATCCCCGCTGTCTGGAGAGTGTGACGCGACCGTCGAATAGTTGAGGATGAGAATCTGCTCCTCTCCAGCGACGGTTCTCAGAGAGGGCGACGAGTAGCCGGAGCGATCGCTTCCGCCCATCCAGACGAGCTCGCCGTCGTCTCTGTGGTAAGCCAACATGGATTTCCCATCCTCACCTCCGGCGCTAACGACGACGAGATCCTGGACGATCAGCGGAGATCCGCTCTTTCCCCACTCCTGATTCCGGGCTCCGGCGTCGGAAAGTATGTCGGTCGTCCAGAGTCGCTCGCCACTCGCGAGTTCGAATGCATTGAGGATTCCGGTAGCTCCGAGCGTGTATACCCGGGCGCCTGAGATCGTCGGCGTTGCCCTCGGGCCGACTCCACCGAGGGTGGTCTCATACCTGGCGGTGTCGCTATGCCTCCAGACCACGTCGCCGCTCATCAGGTCATAAGCAACGACCTGCTCCTCGGATCCATGTTGCTCTTGGGTAATGGCCAGGCCTTCAGAGACCGCGAAGGCAGACCATCCGGCACCGACCGGCCGGCGCCAGAGCTCGCGTGGAGGCTCAGTCTCCCAGTCGGCTGCGATAGCGGGACCGGAAAGTGTCGCGTTGCCACGAGGGCCAAGAAATCGAGGATAGCTCAGCCCACGAGCCTCGATCTCGATCGCATCGCCGGCCGGTAGAGCCTCCTGATCCGCATCGCTGCCAGGAGCCGCGCTCGCCCAACGCCATCCCAAGATCGGAAGCAGATTTCCCGTGACTCCCTTGATCTCGAACAACAGACCGAAGCCAAGAGTAATCAGGAGGACGCCCAGAACACATTTCAGACGCGTCCGCCAGGGCAGCCGCGACCCGAGAATCAACCAGAGAAGCAGTAGCAGGAAAGTCAGAATCGCGATCATCAGCGTAAAGACCACCTTCTCTTGACCGGATCGATCACCTCCGAGCTGAACACTCGCAGCTCCTATCGCAGCAAGCACGAGGATGATTACCACCGGCCACCACCGGACCTGGTTCTTTGTGTTCGAAGTCATGACAGGCGAAGTCTACCCCAACGACACTGGCATCAGATTCACCGAGATCGTAAACTCACGGCGCACTTTGAACCACATATCGGAGCGGTTCTACAGCTTGAAAGCAATCACATTCCAGGGCATCGAGGAGGTCGGATATCAGACCACAACCGACCCAACGATCGAGTCAGAAGCCGACGCGATTGTGAGAGTCGATCTGGCAGGTGTCTGCGGGTCCGACCTGCATGTCTACCACGGTCGAGAGACCGGTCTCGATGAAGAGACGATCCTGGGGCATGAGTTCGTTGGTCAGATCGAAGCCGTCGGCCAGAAGGTCGCTCGCTTCAAACCGGGGGATCGAGTGGTAAGCCCCTTCACCACCAACTGTGGCGATTGCTTTTATTGTCTCGAGGGCCTTACGGCGCGATGTGTGCGAGGTCAGTTGTTTGGCTGGCGGGAGGCTGGCCAAGGACTTCATGGTGCCCAGGCCCAGTACGTCCGCGTGCCGCTGGCAGACACGACTCTTGTGGCTATCCCCGAAGAGGTCACGCCGGAAGAAGCCCTTCTCGCAGGCGACGTCTTTTCGACCGGATTCTTTGCGGCCACCGCCGGTGAGGTCGGGCCAGGAGATGTAGTGGCCGTCCTGGGTTGCGGCCCGGTGGGATTGATGGCCGCCCTCTCGGCGCGCCTCCTGGGCGCAGAGCGAGTCTTCGCCTTGGATCGAATCGAAGAACGGCTAGCCCTGGCCAGAGACTTCGGAGTCGAAGCAGTCAACTTCGAGAATCAGTCCCCAAAAGATGTCGTTGCCGAAGCGACGGAGTCGCGTGGAGCCGACGTCGTCCTCGAGGCGGTGGGGTCCCAGAAAGCCAGCAGGTTGGCGGTCGATCTGGTGCGACCAGGAGGAGTGGTATCGGTAGTCGGAGTTCATACCGAGCCCAGCTTCGACTTCTCACCGGTGCTGGCCTACGACAAAAACCTGACCTATCGCATCGGACGTTGCTCGGCGAGGCACTTCCTCGACAGAACTCTCGAATTGCTCAGCAGCAACAAGCCACCCATCTCGAGAATCATTTCTCATCGACTCCCGCTGGCCGATGGGGCGCATGCCTACCGGATATTCGCCAACCGAACCGAAGGCTGCACCAAAGCGGTTCTCATTCCCTAGCCTGTCCGAGCCGATTCGCTCGAGAGCGTGCGACGCTCGCTACGGAGCCTTATCGGTTGGTGCGCCGGGTTGAGCCGGACTACCGACCGAGGCGTCTACACTTGCGGGGGCCGGGTGGACACGCGGCGGTGGCTTGTACAGCATCACCAGGCTTCCTCCCATGGCGGCGAGCACGATGCCCACATAGAACTGCCACCTAATAGCGCCCCACCCACCGGCGGGGGGATGAACCGACAGAGCCACGATTGCATTGATGATCGGCGCGCCGGCAAAGATAATGGCCATGACGACACTTGGTGCCCCACCCGCTCCAAAGGCCAGCAGAACGCCAAAAGCTCCGATAGCACCGACTGCCCCGGCCAAGAGGGACCACATGACAGCCCTGGGCGGGAAATCCCAGCTGGCTCCGTTGGCGGCCAATAGCACCAGAGGGGCTACCACCGCGGTCAAAAAGTAGGTCACTCCGACAAACAAGAATGCCTTGTAACGACCATTAACCGGATCGGCCATCGCTGTGACACCAGAATGAAGCAGGATTCCATAGAGACCCCACGCAACCATGGTGAGAAACGCAAAGACCTGCCAACTCATACCACCCAGCCCAGGATCTGCTCCGCTAGCCATTTGTAGTCCTCCTCAAGGGTTCTTCGACTCGTCCCGATCTCGGCTTCCTAGGGGCCGAGATTCGAACAAGGATCTCATGTTTCGTCCTGATTGCGTCCACGTTCCACCGGGCGGGTCCAACTCTCCACGAGTTGGATCTGAGCAGAAATGCGACTCAAGCGGATCGCCCATCTGCCAAAAACATAGACCTGGCCGAGAACAAAGACAGCAATAAGAGCGACCAAACTTCTCCATTCCGGCGACGGTGAAACCCAGAAATACAACAGCTGCCAGGTCAACAGTAGCAAGGCCGAGATGCCCAACAGACCGAAGGTTTGCACTGGATGCGCAAGTACCTGAAAAAAAGCCGAAATCGCTGCAAGCAAGGAGCTGCGACGATGATGCATCACGAGAGAGATCTTCGCGTAATCCGAGATCAAGTGCACGAGCGACAGCATCGCGATCACGATCAAGGCTCCGGCCAGGTAGAGCGACAGAGCTAGTCGCTCGGAGGTGACATCAACCGTCGACGTCTCGATCCAAGGGAACAGGCTGCTCCCTACTCTGTAGACCCCGTAGTACCCGATTCCAGCCACCAAGGAGAGCCGAAAGAGGCGCCAGAAATGCCTTCCGCCAGCCTCGAAGAAACTCGCCGTTTCGAGCTTGGAGCGACGTTCTATGAGATGCTCGATCACCCCACCCTGATAGAACACCCAGGCAACAACAAACAGGATGCCCAACGCAACGAGGCCTCGATTCTCCAGGATCCAGTCACCAGAAAGCCAGAATTCCACATTGTCGAACATGGCAGCAGAACTCAGCCGAACCGTTTGAATGGACGACAACAGGCCCTCCGAGTTTCCGGCAATCTCTTCGATCAGACCGACGTCGATCGACCCTTTCATTTCATCCGCCAGGCCGCTCTTTCCGATGGCACCAACCAACTCACCCTGAATGCCGAAAGATCCCACCAAGGCAAAGGCGGTCACCAGGAGCCACACCCATATGACCAGCGAGGGTCGATAGGCTACGATGACCAGCCCGCTGATCATCGCTTTGAAAACCCCGACTCTTGGTTGCTCAGCCATAAAATGCCATCGTGCTGATCAGATCCTGAAACCAAATCATCCAACGGGAGGCCCACTTGAGGGCCGGTTGGGTGGCGCGCGACTTCAACGTTCGCGAGTTGTTGATTCGCCTGAGATCTAGAAGCAAAACCTCGTCAGGATCGACCGCGGCGTACTCGAGCTTCGCTGGCCGGTCCTCGACAATAAGGCGCCAGCGCTCCTGCCCCTTCCACGGATATCGAATCGATTCTCCATCTTCGAACACGAGTAGCACGTCCACCGGGAAGATCCCACTGCCGTAGCGGCGCACAACCACCTCGGTTCGGAATACTCGAGCCTGCTCCTCCGAATCCATCGAGCTCTTCCGACTCTCTCGGGGCGAGCCATAGACCAGGCCGTCCCCGCGCTTGAACATGCCATCAGGTTTCAGCTCGTAGCTCACGGCGGACTTGATGCCGTAGTCGAAACGTTCAGAGCTCCTGAACACCTGATCGAAGAACCAATCGAGATCGGTGTCGGTACTCTCACTGAGGGTACGAAAGAAATCGTCAGGCTCTGGATGGGCAAACACGTTTTGACGAAAGAATTCGCTCATCGCGGGTTGAAGGCGGTTCCAACCCAGGAAGCGTTCGAGTGTTCCGAGCCAAAGCGCAGTCTTGCTATAGCTGAGGCTCCCTGAAGCCGCTGGGTAGTACCGAAAAGAAGGCGTGTCTTGGCGATCGATGGTTGCATTCGATCTGTAACTATCCACCCGGCCTCCGTGAATCGAACGCCCATAATCAAATCCCTTCAATCGAAAAGGGAAGAAACCGCGAATCTCGGTCTGCGGTGGAGAAAAGAAACGATAAACACTGAGTCGGTCGCCGTATTCGTCATGAAACGCTCGAGCGGTCGAGAAGGTGTTCAAACCTTCGTCGAGCCATGCGTCTTCAAACTCGTTGTTGCCAACCATCCCGTACCAAAACTGATGGCCTGCTTCGTGGATCGTCACACCCTCGGGAGATCCCCCGCCAAACGGATTGAATAGCCTGGTTCCGGCAGTGAATAGGGTCGGATACTCCATGCCCCCGGCGCCGCTCCCCCAGGCGGGGTCAACGACCGTCAGTTGCTGATACGGATAGGGTCCGTACCAGCGGCCATAACGATCCAGTGCCACCTTCGTGGCGTGAAAATGCCTGGCGGCCTGACTCAGGTGTTCTGGCTGAATCAGAAGTCTGAGATCGACGGAGGGCAGATCAACCGATTCGAAACGATCCGTAAGAACCACATAGTCTGGACTCGTGGTCCATGTGAACGCATGCACGTCCTCCTGGACGTGTCGGTAGGTAACCGTACCCGGCGAGTTCCGCTCCGATTCGACAAGCGGACCTGTGGCGCCAACGACATATGCCTCTGGGACGGTGATCGAAACATCGTATACGCCATAGTCCGAGAAGTACTCGGTGCTGGCGTGGTATTGATGACAGTTCCACGACGAGCCTTCGAATACTCCCAGTTTCGGGAACCAGTGAGCGATGAAGTAGAAATCGCCACGATAACCGGTGCGGGCAAATGTTCGCGGAATCTTCGCCTTCCAGACTATCTCTACTTCGATCGTGGACCCGGGTGTCACAGGCTCGGTCAACAAGGCAACGACCACGGTCCGGTCGTCGTCATTGCCGTCATCGGGCGCCTCGAAGCGCAGCGTCGAAGTCAGATCCTGTCCCGGCTCACCACCGCGAGGCAAAAGAGTCATCGTTTCGATCTCGATCCATCCCCAGTCGGCTTCTGCGATCTCCCCCTTCCTGTCGCTACGCTCCCGAATTCGATCCTCCCGCATCCAGGTGCTCAGGTTGTTCCGCCAAGCATTCCAGTAGAGATGAAACCACAGCTCATCTGTAGACTGATCCTGAATGTTCCTCCACTCGAGAATCTGACGCCCGGTCAACGTCTTGTCTTCGGGATTTAGCTGCACCGCGATCGAGTAGTTGGCGTTTCTCGCGGACTGTTGTGGGGATGCGATCCGATCGAGGGGCTGCGAAGTCTGCGCTGGAACTTGCGTCGGAAACGCAAGCAGCGCCAGAGTTGCCGTCAGACTGGCGTTGGGTCGTAGCATTCGACTCCTCGAGGGACGAGCCATTCTAGCCGATATGATTTCAGGTTCTTGACCCAGATCGGGCTTCCGAAGGTATCGATGAGCAACAGTGTAAACAACTGGATCGTAGCGGCTAGTAATTGGCTTTGGGGACCTCCCATGTTGACCCTCGTGCTGGGCGTCGGTCTCTATTTGATGATCCGACTGCATGCGGTTCAGATCATCGATTTCTGGAGAGGATTTCGAGAGCTGTTCAAGCGTCCCGATAGGGACCACGAAGGCGACATTTCGCCCTTCGCAGCACTGATGACTTCGATCGGCGGACTGGTCGGCAATGGCAATATCGCTGGAGTGGCCACAGCGATTACCGCTGGCGGACCGGGGGCATTGTTCTGGATGTGGATCAGCGGCCTGATTGGCATGGGAACGATGTTCGCCGAGTCCGTGCTGGGTGTTCGGTATCGCCATCGGGGCTCGGACGGGCTGATCGTCGGCGGCCCGATGTACTACTTGCGCGATGCGCTTGGCTGGCGCTATGTCGCGGCTCTGTTTGCAGTTGGAATGGCCATCAAGACCCTGCTGGCCACGACCACTGTGCAGAGCAACTCGATTGCTTTGATTGCCGAGTCCGAATTGGGTTGGAGCCCCTGGCTGACCTGTACTCTGCTGGCACTCACAACCGCATCGGTTGTGCTGGGTGGAGTCCGCTCCATTGCCCGGGTCTCAGAATTTCTATCTCCATTGATGGGGGTCTTGTATCTGATCGGAGCGTTTGGCGTTCTTGTAGTCTTCCGAAATCAGCTCATACCCGCCCTCGAGCTGATCGTGGTGCACGCCTTCTCGCCTACCGCGGCTACCGGTGGATTCCTCGGCGCGGGAGTGCGCGAAGCGTTCCGCTTCGGGATCGCCAGGGGTGTCTACTCGAATGAGGCCGGTACTGGTTCGGTTCCAATCGCTCACGCTTCGGCACGGTCCTCGAGTCCGGCGGCACAGGGCCGCATCGCCATGCTGGGCGTTTTTGTCGATACTCTGGTCGTCTCCTCAGCGACGGGTCTAGCACTGATCGCGAGCGGAGTCTGGACCTCGGGAGCCGACTCGACGGTATTGACTGCGCAGGCATTCGGAGCCGGTCTCGGCCAACTCGGGGGTCCAACGGTCTTGCTGGCATCGGTCCTTTTCGGGCTCTCGACCCTCTTCACCTGGGCCTTTTACGGCGAGCAGTGTGCCTCGTTTCTTCTGGGACCCAGGATTCGAATTCCCTACCGGGTTCTCTATTGTGTCGCGATTCTGGGAGGCGCCTTGGCTGGTGCACAAGCGATCTGGGCCTGGGCCGATCTGCTCAACGGTCTGATGGCCATCCCGAATCTCATCGGTCTCGTGGTTCTCGCCACAAGAGTCGCCAATATCGCCAAACACGACTGATGTATCCTTTCGAAATACTCAGAGGCATACGTTATGAGCTCGACTCTCGAATCGATACAGCAATTTCTCGATCCATTGCTTGGCCTTCTCGGCGATAACACCTGGTTACGGGCCGGTGTCCTGCTGGTTGCGGCTTTGGTCGTTGCCAAGATCACAGACTGGGTCATCACTCGCCTGCTCATGGTTTGGGCGCGGAGGACAACAACCGAACTGGACGACCGTCTGATCGAGATTACTCATCGGCCCGTCTTTCTCACTGTGCTGCTGATCGGACTCTGGTTAGTTGCGACCCAGCTCGATCTCGATCCGACCCTTTATCGCCGAACAGTCCAGTCGCTATCAACGATCGGGATACTGGTTTGGGTGGTCTTTGCGTATCGCGCCTGTACCTTGTTGCTGCAGATGCTGAGCTCGCTCGAGGGCCGTTTCGACGTCGTTCAGCCTAGAACCGTCTCGCTGTTCGACCAAGTCACCAAGATTGTTCTCGTCGCCGGCTCCATCTATCTCCTGTTTCTTACTTGGGGCGTCGACGTGGGAGGTCTGCTTGCCGCAGGGGGAATCATCGGCATTGCGGTCGGTTTTGCGGCGAAAGACACACTCGCCAATGTGTTCTCAGGGATCTTTATTGTCGCCGATTCACCCTATCAAGTGGGTGATTTTGTGGTCCTCGATTCGGGCGAGCGCGGCGCCGTAACAAACATCGGCCTCCGCAGCACCCGGCTACTGACTCGCGACGATGTCGAAGTGACCGTGCCGAACGCCGTGATCGCAAACGCCAAGATCATCAACGAGAGTGGCGGCCCGTGGGAGAAGGCGCGAATTCGAGTCAAGGTCGGTGTGGCCTATGGCTCCGACATCGATCAGGTGAGACGAATACTGATGGAAGTAGCTCTGGACAATCCCGACGTCGACAGAGATCCCGAGCCACGAGTTCGGTTTCGTTCTTTTGGTGAGTCCAGCTTGGATTTCGAACTGATGGGATGGATTCATCAGCCTGTGCTTCGCGGCCGCGTATTGGACGCGCTCAACACCGAGGTCTACAGACGATTTCAGCAAGAGAATGTGGAAATTCCTTTCCCTCAGAGGGTTGTTCATCTGCAACCGGGCGAAGAATAAAGGCACACCCGGCGTGGGCGCAGAGACCGAGGGGGAATGCCACTGCCTGTTCAACTACAAGGAGACGTGTCCATGCCTGACTACGAGTTCGATTCGCTCTCTTCCTACAAGGAGTCTGCTCCAGAAGAGATGCGCAGGGCTTCTTCGGAGTTCCTCGAAGAGATGCGCCGAAGACGAACCGTTCGCGACATCTCGAATCGCTCAGTCGATCGCGAGGTCATCGAAAACTGCATCAGTGCAGCGATGACCGCTCCGAGCGGCGCAAACATGCAGCCATGGCATTTCGTGGTGGTTCAAGACCCAGAGACCAAGAGGGAGATTCGGCAGGCCGCCGAAGAAGTCGAACGCGAGTTTTACCGCGGTCGGGCTTCCGACGAATGGCTGGAAGCCCTGGCACCGCTGGGCACGGACGAGCAGAAGCCATTTCTCGAACGGGCTCCCTATCTGATCGTCATCTTCGCTCAGCTTCATGGCACCTCGAAGAGCGGCGAGAAGATCAAGCACTATTACGTAAACGAGTCTGTCGGTATCGCCACGGGGATTCTGATCACGGCAATTCATAGGGCCGGTCTGGTGTCTCTGACTCACACGCCGTCTCCGATGAGATTTCTGAACCAGATCCTCGGGCGGCCCTCGAACGAGCGACCCTACCTCGTGCTCGCGGTCGGCTATCCCGAGTCAGATGCCAAGGTGCCTCGGATCGAGAAAAAGAGATTCGACGCAAGTTGCGATTTCTTGTAGGAAATACCTGGTAATTTTCGGAATTGTCATGTTAGAATCTGGATCATCTCGAAGAGGTTAGGAAGCCACGAGGGCGGGGAAACGATGCCCCGCAACGGAGTGTCTTCGAACCTGAATACCCTGAAGTAGAAGTAGCTTCCAAATCGGTCCAATGACCAAGATCGGAAGAGTACATTGTTCAGCACCAGCAACTCTGCTGGGGGAATGTTGACCTGGAGGGATGCTCGATTGCGTGGGGCCCTTCCGAAACATCACTTTGAGGAGTACAGATGAACAAGACGGAAATGGCGGAGAAGCTCGCGAGAAAGTGTGATCTGTCTCAGTCGAAGGCCGGCGAAATTGTCGCCACAATCTTCGACACAAAGCCTGGCCAAGGCATCATCGCGACGGAGCTCGATGGCGGCGGCAAGGTGCAGATTCCTGGATTCGGTACCTTCGGAACCAAGCATCGAGCTGGTCGACAGGGAAGAAATCCTGCAACGGGAGCGACGATCTTCATCGCCGCCAAGAAGTATCCATTCTTCAAGCCAGGTAAGGGTTTGAAGGATCGCGTCGCCGAGTAGTTTCTCGGTTCAGCATTGGAAAGATTGACCCCTGAGGGTGGCTTGCCGCCCCGGGGGTTTTATCTTTCGAGGTTGTCGATTCCGACGAGACCCCTAGATTCCGAACACCAGGTTCAGAAACCGGGGCAGCAGGCTGCCGGTCTCTGGACTTTCGTGGAATCGATTTACGGCCTCCTTGCGCTCCTCTTCCGACATTACCGTCGAGTATCCGGACAAATACCGTTCGAATCGTTGCAGATTTGTTCGGGCATCCAGTTCCGGATGGAATTGAGTCGCCCAAATCGGTTTACCGGGAACTCGAAACGCCTGGAATTGATTGAGTCGACTCGACGCAAGATGAGTCACGCCGGGCGGAAGAGACTGGGCACGGTCCTTGTGGCCGAGTTGAGCTGCAAATACCTTGGGCAACACACCCAAGAGCTCGTCGTCCTGGCCGGCATCGGTGAGCTCCAGTTGAAACGTGCCCACCTCAGTGGTTTCGGGATCGTAGACAATCTGGCCACCCATGGCCTGGACGAGCATCTGGAATCCAAAGCACGACGCAAACATCGGGAATCCCACAGTTGCCACTTCGCCCAAAAAGGCGAGATTGGCCTCGATTCGGGGAAGGCTACAGTCGCTAACGTAGAAATCTCCGCTCCCGCCGACCATAAGCGCATCGAAACGCTCGAGTTGTCCTGGCTTCGGAGGCCCTGTCAGCAGATCGTGAGTCTCGATCTGCTCCACCTGTAGCCCGGCCTTCTGAGCAAAGGATCTCCGTTCCTCGATCAGCACCGGGTCTCCCTCATCGCGGGCTTGCAACAATAGAATGCGTAACGACACCAGACCACGAATACTACCCCGTGAACCACTTCATATGAACAGGGAATGTGGCGGGTAGAATTGACGACAACTCAGCCGGCCCTTGTTAGACTCGGCTGACAATTTTGAGCAGAAAAAAGTCCACCGAGAAGCGACATCTTGGCAGCTCCTGAGATCGGCAAGTCTGTCCACCACTATCGCGTGATCCGTAAGATCGGAGAAGGCGGTATGGGGGCGGTATATCTTGCCGAGGACACCAAGTTGAATCGACAGGTGGCATTGAAGTTCTTGCCCGCAGAGATGGCAGGCAGTCACGAGCGGCTAATGCGATTCGAACGCGAAGCCAAAACGGTGGCTGCGTTGAATCATCCGAACATCGTAACGATCTATTCGGAAGAGGAGCTCGACGGGGTACCCTTCATCGCCATGGAGTTGGTGGACGGTATGGCGCTCAGTCAGGTCATACCGCCGGAAGGCTTGGCAATCGATCAGTTCTTTGATCTTGCGGTACCGCTGGCAGATGCAGTCCGCGCCGCGCATGAGCGTGGAATTACACATCGGGACCTCAAGCCGGCCAACATCATGGTGACCCATGAAGGTCGAGTCAAAGTCCTGGACTTCGGTCTGGCGAAGCTTCTCAGAGAGCCGAGTGCGGCCGAGCCGACACAGCTATCGACCCAGTCTCTGACCCAGGATGGCAGCGCTCTCGGCACGGTCAGCTATATGGCCCCCGAACAGCTGAAGGGCAAGCCCCCCGATCAACGAGCCGACATCTTCGCGCTCGGAATCGTCCTCTACCAGATGTCCAGCGGCAAGAGACCTTTTGAGGGTGACACTTCGGCCGAAGTGATCTCGTCGATTCTCCGCGACGTCCCGGCGCCCGTAACGGACTTGCGCTTCCAGCTCCCCTCCCATCTTGGTCGAATCATCAAGCGCTGTCTGGAGAAGAACCCGAATCGTCGATATCAGACCGCTGCCGAGCTATTCAGCGATCTAACGGGGCTGAAACGTGAAATCGACTCGGGCTCTGTCTTCGAAGAGGATGCCAAAACGGCCATCTTGCAGGTACGGCGCAGCTCATCGAGGCGTCAAACAGTACTCGCGGTGCTGGGACTCTTGGCCGCGGTCGCCATCGTAGCGGCGGCGTTCTGGCTGGTCAGACGCCCCAAGAACCCAGCAGTCGACGATGGTGTAGCCGCAATTGAAAGTCGTAAAGTTCTCGCCGTTCTTCCAATCAAAACGATCGGCCCCCCCCAGAATGAATACTTCGCCGAGGGGGTCAGTGAGGAGCTCGCTGCCCGTCTCACAGCCCTCGAGGGTGTCCAAGTCATCTCTCGGGCATCCGCCGAGCAAGCTACGGCATCTGGTCTTTCACCCCGTGAGATCGGAGAGAGCCTCTCGGCCGACTATGTCGTTCTCGGCACCGTCCGATGGGATAGCACCGAAGGATCCGAATCCGCCTCTTCACGAACAACCCTGAAGGTGGTCCGCGTTGCCGACGACATTCAAGTTTGGTCAGAGAGCTTCGATCGACAGCTGGATGATCCCCTGAAGGTTCAGGCCGAGCTGGCCCAGAGCCTGGTTCGAAGCTTTGGCGGCTCGGTCCTCGATATTCCCGAGAGCGAGCTGCCTTCCGAGATGGTGGCCGACACCGACTCGGAGCCAACCGCGGAGACACCGAAATCGAAGTCTCCTGTGCCCTCTCACGCCACCACGCCGTCTTCGCGCAGCGAGATCGATTCTCCCGCCGAGACCGCCGATGATCAGACTGCGAGCAAGGCGCTCGAAGGCGATGAGTCGCGGGATCAGCAGCAAGTCGAGGGCGCGATTCAGGGTCGGCTGAATGTCGAATTGATCAGTTTTGTCACAGAGGGCCAGCTTACGATATATGCCGACGAGACCGAGATCCTGAGTGAGGATTTCGAGTTCCCGAAGAGACGCCGGGGTATTGGGGCCAAGAAACCCAACGGAAAACTCATTCTTGATCGCGGCATCTCTCTGGATACCGAAAGCCTTCGCATCTACCTGTTGGTGGGAAGTGAGACCCAACTCATCAGCCTGACACCCGACTTCTCGGAGTCCTCCACGAATGAGCTGACGATCAGGGTCATGAAGAAGGGACCGGCCGAGACTGTCCTGAAGTAGC
>CAJHZD010000244.1_pt1 | contig 17377 bp, 14 predicted proteins | sample 9198941 | NCBI WGS metagenome assembly CAJHZD01 (sample SAMEA7708371, study PRJEB35096) | sediment metagenome | biome: marine neritic benthic zone biome [ENVO:01000025]; feature: sediment [ENVO:00002007]; material: shallow marine sediment [ENVO:03000034] sea grass bed [ENVO_01000059] ...
ATCTGCACCGGCCAAGCTATTGGCTTTGCTCCACAGGGCGTACTGAATCGAGACTCGGTCGGTCGCTGCCTGGCCGGCCGTGCGCAGAAGAGCCAGTGATCTGTCTGGGTCTCCACTCCACTGAAGAATTTCAGCTTGGATAGTCAGAAGCTCGGGGTCTGCCGGAGAGATTTCCAAGGCCTTGGCGATTGCCTCCTGGGCCGTATCGAATTTCTGCTGGCGCAGTCTTGCAATCGCGAGATTGGCCCAGGGCAGAGGATCTCCGGGCATCTCATCGGCCAAGAGCTCGAAGGTCTCTTCCGCATTGGCGGGCTGCTCGTTCTCCAGATCAGCGACACCGGCGTTGCGAAGCCTCATCGCCTCTGAAGAGATATCGGCGCCCGCGACCGGTACAGCCACGGCAATCAGGATTATCGAAGCGATCAGTCTCCTCATGCGTCGCTATTCTAGCTCGGCTGGGAGATCGGGGATCGTGTGGGTCGTGAGTGGTACTCTGAGCGCGTCATGGGAGCCGTGGAGGAGCATCGTGGCTATGCGCCGGAGTCGTTGAACTTTGCCGTGTTGACGGCCAGTGATAGCCGACAACGGTCGAACGATCGAAGTGGAGACATCATCGAGCAGCTTGTGCTTGCCGAGGGCCACCAGGTGCTGGCGCGCCAAGTGATCAGCGACGATGTCGATTCCATTCGATCCGCAATCGAGGCCCTGGAGAAGAACTCCGAGATCGACACCATCGTCCTGACCGGAGGTACCGGATTCTCTCCCCGAGACGTCAGCGTCGAAGCGGTCTCGCCTCTGCTCGGGCGCACCATAGATGGCTTTGGCGAGCTCTTCAGAGTGCTATCGCACCAGGAGATAGGCGCCGCAGCTATGCTGAGTCGAGCCTGTGCGGGGGTAGCGGGTCGCACCGCGATATTCGTGATCCCAGGCTCACCCAAGGCGGTCGAATTGGCGATGAAGCGGCTAATCCTCCCTGAGATCGGCCACCTGCTGGGTCAGATCCGCAGGTCGGACAAATCGAGCTAGGTCTCGCCTCACATGTCGAACTCAAATCAGCGTCTCTATCTGATCGACGGATACTCGAATATCTTCAGAGCCTTCTACGCGATCCGGCATCTGTCGAACTCGAAGGGTGAGCCCACCAATGCGGTTTACGGATTCCTACAGATCCTACGCAAGTTGTTACGGGACGAAGCGCCGGAGCTTGTCGGTGTAGCCCTCGATGTGTCGGGGCCGACGATCCGTAGCGACAAGTTCGAGGAATACAAGGCCAACCGAGCGCCGATGCCCGAAGAGCTGAGGCCGCAGATACCCCAGATCCGGCGACTCATCGAAGCACACAAGATTCCCATTCTCGAGGCTCAGGGCTATGAGGCAGACGATGTTCTGGGCACTCTTGCCCGAAAGGCGGCTGCTTCGGGCTTCGACGTCGTTTTGGTGAGCGCAGACAAGGATCTGATGCAGTTGGTCGACGATCGGGTATCTCTCTTCCATACCGGTCGGGACAAGCTCTACGGTCCAAAGGAAGTGGAGGAGGATTTCGGTGTGCCTCCGGACCAAGTCGTCGAGGTGCTGGCCCTCAAAGGCGACGCGGTCGATAATGTGCCTGGCGTGCCCGGAATTGGTGAGAAGGGCGCGCTACAGCTGATTCGGGAGTTCGGTACGCTCGAAACGGCTCTCGAGCGTGCCGACGAAGTCTCGCGCAAGAGCTATCGTGAAGGGCTCCAGAATCATCGCGATCAGGCAGTTCTCTCCAAAGAGCTGGTAACGATCCATACCGATCTCCCGATCGAGTTCAGCGCCGGAGATCTCGCACACGAAGAACCGGATTTCGACGCCTTGCGTGACCTCTACCGCGAGCTCGAATTTCAGTCGCTGCTCGAAGAGCTCGACGACCCAAAACCGCAAAGCTCGGTCGAGCCGGCCACCGAGGTCGTGTCGGCCGACGACTGGAGAGCCCGAGTCAAGGGCATGGGGAGCGAACTCGCTCTCGGTGTCGTGGGGGAACCCGACGCCATGGGTCTCGCGGTCTGTGAGATCGGATCGGGCTCGGTATTTTGCGATTTTCGCCACGACTCCTTGCGCCCGACAGTGGTCGAGACACTCGAGGAGTGGCTGCGTGACTCGGATCGAAGAATATTGGGTCACGACCTCAAGGAGGTTCTTCGCTTGACCGGGCTCGAATCCACTCCAATGGCCAGGCTGGACGACGTCATGCTGATGTCCTACGTTGCAAGACCCTCCCAGAGAGCGCACACCCTGGAAGAGATCGCCTTCGACAGGACGGGATACCAGGCGCTCAGTGCCAAGGACGTAGGGATCGGAGGAGGCGACGCACCTGAATCCGGATCCGACGAGCTTCTTGCCTACGCTGCGCAACGAGTCGAGTTGCCCTGCCGGTGGGAGTCCTCCATGCGGCAGGAGCTGGCAGATTCCGACCTGATCGATGTCTACCAGGACCTCGAAGTCGCGTTGATGCCGGTACTGGTCAGGATGGAGGAGGCCGGTGTGCTCTTGGACTGTGATTTTCTGTCACGGATGTCCGATCAGCTGGCCGTCGAATTGAGCTCGCTCGAGTCCGAGATCTTCAATCTTGCAGGCGAGCAATTCAACATCAACTCACCTCGACAACTGGGTGTGATTCTGTTCGAGAAGCTGGGCTATCCGGTGATCAAGAAGACCAAGAAGACCAAGTCCTACTCGACAAGCGCCGAGACTCTCCAACTGCTCGCTCAGCAGGGCTACCCGCTTCCCGACCTATTACTCCGTTTTCGGGAGATCAGCAAGCTGAAATCGACCTATGTCGACGCCCTACCGACCATGGTCCACCAAGACGGAAGAATCCGAACCCGTTTCCAGCAGGCTGTAGCGGCGACCGGGCGTCTCTCATCCGTGAATCCCAATCTGCAGAACATTCCGATTCGCACCGAGCTTGGCGAGTCGATCAGGAAAGCCTTCATCGCACCGCCGGGTCGTCACCTCCTCGTAGCCGATTACAACCAGATCGAATTGCGTGTTCTGGCTCACATCGCTCAGGATCAGGTTCTGATCGATGCCTTTGGTGCCGGTGAAGACGTTCATGCCACGACCGCGGCAGCGGTCTTCGGGGTCGCACCTGAACTGGTCACTGCAGACCAGCGGCGAGCGGCCAAGACGATCAATTTCGGGATTATCTATGGCATCTCGGCCTTTGGATTGGCCAACAACCTGGGGATTCGACCCGATGAAGCAGATTCGTTTATTCGCGCCTACCTCGAGCGCTACTCGGGTGTCCGGCAATACATCGACGACACCCTCGAAGACGTCGAAGCAACCGGAAAGGTCTCGACGATGTATGGCAGGGTGCGCCCGCTACCCGAGATCAATAGTCGCAACCGAAATCTTCGCGAGAATGCCAAAAGAATGGCGATCAACGCCCGGATCCAGGGAACAGCTGCGGACCTGCTGAAGAAGGCGATGATCAACTTGGATCGTCGTCTGCAGCAAGATCACCCCGACAGTCGCATTCTCCTGACCGTGCATGATGAATTGGTGCTGGAGGTACCTTCGGAAGAGTTGGAGCGAGTCTCCGAAATCGTCCGACAGGAGATGGAAGGGGTCGAGTCACTCGATGTCCCCTTGAATGTGGATATCGGATCGGGCTCGAGCTGGTCCGAGGCCAAGGCCTGAACCCTGCGATCGTGTGACAGGCGCCCGTGGTGTGTGTCCACGATCACGAGTCCGACTCAGGGAAATTGACTCGGCGACAGTCCGATGTCGACGATCGAGCAGCCTGTCCGGAATGAAATACCGAGACGTTTCGCCGCCTCGAGGGTCGTCGCGTCCGCTGCTCCCGGATTGAACCAGACTTCCGAGCTCGAGTGCCGGGCGAGCTCGGGTAGAAGACTCTCGGTCTTGTCTGGCGGTAGATAGACGCTGATTCGATCCGGTTCACTGGGCAGATCGGAGAGCGTTCGAAAGACTGGGAGCGCCTCGATATCGCGCTCGGTCAGGTTTACAGGGTAGACCCTGTAACCGGCTTCGAGATAGGCACGGACGCATTTATTGCCAAACTTGCTCCGATCGCGAGAGGCTCCGACCACGGCGATGGTTTCCTCGCTCATTCCCCGAGTCCCACTACCTGACGCCGATCGCCGACTCTGCGGGTGACCCCTGCGGAGTCGAGCTGTTCGAGAATCGGGATCGCCCACTTTCTAGTGAGACCGAACCGGCTCTTGAAATCGCCAACCCCAAACTCGGTGGCAGTACCGGATCGTAGATCCGCTTCGAGCTCTTCGAGGGCCTGCGTCGCGATCAACAGCCCTCCAGGAAGGCGAGTCAGATTGCCGCGCTCCAACAGATACTGGACGACTCCGTCAAAGATCTGTGGTTTGGCGCCGATATCTCTGCAGAGCTCGTTGGGGGAGGGCGGTTTCAGGCCCGAGGAGGCAAATCTCTGGAGGATCTGCTTCGACAGCGTCGATTCTTCTCTCGTCATTTCGGTAGCCCGGCCAGGGAGATCAATCCGGTCTCCCTGGACCGTCAAGATTCCCTGAGCCTGTAGCCAATCCAGGTAGCCTTCCGATAGCTGGCGTGCACCAGCCGGAAGAATGCGATCTATCGCCTCGGCTTTGGGCATACCTTGCGACAGGCGCTCCTGACGAAAATACGAACTCAGAATCTTTTTGGCCCGCTCGGCAATTGCGCGGTAGGCGCTTGGCGCTATCCAGCGCTCGGAGTGACCTCGGTTGGCTTCCATCTTCAGGACCCGCTGTTGCGAAGCAAGTTTCTGCAGCTCTTGATCCGCACGGGCTGGAAGTACACCAAGCCGTCGGGCCAATGAAGCGGTATCGACTCCACGCTCTCGACTCTCTTCAACCCAGAGTTGGAGGGCTTCGGAGCGATCGCCATCCAGGGAGTCGAGAGCGGGTCCGATCTCACTCGGGCGACGCCGACGCCAAGCCGGGTCCAGAACGACACCTCCGCCGATGGTCATTGGCGGCGAGGGTCGTCGTACGACAAACTGATCACCCCTCACCGCGGTAACGGGCTCGGCGAGGCGGATCTCGACAAATCCCTGAGCACCTGGCTCGATCGGTCCTAGAAGGGGCCGAATCTTTCCTCCGATCTCGCTCGAAAGAAGGTGAAATCGAATCCCTGTCCATCCCTTCAATGGCTTGGATGCGGCTGATAGGAGGGTAAATCTTCCGACCAAGAGGGTCGACGGTTCGTAGCAGTTGTCGTCGACGAGTTGGATCCCACGCTCGAGCTGTTCGAGCTCGATACTCGTGAGCTGTATGGCCGTGCGCTCACCGGCGACAGCTTGATCGCGAGTCTCCCCGTGAACCTGCAGGCTTCTGACCCTAGCCGACTCTCCCGAAGGAAGAGCGACCAGAGTCTTGCCAGGCTCCAGGAAGCCGGAGACGAGGGTGCCGGTCGTCACAACCCCGAGTCCCTTGAGATGAAAGGCGCGATCGATCGGGAATCGTGTGGGTGCGGACGGGTCGGGCTCAACGATTTGTTGTGCAGCCCGTTCCACCAATTCAGCGCGCAGCAATTCCATTCCGTCGCCTGTCGTGCTCGATACTGCGACGACCGGCGATCCATCGAAGCGTGTTGTGCTCAGCAGTTCTTCTATCTCGAGGCGAGCGAGCTCGAGAACCTCTTCGTCGACCAGATCCGATTTGGACAGGGCAACGACACAAGAGGGAATCTCCAGCAGGGAGCAGATTGCGAGATGTTCCTCGGTCTGCGGCTTGACCCCCTCATCCGCCGCGACCACCAGCAGGACAACCCGAATGCCGCCGAGGCCGGCGAGAGCATTGTGGACGAATCGCTCATGCCCCGGGACATCGATGAAACCCATTTGGAGATCGCCCTCTACGAGATGGGCAAAACCCAGATCGATCGTGATCCCGCGACGCTTCTCCTCCGCCCAACGATCGCAGTCGATCCCGGTGAGGGCCTTGATCAGAGTCGTCTTGCCGTGATCGATGTGTCCGGCAGTACCAACGATCACTCGCCGCACTTGACGCGGCTCCTCATGACGTCTCGTTCAGAATTTCTCGAGCAAGACGATTGATGGTGGCGCCGTCCGCGGCGCCACCGAAACGGGCCATCATTGCTTTCATCACCGGCCCAATACCCTGAGGACCGCTCAATGATTCGCTCTCGACGAGCTCACGAATCGCATCCCGAATCTCATCCTCTCCGGCCTGAGGCGGCAGATACCGTTCGAGGATCTCGGCCTCCTGCTGTTCCTTTCGAGCCAGATCTTCCCTGTCGCCCTGCCGATATTGTTCTTCAGAGTCTTGTCGCTGTTTGATGGATCGGCGTACGAGGGTGAGAAAGGTTGCTTCGTCTACTTGACTGCCGGTTCTTATCTGCTCGTTCTTGATCGCGTTCAAGAGCATACGCAGTGTCGAGAGCTCGAGCTTGTCCTGCGCCTTGAGTGCCTGGCGCACCTCCAGTTCGATTCTTTCCTGTGGCTTACTCATGACGGAATTATATTGATGCCGGATCTGGCTCGTTCGCGTTGCCGTCCTACTTTTGGGGTAGCGTGATCGTAAACACCGTTCCCTGAGGAGAGTTGTCTTCAGCTCGAATGGTGCCGTGGTGATCCGAGACGATCCTGTGAACGATGGACAGGCCCAAGCCGGTCCCCCGCCGTTTTGTCGAAAAGTGGGGCAGAAATAGTTTGTCCTTGGCCTCGGTAGGGATACCTTTGCCAGTGTCGGCTATGCGCAGTACCAGATTCCCGTTGCTCTTGGCAGCGGATACAGCCACCAGCCCAGGTGCATCGGTGGCCTCGAGGGCGTTGTCCAATAGGTTGATCAACGCGCGCTTGATTTGCTCGCCATCGAGCCAGGCACTTTCGACTCCGGATGGGATGTCGGCCGCGACTTCGACCCCCTGTTTTAGACCCTGGTAGAGGTTCAGAGTCTCGTCGACCAACGAATTGAGCTGTACTTCTGTAGGGCGGGGCTGAGGCATCCGTGCGAATCGAGAGAATTCGTCGACCATACCTTTCATCGCCTCCACTTCTCGGGTGATGATCTCGACTCCCTCTTCGAGTGCCGGACCCAGATCGGGTTCGTTCTGTTGGTGTTTCTTGAGAAGGCGTTCGGCCGAGAGTCGAATCGGTGTCAGCGGATTCTTGATCTCGTGTGCAATTCGTTTCGCTGCCTCGCTCCAGGCAGCCAGTTGCTGGGCTCTGACCAACTCGGTCAGTTCCTCCAAAACCATGACCCGGCCACTTACATGACCTTGACGGTCTCGCATTGTCGATACCTTGGCCTCGAAAGTGCGCCAATCGTTGCCCAATAGAAGACGTACGCTCTTTGTGACCCGACCGCTGTCTCCGGGTTCCCTGGTGAATAGCTCTGCGAGCTTTTGTCTTTCGGCGTCACCCCAAACATCTTGAACCGGTCGGCCGACTACGGCCTTCTCTTTTTGGTCGAGCATCTTCAGAGCCGCGCCATTACAAGTGAGTATCAGGCCATCCTCGTCGACCGAAACAACACCAGCTGCAAGGTTTTGCAGTACGGCGCCGATAATCGCTCGCTCTTCGGCTAGTCGTTGATTCGAGGCGATGAGCTCGAGGTTGCTCTCTTCCAAGAGCTCCTTGTTGCGCTGCAGCTCGGCGGTCATGCTGTTGAACGAGTGAACCAAGACGCCCAGCTCATCGTCAGCGTCGACCTCGACCTGAAAATCCAGATCGCCATCTGAGATTCTTTGGGTCGCCTCGGCCAATGCTTGGACCGGTACGGTGATCCGGCGCGCCAAATACAGACCGACCCAAGAAGAGGCCAAAAGAATGAGCAGCGTGACCATGAGAAAGTTGAGCACATAGCCGGCTTCGATATTGCTCTTACCCAGCTGAAGCTGCTCGAACTTGTTGTTCTCGTTGATCAGGCTGGCGCTCTTTGTGGAGACCTCGAGGCCCAGTAACGAACCCGCTACGACGATCGGCCGAGACACATCGGGCTCCAGATCTTGAGCCGCAGTGACCGCCAGAAACAGAAGACCCCTGCCTTCGACTTCGACCCTGCGAGTTGTCTCTCCTTTGTCCATGGCATCCTGAATGATTCGGTTACCTGGTTCTGGTAGGTCGACCAGTCCTGACTTGGGGTCGACCACGGCGTGGACAAAGTTGGTGTGGTCGTAGACCGCGAGCGCATCCAGCTGCAACTGGTCGAGGAGATCTTGAAGGCGTTTGTGCAATTGAGGCCGTCGATTGGTATTCGCAAGATCGAAATCGTCGATCTGACTCAGCACTTGATGCGAGTCACGCAAAGTGGTCTCTTCGATCTGGGTGTGAAGGCTCTCGGCGACGGTCTTGCCTTCATCGAAGAGCTGTGAGACAGAAGGCTCCTCGAACCATCGGTCGATCCAGCCGCGCATCATCCTGCTTCCGTACGCAAAAAGAAGCAGGACCGGTATCAGCGAAAGACCGACGTACGTTGCCACCAGCTTGGTCTTGAACTTCGAACCGAGGATTCGGTGATGCCGCTCGACGACCAACTTGAATAGGTTGCGCAGGAGAACGAACAGAACCGCCAGGATCAGAGTCAGATTGATGTACCAGAGGACGAAAAGAAGGACCCGGTTGGTGACGAGCTCCGACGGAAGGTCACGACTTCGCTGGATCAGGTAATACATTCCGGCCAGCGCAGCCAGAAGCACGAAGAGACCCGTGACGATCCAACGGGTATCCTTTCTATGTCGCTGAACTTGTTCCCGTATCGACATCGACTTGTTCTGGCTACCCGAGTCGGGTTCGGACCCTACGGTTCACTCGGGGGCGCATAGAAATTCTTGGAGCGAGACCAATCGGTCGTAATCCTCGACGGAATGATCAGCAAGGTAGTCTTCGAGCCCAGCTCTGCTCTTGCTCGAACCAGCAGTCGTTTGTCCGGACTGATCGCATCGAGATGAAAAACCGTTAGTCTTTCGAATCGTGTCATCGCAACTTCCAGCTCCTCGCGATCTCGTGCGATACGGCTATCGATCAGTTTACCGTCTTGTTTGAAATTGATCAGATATTCGCGAGTGACTGCGTTGAACATCGCGATGACCTCTAGCTGACTTCGAGAGATCTTGTTGTCCGGCAGGCGCTTTTGCTCTCGCGCGAGTACGAATTCGAAGGTGAAACCGCTGGGCAGACCGGTCTGGATCCTCTCGAACAGCTCGTCCGAGAATCCGTCGATCAGCTCGAAGCTCACCTCGACCCGTCGGCCCTCGAGCAAAATCTGAAGATCGGACAGATACGCCTTGGTTGACGGGCCAAAGAAGAGAAGTCCAGACAGCGTCAACGCTGTCAAAATGCCCATTAAGACGGGACTCTAGCATCACTGGCGCCGGCGCTGGGCGCGAAAAGCGGTAGACTGCCGGGTCCACCACGACGAAATAGGACCCTCGAGCACGGACTCCGCGAGTCATGAGCAGAAGCAGATCAAGTGGCAGCCGTTTGGCTACGAACAAGAAAGCTCGCCACGACTACGAGATTCTGGAGAAGATGGAGGCCGGTATTGCTCTGCTCGGCACCGAGGTCAAGTCGGCCCGCGCGGGTCGAGTTCAGCTAAAGGACAGCTATGTTGAGATCCGACAAGGCGAAGCATTTCTGGTCGGTGCTCATATCAGCCCATATAGCCACGGCAATCGACAGAATCATGATCCCGAACGGCCGAGAAAACTGCTTTTGAACAGACGTGAGATCGAGAGGATCTTCGGTCGTACGACGATTCAGGGCCAGACATGTGTCCCGTTGTCGATGTACCTCAAGGGACATCGCATCAAGCTGGAGATCGCTCTGGCGAAAGGCAAGAAGATCTACGACAAACGGGAAGCCGCTCGGGCCAAGGAGCTCGACAAGGAAGCTCGAGATGCGATGGGACGTGGCTAGCTCGACCGAATGGATCGACGTTTTTCTCTACCACCCGTGTCTTGGATTCTGCCGAGCGCCGTCTGGCCACCGTACTTGGCAACGATTCGGTCGTCGTACTCGTCGGAGATGTTCGCGATAGCGGCGATAGCGCCAAGCAAATTTTTTCGACCGAGGGTCTTGCCAAAAAGCGCATGAGAAAAAAACACGTCCTGGCCAACCAGAGAGAACGCACCGATTGGCAGCTCATGATTCAGCTCCAACAGACCTAAGAGCAAATCCTCGGCCGGCTCGATCCCCTGAGCACAATAGGCTGTTACGAGAACGATTGTCTCCTCGGGCCCGTAGGGCTCGACCGAGAGCTCGAGAATCGTGCTTCCATATCCGACATAGAAGTGTCCGTTCTCGGGATCCAGGTAGGGGTTGTCAAATAGCTCGTTGAGGTAGCGCTCGACCTGCTCGTGCGTGGCTTTCTCGTGCTCGTGTTCAAACTCCATCGTATTGGCCTCTCCTATAAAGCACTCTATCAGCAGATCGAACGTGCAACGAGGTCTTGGCTCGATTCCCCAAGGCATCGGAGTCTGCTAAATTGCCGCTCCCAATGGACTCGATCAGCATCCGAGGTGCCCGCGAGCACAACCTCAAGAATGTCAACCTTCGGATTCCCCGAGATCGACTCGTAGTCATTACAGGAGTCTCGGGCTCCGGCAAGTCGTCTTTGGCCTTTGACACGCTCTACGCAGAGGGTCAGCGCCGCTATGTCGAGTCGCTCTCTGCGTATGCCAGACAGTTTCTTCAGCAGATGGAGAAGCCCGATGTCGACTCGATCGAAGGTCTGTCGCCGGCGATCTCGATCGAGCAGAAATCGGTTTCGAAGAATCCGCGATCTACGGTAGGTACCGTCACCGAGATTCACGATTACCTCCGCCTGCTGTTTGCCTCCATCGGTGTTCCGCATTGCTCGAGTTGTGGAAAGGAGATTCGTCCTCAAACCGTGCAACAGATGGTCGATCGCATCATGGAGTTGCCTGAGGGGTCCAGAGTCGTGCTCTATGCGCCCTACGTCCGCGGCAAGAAAGGCGAGTATCGCAAGCAGCTGGAGCAGATGGTTCGTGAGGGGTTTATTCGGGCAAGAATCGATGGTGACACTGTCGAGATCGCCGACGAGATCCCGGCCCTGGACAAGCAGAAAAAACACACCATAGACATCGTTATCGATCGTCTTGTCGTCAAGCCGGGAATCGAAGAGAGACTTGCTGGTTCGATCGAGACATCGTTGAAAGTTGGCAATGGGCTCATCGTTGTCGCGGCTCAGGGCCTGCTCGAGGAAACACTGTCGCAAAACTATGCTTGCGTCGATTGTGGAACCGGTCTGGCAGAGGTAACGCCTCGTCTCTTTTCATTCAACAGCCCCTACGGTGCCTGCCCTTCTTGTTCGGGTCTTGGCACCCATATGGGTGTAGATCCCGCCAAGGTGATCGTCGATCCGAATCGCGGGATTTCCGCCGGGGCGCTGGCGCCGTGGACCGGTGCTTCCAAGTCGTCATGGCGCATGCGGATGCTGGCAACTCTGTCCGAGGACATGGGATTCTCTCTCGATACCCCGTGGAAGAAGCTTCCGGAAGAAGTCCGTCAGGTGATTCTGCTCGGCAGTGGCGATCGAGAGATGACCTTCGAGATGAAGGGGCGTCGCTCGAGCTACAAATGGAAAGGAAGTTACGAAGGGGTCATCCCCGTACTCGAACGTCGGTATAAGGAAACGGATTCTGCCTCGGTTCATAACGAGATCCAGAAGTACATGTCGGTGCACACCTGTCCGGCCTGCCAGGGTCGTCGGCTGCGCCCTGAAGCACTGTCGGTCTTGGTGTCGGAGCTGTCGATCGACCAGGTGTCGGCAATGACGGTGGAGGACGCCCGAGGCTTTCTTGCAGGAATCGAGTTGAGCGACCGTCAAAGAAGGATCGCGCACAAAGTTGTCGATGAGATCCGAGATCGGTTGCAGTTTCTCGATGCGGTCGGCGTGGGCTATTTGAGTCTCGACAGGGCCTCCGGGACCCTCTCCGGAGGGGAGAGCCAAAGGATCCGCCTTGCGACTCAGATTGGCAGCAAGCTGATGGGTGTTTTGTATGTGCTGGACGAGCCCTCGATCGGACTACACCAGAGAGACAACGCCAGGCTGATCGCGACCCTCCAAGGGATGCGGGATCTCGGCAACACCGTACTTGTCGTTGAACATGACGAGGAGACGATTCGAGCCGCGGATTGGGTGATCGACTTGGGACCCGGTGCAGGAGTTCATGGCGGAGAAGTCATCGCCGCCGGCACACCCGAATCCGTCGAGACCGACGAGAAGTCATTGACGGGTAGGTATCTTCGTGGCGAGTTGCAGGTGCCGATGCCGGATGAGAGGCGAAAGCCGAACGACAAGGTGCTTGTGATCAAAGGAGCTCGTCACAACAACCTCAAAGATCTCTCGGTCGAGCTGCCGCTAGGGCTGTTGATCGTTGTCACAGGTGTTTCGGGCTCGGGCAAGAGCAGCCTGGTCAACGACATCCTGTATCGAGCCCTGGCAACCCATTTCTTCAGGGCGTTTGAACGATCCGGCCAACACGACTCTATCGAGGGTCTGGAGCACTTGGACAAAGTCATTGCCATCGATCAGAGTCCAATTGGTCGGACTCCGAGGTCCAACCCGGCTACCTACACGAATGTCTTTCAGCACATCAGGGCTCTGATGGCCAAGACCCCTGAAGCGCGAAAACGTGGCTACAAACCCGGGCGATTCAGCTTCAATGTCAAGGGTGGTCGGTGCGAGGCTTGCAAAGGCGACGGTCAGATCAAAATCGAGATGCACTTTCTTCCGGATATCTATGTCACGTGTGAGGTTTGCGCAGGAAGGCGGTACGACCGAGAGACGCTGGCGGTGCGTTACAGGGATTTGAGCATTGCAGATATCTTGGACTTGACTGTGGAGCAGGCCCGCGAGGTCTTCGAGAATATTCCGGCGATTGATCGGATTCTGTCGACTCTCGACGAGGTAGGTCTCGGGTACATTCATCTGGGTCAACCTGCGACCACACTGTCCGGAGGAGAAGCTCAGCGAGTGAAACTGGCCCGAGAGCTCTGCAAACGATCGACGGGTCGGACGCTCTACCTGCTCGACGAACCGACGACCGGACTGCACTTCGACGATGTGGGAAAGCTGCTCAAGCTGCTCCAGCGCTTGGTCGATCTGGGAAATACCGTTGTCGTGATCGAACACAACCTCGAAGTCATCAAGACGGCAGACTGGCTGATCGACCTAGGACCAGACGGCGGAGCTCGAGGCGGAGAACTGGTTGCAAGTGGCACACCCGAGCGGGTCGCCAAGGCCAAGAAAAGTTATACCGGCCAGTATCTTGCCAGGGCCCTCAAGAGGGTCTGAGGAGGGGCCGAGGGCCGACAATCGGTGGGGGCGCGCTAAGATCACCTCGAGCAATGAATTCCGAACGAACGACATTCGCTGAAAAACGTCGGATCCTACAGCTCGAAACTCTTTACGATCTTGCCGTCACGCTCAATGCACATCGGCAAGAGCAGGATCTGATCGACGAGCTCCTGCAGAGGGTCTGTGCCGTTCTCGATCCCGGAGCGGCAGTAGCCGTCACGAGAGATCATTTCGGTGCCCCTAGAAGTGTCGCGAGCGTAGGGTGGTTCGATGCTCCGCCGGATGCTTCGGGTTTGCTCGAAGCACCCTTGTGGAAGGAGCTCCTGGCCAGCGGACAGTCGATGTCGCAACGAGATGGGGAGCTTGCCCGCAGGCCCTATCAGGAGGTGTTGGCCACCCCGCTTGCGAACCGAGGTGTCTATCTCGGTTATATGGCGGTCTTGGACAAAGAACAGCGAGGTGGCGAGCATGCCGGATTCACGATCGAAGATCGTCGTTTCTTGGAGTCCGTGTCGGCACTGGCTGGAGTGGCATTGGATAGTGCGCGCCAAGTTGAGGATCTCGAGGCCCAGCGAGAGCGGTTGGAGGAAGAAAACAAGGCTTTACGAGACCATCTCTCCGATCAGGTTGCGGGTCAGCGGATCGTGGCCTCCGCGGCGCCGATGCGTCAGGTGCTCGAACGGGTCGAGAGGGTTGCGCCCCGAAGCGTCAGTGTTGTCGTCAGAGGCGAGAGCGGTACGGGCAAGGAGTTGATTGCCAAGTTGCTGCATTTGCAGTCGTGTCGCGACGGTGCCCTTGTTTCTGTGAATTGTGGCGCGATTCCGGAGACCCTGCTGGAGAGCGAGCTGTTTGGCATCGAGGGTGGAGTTGCCACCGGGGTTGACGCCCGAAGGGGAAAGTTCGAGTTGGCCGACGGTGGAACGCTATTCCTGGACGAGATCGGAGATATGGACCTCTCGCTTCAGATCAAACTGCTACGCGCTCTGCAGGAGCGAGAGATCGTGCGTGTTGGCGGACACCAACCGATCGCGGTCGATGTGCGACTCGTTGCTGCGACCCATCGAGATCTCGAAGCTCTGGTCACTGACAACCACTTCAGGGAGGATCTCTACTACCGTCTGAAGGGAGTCGAGATTCAACTACCGCCGCTTCGGGAGCGGCGACAAGATATCCCGCATCTTGTGCATCACTTTGCCGAAGAATTCTGCCGCCGCGAAGGAATCGACGTACCCAGTTTCTCGCCGGAAACTCTGAGTGAGATCATGGCTCATGATTTTCCTGGCAACGTTCGAGAGCTTCAGAACCTTGTCGAGGCGTCGATCTCGCTGGCCGAAGAAGCGGTCGGTCCCAAGATGATTCGATCGTTGATCGGCATTTCTTCTCAGTCAAGTGGCCCGGGTCCGCTTGATCTGGCCTCCGCCGAGCGACAACACATCGCTCGGGTGTTGCACATGACCGGTGGCAACAAGAGCCGAGCGGCGGAGATCCTGGGGGTCAACCGCAGAACGCTGCAGCGCAAGGGTTTTTAGGAAATGAGGTTCGATGAACCCCGAGTGCGCCTTTTTGACGCATATGCGGCAAAAGTGCTCAAATGGCAGTTTAGTGGCGCAGTCTGGAGCGTGTCTTCATGCCATCAGGCTGGGACCGTTCTATGCTCGAGACAAAATGTCGCACTCCGCGTGTCCGCTCGTTCCTGGCACGGGCCGGAGTGACGGATCTAACAGTCTGAAAGGAAACGACTTATGAGGTGAAACTGGGTGGAAGGGAAAAGCTGGCAACGGGTTTGCTGTGTTCTTGGGTCGAACCAGGGAGAATTCAGATGCTGCAATCGATTCGAAAAGTCATAGCCATCCCCGAGGTACCGATTCTGCCAGCTCTGAGCGCGATCTCGGCGCTCGCCTTTGGATACCTCCTGGTTAGCGATAGCATTCAACCCATTGCAGTTTATTTGCTCCAGCTCTATCTCGCCTTCTAGGCGGATGGGGTATCGCAGGAAGTGCCTGGAGTAGAAGCGTCGAGCTATGGAGAATAGCGCCGTCTTGAGGGAGGTAACTCTAACCCTTCCGATGCTGCCAGACATGGAGATTGCGGCCAGCAAGACCGCAACCGCCATGGCGGAGTTCATGGAAATGAGCTCCGATAAGATAGACGAAGTGCGGATGGCCGTTGTCGAGGCTTGTATCAACAGCTTCGAGCACAGCAGAGCGGATAATCGCACTGTGGAGATTCGGTTCTCGGTCTTAGGCGGCGAGGAGCCCGAGAAGTTGCAGATTACGATAAGAGACCAGGGGGTAGGGTTCTCGCCAGACAAGATTCAGACACCGAGAATCGAAGAGAAACTCAAGGCTGCGAGAAAGCGCGGCTGGGGTCTGACCATCATCAACGGTCTGATGGACGAGGTCGATATCGAATCGGGTCCAAACGGGACGACCGTGGTTATGAGCAAGTTGCGATGAGATCGGAGAGCGGACGATGACAGAGATGCTAAAGGTGACCGTCGATCGCCGAACTCCTCTGGCGGTGATTTACACCGAGGGATATATCAATAACCAGGGGGGTGAGGAAATTGCACGGGTCGCGTATGACCTGATCGACGACGATCACAAGATTCTTCTTCTCAATCTCGAAGGTACGAAGATTGTGAACTCGATCGGTATTTCTATCCTCATCGAGATCATCGAGAAGATGCTCGAGATCGATGGAGTTCTTGCGTTTTGCAACTTGACACCAACGATTGCGAAGACGTTTCACATCATGGGTCTTGCTCAGTACGCGAAGATATTCGACAACGAAACGAATGCCGTCGGTGAGTTGACCGAATAGACGACTTTGATGAATCAGCCGACAACCTCCGCTGTTGACAGGCTGGGCTGGGATGAGTTTCTCACCTCCGCCAACAAGATCGGTGGCGAGCAGCTCTATCTGCATCGTCTGCTTCAGTTCTTTTGCCAGGAGAAGGGGCTGAGTGGCGCGGCGCTATACAGCAGAGCCGATGATGGTCTCGAGCGACAGGTGTCATGCGGTGCCGGAGGCTTTCCGGTGTCTGTCCCCGATGTCGACAGTCTCCCCGAGCCGAAGTTCGAGCTTCCCGGCGGCTTTTTGGCCTACTCGTTATCCGAATCCGAGCCGCAGGATGTAGAGGGACCGTGGGCGCTAGCACTCTCCTCAGCGCTGCAGGCCTCGCTCCTCCGGAAGCGTCTCAAGCAAGAGAGCTTTGTAGTCAACTACCGTGGAGTGGAGCTCGAGGCCCTCTACGATGTCGGTCTGGCGATCGCGTCGATGCTCAATTTGGAAGATCTTGGCGAGGAGGCGTTGCTTAGGGCGGTATCCCTCCTCGACGCTCGTCGGGGTGCTCTATACCTGCGCCAGGGCGACCGCTATCTGCTTGATCACGCTTTGGGTGGTGACGCCAAGCAGGAATTGGCACTGGACGATCCCCAGATCGGAATGCTCTTCGAGGGCCGACTCGACGGTCCCCAGAACCTTCTGCCGGATGCCAGCTATCTGATGGCGGTACCCATAGGGGCCGACGGTCGACCGCAGGGGCTACTCGTGGTCGCGGACAAGGAGAGTCGTCAGGGTGTCGGCCGATTCCAGGATGCTGATCGACGGACGCTGTCGCTCTTCGCCAATCAGGTTGCGATCGCTCTAGAAACGGCGCACCTTCACAGACAGGCGTTGGAGAAGGAGCGACTCGAACGGGAGCTCGATCTTGCTGCTGATATTCAGAGACGCCTACTGCCTGAAGTGGTGCCCAAGCTCGAAGGCTACGAGCTGGCGGGGTGGAGTCGGCCCGCTCGCCACGTCGGTGGTGACTATTACGATCTCATGACCGTGCGCGATCAAAGATTGACAGCGGTCCTGGCCGATGTGTCGGGGAAGGGAATGCCGGCGGCTCTTATGGTGTCGACGATTCATTCGGCCCTTCGACTCCTGGTCAATCAGACCGAGGTCGGGCCGGGACTTATCGCTCATTTGAACCAACACGTGGCCGAATCGAGTGCCCCCAACCGATTCATTACCTTGTTTATTGCCGAGTTGGATCTGGATCGGAATCGAGTCAATTACGTCAACGCCGGTCACAACCC
>CAJHZD010000301.1_pt1 | contig 17075 bp, 13 predicted proteins | sample 9198941 | NCBI WGS metagenome assembly CAJHZD01 (sample SAMEA7708371, study PRJEB35096) | sediment metagenome | biome: marine neritic benthic zone biome [ENVO:01000025]; feature: sediment [ENVO:00002007]; material: shallow marine sediment [ENVO:03000034] sea grass bed [ENVO_01000059] ...
CCCAGGTGTTGCAGCAGTGCCTGCATCGTCCTGATGTCTCGCACGACCGGCAATCCAACCAGCTGGATAGTTTCTGTCGTGAGCAGAGACGCGGCCAGCGCTGGAAGTGCAGCGTTCTTGGCCCCGGCAACTTCGACTCGGCCGGCGATTCGATTGGGTCCCTGGATTCGAAACCGATCCATACCGTGACACTACCTGAGGTGGGCCAGAACCATCAAACCATGGATTCTGGAGATCTGTGGACGGCTGCTCACCGTCTCTGCAGAAGCGCGACTCGCGGTCTTCCTGAGTAGTCCTGCAGGATCTGGGAGGTCTGGAAGAGACCGCCGGAGCCGAGTCCCCAGATCAGCTCCTCCTGGTCGTACCCGATCTCGATGGCAATCCAGACTCCCGATCTCAACTCTCCCAACTCCTCGGTGAGGCGGCGGATCAAAACATCACCTTTCGCACCCGCAAAAAGAGCCCGAGCAGGCTCATGGTCGAGGATCTCGGGTGAGAGGTCGGAGGATGCGTTCCGCGCAACATAGGGCGGGTTGGAAACGACAAGGTCGACCTGCTTCAGATCGATGGCGCCGGCCAGATCGGATGCGACTGGAAACACCCGTGATTCGACCCCGTGTCTACGCATATTCTCGGACGCAACCGCCAGCGCACCTGGAGAGATATCCGTTGCGATGATCTTGGTCTGCAGTCTTTCTAGAGCCAGCGATATCGCCAGACAGCCCGATCCGGTTCCGATGTCGAGGATGGTCAGACTGACAGGCAGCTCGAGCTCGAGGACCGCCTCAACCAGATGCTCGGTCTCGGGTCGGGGAATCAGGACTCGGCGATCGACCTTGAATGGGCGCCCGAAGAACTCCTTCTCTCCGACAATGTAGGCGACTGGCTCGCCAGTCGATCGACGTCTGATCAGCTCTCGGAAGCGCTTGGACTGATCGGTCGCGGGGCACCGATCGGTACGAGCCATCAACTCGGCCTCTGACCAGCCCATGACATGGGCTAGAAGAAGATTCGCCTCGCGTAACGAGATCTCAAAAGCGACCTCCGCAAGTTTCTCGCGGCCTTCGACGATCAGGGCCTCTATCGAATCGTGCATCGAGTCAGTCTATCCAAGCTCGAAAGCCGGAGTTGTAGGGGAACTCCCGACAAGGCACTTCAATCGCACTGGGAGTTGTCATAGGCTGGAATCCGGAATTCTCAGAGATCTAAAACTATGGATGAAAATGTATATCGAGTTCTCATCGTCGATGACCATCCCATCGTTCGGGAAGGACTGGATCGACTGCTATCTCGTGAAGAAGATTTGGTGGTCTGTGGACAGGCGGAAGATGCACCACAAGCTCTCGATCTTCTCGAGGCCGCGAATCCGGACCTCGCGATCGTAGATATCTCGCTTGCCTCTGGCAATGGTTTGGATCTGGTTCGACAGATGCGAGCCGAGAACACCGAGATTCAAATCCTGGTCTCCTCGATGCATGATGAGACACTCTATGCCGAACGAGCCCTGCGGGCGGGTGCGCGGGGGTACATCAACAAACAGCAGGCGACCGAGAAGATCGTAGAGGCGTTGCGGAGGATTGTGGATGGTCGCATCTATCTTTCTGAGCGGATGACCGATCGATTACTTTCGAGGGTGGTCGATGCTGCCGAGGATCAAAAGAGGATCTCGGTTGATCGGCTATCGAATCGAGAGCTCCAGGTGCTCGAGCTGATAGGTAATGGAATGGGTACCGCTGAGATCGCCGAGCGAATGAATCTCAGCGTCAAGACCGTCGAGACCTACCGACAGCGTATCCGTCAGAAGCTCAGCCTCAAGAACGGAGCCGCGCTGGCGAGCTTCGCTTCGCAATGGGTGCTCGAAGAGGCAAAAAGATCCTGAGTCCCCACCTAGCGGGTCTTCTCGCAGATCAATAGAAATAGGACACGTGGGATTTCTGTGGGGCAAACCCCTACCTAAACTCCCTCTTTCCCCCGATTGTCTGGTCACCCGCCCCAGGGCCATACTGGCGATAGTTCGGCACGATTAGGATTTTGCATGTTCATTAGCCATGATCGAAATGAACCGACAGATCTCTACGTACCGTGACGTGAAGTCCTCACTTGCCGGTACTCACGTCGAGTCGGTGTCTGAGCATGAGGAAGATACTCAGGAGACCTCTGCCAGGAATCTCTCGTATCCAGGGGGACACGACGAGATTTCTCACGGCAGGAATACCATGAAACCACACGGTTCCAGACACGCCCACGGTTTTTTTGCCCAGCCTGTGGTTGTACCGCAGACGGACTCGAAACTGTCTTTCGTGGTGTTGATTGGCTCGACGTTACTCCCGGCTGCAAACCTAGTCCATCGAGCCTCTCCGGCTCTCCGCTTGACAGTTTCGAGTTCTTAGTCGCATCCCGGTCCGGGGTTCTCCTCCCTCGGGCCGGGAACCTTTCCTTCACTCGACGCTGGGCAACGATCGAAACTCAGCCCTCAGCCTGCTACTTGGCAGCCTGTTGCATCTTCTCGGCTTGAAAGTGGGTGGCGAGTGGCTCGATCATCGAATCGAGCTCACCCTCGAGTATGGCTGGCAGCTGATGGAGTGTCAGGCCGACTCTGTGGTCCGTAACCCGGTTCTGTGGAAAGTTGTAGGTGCGGATCTTTTCCGAGCGATCGCCCGCCCCCACCATCTTTCGACGTTCGGAGGCGGTTTCCGAGTCGGCTTTTTCCATCTCGATCTCGAGTAAGCGAGATTTGAGCACCCGCATGGCCTTGGCTCGATTCTTGATTTGGCTACGTTCATCCTGACACGAGACCACGAGACCGGTCGGCAAATGAGTAATGCGAACCGCCGAGTAGGTCGTGTTGACACCTTGGCCACCGGGACCGGATGAGCAGAAACGATCAATCCTGAGGTCCTTCTCCGAGATCGAGACTTCGACGTCTTCGGCCTCCGGCAGCACCGCTACGGTGACCGCTGAGGTGTGAATGCGGCCCGAAGCCTCTGTTTCGGGGACCCTTTGAACACGATGCACACCTGCTTCGTACTTCAGCCGGCTATAGGCACCCTTGCCTTCGATAATGGCGGAGACTTCCTTGACGCCTTTGATACCCGACTCGGAAAGATGGATAATCCCGACTCGCCATCCGTTGGCTTCGGCGTAACGGCTGTACATCCTGAAGAGATCGGCGGCGAACAGAGTCGCCTCGTAACCCCCAGTGCCGGCTCGAATCACAAGGACGACATTTCGCTCGTCATTCGGATCCTTGGGAGTCAATTCGACTCGAAGTTTCTGTTCCAGCTCCGCGGCCTCGGAGTCCAGCCGAGCTTTTTCCTCACTGGCCATTTCCCAAAGCTCGTCGTCCTTGGTTAGCCCAGCGAGCATCTCTTCGGTCTGGCTTCGCTCTTGCTCGACAGCTTTGAACTGGCGATAAAGCTCGACTACGGGCCCCAGATCTGAGAGCTTTTTGCTCGCCTTACGAAAGGCTTCCGGATCCGAGTGCACCTCGGGATTCGAGAGCTGAGCGGTCAACTCTTCGTGGGTCTTTTCAATCTCGTTGAGCTTTTCGAGCATGACGCTTCACCTCATCCAGTATCTCTTCTGAGTCGCCGCTAATTCAAGTCCATCGGATACACCAGCTCCCTCTTCCCGATCCTGGGGAAGTTGGAAGCACTGCCATTCTGAAATCGGGTTTGCTAGCCCTGGCCGTAGCGCTGTCTGAAGCGCTCGACACGACCGGCGGTGTCCACGAACTTCTGCTTGCCGGTGAAGAAAGGGTGACAGGCGTTGCAGATCTCCAGACGAAGCTCCGGTTTGGAGGAAACCGTCTGGAAGGAGTTCCCGCAAGCACAGACTGCGGTAACCGTGTGCATCTCTGGATGGATATCTTTTTTCATCGTCTCGACCTCGATTTGACATGCCCGAGGATAGATCCGTCTTTGGAATACCTTCTAGCGATGTCGAGAGCCCGGAAGAATACAAATTCCAGGCTTGTCTGTCAAAACTGATTTAACAACATTTTCGGGCGCAGAATTCCGGACGGCTAGCTGGCGACCCGGTCGACGGTGATCTCGAGTCGCTTCATCATCTCATGGAGTGTCGTGGGTTTGACCTTCAAAAGCTGCGCGGCGCGCTTTTGCACCCCACCCGAGCGCTGAAGGGCTCGGACGATCAGTTGACGCTCGTAGGAAGTGATCGCCTCCTTGAACGAGAGTCCGTTCGTGGGCATGGTTGTCATCGTTGTGGGTGAGGCTTCTGGCTCTCGCACGGCAGGTGGAAGTAGATCTACCGTGAGCGTTGGCCCGGTCGAAAGCACGGCTGCCCGTTCGAGGACATTCTCGAGCTCGCGAACATTGCCCGGCCAGCGGTAGTCCATCAAGATTTCCATGGCACCGGAGTCGATATCCTCGAGGTTCTTTTCATTCTCTTCGGAATACTTCGAAAGAAAGTGGCGAACCAGTAGGGGGATGTCCTCTGTTCGCTGCCGCAGCGGGGGCAGGCCTATGGTGATGACATTCAGTCTGTAATACAGATCCTCTCGAAACTCTCCCTTGTGCACTTCTTCTTCCAGATTGGCGTTGGTAGCTGCGATGATCCGCACATCGGCTTTCAGCGTCTCCACACCACCAAGACGCATGAATTCCTTTTCTTGAATGACACGAAGAAGCTTGGCCTGCGTATCGAGCGGAATATTGCCGATCTCGTCAAAGAATATGGAGCCGTTCTGGGCCATCTCGAAAAGGCCCTTCTTGTTCGAGACCGCTCCGGTAAACGATCCCTTGATATGACCGAATAGGTTGCTCTCCAGTAGGTCAGCCGGCATCGAGCCCGAGTTCACGGTGACGAAAGGGCCATCAGCCCTTCTCGAGTGGAGGTGGATGGCCTTCGAGACCAACTCCTTACCGGTTCCGCTCTCACCGAGAATCAAAATATTACTCTTGGCGGGCGCGGCGAGCTCGACAAGCTCGAAGACCTTCTGCATAGGCTTGCTCTTGCCGATGATGTTGTCGAAACCGTAGCGCTGCTTGAGCTCGGCTTTGAGCATTCGGTTCTCAGAGGCCAATCTTCGTCTCTCGAGTCCTTGACGAATGGTCAGCAGAACTTCCTCGTTCTTGAACGGCTTCGGGATGTAGTGAAACGCTCCCTGTCGCATGGCTTCGATCGCGCCTTCGATCGATGAGAACGCGGTGATTACTACGACGACCTGATCTGGGTCGGTAGCGCGGATCTGCTTCAGCACCTCGGCACCTGAAAGGTCGGGTAGCATCAGGTCGAGGAGAACGAGATCGATCTCTTGTTTGGCGAGGACGTCTAGACCTTCTTGGCCGGTCTTGGCATTGAAAGTGTTGAAGCCCTCTCGCTGCAGCAACGAAGTCAATACGTCTTGCAGGATCTCTTCGTCATCGATGACCAGGATATTCACTTGGATTCCCCCTGGGTCTCTGTGAGGCGGGGCAGCTCGACGATAAATCGACTGCCCTCGCCCGGATGACTCATCACGCGGACCTCGCCCTGATGTCGCCGGATGATGTTGTAACTGATCGACAGTCCCAGCCCCGTCCCGCCCTTCGCCAGTTTGGTGGAGTAGAAGGGTTGGAAAATCTTCTCGAGCTCGGTGATGGGTATGCCGGGCCCGTCATCCTCGACTGAGATCCAGACCCAGCGCTCGTCGGCTTCGATATGTACGCAAAGCTGTCCCTGGTCTTCCATCGCGTCGATCGCATTGACCACCAGATTCGTAAAGACCTGTTGAAGCTCACCCTCATTGGCCAGAACTAGAATCTCCTCGTCCGGCTTGTGCCAATCGAGACGAATGCTTTTGGAAAGAAGTCTTTCCTTGAGGAGTACGAGACATTCATCGAGCAGGCGGACGATGTTTACTCTTCTCCGCTCGCCGCTTCGGTCGCGCGCGAAGTCGAGCAAGTTGTTTACGATACGAGCGGCCCTGAAGGTTTGCTTTTCGACCTTCTCGAGCAATTCCCTGCGGGGATCACCTTCCGGAGTGTCGGAAAGCAACATCTGGGCGTAACTGGAAATGCCGGTGATCGGTGTGTTGACTTCATGTGCGACGCCGGCAGCCAGCATGCCCAATGAAGCAAGTCGTTCCTTCTCCTTGAGTGCATTTTCCATGGCGACCCGTTGAGATACGTCTTGTAGGATCAGCACCTGCAAGTCGTCGGACTCAGACTCCTCAAACGGCGCCACCGAGATCTGCAGGAATCGCTCCGCTCCAGCGTCGTCGCGGAATGTGATTTCGAGAATCCCGTCTTCAGGCTTGGGTAGTGGATCGATCGGCAGAAGCTCACCCAACGGTCTGCCCTCGAGATCCTCGATCTCCTGATTTAGAAGCAGGGCGAAAGCTTGGTTGATCGAGCGCAAGTTGCCGCTCGTCTCGACCACCGCGATAGCGGCAGGAGAAGATTGGATGATGCGATCGGTATAGCGTTGGAGACGTCCGACTTCTTCGGCGCGTGTACTCAGTTGCTCGAGAAGTTTGGCATTCTCGAGGGCCAGCGAGGCCTGATTCGCCAATGCCCGGATGAGCTCGAGATCGTCACTGCTCAGAGGAATGTCGCCCTGCTTGTAGCTCGTCAACAGAATTCCGATTCGGTTGTCGCGCACGCGGAGTGGGAACACATATCGGTAGCCGGCTGAAAAGAGCCGCTGCTGGGGTGTCAGAGTCTCGGTCGGGAACTCGACACCAGAGAGCGTTTCCACCTCGCTGTTCCAGAATTCAGTCTCGAATTCTTGCTTGTGTAACTGCGGAGGAAGATCTCGTTGTGGCCGAAAGGGGAGTAGCTCTTGATTGTTGGCGAGGAAAAGGGAGACGTGGTCGATCTCGAGAGCCGCCTGAAGGTCGTCAAGAAGAGACGAACAGAGACGGCCGAGGCTATGCTCTTCGAGCATCTCATGACCCAATTTGGCCAGAGCGCGTCGCTTACCGAAGTTGCTGCGGTACTGAAGGCGCTCCAGCGAAGATCCGATCGAACCCTTGGTCGGAACCAGCAGGCCAGCGATGGCGAGACCCGACATGAATGTCAGTAGGGTCCTGGCGGTCGACAGGTCGTCGGGTACGAACCGGTTGACCATCATGTTGGCGATGGAGAAACCCACCACACCCACGAGAACGGTCAGACCCAGAGTAACGGTCTCGCGGACGATCGCCCCGATATCCCACAGCTTGTAGCGCAGAATCGCGTAGGCGAATGTGATGGGTACCAGGGCGAGGGGGAGAACCGAGATGGCGGTGAACCCTTGATGCCATTCGAGGCCGAATGTCACCGGAAGCACGTAGAGGGACAGAAATGGTGCGTAACCTGCCGTCATGCCGACGGCGATCCAAGTCGCTTGACGCTTGGGCTCGGGCTCGCGTATCCGGCTCAACCGCAACCAGAGAACCGCAATGGCGGCCACAGAGAATACGACCATGTGGGCCAGCTCCAGCCTGTCGACGATTCCGATTGCCGACCCTACGTTGCCGCCAAAAAGCCAGCGACCGTCGAAGAACAGAAGATCTATTTGTAGAGCGATCAGAAATACGCTGGGCAGATAGAGAAACGGGATCGCGCGAGTGAACTTGCGGTTCTCACGGGACGGTCGCGGAAAGACTGCGAACAAGTGCAGCGTCAGTGGTGCGATCAAAATTCGGGCCAGCTGATCGAGCACGAAAATAGTCTTGCCGGCCCAGTCGTAAGGCGGTGTTGGAGAGGCTATGTAGAGTACGGCTGATGTCACGCACCAGAGAAAAAACAGAAAGGCTGGCCGGCGGCCGTCGCGAAGCAGGGTGAAGACGCCGATCAGCAGATAGGTCACGCCGATCAGCGCCAGAACGAGATAGGGGAAATCGATGCTCAGGGGCGGCAGCTTGTAAGTGACTGCCAACATCTCGCCATCGCGAAGAACGACCAGGTCGCTGCTGCTGTGCCGTTGGAGTAGGCCTTTTGGGTCGGCTATCTGACCGAACTCTTGGCCATTGACGAGCAGGATTTGATCGCCCGGCAGAAGTACACTGTCTGCGGACTCGATCGACGAAACTTGCCAGAAGGCTCCACGATCGACTCCGCCGAAGCCGAGCGGCTGAAACGTCTGGGCTTTTCGGGAAAAGCTCAAGCCAGCGAATGCCACGATGACCGCGGCCACGATCAGGGCAGCGATCAAGATCTGCGGACGGGCTGAGCTTCGGAGGGGCATCGACGCAAGTGTCTCCTGACCTACAGTTTGCATAGAAGCAGGATCCATGCCACAAAACCAGGCTGTTGAACCTGGGAAACCCCTTTATTTTACGGCAGTTTGGATTGGGGATCCATATTTTTGATCTACGTTCAATGGTTTGAATTCAAACGATTGAGATCGCCGTATCTCTATTCGCTCGTTACCTTTAGGTGCCGGCGCTCTGGAGACACCCAGAAGTTCGAGCTTGCATCGCGAAGGGTGCGACACGAGCCAGCCTCGAGGCGTGCCTGGCGTCGTCGGCCGGCGACATCCCTATCCGCCTCGACCCAGTGGTCGTGACAGAGGGTGCGTCGTCGGCTCGTGTTGCTGGAGGGGGGGGCCAGGTCGCTCGATTAGAAGCTGAAGCTTACGCCACCCATGACACGTTTGCGCAACTCATCGTTGTCGTAGAGCTGGGCACTATCCGACTCTTCGGGCGAGTTGCCGCGACTTACTTCCATGTTGAGATGAACCGCCCATGCCGAGGCGACTTGACTCAAGATCCCCAGGTCCTGAGTCAGCATCAGCTGAAGGCGTTCGAGTTCCATCTCGGGGACGGCTTTGACTGTCTGGCCCATCGGCGTCAGTTTCTGACCGACGTGATGAAAGGCCATGAAGACCCCGGTCTCGGTCTGTTGAAACCGCGTGTCCAAAGAGGTCACGAGATATCGCACCTCGTTCTCGTACGAATTGTCATCGGTGGCGTAAAGGATGCCTCCACCACCGGCGGCGATGTTCGACGACAGCCGAGCCAATATTCTGGGGCTTAGGCGCCTCGTAGCTTCTACCTGGATCTCAGGAAGCTCATCGCCTCGCACAAGATAGATGCTCTCGATTCGGCTGAAGAAATCATCATTGAAATAGAGATGCAGGGTTTCCGCAAAGCGACGATTCACGAGTCCAACACTCAGATCGTCCTCATCTTTGCCCTTGTGGGCCAGGGTGATCTTGTAGCAGTACTGCTCGAGAGCCTGACAGGACTCGTACTCTCCAAACATCGCCGGAGTGAAGTCCTCGTACAAGCTGTCTCGTTGATCCTCATGAGCTCTCCAGCTGCCCGATGCTTCGGCACGCCAGTTCTGCCCCAGCTTGAGAGCTACGCCGCCCGACGGTGCCAAGGCCAGGCTGCCATCAGCAAGGGTGGAGTAGAGACCGACTTCGACCAAGATGCCCGGCTTCACCTGCACTCCACTGTTGCCGAACAGATCGACTCGCTGCATGGGATCGTAGTCGAGGGTCGAGCTCTGGCTGCTGTTGATGTCGAACTGTCGCTCGCGAAACTGAAACCCCGTCCTCAGATTGGACGTTCGGTTGAGGGCTGTCGAGTATGAGCCTTCGACGCGCCACGTCCGCGAGGCGTCGGGAATCCAGAACGGCGCGATCGCCGCCGCCTGGTTGAAAAAATTGCTTTCTTCGGCGTAGTCGACCGAAAGATCAGAGCGCCCACGTCGTCCGAGATTTTGCGACCAGCTGACCCGATGTCGAGCCAGACCGACATAGAAATCGTCGTCGATGTTACTAGCGTCGGTCGTCGACATGTAGTTGCTCGAAGTGGAGACTCGAACACCGCTGGCGCCCTTGGTCAGCACCTGTAGCGACACATTCTGCGACCTTCCGGTCGGCGTCAGATCGTTGGCGGTATTGCCACCCGGTGTTGGCTGAAGTGTTCTGTAGTCGCCCTGCAGACCCACGTTGAGAGCACTGATCGCTCCCTCGATATCGACTCGACCGCCGGCGACGGAGGCGTTGCCGAGCTCGGCATTCTCTTCAACGCCTGCGATTGCCGACATCTCGGCGTCGATTTGATCCGAGTTGACGACGGTCGACCTCACACCGGGGCTCGGGTACTCGTCCTGGGCTGCGATCTCGATCTGGATATCCCGAAGCACATCGCTCGGGATCTTTTCTCGGACAGCCCAAAACCCCTCTTCGGCTCCCGGTTGCTCGATCTCGTCCTGATAGAGCTCGAGCCTCATGTATTGGAAGGCTTCACTGGTAGCGCGACTCAGAAGTGCAATGCCGGGAACAAAGCCGTCCTTGAAAGCGATGATCTTGTAGAGACCGGCCGGCAGCCTTTCAAACTGAAAATTACCGTTCCGATCGGTCGAGACCTTCGTCAACTGCTGAGCAGACAGGTGGTAGGCGTATACCTTGGAAAGTGCCAGTGGCGCGACCGAACTGCTGACATTCCCGGTCAAAGCGCCGAACGCCGTTTCATCGGTGGGCTCGGCAATCGCTGAGCCGGCGACCAGGACCAGGGCGATCAAGATGGTTAGGGCGTTTTTCAAGTACACGGTTTCCCTGTCGAAGATATACGTAGTGCGATTATATGGGGTTCAAATACATATTGTCAAAGGATCGTAAATCTCCTATCTTCAACAATTGCAATCATTTGCGTCTTTCTTGAGCGGCCCCGAAAGGTGTCGAAGCCACGGTTACCGTGGTGACTGATTTCACACGGCAAAGGTCCAAAGCACGGCTAGCTGCGTTCAAAGTGGCGCCCGTTGTCATCACATCGTCGACCAAGAGCACCCGGCCTGAATTTAGCGCTCGAAGCCCTGAGGCGGTTGGCGCCAGGGCGGCGATCAGATTGCCGAGCCTCTCGGTACGCTCGAGCCGGGCCTGTGCGCGGGTCGGACGTTTTCGCCGCAGAGCACGTACCATTGGGACGCCGAGCTGTTTTGCGAGCGGCAGCCCGATGGCCTCGGCCTGGTTGTAGCCACGACCGAGACGGCGGTACCAGTGAAGAGGTATAGGTACGACCATGTTGATCTCCGAAAATTCTGCTGAGAACTTGGAATGCAAGGCCGCTGCCAGCTGCGAGCCCAGAAACTCCATTCTCTTGAATTTGAGCCCATGAATGACACTGTCCAATGGAGACTCGTATCTCCACATCGTCAGCTGCCACTGAATTTTTTCGTCACTGCCGACACAGTGGTGACAGCGAAAGACACCGGAAACCACAGTCGGCAACATCGCTCGCCCGCACTGGACGCAGTTCAACCTGTCAACGACCCGCAACCGGCCTCGGCATCTCCGGCACAGACACAGCGGCGTCGAGTGGCGGCCCTCGACGCGACTGCATTCGAGGCACACCGGTGGAAAGATGATGGCCAGAGCCGAGAGACCGATGTCCTTTGTCAGAGACATGTGTGACAGAAACCCGTGTCACCCGTATGAATCAGCAGGGTGTTGGAAATCTCTGGATATAGACGAAACAAAGGCAGGTATACTTGCGCTCGGCCACCTCAGTAGGCATACCAAGGAAGAGAGGCTTCCATTTGAAACGATTCATTCCGCTTGCGGCGCTGATCCTGATGGCGTCGTTTGTCGTTCCACGCGCTGCCGAGGCACAGGGTTATACGTTTACCGTGAATGGACTCTTGGGATTCGGGGGCTCGATCGATGAAACCGATCCTGGTTTCGGAAACCTCAATTGGCAATTGGGTTTCTCGAATGCGATTGAGAGACGAACCCACTTCGGTATCCGAGTCGGCGGCTTGGGGTTCGGGTCGAGCGATCAGCTCGGTGATCTCACCAATGCCGATCTCACATACTTCACGTTGGCGGGCGAGTATCGTGAGCGAGCAACGGCAGGATCGGGTCGGTTTCTCGAGTCGGGCGTCTTTGTGGGTCTGGGTTATTTTCAACTCAAAGGCGATAGCCTGCTGGACGGAGAGAGGATCTCGGACGGCTCGCTGGGTCTCGTGGTTGGGGTGACTGGAGATCTGCCTCTCAACCGCAAGCGCAACCTTGCCCTTCGAATCGAGATCCAGGGTCAATGGGCCGACCTCGACGCCGCCTCGCTGTTCGCGGTAGCTCAAGCAGGGCTCTCGTATCGGTTCTAGATCAATTCCTTGACTTCGCTCGCTTGAAGTAGTTCAAAAACCCGTACCAACACCCCCTCTTGACTCGATCCGTTTCTCTCTCTTCCGACTCACGACGGGCCTTCCTGGTCGGTGCCAGCTTTCGAAACCAGCCGGTCTGGGTCGTGGAAGAGCATCTTGAAGAGCTGAGCGAGCTCACCGAAAGCGCCGGTGTCGAGGTGGTGGGGCGAAGCCTACAGAAGCGAAGCAGGCCGGACGCAGGGACGTTCGTTGGTCGGGGCAAGGCGGGTGAGCTCGAGTTGGCGGTCGATCAGGTCGCAGCAGACTTGGTGATCTTCGACGACGATCTCTCTCCGAGTCAGGTCAAGAATCTCGAGCAGATCATCAAGCAGCAGGTGCTCGACCGAAGTGGGTTGATCCTAGAGATCTTCGTCCAACGGGCCAGATCCAGAGAGGCTCGTACCCAGGTCGAGCTGGCACAGCTCGAGTACCTCCTCCCGAGGCTGACTCGGCTCTGGACTCACCTGTCCAGACAGGTCGGGGGAATCGGAGTCCGAGGTGGCGAGGGGGAGACACAGCTCGAAGTCGATCGACGCATGCTGCGCAAGCGTATTCAGCACCTGAAGAAGGATCTGAAGAAGATCCAGAAGACACGAGACGTCCAGCGGCGCAGCCGTCGGGACGTGCCACAAATCGCACTGGCCGGTTACACCAATGCCGGAAAATCGACGCTATTCAACCAATTTACCCGAGCCGGAGCCAAGGTCGAGAATCGGCTCTTTGCGACCTTGGATTCGAAGCTACGGCGAGGTGCCCTCGACGCCAACCGAATCGTGGTCTTTGCAGACACGGTCGGATTCATAAGAAAGCTTCCTCACCATCTGGTGGCCTCGTTCAAAAGTACGCTCGAAGAAATCACCCTCGCCGACGTCGTGTTGCACATCATCGATCGCGGCCATGCTAGGTGGAGAGAGCATCTCGAGGTCGGCAACGAAGTCCTATCCGACCTTGGCGTCGATTCGAGGCGGGTTCTCGAGGTCTACAACAAAGCCGACCTTGTGGGCGACACAATTCGCAGACGCGAATCCGGTCTATGGGTCTCGGCCCAGACCGGCGACGGCATAGAGGGTCTCAAGAAAGCCATCCTCGAATCAATGGAGAAGGTCTTCGATTCTTCAGGCGAATCTGAGCCCTCGCAGCAGATCACCCTCTAATTTGGCTCGTTCTGATGTAGTCTCTGGGGTGCAGTGAATCACCTTTCGAGTTTGCCCAGATCGATCTTGAGGGCAGTGCGTCAGGGTGAGCTATGGTGCGCCTTTCTAGCTCTCTCGATCGGACTGTCTCTGGCTTCGTATCTGGCGCCCACAGGCACCCGTGCATCCCCGCTCACGAGTTTTACCGATCGAGCCATCAATCCGGCTGTAATCGAGGGAGTGGACGTGACCAGCGTCGGGAGGTCGTATGGTCAGTTCTACCTGTTGCTTGGCGTCTCGTTTTTTGGCCTGCTGATCTTGCTCGGCTCACTCAACGGCCTGATTCGTAAGCGGGTGCCGAGAGCCGCGGTTTCCAAAGAGCAACGAGGAATCCTTCTACTCAGCGAATTTGCCTTGGCCCTCTACGCAATCCAGGTGATCTCGGGTTCCGGAGCGCTCGGAGAGATTCGAACCGCGTTGCACCTGTTCATCGGACTCATCGCCTTTGTGATGCTCGGTAAAGCGGTCATCGCCTCGCTCGAAAAGGGTGGCTCGACCAAACTAATCGTTGCCAGTCTTTTGGACGACACCGAGCTGCTGTTGGCGGCTCTGTTCATCCCGATTCCGATGCTCTTCGGAATAATGCTCATGGCCGGCACCTCGTTCTCATTACCCGGCCCCTCGGTTTGGATCCGCTTTTTGCTGTTCGCGCTCATCCTGATCTTGCTCGCGGTTCTGTACGCCAGTCTGATCCGGCGACTGCTCGGCAAGCCAGGGGCGGGTCTGTCGCTCGGGCTGTTCAAGATCAACAATGCGGTGATCGTCGCGGGTGTTCCGATCAGCATGATTCCGCTGGCAATGCCCATCGCGAACGAGCTCCAGCGCGTATGGACCGGCGTTTCCCCAAGGCTGATTGCGTCGATCCTGACATTGGCGCTGGTCTTGGTTTCGGCACTGGTCTACCGGCTGCAGGCAAAGGGAATCGTCTCCCTGGCGGGTTGGACCGTTCTTGCGGTGTTCTATTTTCCGATTCTGGTCGTCACACTCGTGACTTTTGGCAGTCACCAACAAGACCTGGTACTCGGGGGTCTCGACTATCTGAAGATGGGCGAGCAGACGGTTCCGACGCAGCAACTCTTGCGGTTTGGCAATCTTCCGTTCTTGGATCTGCTTCCGGCGCATGGACTTTCCGACCTCGCCACTCAGATGCTCTACAGCCTCGTCAACGGGTATCAGGGCCTGGATATGGTGGTCTGGGTACCCTGGCTGTCGCAGGTCGGGATCTACCTGCTGGTCTATTCGTTCCTGGCTGTCACGACGTCGCCCATCGTGGCGGTACTGGCCACGGTTCTGCTGCCGGTACAGGCCTTGATCGCAGCTCCCTATGCGCTCGCGCTATTGCCGGCGATTCTCTTGTTGGGGCCATTCGGCGACCCAACTTCTGGACCTTCCTATCGCTGTGGCTTCTTGCTGCGCTGCTGGTTTTCTGGCGCTGGGAGCAGGGTAGTGTCGCCGCCCTGGCGCTACTGTTGGTCGTAGCCGCTGTGCTCACGGAGCGAAAAGAAGCGGCTCTGCCGGCGATCAAATCGCTCCTGATCACACTGCTGTTGGTACCGATTCTGCTGATCGTGCTGGACGTATTGTGGGTGGGTAGCATCCGTGATGCGGTCACGGCGCTGGTCGCGACCCATAATCCCAAGATTACTGCCGGTGGCACCAGTTCGGCGGCACCCAATGTGGCCGTTACCCTGCGGTACTTCTTGCTTCCTGCCGCCGCGATCCTGGTGCTTCTCTACTACGGGCTGAGAAGAATGATCGGTCCAGGTCGTATCCGTCCGCGGACGTACGCGGTTCTATTCGCCTCCGTTTTCTCCCTGGTGGTGGCGGTGCGTTCGGCAATGTGGCCGTCGGCGGGGCCCTGGTTCGAACCTGTGCTGTTTCTGGTGGTGCTCGCAGTCGCACCCTACTGCTGGGACTCGATCTTGGCACCGAAGAGGATGCTCAATCGCAGCATGGTCTGGTTGCTGGCGGTCTTCGTTCTCAGCGTCCCGATGGGAAAGACCGCCTGGGGTCATCTCAGCGAGTCATTTGATGGTTACACCTTGACCGGGCAGAACGACCTGTTTCGATTTCACCGTTGGAGGTCGGGGGAGAGTCGTGTTCTGTACGACGAATCGGACCATGGCGCAGTCGCGAGATTCTTGGAGGGGGAGCTCGAAGAAGACGAGACATTCTTCGATTTGACCGATTCGCCGCTGCTGTATGTCTTTTCCGACCGGGAATTTCCGACCAATCTGATGGCAAATCGAAATCGGACATCGGAGACCATTCAGTCGGCCGTGGTCGACGACCTGGAGTCGCTGCGTGACGAAGGCCGCCTGCCGATGGTTCTCTTTCGACGCGAGGCCGACACCTCGAGCTCGAATCTGGAGCTGCCTACCGAGGTCCGTTCGTACCGGATCGCGGAATATATCTACCGACACTATTTGCCCTACTTGGAGATTGATGGCTATGAGATCTGGCGAGAACGAGCGGTCGAGCTGGGGCGAGCCCAGGAGCCGATGGGCCGACCCATCCCGAGTGCCACGCTGACCCAGGATTTCTGGCTTGGCAAGCTGCCGTATATCTGGGCCAGATTCGACCCCGAGCACGCGATCGAGCGTACCGAGGTGCTCTCCACTCTCCACAAGGTACCCACCAAGCTCGACACCCGAGTCCCATTGGCGCTCGGGGTCGACGTGATGACGGATCGCTCTGAGGGCAACTATCTTCAGATCCGTGCTCGGCCGCTGGATGGCGCTATCGCTACGGCGGGTCGCGTCGAAGGTCCGGTGATCTCGGTCGAGTATGGGAGACCGAAGGCGAGCGCGTTTCATCTGGAGCTCTTACCGCGCCAACCTCAGCCCTGGGACGAAAGCCGATCGATAGAAGTGCCACTTCTGGCCCAGTTCAAGGCAAAGAACCTCAGACGCCTCGAGCGCAAGGAAGGCAGAGTCTTTCGAGCCGTAGGCAATGATCCGCATCTCTTCACATTTGTCGATCTCAGCAAGGCGCCGGTCCGTGAAGCTGGTACCGAGCTCTGGGTGCGGCTGCGCTACCGATCGACCTCGAGCGGGGTGATGCAGATATTCTTTGCGACCGACAAGAGCGGTTTCCGCGAGCGTCACAGCATTCGAGTGCAGGTGAGAAGCAGCCGGCTCGAGGGCGAGATATCCGAGATCGCAGTCCCCGTTCTCGGGGAGAAGAAGAAGCTTGCTCTGGTCGATCTCAGGGTCGATCCTCCTGCCAATTCGGATTTCGAAATCGTTGGCGTGGACGTCGGTCTGCGGGAGCCAGCTTTCGATGACTATTTGGTGCGACTGTCGTCGCAGTGGCGCTGGTCGAGCACGAGCGTCGACAAGCTGGTGCTCAAAGCCTCGGGACCGGTGATGATCGGTGAGGTCCTGCTCCGTCGCGGCGACTAGTCGCGGCGTGTACAGGCTCCACTCCAGCGTCGGTTTTGCGATCCGTCTAGGCTGCGCCGGGACTGTGCCTCGGGCGATTCTGAACTCGCTCGGAAGGCATCGGGGAAGTTCTGGGACATGCGTCCTAAAGTGACGTGTCCCTTTGAATTCCCCCTTGATGCCCTCCTCGCTCAGACATGCAGAATCGCCCATTCCTCGGCGTGTCCCTGCTCGCCAAGACGGATACTCGCAAAACCTCCGAATGTCCGTTTCGCCTGTACACGCCGCGACTGATGGCCGTTAGCCACAGGACTCGCCCATCGCACCGCGCACGGCCTCACCACGCCTCTCTCACTGCCCACTGCGTCACTGCTAGCCGCCGCAGGCGGCGACCACTGCGTCACTGCTAGGCGCCGTCA
>CAJHZD010000308.1_pt1 | contig 16878 bp, 14 predicted proteins | sample 9198941 | NCBI WGS metagenome assembly CAJHZD01 (sample SAMEA7708371, study PRJEB35096) | sediment metagenome | biome: marine neritic benthic zone biome [ENVO:01000025]; feature: sediment [ENVO:00002007]; material: shallow marine sediment [ENVO:03000034] sea grass bed [ENVO_01000059] ...
AGCTCTTTGGCCACGAGAGAGGTGCCTACACCGGAGCCCAACGAAGACGCACTGGCAGGCTTGTGGAGGCTCGAGATGGAACCGTACTACTCGATGAGATCGGTGAGCTGCCGCTCGAAGTTCAGAGCAAGCTTCTGAGATTTGTGCAGGACAAACAGTTTACGACTGTCGGAGGATCGAAACCGCAAAGTGTCGACGTGCGGATCATCGCCGCAACCAATCGCGACTTGGCAGCCGAGGTCACGGCAGGCCGATTCCGTGAAGATCTGTACCATCGCCTCAACGTTGTCTGTCTCGAGATCCCCGCCTTACGCGATCGCCCCGACGATATTCTGTTCCTAGCGCGCCACTTTCTGGAGCTGTTCGCGGTTCAATACCAGAAGGCCGCGCGCCCTCTGAGCTCCGAAGCCGAAGACGCCCTCATGGCTCATTCGTGGCCGGGCAACGTCCGAGAGCTACACAATCGCGTCCTGCAGAGCGTTATTCTCAGCGATTCCAGCCAGATTTATGCAGCCAATCTGGGCCTTCAAATCGCTGGACAAGCGATCTCCGGCGGAACGATTCCTGCCCGTCCGACACAGACGCCTGGTTCGTCACTGTCGGGCAGAATCGACCCGGATCTAGGTGACCTCAAAACGGACTCGGATCTTTGGATCGCTCTACGACAGGTCCTCGGCCATCAGATCGAGCTTGCCAGTAAAGGTCCTACTTCACTCAAGCTTCCTCTTGGAGCTTGGCTCCGAGACGATCTGCTTCTCGAAACTGACATGGCGGTTGCAAACGCGGCTCGTAGGGCTGCGGCCATCCTGGGTATGCCCGAAAGCACCTATCGACGACGACTTCGTAGTGCGATCGACCAGGAACAGAGTGGCCTGGCAACCCGCTCTGAAACCTGGCCACAGATCCGTGAAATCCTCAACCAACTTGCGGCCTCCGCAACCGAAGGTGATGAAGGATTGATGGATCGTATCCAGGTTGTCCTGTTGGAGGAGGTTCTGGAGCGTTTTCCTCGGGACGTGCGGTCCGGATCCCAGTTGCTCGGCGTCAGCCCGCCCACGTTCCGCCGCAGAGTGAACGATCTAAGACCCGCAGACTAATCCCGGAGCCCTCGATCCGCGGAACTTTTCGTCCTGACGGGCGTTAGATATGTGGAGAGGCAATGAACGGCGCTTTGGCGATCAGTGACAGCGAGCTCTTCCTGCGTGCGCGAGACGGAGACCCGTCTGCCTTTTGCGAGCTAATCGATCGCCACAAGGACAATCTGGTGAGCTACCTGACCTATATGTGCGGTGATTTCGACCGAGCGGAGGACCTGGCTCAGGAGGCATTTATTCGTTTGTATGAGCGTGGGGCTGGCTATCGAGACCAGGGGAAGCTTCAAGCCTATCTCTTCAGGATCGGTACCAATCTTCTACGCAGTCAGATACGGCAGGAGCGTCGCCGCTCGCGGCTGCGTCAGATGTTTCTGGCCGAAGACTCTCTCCAGAGCGAACCAAGCCAGGACCGCAGTCTGCTATCCAACGAGCTTGGTGAACAGTTGACGGCTGCCCTACTAGAGCTGCCGCTTCATTTCCGCACACCGCTGATCCTTGCCTATGTCGAGGGGTGGTCACATCGCGAGATAGCCCGGATGATGGGTTGCAGGGAGAACACGATCAAGACTCGCATCTACCGCGGACGCCAGATCTTGAAGCGGAAGCTGGAGCCCTACCGGAAGGGAGAGCGATGACGAACCGACTAGACGATCGAAAGATGTCGGAGGGTCTGGAAAATCTTCCCCGACACCAGACCTCCGAGGACTTCACAGACAAGATCATGAGCAGGCTCGAGCAGCGAAGATCGAGGCGTCTTCAGATGGTGCCCGGCGGTGTGTGGGTGATTGCGACGGCGCTGGTCTTGGCGATCGGTATCTTTGTCGGAGTAAAAACGTTGAACGATCGGCGACAGGAAATCGCTTACCAGCAACGTGTCGAGGCGATTCGCGATCAGTATCAGCAGATTCACTCCGATGTAAACAACTTGCGCCGCGAGGCCTCCCAGTCTCCAGCAGTCGTCTATCTCGGAGGCAACGAGACTTTCGGCTTGGTCGTTGATCTGGCAGACCTGAAAGCCTACGAAGAGAGCGCTCAACGGACTCAAATCCAGACCGTGAACTAGTAATTTTGGTGAAGCGAGGTTGCAGGCAAATGAAGAATCGAAACCACTTACGAGCCTATCCGTCTTTCTGGTTCCTAGTTGTTGGAATCCTGATCTGTACAGGGGTGCCTGAACTCGCTCTCGGTGGGGAACCACGGGTATCAACTGAGACCGATGACGGCGACGAAAAAACCGTCACGGAGATACGGACACATCGACACGGTGGACCGACGGTGGCCTTCATGGGTAGCCGTACGTTTCTAGGGGTCGAGATGATTGGGCTGTCTCCGGAGCTTTGCGAGCACTTTGATGTGCCGTCCGATGCGGGCGTCATGGTCTCGAGAGTCCAGGTGGACAGTCCAGCCCAGATGGCTGGGATCGAAGTCGGTGACATTCTGACCGGTATAGACGATTCTCGCATCGAGACTCCGCAAGGGTTCGCAATGCAGATCGCCCACCGATCGCAGGGAGACAGGGTGAGTCTCGAAGTCTGGCGAGACGGAAGGCTCGTGAACCTACAAGCCACGCTCGAGGAACGGGACCGTCCAATGGTCGACATTCGCAGGCTCCACCTCGAAGAACACCTGGAAGACGCGGATGTCAGAATTTTGAAGCTGGAGATGCCTGAGGTCGGAGACGAGTTTTCAACGTTTGTCACGGGGCTGGAGCTCGACCCCGAAGTACTGAATACGGCCCTCGATCGGCTCAACGAAGAGCTCTCGGACCCTGAATGGCATCAGCGCATAGTCCGGTTCAGCGAGCACGAACACGGACTTCAGGAGCGTATCGAGGAGCTCGAGAAGCGTTTGCTGGAGCTCGAGCGAGAACTCGAGTCGCTACCGGACGGTCGCTAGACCGCGGCCTCGGGCTCGCTACCCTTGATCGATCTGCGTTCGAGTGCGGCGGCAAGCTCTCCCCCGATCAGAATCGACATGGCCGTCAGGTACAACCAGATGAGAAATGCGGCCATCCCGCCAACAATTCCATACACCGATGAAAACCGCCCTGAATATGAGAGAAAAAGGCGAAACGCGATGGTGGCCAGGACCCACAGTCCGGTGCCAGTCACGGCGCCGAACAGTATCCATCGTTTCGATCGACTCTGATCGTGATTGGGTAGCAGGTAGTAGATCATCCACATCATAGAAATCGAGAGGAAGAACGTAAGCGGCCACTGGAGTCTGCCCTGAAAGGCATCGATCTTCAGAGCTCTCTCTATCGCCGGACCTGCAATCAACAAGAATGATGCCCCGATCAGGGCGATGCCAAGCAGGAGCAGGAGACCCAGCGCCAGGGCCCTCCGCTCCCACCACTTGTGGCGTCGACTGGCTCGATAAGCCTTGTTGAGTCCATCGGCCAACGCAGCGAAAACGTTCGACGCAACCCAGAATGAGAGCAACAGTCCGATCGAAAGGGCCCCTGCGCTGCCGGATCTGGCGATCTCACCGGCAGCCTCCCCAATTGCCGCGGCTGCGTCAGGGGGCAATGCAACCAACAGCTCGTCCATGATCCAGTGGAGGTCCGCTTCGGTCCCGATCATCCCCGTCGTAGCGAACATGGTCAGCAACAGGGGAAAGAACGCCAGGAAGAAGTAGTAAGCGATACTGGCCGATTCTGCATTGAGCCGATGATCGTGACAATCTCGAACGACCTCGACAACCAGGCTCCAAAGAGCTCGACCGGTGCTACGCAGCGAGTTTCGGCTGGGGCTCGATCGGATCGGTTTCAAGGTAGCCGACTGGGCTCGTCCGTCGGGGGCTGTCGATTCGCTCATGGTAAGTGTCCAGGGGGCATCATCCCTGCGCTTCGACCAAACTTGGAAAAGGTGTTTGAAATGTCGTCACACTCGAGAGTCATCTCGATCAAAGAAACCTGGAGCTGATCTCCAGCTCGCCCCAGGAAAGCCATCGGCTCTTTAAAGGCCGGGCTTGCCCAGGCCTTTCCTACATCAAGATAACACTTCGCTCCGAGATCGTTGAAGCCACCCCGTGGGAACGTTGAAAGGATCTCCCAGGAGCCGGTCTCTATCCTCAATGCTGTTGGAGCGACACTCCACCGCTTTGCGTTGAGCGTCCCGGAGGTGGTCATTTGAAACCGACCATCTCCCATCAGGGTCCTCGATCGAGCTCCGTCGAGGGCTACCCTGCCCGCTGTCTGGGAATCAGCCATTGCAGCGCGAGTATATTCGGTGGCAGCCTCGAGAAGAATCTCGGCTGCCTGGCGACAATCTCGATAGAATCGCGGTATCGACTCGATGAAACTCTCTGCATTCTGTGGTGCCCGCTTTGACACCGACCCCTCGACCGCAGGGAGTCGCGCCGCCCCACCCTACGACCAGATCGATTCAGCGCTTCGAGACAAGCTGCACCGAGACGAATATCAATTTGCACACCTCAGTCGCCCCAACGAAGACTCCGACGACCCGCATGCGAGGGCAACGGAACTCTACAGTGAATGGCTGCGACAAGGAGTCGTGACGACTGATGCCTCGCCAGCCCTCTACCCCTATGAAATCGAGATGCCGGACGGTCGAAGGCGTCTGGGCGTCTGCGGCTTGATCGGCCTGGAACCCCACAAATCCAGAGTTATTCGGCCTCACGAGGCCACTGTGGCGAAGACGGTGGATGAGCGTCTCTCACTGCTTCGACAGATGCGTGTCGATATCGAGCCCATTCTCCTGATTGCGGACGACGGTGGGCGGCTCAACCCGATACTGGAAGCAGACATCACTGGCGCACCACTTCTGGCCAGTCATCATGACGAGTCTGGAGCGGCTCACCGGCTCTATAGGGTCGATGCCGAGGATCAGATCCTGGCCTACAAGGAGCTGCTCTCGAGATCGACGGGCGTTATCGCCGACGGTCATCACCGGTACACCGTGGCTCAGAGATTCCAGGAAGAGATCCAACCGAATCCAGAAACCGCCGCGGCCATGAAATTGATGGTGGTTACGAGCTTGGGATCCGACGGGCTGTCGATCGATCCGATCCATCGCGGCCTCTCGCAACCGGTTGATCTTTCAGACGCCAGAGAGCTCGCGGTAGAAACAATCGCAGTACCAGAAAGCGACCGCAACAAGATGGCGAGGCTCGTTGATCAAGCCGATCAGCCTGCCATCGGAATCGGACCTATCGATGGCGAATTCGAAGTCTGGATCTTCGACCCTAGGAACCCGCCCGATTCACTCGACGACAACTTGCGGTCTCTTCCGGTTGGCTGGTTGCATAGGGCAATCCTTCCCCGACTCGGTTTTGACCGCAGCGCGGACACCAATGGCACCGTCTCGTACCGTTCAGATCCGGAGAGAATGCTCGCCGAGATTGACTCGGGGCGGTTTTCGGTGGGCTTTTGGTTGCCCCCGATGAAGGGCGAACTCTTCGCTCAGGCAACGGCCAATGGCGAGATTCTGCCTCCGAAATCGACGCGGTTTCTGCCCAAGCTGGTCTCGGGTCTGGTTTGGGCATCGCACGACTGTGGTGTCGATTGAGCCCGACAGTTCGGAATCCTCGGAATGCCCACTTACTACAGAGCCGATGACAAGCCGGTCGTCCAGTTCGACCCTCGACTCGAGATCGCGCCGTTCGCATTGTTTCGTAGGCTTCGCGAGGGACGAGCCCCACTTCTCGTGGACATTCGTTCCGAACCCTCGGACCTGACTCTCGAGGGGTCCGTTCGAGTGTCGATCTCGGATTGGGAGCCCGATGCAGAGACCGAGACCGTGCTGTTCGACGACACCGGCGACGAGGCTGTCCGATTTGCCCACGAGCTCCAAGAGAAGGGTTTCCCCGGCGTCAAGGCTCTCTTCGGCGGTCTGCAGCTGTATGAATTCGCGCTCGACCCAGAGGCGCTTGGCGAGCAGACCTTCCTAGTTCGAGTCACCCGACAGAGCTAGCTATCTGATTCGTCTTCAGGGTGCTCGAGGCGCCACGGTGGAGCCTCACCCCCGGGACCCTTCAGATAGTGGTCCATCCAACGCATGAGCCGGGTGCTGTAGTCGAGCCGCCCAGCGGCCTTGCGATTGCCATGTCCCTCTCCCGGGTACAGGACGAGTCGAACCGGTACATTCCCCAAGGTCTTCAAGTACCGATACAGAATCATCGACTGACTCGGGTGGACCCGCGTATCGTCCTTGCCATGCAAGATCAGGATCGGCGTTTTGGCCTGCGGAGAGTGATACACGGGACTTCGCTCTCGGAACCAGTCCCAATAGTCCCAAGGCCATCTACGAGCATGGACGAGGAACATCTCGTTCGGAATATCCGTAGTACCAAACTTCGAAATCTGATCGCTGATTCCGACATTCATCACCGCGGCTGCAAAATTCTCCGTAAGCGCAGTTGCGCACCATGCCGTGGCGAAGCCTCCGTAGCTCCCACCGGTTACGCCGACTCGATCCTCGTCTACGAGGCCGATCTCTACCAGATGCCGTACACCATCAACCAGATCATCGAACTCGGCCCCAGCGTAGTCGGCCTGATCCAGCTTCGAGAACTCCACCCCTCTACCTGTGCTGCCGCGGTAGTTGGGATAAAACACCGCGTATCCAGCCGCGGCAGCAAATTGGCCCGGCGAGCTGTAACGCGTGATCCAGCCGTTGGAGTAGTGCGACTCCGGCCCACCGTGAACCACAACGATCAGGGGATAGCGTTGGCCCTTCTGTTCGCTCTGCGGATGAATCAAAAGGCCTTCGATTTGGAGTCCATCACGGGCCGCATACGTGACAACCTCCTGTTTTGCTAGCTCCAGGTCGGCCAGCCATGGATTGCTATCTGTAACTCGATTCGCCACCGGACTCGTCATCGACCACGAGAACACCTCGTCCGGATGGAGCGGAGAGTCGGCTCGAATGGCAGCCCTCTCCCCCTTCTGATCTATCGAGATCCACCTCCAAATAGGTCCGCCCGGCTCGATAAGAATCCGACTGCTGCCACCATCGCTGCCGACTTCGGCGACATAGCTTTCCACACCCTGATGGGCGATATAGACGATCCTTTGGCTATCGCGAAATGCGAACCCGACGACATCCCCCTCCAGCCCCGGAACCAGATCTCTCAGCTCGCCATCCGCGGCGTCAGCGATCATCAGGCGACCCTCTTTTGGGTCATGGAGATCCTCGGCAGACATCATGGCTAGATGCTCACCATCGGGAGACCACGCAACAGCACCCAGTTTCCCGGGGTTTTCGAACTCCACTAGAGTCGAGCCGGTTTCGACATCGATCACGTGAACTCTCCGCCGCATGTAGTGGTCGTCGATCAGGGGTGTCGGCGCAATGGCAACGGCGAGGCGATTCCCGGTCGGCCCCCAATGGAGCTCTGACGCCGAGCCCTCCAGATCGAGCATCTTGGCCTCCGGCTTCACCTGGGTCTCGGAGACCTCTGTGATCCAGATTCGAACCGGGCGAATGTCCTCCTCATAGACTTGCGCTACGAATCCCTTGTCCTCGAAAGCCGTACGGTCGGGATCCTTCTCCTCCGTGGCCAGGAACGCGAGACGTGCTCCAGCCGGGCCCCAGGAGTAGGACGAGATATCCGCCGGGTGCTCGACGATTCTTCGCGCTTCTCCGCCGTCCACCGAGATCGCGTAGATGGACTTGAACTCGTCTTCACCCCTCTTGGCTAGAAACGAGATGGTACGCCCATCGGGTGCCCAGTCGACTCTCGACACATTGACCTCTCCGGTCAGGAAGGGTCGACTCTCCTCGCCATCTGCTCCGACGACATGCAATTCTGTGAAGGCCGGACCGTCGTCCTCTTCGTACGGATCTCTAGGAACGTTGAGAACGTAGGCGATATTCTGACCGTCGGGCGACATTCGAGCCGACAAAACGGTTCTTCTTCGGGCAGCATCTTCCTTGGTGTACCCGTTGGGCTGACCCCAAACATCTGAGCCTAGCGTCAGAGCCAGGAAGATGATCGACAGGAGGGATACTCGCCGGCGAATGTTCACGATCGGCCGCCCGCGCCGCGAGTGATCTCACCGTCATCGTCGACCGTCCAGAGCTCGCCCGAATAGATCAAATCTTCGAGCGATCCCTGACCCGCCACATCGATCTGATGCTCGATCTGATCCACGACACCCTGCTCGTATGTCGGCAACTCCACCGACCGAAGCACACCGAGGGGCGTCGGAAATACCGGTACCTCCATATGGGCTGCCATGAAAGCGATGGTGGGGTTGGGATCGGTCTCATCCCACACGAGACAATCGTCCGGGCCAACTCCATTCCCAAACTCGATGACCTCGAGTCGAGTGCCGTTGATACGGACACCGCGGTCACTCTCCTTCCCGAAGACCAATGGCTGATCATGCTCCAGATAGATCGCGTTATCGGATCGGAGGTCTTTATCGGTAATCGAGGCGAAGGCCTTGTCATTGAAGATATTGCAGTTCTGGTAGATCTCCACGAACGCTGAACCCTGATGCTCTGCTGCTCGCTTCAAGACCTCGCGAAGATGCTTCTGAAAGATATCGACGCTTCGCGCTACGAATGAAGCCCCGGAACCAAGGGCGAGCGCCAGCGGGTTGAAGGGTAAGTCGATCGAGCCATACGGTGACGACGTTGTTTTCTTGCCCGCTTCGCTCGTAGGTGAGTACTGGCCTTTTGTCAATCCATAGATTCGATTGTTGAACATCAGTACTTTTACGCCGACATTGCGTCGCAGCAGATGGATGAGGTGGTTTCCACCGATCGACATGGCGTCTCCGTCACCGGTCACGACCCAAACTTCGAGATCGGGCCTGGCAACCTTGACTCCCGTCGCAAATCCGGGCGCCCTGCCGTGAATCGAGTGAAATCCAAACGTATCCATATAGTAAGGAAAGCGACTCGAACAGCCGATGCCGGAAATAACGACAAACTTCTCTTTCGGGATTCCCAACTCCGGCAGAATTCCCTGCACAGCCGAGAGAATTGCGTAGTCGCCACAACCGGGGCACCAGCGCACTTCCTGATCGGATTGAAAATCTTTCTTGGTGAGGACCGGCGTGTCAGTGCTCATAGTCTATGACCCCAATATCTCTTGTATTTTGCGAAGAATCTCGAATCGATAGAACGGCTTACCCTGCACCTTGCTGTAGCTGATCACTTCTCGGCCCAACACACCCTGAATAAGTAGAGCCAGCTGACCCATGTTCATCTCCGGGATGAGAACCTTGTCGAATCTGTCAAGAACCTCTTCAAGATTCTTCGGGAACGGATTCAGGTACCGCAGATGGGTGCGACCTACCTTCAAGCCCTGTTCGTTGGCCGCTCGAACGGCCCCGGTGATCGCCCCGAGGGTGCTGCCCCAACCCAAAACGAGAAGGTCCCCCGACTCAGCCCCCTCGACCGTGAGATCGGGAATATCGTTGGCGATCAGGGACACTTTGTCTGCTCTCAAATGGGTCATGAGCTCATGATTTGTCGGGTCGTAGGAGACATTACCGGAGAGATTTTCTTTCTCCAGGCCTCCAATTCGATGCTCCAATCCCGCCGTTCCGGGAATTGCCCACGGGCGGGCCAATGTCTCTTTGTTCCGCGAGTAAGGCTGAAAATCCTCGACGTCGGTCCAAAAGTCGACTCGCAGATCGGGAAGATCCTTCGGATCGGGGAGCAACCAGGGTTCCGATCCGTTTGCGAGATAACCATCCGACAGGAGCAGCACCGGCACCATGTGATGAATCGCGATTCGGCATGCTTCGATCGCGGTGGCAAAACAATCGCCGGGCGACGAGGCAGCGATCACCGGTATTGGCGAGTCTCCGTTGCGCCCGAACATCGCCTGAAGAAGGTCTGATTGCTCTGTCTTGGTCGGCAGTCCGGTGGAGGGGCCTCCACGCTGGATGTTGCAAATCACCAGGGGAAGCTCGACCATGATGGCCAGATTGATGGCTTCAGACTTCAATGCCAATCCGGGGCCACTCGTCGTGGTCACGGCTAGCGAGCCTCCAAAAGCCGCTCCGATCGAGGCGCATACGGCAGCAATCTCGTCTTCTGCTTGAAACGTGGTCACGCCGTAGTTCTTGAACCGCGACAATTCATGCAGGATGTCGCTTGCCGGCGTGATCGGGTATGAACCCAAGAACAGCGGCAGACCGCTTCTTCGGCTGGCGGCCACCAGACCCAGCGACAGAGCGCTATTACCCATGATATTTCGGTAGACGCCAGGGTTCAGTTTGGCTGGCTCGACTTCGTATCGAACCTGGAATGCCTGAGTGATATCGCAGTAGTTATAGCCCGCCTTCATGACCTTGACGTTCGCCTCGGCAATCTCTGGGCGGCGGGCGAACTTCTGTCTCAGCCATTCCTCCGAGTTGCCCAGCTCACGACTGAACAACCAATAGACCATTCCCAAGGCAAAGAAGTTCTTGCATCTGTCCCTGGACTTCGAGTCAAGACCGCTGTCGTCCAGAGCTCGGCGAGTCATCGTCGTGATGTCTACGTTATGGAGCCGATAACCTTCGAGACTGGTGTCTTCCAACGGACTGACTTCGTAGCCCGCCTTCTTCAGATTTCTGGGATTGAACTCGTCGGTATTGGCGATGATGATTCCGTTGGCTTTGAGATCCGGCAACGAGCGCTTCAATGCTGCCGGATTCATCGCGATCAGAACGTCTGGCGCATCCCCAGGGGTGTGAATATCGTAATCGGCGATACGCACCTGGAACGCCGAGACTCCTGGAAGCGTCCCGGCAGGCGCCCGGATTTCGGCCGGAAAATCCGGGAAAGTCGCCAGGTCATTCCCCGCCAGTGCCGAAGTGTTGGTGAACTGATTGCCGGTGAGCTGCATCCCATCACCGGAGTCTCCAGCGAAGCGAATGACGACTTCGTCCATCTTCTCCATTTCGACTTCGCGCGATTGGGGTTCGGTCTCGTCGTTGATCTGCGTAGTCATGATGCCTCGAAGATTGGTTTCTTAGAAGAAAAACCTAGCCTTGAGGCTAGGTCCGGTTGGTGTACCCATGGGGTCGAGATGGTCCTGTTCTCGCGGCGACGAGCCTTTCGATACTGCGTCGCCCGGGATCTCGGATTGTAGCAGATAGTTTCAGCAGTCCATACCACTTTGAGGCTATGATTGAGAGAGTTCAGCAGTCGCTCTGGGAACTTTTCGCAGAAGTAGTCGTAGGGATCCGCACAGGGTTACACACTCCGACCTTCTCATGCGCAAGCCTTCTTCTTTGATCCGCGTCGCATGGCTATTGGCCTTCCTGGCTGGCTCGATACTGCTAGCCACAATGGCCGGATGGATTACTGGATTTCCTTTCAGCGGGACGCTCATCAAGGCCCTTCTGCTTGGCGCGGCAATCCTCATCGCGCTGTGGCTGCTGTGGAAACTACTGCGGACATTTCTCTGGCGAGTCGGCAGGAGGCTCGCCTTCTCGTACTTTCTGATGGGAATCCTGCCGATTCCGATGGTGACCCTCTTCGCCCTCTTGGTGCTCTACCTCCTCGGAGGATACTTCCTGGGTCACCTTTATCGAGACGCGTCTGGACAGTTGCAGCAAGAGCTCGACTCAGCCGTAGCCGCTCGTCTTACCGAGCTCGAGCGCACTCCGTCCAAGGTGCCGACGCAGTCCGGGTCCCACCTCTTTGCTTACTACAAAGACGACAAACGCGTTGCCGGTAGCCCGAGCCTGCCAAAAAAGTGGACCGACTGGCTAGATCGGTCTCGGACGCCCGGCAACGAAGCAAAGGACCGCGAGCGATTGGTGTCCTATGTCTCGAACAGCGGGGCACCACTGACAATCGCATCCGCCATGAAAAGAGGCCGCAGAGGCGTGATCGGCATCTTCTCTGGAGATGTCGCTGTCGAGCTGGCGAATCGCAGCAATGTGTGGACGTTGCTCGAGAGCGCTGCCGACCGAGAGGAGCGTCTGGTACGAGTCAATCTTGGCGACAAAGACTTCTTCATCCGCAATCTTCGAGCCAACCCCAACGATTCCGCCCGTCTGGCGTTCTTCGGCCTCGAGACTGACGTCTCTGATGCGCAGAGTATGCGTGGGTGGCAATATCCCTTTGTTTGGTGGGGCGAGCTACTACCACCCCTGCGTCGATTGAGCGACGGACAGGAGGTTTCTCCCTACGCGACTGCGACTCTGAATTCCTCTCCTTCGACAATCTATCGACATCTGCTTTCAGCATCGGGCGAAGTCGACGCCGCCGTATGGGGCAGTTTGGTGGCTATCGCAGGCGTTTTGCTCAGCATCTATTCTGTCGCCATCGCTATGGCCTTCTTCATGATCTTCACCCTGAGCCGGGCAGTCAATCAGCTCAGCCATGCCACCGACTCTGTCCGATCAGGTGACTTTTCGACCCGCATACCCGTACGTCGACACGACCAGATCGGCGAGCTCCACGAATCGTTCAACGAGATGGCCGCGGGGCTCGAACAATCGGTTGTAGCGGTAGCCCAGAAGGAAGTTTTGGAGAAAGAGCTCCAGATCGCCCGAGAGTTGCAGCAACGACTTCTGCCAAGGGACATCCCCGACTCGGACTCGGTCGAGTTTGCCACCCTTTTCGAGCCCAGCGCAGCGATCGGAGGTGACTATTTCGACATCCTCCGTCTCGACGAGAACCGACTCATGGTCGTGATCGCCGATGTGTCTGGGCACGGGCTTCCAACCGGTTTGAGGATGGCGATGTTGAAAGCCGCCTTGGTCATCCTGGTTCAGGACGGAAGAAGCTCGATCGAGATCTTCGAGCGCTTGAGCACGATGGTGCGAGCCGAGCAGGAGCGCCGTTTCTTTGTAACCTGCACGCTTGCCGAGGTCGACTTCGAGAACCACGCCCTGGCACTGACAAATGCCGGCCATCCTCCTACCTACCTTCTACGTCAGGGCGAAGCTATCGAGCTGGCTCTCGAGGGCAACCCTCTCGGCGCCCTGGGAGAGAGATATGGCCAGAGACAGCTTGGTCTCGAGCATGGCGATATTGTTGTCTGGCTCTCAGATGGCCTGATCGAGGCGACGAACCAGAACGGCGAGCCGTTTGGCTACGAGCGTCTACAACAATCGTTGGCGGGTCCCAGCGGCTCGGCAGCCGAAGTGAATCGACGCCTCATTTCCGCAGTCGAGTCGTTTACAGGGGGCGAAGCCGGTGATGACGATCGCACCCTAGTCTCTATGCGCTATTCGGCACCAGATATTGCTGACTCGACCCCGAGCGCCGAGTAGACTCGCCGGATATAGGTCTGCGTTTCTCGAAAGGGTGGTACACCGTCGTACCGCTCGACGTTGACCTCGCCAGCGTTGTATCCGGCCAGGACCAGGGCGGTATTCCCATCGAACCGGTCCCTCAGCCAGCTCATGTATTTCACGCCGGTCTCGAGGTTCCGCTCCGGTACAAAGATATCCCCCACCGACAGACCGAATCTTCGAGCGGTCGCGGGCATCAATTGGAGCAGACCCGAGGCCCCCTTGCTGGATACCGCATCGGGATCGAAAGCGGACTCGGCGCGGACTACGGCCGCGACCAGATGCGGGTTGATTCCGTACTTCCGAGCCGCGTCGTAGATCAGATCACCAAAGGGTGTGTCGGGTACTCGGTGAGTCTCGAGGAAGCCCATCTCGACCTCGAGCTGCTCGAGCGGCGATCCCTCGTCGGCACGATCCTCGATCTCGTCCGCCACGACTCGCTCGACACGAAACAACGAAAGCTCGAGCCGCCCTCCGGAAGGTAAGAGCAGGTGAACACGCTCTCCCTCTCGACGGAATTCCTCCACTTTGATTACGCTTCCCTCGACCAGTACCACCAGATCCGCTCTGATCGGGGCACTCGTGAGAGCTCCCGATACCAGCAGGATCAGAGTCATGGCTCGTTGCAGCCCGGACAGCTTCGTCACCGTTCGCCGATACCTGGCCCTAACAACTCTCATCCGGAGCTAGTACTTCTGGGATGGTATTGATCGTAGAGGCTCTTCAGTCGTTGAGCATGGATATGGGTGTAGATCTGAGTCGTCGAGATGTCCGCATGTCCGAGCATCATTTGCACAGATCTCAGGTCTGCTCCATGTTCCAACAAGTGAGTCGCAAAGCTGTGTCTGACGATGTGCGGACTCACTCCACGGATCCCACATTCGAGACCATAACCGCGGAGTCTCTTCCAAAAACCTTGCCGGCTCAGCGGTCCCCCCCGCCCATTGACAAATACTCGCTCATGTCGACCCTTGTGAATCAGAGGCCGAGCGTTGTCGAGATAGCGCCCCAACCACAACTCTGCATTCTCGCCTACCGGGACAATACGCTCTTTGTCCCCCTTGCCTCTCACCACCACGAATCCAAATTCGGTTCGTAGCTGCGCCAAGTCGAGCTCCACCAATTCGCTGACACGCATTCCGGTCGCGTACAGTAGCTCCAGCATGGCTTTGTCTCGTAGCCCCAGGGGCTGTTCGACCTCCGGCGCGGCGAGAAGTGATTCGACCTCGGATTCAGACAGAACCGTCGGAAGCTTTCTCCACAACCGAGGAGAAGAAAGGTTTGTAGAGGGATTGTCGGCTCTTTCGCCGTTCTCGACCAAGTGATCGTAGAAACTTCTCATCGATACCAGGACACGGGCAATCGAGCGTGGCGCCAGGCCTTTCTTGCGCAGCCTTCGAAGATGATCTGCAAGGTCCTCCTGACTCGCTGTCAGGGGCTCGACTCTGCGCTTCTCGAGGTCGGAGCCCAAACGTCGGACATCGGAGCCATAGGCCTGGACTGTTCTTTCCGACAGACCCCGTTCCAACAGCAAGGAGTCCAGAAACCGACTCAGTACTCGGTCAAACGGACTGGAGATCTTGGATTGGGAGCCCATCAGCGATCGGCAATCGCGGAGCCGATGTTCACATCGTCAAGTCGTTTCGACCGCTGCCCCGCTCACGAACTGGGCGACAAAATCTCCGACCTCGTCGGTCGAGCACTGCCCCCCGAGATCCTTTGTCGTGACACCATCGGTCAGGGCTTGCTGCACGGCCTTCTCCACTTGATGGGCCGCCGACTCATGACCCAGATCATCGAGTAGAAGAGCGGCGGTCAACATCGCCGCCATTGGATTGGCGGTCCCTTGGCCCGCATATTTCGGCGCCGAACCGTGAACCGGCTCGAACATCGAGGTACTGCCCGGATTCAGATTGGCCGAGCCGGCCATGCCCAAGCCACCTTGGAGCGCCGCGCCGAGGTCCGTGATGATGTCGCCAAACATGTTGTTTGTCACTATGACTTCGAACTGTTCGGGCTTTCGTATCATCTGCATCGCGAGCGCGTCGACGAATAAATGGCTGGTGTCGATCCCGGGGTACTCGGCTGCCACCTCTCGAAAGGCTCTTTGCCAGAGGCCGTGACCGTATTGCATGACATTGGACTTGTCACTCATACAGACCTTGGTTCGACCCGCTCGGACGGCATAGTCGAATGCGGCCCTGAGGATTCGATCCACTCCCTTGCGAGTATGAACCTCCTCTTGGATCGCAATTTCGTCGCTCGTTCCCTGTTTGAAATTGCCTCCGATGCCGACGTATGCACCCTCTGTATTCTCTCGAAAAACCACGAAATCGATGTCTCGAACAGTCTTGTCCTTCAACGGGCTCAGTCGGTCGTCATATAGGCGAATGGGTCGGAAGTTGATGTAAAGATCGAGCCCGAATCGAATACCCAGCAGAATATCCGCAGCATGTCGCATGTCAGGAACGCGAGGATCCCCGTAGGCACCGATCAGAATGGCAGCATAGTTATCGCGGAGATCCTCCAGCGCTCCCTCCGGTAGAGTCTCACCGGTCTCGAGGAAGTGATTGGCGCTCCAAGGAAACTCTTCGAACTCCAAGTCGAGGGACCAGCGAATCGCGGCAGAATCCAGGACTTTCCTGGCCTGGGCCGTGACCTCCGGACCGATTCCATCGCCTGGAAGAACGGCTATGCGTTGCGGACTACGGTCTGGGGGAGGGGTGCTATTCACCGTCCGGATGGTAGCACAGGGTCGCTGATGACAATATCGAACCCACCTGTCAGGCCGCTGGACGCCGAGCCCCACTCGAAGGCGACCGAAACATGGCTGGATCGGGAGCCACAGGGGCCGCAGAGGGCCTTACCTTGGCGCTCACGGTCTCTTTTCCGAGCTCGAATGAGAGCGGTATTTCCGGGCAGATCCAGGATGAATGAAGCTCCGGCCAGTCGGCTGTACCGGTAAATACGGCCGAGGATCGGAGCAGTCCAATGTCGTCGAGTGACGCTTCGACCGGCCACACTGGAACGCTTCGCTGAGTCGTTTTGATCGCCCGAACCCCAGTAGCCGTGCTGACATACGCGCGGACTCTCATCCGCAGGCAGTCGACAACCTGCTGCCAGGAGCCCAGGGTGGGACCCAGCCCGACCTGGGGGCTTGATTGGCGGGCCGAGACTACAAGCGCTCGACCGCGACTGACCTCCCATGTCCACTCATCGACGTCGAGCTCGAACGACGGCCTCGGGAAGCGAAACCGGCCACCCTTGGCCGGTTGCTGTCCGAACCAACGAACTCCAGGCAACACCCAGCTCGGGACCAGTACATGACGCAGCCAGACCGCGGGTAGATCCTCGGAATCAAGGACATGCAAACGAAGATGGAACTGTGGGTAGGAGAGTTTTAGGGCTGGAAAGCTCTCGATATGAAGACTCTCATGACGGAATAACAGCGCCGAAACGAAGACGTAGCTCTCCCGATCGCATGAATGTACTTCGTAGCGCAGCGGCTCGGGAGGATCGGGCAGCGAGGCCTGAGGAAACGCCCAGTTTAGATAGAGGCAATCTCTG
>CAJHZD010000233.1_pt1 | contig 16733 bp, 14 predicted proteins | sample 9198941 | NCBI WGS metagenome assembly CAJHZD01 (sample SAMEA7708371, study PRJEB35096) | sediment metagenome | biome: marine neritic benthic zone biome [ENVO:01000025]; feature: sediment [ENVO:00002007]; material: shallow marine sediment [ENVO:03000034] sea grass bed [ENVO_01000059] ...
CGCTAAGAGAAAGGACTGGCGCTTTTTGGCCACCTTTTTCGGGTTCAGGCAGAAACAGGCGTGACGATGGGGCCGGCGCTGATCAGCCTGTCTAGGAAGGGACACCCAGGTGGCTGAAGGCCTTTCCCCACTCGACCTATCCATCATAGGCGCCTACATAGCCTTCGCACTCGGCGCTGGGGCCCTTTTCGCCAAGCAGGCCGGACGGAGCATCGAGAGTTTCTTTGTCGGCGATCGGAAGCTAGTCTGGTGGGTAGCGGGGACCTCCATGGTCGCCACGACCTTTGCTGCCGACACGCCACTGCTGGTCACGGGAATCGTGGCTACCGACGGAATCAGCGGTAACTGGGTCTGGTGGGCGGTTGCCATCGCTCATCTGACAGCTGCATTCTTCTTCGCTCGAATGTGGCGCAGATCAGGTGTAATCACCGATGCCGAGATCATAGAGATTCGCTATGGCGGAAAATCAGCCTCGGCGCTTCGCATAATCAAGGCGCTCTACTTCGGCTTGTTCATCAACTGCTTGACCATGGCCTGGGTCATCGCCGCGATGGTCAAGATCAGCCGAGCCTTCTTCGAGGTTCAACCCGTGGTAGTCATCTCGATCTGCGTCGTCGTCTCCGTGAGCTACACCCTAATGGGTGGATTTCGGAGCGTAGTGGTGACAGACCTGGTCCAGTTTGGCCTCAGCGCCTTTGGAGCCATCCTGTTGGCCGGGTTGCTGGTGGCAAGTTTTGGCGGACTCGGTGCGGTCGCCACCGAGACCGAGGCGGCTAGCGGATTTCTAGGTGCGGTCTCCTCTGCTGTGGAGACAAACGGAGGTCGGTCGCTCGCCGACGTGGTGGATCTTTTGCCACCCTTGGACCATCCCACCCTACCCCCAATCTTCCTGGTAACGCTCCTGGTCGCTGGCTGGTGGCGGTGGGCTGAGGGGACTGGGTACTTCGTCCAACGTATGGCGGCGTGCCGGGACGAAAACCAAGCAGAGGGTGCCATGATCTGGTTCGCGGTGGTGCACAACGCCTTTCGACCCTGGCCCTGGATACTGGTCGGCCTCGGCTCCCTGGTACTGTTTCCACAACTTCCGGGCTCTTCCAAGCAGATGCTCGAGGTCTCAGAGCCAGCTTCGATAGCGGCCACCGAGCTCGTTAGCGTCTCTCCTTCAGTGCTGGACCTCGGATCTGGTGGTGAGCTCGTATTTCACGGACTGCCTGACGGCTGTGAGGCGGAATTGGCGGGACAGATCCGGGCTCTCGAAGTCGCAGGACTCCAGAAGCACATCGTTCGGTTCGGGAGCTTTGATGCGACCGGCGTCTTCAATCTTCGGCTTACGTGCCCCGGCTCGGAGTCTGCAGCGCTATTCGAAGGCTTCCGGATCGAGCTTCTCGATCGTGAGATGGCCTACCCCCTGGTGATGAGACAGATCCTTCCGCCAGGTCTTCTCGGTCTCGTCGTGGCCAGTCTTCTGGCCGCCTTCATGAGCACTATCGACACTCACGTCAATTGGGGCGCGTCGTACTTGGTCGAAGATATCTACCGCCGCTTCTTGCAACCAGATCGAAGCCAGCGACACTATGTCTTGATGTCGAGACTGAGCGTGATCCTCATCGCCATCTTGGCTGGAATCTTTGCACTTCAGATCCAGAACATCGCTACCGTTTGGAGATTTCTCCTTACGCTTGGAGCAGGTCTGGGGTCCGTAAGCGCCATCCGCTGGTTTTGGCCTCGAGTGACCGCCTACGCCGAGCTTTCCGCCATCGCTGTAACCACGGTGTTGGGCGTGGCGCTGGAGCTCTTCGGTACCGAGACACTTTTTGGTGGCCCCAACCCTCTATTCGTCTTAGCGGTACCTGGATGGACGAAGATACTGGTGATCGCCGGTCTGAGTCTGGCCACCTGGATTCCGGTGTCGCTCTTCGGGCCGCAGAATGACGACGAGACTCTCCGACGATTTGCCAGTCTGGTTCACCCGCCTTCGAAGGCATGGGCGCCGTGGAGCGACATCCCTCCGCAGTCGCTTCTGGGAACGACCCTTCGGTTCGGAGCTGCATTGTTTGTTCTCTTCGGCTCTCTGGCGGGCACAGGTGACCTGATTCTGGGTCATCCCCTGAGAGGTACCCTGTACCTCGTATCTGCTGCAGTAGTTCTCGTCCTGGTCGTCAAAGGTCGAATCGGTTCGACCCGTCCAACACCCAGTCCCTAACCAGACAGCGACCCGCCAAATACGAAGAGCAGTTGAGCCACACCCGCCAGAAACCCCAAGACTCCGCCCATCAGGATCAGCTTCCACTCGTCTTCCTGAAAACAGGGACGAAGCAGATCTTGAAACTCCTCCGGCGGCAAGCCTTCCATACGCGTAAACAACAGCTCCTCCAAGACGTCGGCTCGTTCTTCGATAAAGCTCCAATTCTTGAATGGCTCAATCGAGACCGCGACAGCCTTGTCACCGACGCTATCGCGGATCTCTTCCAGGCCCTTGCTCCCAACCGTCAATCGGGCAGCAGGACGCAGCGCTCCCAGGGCTTCATCTGCGATGGGCTGAATATGATGCTTCACCAGAGCCTGGGTCGACTCGGATCGGGGTCCATGCAACATCGCCTCGATGATCTGGCGAATCGTCACGATCTCACGAGTCACGAGTCGACACCATACGGCTGCGACCTCCGACTGGCGCTTCAGAAATAGCCCTTGAACAGTCCACTTCCCGATCTTCTTGGGATTGAGTGGGCGAAAGATCAAGTTGATGGCAATCCAGTTTGTGAGATAGCCGACCAAGCCGCCAAATACGGGGAGCACCCACCAGGCCTTGTAGAAAGACCACACCGCAAGTTGAATCAGGCCGAAAAGAAAGCCGAAATAGAGTCCGGACCTGATAATGAACTTGAATTCCTCGCTGCCGGCCTCGAGAAAGAGTCGATTCAGCAGCGCCTTGTCCCCAACCAATTGAGTCACCAACATGTCTTTGAAGTCCATCAAATCGTCGACTTGATCGCCTACGTCTGCCATGAGGTTTTGAACCAGAGTCGGCATCTGCTCGCGAACCCGCAGATATATGCGTTTCTTGACCATCGATGGCATCGCCCTCCAAACAGTCCCATTTCCTCCATAAAAAAGCACTTCGTCTGTATAGGCGTCCAGATGGGGTGAGATTTCTTCGCTGATGTGCTCGGCAATCGCCTCGGGATCCATTTGGTGGAAGATTTCGCTGAGTGTGCCCAGCCGGAACATGGTGGACTCGGCAAAGGTCGACGCCATCTTCCCGGCTTTCGAAGGGATGATCCCCTGCCAGCCGAATATGGGTCGGATGCCTCGAAACTCCAGCGGCAGAAAGGTCAACTTGATGGCTACCCAGTTCGTACCCCAACCGACCAGAGCTGCCACAAAGGGGATGCTCACGTGCTTCCAAAACTCAACGCTGCCGAGCGTCTCTAACACGATCTTGGAAATAGAGGCTGGTCGATCCGATTCGAAAGGCTCACTGATCGAGCGCTCCAGCTAGCCGAAGCATTGCATTGAATTCCTGGTGGAACCCGGCAACGATCGCTTCGGGATCGGATACGAGCCCTGAATCCGTAGCGATTCCAACCCGAACCTGACCGCTGTAGCTCGCGATGCTGATGCCCATGCCGAAGCGCCCAGGTACCCAGAACAAGAAGCTTCGGATAGGCTTACCTGCAAAGTACAACGTCTCCAGAGGGCCCGGAACATTGGTCAGAACGACTGTGCCCTTGGCACCGAAAATTCTTACCGCCAGCTCCTGAACGCGGGGCGGAAGAGTTCCGAACAGACCCAACAGCTTGAGAGCCACGACCGGCTCGAACGATCGTTTCAACTTGGTCATCCGCCGCCTCAGCTCGGCCAACCTCTCTCGAGGTTCCGCAATGCCGACCGGCAAGGACAAAAATACAAGTCCGAACTGATTGCCAAGCGCAGCCATCTCCTCGACGGGGCGCAGACTCACGGGGACCACGGCGCGAACATTGAGACGATGCTTCAGCCCCCCACGAGACTCCAAATACCGCCTCATCCCTCCTGCAACGGCGTTCGTGAGGATGTCATTGACCGTGCCACCGAGGACTGCACGCACCTGGTTCACTTCGGTGAGTGGAATCGACTCCGACCAGACAGCGACTTTGTGCGATCCCAGTTCTCCCTTGAACAGCGTCTTCGAGTCAGGCGCTCTGAGTGCCAGCTTCCCAAACGCGGGGATCGATGCTCCTCCCTTTTTCCACCAGCTGAGTGAACCTAGTTGTTCAGCCGGGGCAGTCAGAATCTTTGCTGCCGCCGGCATCACATCTTGCAGGATCTCCTTTGCCACTTCCGAGCTCGGCGGATCAGACTCGAAGAATCGGCGGAGTGGATTCGGTTCGAGGCTGACTTCTCCCTCGGCCGACAGCTCGGTCAGCGACAGCAGAACGAGCATTAGTGCCAGACCATCCCCAATACAATGGTGGAGTCGACAAAACAGCACGTCACCGTCGCGGTAGCCGTGAACAAGATGAATCCGCCAGAGAGGCCGCGATGGATCCAAGGGTGTGCTCATCCAGCTACTGACAAGGTCCTGCAGATCGAGATCGTCACCCGGCGAATCGAGTTCATGTTCAGCCAGGTGGTAACTCATGTCTGGGGTGACAGGCTCCCACTCGTGACCCGAACGCCCGGTTGCCGGGACGACTCGATGGGCAAATCTCGACAGTACGGTCAGTCTCTCTTGCAACAGCGGTTCCACCTCTTCGCGACTCAGTGATCGGTCGAAGAACAGCAGGCAGTTGATCATCATCAGGTTCGTCGGATGGTCCATCCTCATCCAAGCTCGGTCGACCGACGACATGCGCTCACGGGCGATCACTGGTTGCCTCATATCGAAATCGAATCTCTCACGATGAACAGACAGAACCCGCCGAGTAGTCTACCGGAGTCGCCTCGCTCGGAGAGCATCGCTGCGCAAGAAACCCCATCCATTTGGGTTTCACCCTCAGAAGCAATGAGATCAAGCAATCGCGATTGCGACAATGAGAAATATCAAAGGAGACGAAGAGATGGCCAAGAAGTCATTCATATTGGGAGCGATCACGGCCCTGCTAATCGGTTTTGTGGCCTACGCGCTGTCAGCGCAGCCACTCGATCATCAGTTCGGCGACAAGTGGTCCGGTGGGCCGGACATGTCGCGAAGATTCGAGACAGTTGCTCAGTTCCTGGACTTGGATGCCGATCAAGCTGATCAGTGGCTTCAGACGATCAGCGATCAGCAGGCTCGAGCAGCTCTGAGGCGCGACGAGATCAGGGAGCTCAGAGATCATTTCGAAGAGCAAGCAATACTCGAGGACCCCGATCTGGAGAGGCTCGGTCAGATCTCTCTCGAGATCTACAACGCGCTCCAGTCCTCGAGGCTCGAGCGAGACCAGATCCGGACAGATCTCCAATCGATTCTAACCTCAGAACAGCAGGACCGATTCGAAGCCTTGGAGGCTGCGAGGGAATTCTCCGGTCCCCAGAGCAGGAGGCATGGTCGACGACCTCCGTTGGAGGATTCAGGCGACTGAAGCCGTATCGATCCGGCGCAGGTACCGTGCGTCCAGCTGACCGTCGGGACCAAGCCCGGCCTCAGCTGGACGCCATTGGTTATGCTAGCCTTTCGCACCACGACAGCCGCCGAACACGTCGCCCGTTCGCGAATCAAGATGTCAAATCAGCCCGACCCTATTCGAGAATTTCAAGACCTGTTCGAGCGTGCAAAGCGCCGAGACGGAGTTGACGCCACGGTTTCCACCCTGGCTACTGCGAACACCGAAGGGCGCCCGGCTGCGCGAGCCGTGCTGATCAAACAAGCGGATCATCGCGGGTTCGTCTTTTACACAAATCTGGCCAGTCGCAAGGCGCACGAGATTGAATCCAATCCACAAGCTGCACTATGTATTTACTGGCCATGGCTGGATACTCAGGTAAGAATCGAAGGGCGAGTCGAGCAGATCAGCGACGAAGATTCGGATGCCTATTTCGCGTCTAGAACTCGGGGGAGCCAAATCGGTGCTTGGACGTCGAAACAGAGCCAGCCCCTGGCTTCGAGGCAAGAGCTACTGACCCGTTATTTCAAAATCAAGACACGATTTCTCAACAAAGAGATACCGCGACCCGACTTTTGGGGTGGATATCGCATCGTCCCCGACCGGATAGAGATCTGGCACAACCAACTCCACCGCTTGCACGATCGATTCTTGTATTTGCGAGAAGGCGAAGATTGGACGGTGCAACGTTTATACCCATGAGAGTCGCTGCCGGGAATCGCTCCTCGCTCAACCGGCGCGAAGGACCCGTGTGAAGAAAGCAGGTCTCGACTAGATTTCTCCCTTCTGGTATTGTCCTGCCGTCGTCGACAGGCCGCTCGTTAGTTTGTCCACCGATTTTCCGAGAGTCGAAGATTAATCCCCAACAATCAAAAGCGGGTTCCCATCGTTAACTAGTTAGCAGGGTGATTTTGGGCGGAGGAGAATTGAAGGCGTTGTTGGCCGATCAAAGCTCGCCCGAAAACACCAAATCAGCCGAAACCGTTACCGCACCGGGCCAAAAGCCCTCTGCGGTGATAACGAACATGAAGGAGCAGCAGAGTGACAATGTACGGAAGAGTCAAGTGGTTCAATGATGCCAAGGGCTTCGGTTTCATCACGCCCGAGGAGAGCGATCAAGATTGTTTTGTCCACCACAGCTCGATTCTGGCCGAGGGTTTCCGGACCTTGACCGAAGGAGAGCGGGTACAATTCGAGATCGTCCAGGGAGACAAAGGCCCGGCCGCGCGTAACGTGGTCCAGGTTGCCGATTAGTCTTCTAGTCTGAACCCGAGTTCTTTGAGGGCCATCCTTCCAGTGAAGGGTGGCCCGTTTTGCTTAGCTAGCGATCCGATCATGTCTGAAGAGCCTCAAACCACAGCCCCGAGCGAAAGCATCGCTTTCTTCGTGAGCCCGCACGGATTCGGACATGCGGCACGAATATCGGCAGTACTGGCGGCACTCAGAGAGAGGTCGGCAGAGATAGGGATTCATATCTTCACCACCGTTCCCAAGTGGTTCTTCGAAGAAGCACTCGCGCCGCCCTTCGGCTACCACCCGATCAAGACGGACATCGGGTTGGTGCAGAAGAACTCACTCGAAGAGGACATCCCGGCCACGGTTCGCGCTCTCGAAGACTTCCTACCCTTCGATCCAAATTCGATCACCCATCTCGCAGAGAGGATGTCCCGGTACAACATCCGCATTATCGTTTCCGACATCTCCCCACTCGGGATTGCTGTTGCCAAACACGCAGGGCTCCTTTCGGTGTTGATCGAGAACTTCACCTGGGATTGGATCTATGATGGCTACAGCACCTCCAGCCCAGAGCTGGCACGATTCTCCCCGGAGTTATCCCAGATCTACAAGAGTGTGGATCAAAGGATCCAACTCGAGCCCTACTGTCGGCGGGTAGCCCACAGCATCACCGTCCCACCGATGAGCCGTCGACCCATTCAGAGCTCGGAGGAGGTGCGCAGCCAACTGGGTGTGAGCGGAGATCAGCCCCTTGTTCTGATCACCATGGGTGGAGTCTCCTGGAGCTTTACGTTCCTGGACGAGCTACGCGCCGCTGAAGATCTGCTCTTCGTAGTGCCGGGCGGATCGAAGCAACCTAAAAGGGACGGGAATCTCTTGTTGCTGCCCTTCCGCACCCGGCTTCACCATGCCGACCTCGTGGCCACGGCCGACGTTGTCGTGGGAAAGCTCGGCTACAGCACCGTCGCCGAAGCCTATCGATCGGGGACGCCATTTGCCTTCGTCAGCAGACCCAGATTTCGCGAGAGCTCCGTTCTCGAAGAATTCGTGCGCCAGAATCTCCTCAATCGCCAGATCCAGAGCCATGAATTCGAGAGTGGAGCCTGGATCGCCGATGCCCGAGCTCTCAGTCGATCTAAAACGGAGGCTCCACGCCAAGCCGACAGCGCTGGGATCGTCGCGGACTGGCTCGTCGAGAATCTTTAGGGTCTAGCTGCCGCCCCCGAGTCCTTCACTCAGAAGTTCCACCGTACTGACTCTCGATCCGGCATTGTGCAGAAACACCAGGCGCGCCCGTCTGGGACCGGAGACCGACGGAACCGTTCTCACTCCTACGGCGCAACTACTTCCCGGCACGAGCGAGGGTGCGGCATGGCAAGTGGCGGGAACGATCTGAAAATCGTCTTCATCGGGACCATCGATCTCGAACGAATCGAACTGAAGGTACCCAGTTCCAGCACTGTTGACAGTCACGGTCAAGATCGGACTTCGATCTCCGACGGTCTGTGGACCAAAGTCCAACCGATTTGTCGACAGGTAGATCTCAGGAGCCGGCGGAGCCAGTCCGGTGCCGGAAAGAGGAACCGTCCTGGGACCCGATATTCCGTCGTGCTCGATCTGAAGGCGAGCGGTGCTGCGACCCTCCGCAATCGGATCGAATCCGAGTCGGACAGTGCAACGCTGCTGGGGAGGCACAGCCGCCTGCGGGAAGCAGGTGCCACCCAGAACTCGAAAATTCTCGGGCGCCGATCCTGCGAGAGAAAAATCATCCATCTGCAGCGGCGCTGTCCCAGGATTCGACGCGGTCAAGATCACTTCTTGAAGAGTCGTGCGGTGCACCTGCCCGAATTCGACCATCTCGAGATCGAGACTCAGCCTGGGGGCGGCGGAGAGTGCTGTCAGGGCGACCGGCTGGGGGTTTACGCCAGCCTCGGTCTGCATCTTCAATTCCGCTCGATGTGCCCCCTCCCGGTCCGCAACAAAGATAATCTCGACCCCGCATGACTGTCCAGGAGCGACAGACTTGCCGGCACATTCGTCTCGCTCTTTACGGAACTTCTTCGAGTCGACGCCGCTGATCTCGACGCTCGACACCTTCGCCGCTGCACTCCCCTCGTTGGCCAGCTCGACACCAACCGACTCACTCTCCGAGCCCACTCGGACCGTGCCTAAGTCCAGGGCGTCTGTACTCAGTACCCAACGCGGTGCGACTCCACGACCCTGAAGATCGACTCCGAAGACACCCAGCCGCTGGTCGCCCAGTTGAAGGAGCGCTGAATAGTCTCCCTCCTCGGGCGCTGAGAAGCCTACGTAGACCGTACAGCTCTCGCCGGGTGCAATAGATCGCCCAGAACAGGACTCCTTCGTTACCGAGTAGGCCCCGGCGTCGCTGACCAGATCGACTTCGAGTCCTCGAATCGTCGAGCTCTGTCGATTCGTTATCACGACTCGCTGCTTCATCGGATCGGATCCGACCAGAGAATCGGCAAACCGCAGACTCTTTGGCTCGACCGCAAAAGCGGCACCCGTCCAGATCCCTTCTCCGGATATCCGCAAGTCGTCCGGTTGCTGCAGAGCATCACTGATGACCGCCAGATCGACCGATCGCACTCCAGCCGCCCGAGGTACGAACGAAAATTCGACCGTACAGCTATCCTGTGGTGACAGAGTCTCCTTCGAGCATTTGTCCCGTTGACGACGAAAATCCCTGGCGCCCGGGCCTCGAACTTCGAGCTCCGCGATCTGTAGGGGCGCAGTACCGGAGTTCCGAAGCGTGACTGTTTGCGATTTGGAGGTCGAGCCAACATCCTGCGATCCAAACGACAGATTCAAAGGGGAGATCTCGATCAGTGGGGCGATGCCGACTCCAGAGATCGGGATGTGAGCCGGAGACTTCGGCATTTCGGCGTGAACTTCGAGGCCAGCAATGCGCTCTCCCATTTCAGCAGGTGTAAAGGAGACCGAGGCCGAGCAACTCTGCTGCGGTTCCAGCTGATGGCCGGCACAGCTATCTTCCATCAACTCGAACTCAGACTGCGGATCCTCGGTAATCGTGACCAACGAGATCGGCATCAGGCGCTCGCCGACGTTGGAGATCGTGATCTCCACAACCTCGCCTGAAACCGACACTCTCTGATCACCAACCGAAAACGGGTCTGGGGAAAAGGAGGCCTGCGGAGGTTTCGGCCAGAATACGAAATACGCGGCAGCAAGCGACAAAATGATCAGCAGAGCGAGTACTGCGCGTCTGCGCTTATCGATCGGCCGGCGTGGCGTTCGCCTCTGCCTCGCTCCTCGAGACTTCCTGGAGCGCGAACCCTGTGTGGCATCTGTAGCCGGGAACCCCGGCAGAGGCCTATCCGAGCTGTCCTCAGAGCCCAAGGGCAGGTCCCACATAGGCCCATCGTGGCCAGACACGCCGGTCGGGTCGGATTCCGGTCGATCAGATCTCTTGGAGCTCAATGCACCAGATGCCATCGAGTCTGACGGCCCGCGAGATACCGGACGGAGCTGCCGTCGAATACCGCGCTCTGTTCGAGTTTGACCCGAACCAGATGGCCATCCCACTCAGGCACCTCCACCAAGACGTTGCCTTCAATTGCATAGGCTGTACTCGGGAAGAGGGGCCAGTCGCCTCGTACCGCCGTCGGGCCCTGATTGTCCCACATGCCGATAGTGGGGCCAGGAGCATGGCCAAATACACCCAGTGGATGGGAATAGACGCTGGAAACGATGCCCTCTGATTCAGCCGACGAGAGTGCGGCAGCCAGTATCCCGTTGCCGGTTCGCCCCGTCACAAACTCTTTTGTCAGCAGGTCCTGCCAACGGTTTCCGATTGCTAGCGCTCGTGCCAGGCCATCAGGGATCTCGGTCTCACCCAGCCGGAGGACATAGCCCATCTCCTGCGTATCGGTGCACAGACCCAAATAACATACTCCGACATCCGTATGAAGAACGTCTCCTCGCAGAATTACGGTGTCCTTGATGCCGCAAAAAGGCGAATCCAGCTCGCAGGGTGTCGACGGCCGCTGGACATTCACATCGGGCATGAACCAGGTGGGCAGGCTCAAATCTGAGAAGCGCTGTCGGATATACCAAGCGACATCGTCGGGAGTGGTTACACCCGGAGTAATCACTCTTGCCGAAAACGCCTCGGCAATCACACCTCGCGCCAGAGCCACGATATGCGGATATCGCTCCAACTCGGATTCCGTCCTCGTCTCCAACCAACGAACCACCAAGCTTTCTGCGCTCACGAACCGCGAGGAGAGATCTGACCCTATGGCCTCCTCGAGCCGATCCCGCAGACCAGCTGTCAGCCCGTCGGCAACGGGCCAGTCACGACTGACATTGATCCCGATCTTCTTCGGATCTCGATCGCGAATGATCTGTCCCAATCGCTGCCATTGCTCGTCGAGATCGCCACCCTCCCAAGCGGGCTCGTAGAGGTCTCCCAAGGGATATCGGTTTACCGTCAGACGTTCAAGCTGTTCTCCATCACCTGGATCGAAAAACACCAACATCGTGGTTCTTCGCGCAGCAAAGACGGGCTGGGGAGCAAGGCTGAAGAAGACCGGATCCTCGGCGTACTCCCGATTGATGACCAACCACATATCGATCCCGGTCTCTCTCATCAGCGCTGGAAGCAGAGAGTTCAAACGCTCGGAAAGAGAGTTGTTGAAGACTTCGACCCTCTGGCGCCAAGGAATCACTTTCCCGGGCGCCTCGATGACACGCCCCTGTTCGAAATCGGAGCCCCGGGTGTCTAACGGCAGAGCGACCACCAGCGCAAGACCTAGGAGGACAGGAAGTTCGAGCGAGATTCCCCACCCGCGGCAATACTTCGAAACCCAACCACCGTTCCTTTGGATTCGCATCGGACTATTGCACCTCGACAATCATTTCGATCTCCACCGCAAACCCTCTTGGTAAAGAGGCCATCCCAACCGCTGCACGGGCGTGACGGCCTCGATCACCGAAAATTTCGACCAGAAGATCGGAACACCCATTGATCACTTTGGACTGATCGACAAAGTCCGGGGTGGCGTTCACCATCCCTGTAACCTTGACGATGCGACGAACACGATTCAGATCACCGATCTCCGACTTCAGCGACGACAACAGGGCAATCGCCGTCAGGCGGGCGGCCGCATAGCCTTGCTCGACATTCAAATCGGCGCCCAACTTCCCTGACATATAAGTCCCGTCAGTCTGCAGCGGTCCATGGCCTGCAGTAAACACCAGGTTTCCGGTACGAACTGTCCTGACATAGTTCGCGATCGAAGGCGGTATCTCCGGGAGCACGAGATCGAGTTCCTTGATACGCGCTTCTGGATCGTATCCGTCCTTGGCCGACTGGGCTTGGGTCGGAGGCCCTAGGGCCCAAAAAGAAAGCAACATCACCAACGTCAGAATTGTTCTACCCATCTTCGCCAGGCAAATCCGACTCATCGCAGCGCCCCTAAGTATTAGGAATTAAATGACGAGGGTTCAATACTCCCGGTCAGCGACTGTCGAGAGTAGCACGTCGCAGTTCGGTGCTAGACTCGGATTTGGTTCGGAGACCTGGCCCGAACTGAAATTCGATCATGTATCAGCAGTTCTACGGCTTCTACGAGTCGCCATTCAACATAACTCCCGATCCGCGATTTCTGTTCTTCAGCGGGCGCCATCAAGAGGCATTCGATCACCTCGTCTTCGGTGTCCGACAAAGAAAAGGGTTTATTCAGATCACGGGTGAAGTCGGCACCGGCAAGACCACCCTTTGCCGAGCCCTTCTAGAAGAGCTCGGCGAGGGCTATCGGACAGCGCTGATTCTCAATCCCTGCATGACAGGGCCCCAGCTACTGCGTTCGATTCTCGCCGAGTTCGGGCTACCCCCCTCACGAAACGATCGCGTGGTCTGGCTCGAGACTTTGAACCGTTTTCTGCTCGACCAAGTGGACAAAGAGCAGAATGTGGTCCTCCTAATCGATGAGGCACAGGATCTGAGCGCAGAGCTCATGGAGCAGGTGCGGCTACTCTCGAATCTGGAGACCGATCAGCAAAAGCTTTTACAGATTGTCCTGATCGGGCAGCCAGAGCTGCGGCGAATGCTAGACGAGCGGCGCCTCCGTCAGCTGCGGCAACGCATCACGGTCAGATACCACCTAACGCCGCTAGACTTCAGCGAAACAGAACGGTATATCTGGCATCGACTGAGGGTCGCCGGCGCCAATGGCCGACCCACATTCAGCAGATCCGCTCTGCGCAGGATCTATCGATACTCCGGGGGGATTCCGCGCCTAGTCAACGCCATATGCGACAAGGCTCTGCTCTGCGGATATGTCGAAGGCGACGACCATCTGACAGCAAGACATCTCCGCCGGGCTGTTCGTGAGCTAGAGGGTCGCATCCGGTGAGCTTGATCAACGAGGCTCTGCAAAGAGCCCGGGAAGAGGTCGTTCGTCAGGAGGCCGCCAAGAAAGGCCTCCCTCTCGCTCCTGCTCAGAGATTCAAAGAAAAAAGTAGCTGGCTGACTGCTGCAGTCCTGATTCTGGCGGTCGCCTTGGCAATCAGCGTAGTTGCCCTACTTGGGCTTTCCAGACAGATTCCCGCCACGGCCACCACGGCCGATGTCGGAGCTTCTGTGGCAACCACTCCACCCGATCGGTCGACGATGTCGGCTGTAGTTGCCGAGACTCCGACTGATCTTTCGGTCGACAGATCTCTGCAAAACGAGATCACGCCATCGGAGGATCCGGGCTCGATCGAGGTCAACCCCGAAGTAACCAAGCCCGACGATCTCGAAAGACCCAAGCCTTCGGAAACTCCAAGAACCATCGAGCTTCGAGCCACGCCGCCCAAGGAGGCCGCGGCTGAGCCGGCCCCCGAACCATCCCAAGCTCTCGAGACACCAGATCCCAGTCTCACAGAGCCGGTCGCAGAGGTAAGGGTCGAAACCTACCTCAGACACGCCGAGCTGGCCGACGACGCATCGATTGAGCTGGGTGGAATCGCCTGGTCCGAATCAGGCCCCTATGCTCTGCTGAATGGGCGCGTCGTGGGTATCGGAGAATCCGTCAGCGGTCTGATCGTGCGTCAGATCGATCCGCTCGAGGTCGTACTCGAAGGCCGAGGTCGCAAGATCTCATTGCGGCTGAAATAGGAAAATCGGTATCAGGCTGCTTTGTCGACTCAATAGGAGTTGCCGTTGAGGTGGCCTTTGCCTTTCAGGTATCCGACCATCAGCTCCCAGATCCTTTGCTTGCGGTCTACTAGTCGGTGATCACCGTCGGCAAAGAGATGGAACTCGATATCTCGGTAAGGACACTCCGCTGCGAAGTCCTGAACTCGGGTCCAATCGACTCGGTCATCTTGCTGACCTTGAAGAATCAGACACGGCGTCCGATAAAGATCCAGCAGTTTATGATCGTCGTACGAGCAGAGATCTAACATAAAGCTCCAGTCGAGATTCCATGAGCCGAATTCGTTCTCGACCTCCAAGCTCCCGTCGTCCTCCCACTCCTTGAGGCCCTCCTCCCCTGCCCAACCTGCAAGCCCTTCCTCGAGACCAAGCGCTGGAGCGATATGAAGACCTGCAACCAGTTCCGTCGGATGGAGTGCCGAGTACCAGAGGCCTGTCAAAGCACCCATCGATGATCCCAGGAGGACGACTCTTCGGTGTCCGCGAGACCTCAAGACTGCGTGAACCCGCCGCACATCCTCGAGATTGCGAGACAGAGTCAGCCCATGCATGTCTCCGCCAGACTCACCGTGGCCCTGGAAATCGAATGAGCAGAAAGTCAAGCCGCTTGCGAGGGCCTTCTGGCGGAAGTATCCCGCTTTCTCACCTTCCTGATCCGAACCGAATCCATGCAAATAAAGCAGCGCTATCGGTATCTCACTGCCCCCCTCGGGCTCGGAAATGCGCACGGAAAGATGAGAGATCTCTTTACGTCCGTTTCGGATCGAGATCTTGCATTTCTTGGTCATCGCCTGGGTTCTTTGTGACAGAGTCGATCGTCTCAACCGCGCCTCTAACCTGTTTGGATGTTACTCGATGTTCGGCGAGACTTCAGTGAAACGCATCTCACTCAGGTTTTTTGTCACATTTCCTTCACAGAGTCCGAATCGACACTTCGATTTGCTAGATTTAGCGTGTCGGTGTCAGTCATCCACGGTAGCACTCGGAGGTTCCATGAGAAAAAACGTCCCGGTTTCTTTACTCTTTCTCGCCTTTGTCTGTTTTCTGGCTGGGGCATGCTCAGGCTCAGACAGTGGCGATGGCGGAAGCTCGAGCAGATCGTTGACGCGCAACCCCGAGGCAGTCGCGGATGGAGAGCTGCTCTCGATTGCAGATCTGGCGTCGGGGTCGGAGCAAGCCCTTGCCGAGGTCGTCGGCACGAGTTGGACCGGCGACCTCCCTGGAATGATCGAGCGGCGCGTGATTCGTGCTTTGGTGATTCCGAACAAGATGTCTTACTTTCTGGACGGAGCCACTCAGCGCGGCACCGCCTACGAGTTGCTCACCCAACTCGAGGACGAGCTCAAAAAGTCCACGAAGAAACGAAATCTGAAGGTATCCGTGCTGGTGATTCCGACGACCCGGGACCGGGTAATTCCGGATCTGCTTTCGGGACGGGGGGACATTGCCGCCACCAATTTGACACCGACGCCGGAACGCTCGAAGCAGGTCGATTTTGTCTACCCCTGGGCCAAGGACGTCGCCGAACTGGTCGTGACAGGATCATCGGGGCCCAACCTGCAGTCGCTCGAAGATCTCGCCGGTCAGACCGTTTATATCCGGAGGTCTAGCAGCTACTGGGAGCACCTCGAGTCACTCAACGACTCATTTTTTCGTCCCTCTGGCCTGAAACCGGTCAAGCTCAAAGCAGCCGACGAGTTGCTCGAGACGGAAGATATTCTAGAGATGGTCAATGCCGGCCTGATCAACATCACCATTGCCGACGACTATCTAGCCAAGTTCTGGGCCCAGATATTCGGCGATATCCAAGTCCATAGCGACATCAGTGTCCATTCGGGCGATCAAATCAGCTGGGCGATTCGCAAAGACAGTCCCGGTTTGAAAAGCCTTCTGGACCCTTTTGTAAAACAGCGACAGAGAGGGACGCTTATGGGGAACATCCTCATCAACCGTTACTTGAAGGACACCTCGTGGGTCGAGAACTCTCTGACACCAGAGAAGCTAGAGCAATTCGACAACACCATCGCACTTTTCGAGAAGTACGCCGAGAGTTACGGTTTCGACTACTTGATGATCACCGCTCAGGCCTACCAGGAGTCCGGACTCGACCAAAGCAAGCGCAGTCGCGCTGGCGCGGTCGGTATCATGCAACTGCTAAAGAGCACCGCTTCCGACCCCAATGTTGGAGTCCAGGGTATCGATCAGTTGGAAAACAATATCCACGCCGGCGTGAAATACCTGAGGTTTTTGTCGGATCGCTACTTCTCGGATCCTGAGATCAGTGAAGTCAATCGCACGCTACTCGCGTTTGCAGCCTACAACGCTGGGCCGAGCCGAGTCGCCACCCTCCGACGCAAGACCGAAGAGATGGGGCTCGACCCGAACATATGGTTTCGCAATGTCGAGGTAGCGGCCGCCCATGAGATCGGCCACGAAACAGTCCAGTATGTCAGTAATATCTATAAGTACTACGTCGCTTATGAGCGCGTCGTCACGCATCAAGAGTTGAGAGCCAATCTAAAAGGGTAGACAGGCCCAAAAGGTCTCCGAGCAGGATAAGATTGCGGCCGCAAGATCCTGCGATCGAGAAGGATACCCCCCCGCTAGCAACGCGAAGTCACAGGAAGCTGTCCAGCAACCTTCGAAATCTCGAATAGGAACCGACCTACGATGACCGACCTCCAGAGCGATACAGCGACTACCAGCGAATTCTCTACGTTGCAGGAACGAACCGTCCCCGCCCAGAC
>CAJHZD010000335.1_pt1 | contig 16656 bp, 16 predicted proteins | sample 9198941 | NCBI WGS metagenome assembly CAJHZD01 (sample SAMEA7708371, study PRJEB35096) | sediment metagenome | biome: marine neritic benthic zone biome [ENVO:01000025]; feature: sediment [ENVO:00002007]; material: shallow marine sediment [ENVO:03000034] sea grass bed [ENVO_01000059] ...
GGCGTCTGCCGATATCTTTACGTCAGAACAGATTCCAGGCGGCCGAAATGACGCTACTACGAGCCAGTTCGACAAGCGAGCCGGGCAGGAGCCCTAGAAGCACCGTAACAAAGGCGCACACACCCAGAGTGGCAACCAGAACAGGTGCTCGCAACGGAACGGGGGTGTCGTTATCGGACTCCTTGAGATACATCTGAACGACCACTCCCATGTAGTAGTAGAGCGATATTGCGCTCGTCAAGACACCAATCACCGCCACCCAAGTCCAGCCTGCCTCGACGGCAGCGGCGAAGAGATAAACCTTGCCGAAGAATCCCCCGGTCGGGGGTATTCCGGTCAGGGCCAGCATGAATACGAGCATCATGGCTGAAAGAAGCGGCGCTCGTCGGGCCAGACCTGCGTAGTCGCTGTAGGTCTCTCCAGCGTACTCTTTGCGCTCCAGCAGTATGACGGTGCCGAATGCCCCCAGGGTAAAGAAACTGTAGGCAAACATATAGAACATGGCTGCCCAGAGACCGGTCTCACTCGCCGCCAAGACACCCAAAAGGACGTACCCGGCATGGGCGATCGAGCTGTAGGCCAACATCCGCTTGACGTTGGTCTGAGTCAAAGCCGCGATGTTTCCCCAGATCATCGATAGCCCCGCCACCGCAGCGACGACGATCTGCCAATCGACTACGAGAGGGCCAAGACCCTGGAAGAATATGCGAATCAGAATTGCAAATGAAGCCGCCTTGGAGGCTGTCGCCAAATAGGCGGTCACCGGAGTCGGAGCGCCAACATAGACATCGGGCGTCCAGACATGAAAGGGAACGGCTGCAATCTTGAAGAAGAGTCCGATCGCCAAGAGAATCCAACCAACCGTGGCCAGAAGGTTCCCATTCATGGTCGCATTCACCAGGCCACCCGCCAACTGTTCGAGATTCAATGTTCCTGTCGAACCGTAGAGAAGCGAGATACCGTAGAGCAGAAATCCGCTCGATAGCGCTCCCAAAACGAAATACTTGATCGCCGCCTCGTTGGACCGTGTCTCTCTCTTGAAATACCCCGCTAACACATAGCTCGACAGTGCCATCAGTTCCAGAGAAATCCAGATCGAGAGCAGATTGAATCCGCTCGCCATAAACAACATGCCTGTCGTCGCAAGCAAAATCAGCGAATAGTACTCGCCGGCCCGGTAGCGGCCTTCCTCGATGAATCGAATCGATACGAGAATCGTAAGAGCTGTGGCAATCAAGAAGACAATCTTCCAGAAGAAGGCAAAATTGTCGAGGATGAACATCTTGGCCAGCACCGGACTGCCGCTCGACTGACCGTGGGCCCAGAAAACCAGGGCGGTGGAACCGGCCGTCGCAACCAGAGAAAAGACTGCGGCCATTCGGCTACCTACTCCGCGACCGATCGATCCTGCCAGCAAAAGCACGAGACCGCTGACCGTGAGAAAGACCTCCGGTGCGAGCAACAGGAACTCTTTGGGATCGATGAGCGACATAGGGCTAGTTCTCGAGCTCGGCGACGACAGGCTTTTGAACGTCAGATTCGCTTTCGGCCATACGGGCATCCTCAGCCGCCTCTATCTTGCTGACCACGTAGTCGACCGGTTTCTCCAGCACGTCGAAGAATGGCTTCGGATAGATCCCAATCCAGAAGCAAAGCACTACGATGGGTACGAGATAAAACATCTCCCGACCGCTCAAGTCCTGCAGGTCCTCGTTCTTCTGGTTGGAAATCTTGCCAAAGAACACCCTCTGATACATCCAAAGCATGTAGGCCGCGCCGAGCACGATTCCGATGGCACCCATCAGGGCCCACCACCAGACTCGGTTGAAGGCACCCACCAGGATCGTGAACTCTCCGATAAAGCCGTTCAGAACCGGAAGGCCGATCGACGACATGGTGATAATCATGAAGATCGTGGCGTACTTCGGCATGACGCTGGAAATACCGCCGTAGTCGGCGATCATCCTGGTGTGTGTGCGCTCGTAGATCACACCGACCAAGAGGAAGAGAGCGCCGGTTGACAGACCATGATTGATCATCTGCAATATGCCGCCATTCAGCCCCGCCACATTGAGGGCAAAAACTCCCAGCATGACAAAGCCCAGGTGACTGACCGATGAGTAGGCGACCAGCTTCTTCATGTCCTTCTGTGCCATCGCGACGAGAGCACCGTAGATGATTCCGATGATCGAAAGTCCCGCCATCCAAGGCAACAGCTGAATGGTGGCTTCCGGGAGGATCGGTAGTGAGAACCGCACAAAGCCGTAGGTCCCCATTTTCAACAAAACACCGGCCAGGATGACCGACCCCGCCGTCGGAGCCTCCACGTGAGCATCGGGAAGCCATGTATGGAAAGGAAACATGGGCACTTTGATCGCGAAGCCGACGAAGAAGACCAGAAAGACCCAGAACTGCAGATCGGGTGGAATCGCCAACGAGATTTCGTGAAATTGTGGGATAAAGAAAGTGCGTTCGTTTCCCAGCCCTCCCCAACCCAACAGGCCAGAGCTGTTGTAGAAATACAGAGCCAGGATGCCCAGCAGCATCAGTACCGAACCGACCAACGTGTACAGGAAGAACTTGATCGCCGCATAGAGCCGTCTCGGACCGCCCCAGATACCGATTAGAAAGTACATCGGTACCAACATGACTTCCCAGAAGACATAGAACAGGAAGAAGTCCATCGCCATGAATACGCCGAGCATTCCGGTCTGTAGCAAGAGCATGAACACGTAATACTCTTTCTCGCGGGTGTCGATCGCACTCCAAGACGAAACAAAGGCCAGAAAGCCGAGCAGTGTCGTCAGCAGGATCAACAGCAATGCCATGCCGTCGATACCGAACTCGTAGCGTGCACCGATCGACTCGATCCATCGGGCACTCTCGCGAAACTGAAACAAATCCCCATCGCGATCGAAGGCGAACCAAAGAGGAAGGGAGACCACGAAATCGAGTGCGGCCACGATCGTCGCAAACCGTCGAATCGATCCACCGTTGCCGCCACGCATGAACAGGATGATAAATAGCGCTCCCAGCAGCGGCAGGTAACAGACAATGCTGAGGATCGGTATTCCTTGCAGCCAGTCGAACATGAATCCCCCTTACAGTACGGCGCGCCCAATCGTCTCGATCGAAGTCATGAGCCTCAACCCCGCATCGCGACGACGACGTAGAAGAACACCAAAACAAACATCCCGACCGCCATGACGAGGGCATACTGAGATACGAGCCCCGTCTGCAGTCGACGGAAAAACTTCGATGCAGCTTCGAGAATCACTGCCACCAGGTTGACCAGGCCGTCCACCACATACTTGTCGAAGAAACCAGACAGATAGGACGACAACACCGTGAAGTTGCGGGTGCCCATAACGAGAAACCCGTCGATGAACTTCGAATCGAACCGAAACAGCGATCGCGCGCTAGCCCAGGTACCTCGCACGATTGTGGCATCGTAAAGCTCATCAACCCAGTACTTGTGGGCCAGGATGCGGTGGATGCGAGGAAACCGATCGGCCCACTCTTGCCCCCCTGCCAAACCACGGTCACCACCATAGGTTCTCCAGGCGACAAAGATTCCAAAACCGGCTACCGCTACCGAAAGAGCCATCAACGCCAACTCTACGGTCAGGCTCAGATGATGCTCTTCGCCATGCCCACCGATTGCTTCGGTTATCGGAGCGAGGAAGTGTCCAAACCAGTTCCAGTCCCAATGACCGAGGCGAGGGATCCCGATCCACCCGGAAACCACAGCACCGATCGCGAGAACGACTAGGGGAATGGTCATCACCGGTGGTGACTCATGGAGATGCGCACGTTGCTCATCCGAGCCGCGGAACTCGCCCCAAAAGGTCATCAAGAGAAGCCGAAACATATAGCAAGCTGTCAGACCCGCTGTCACCAGACCCACGATCCATAACAGTCTATGGCCGTCGAACGATGCCGCCAGGATCTGATCCTTGCTGAAGAAACCGGCGAACCCTGGTACCCCAGCGATCGCCAAGGTTCCGATTAGAAATGTCAGATACGTTGTAGGCATCACCTTGCGGAGACCACCCATTTTTCGCATGTCCTGTTCGCCGCTCATCCCGTGGATCACCGATCCGGACCCCAAGAACATCAGCCCCTTGAAGAACGCATGGGTGAACAGATGAAAGATGGCCACTCCGTAGGCGCCAACACCAGCGGCCAGAAACATGTACCCGAGTTGGGAGACCGTCGAGTAAGCGAGAACCTTCTTGATGTCAGTCTGAGCCAGGCCGATCGAGGCGGCAAAAATGGCTGTGATCGCGCCGGTCACGGCAACCAACTCCGAGACCGAAGGTGCAAGTTGGTAGATCACATTGGAGCGCACCACCATATACACGCCTGCCGTGACCATCGTCGCAGCGTGGATCAGGGCCGACACGGGAGTCGGGCCGGCCATGGCATCGGGCAACCAGACATAGAGCGGTATCTGAGCGCTCTTGCCAACCGCACCAATGAACAAACTCAGAGCTACGAAAGTGGCCAGGCTCAGCCCCAGAACCATCGGGGTCTCGACAGAGCCGGGATCCACCGCGATGCGGTCGAAAATCGCCCGATAGTTGAGAGTGCCAAAGGTCGAAGCCAGGGCGAAAAGACCCATCAGGAATCCAGCGTCTCCGATCCTATTGACGATAAAGGCCTTACGGCCGGCATACGGGGGAAATTCCTCGGTGAACCAGAATCCGATCAACAGATACGAACAAAGCCCCACGCCTTCCCAACCCACAAACAAGACCAAGAAGTTGCTTCCAAGAACAAGCAGCAGCATGGCTCCCATGAAGAGATTGAGGTAGACGAAGTAGCGCTGAAAGCTCGCATCGTGACTCATGTATCCGATCGAGTAGATGTGGATCCAGAAACCGACAAAGGTCACCGTAAACAACATCACGGCGGCGAGTGGATCCAACAGGAATCCCATCTCGACTTCAAAGTTACTCAGCGATCCATCGGTGAGTCTCAGCTCGCCGGCCGGAACCCAGAGGTAGAGAATCTGCTCGAAGGGCTCGTGAGCCGCATACTCGGGACTCGCCATATAGCTGGCGATGGCCCCGATACCGATCAGACAGGAGAGCCCGACGGCGCCACACGCGATCAAGGCGACCGTCTTCTTCGGGATCTTTTTCCAAAATACGACGCCGTTGAGAAAGGCGCCCAGAAGGGGAAGCAGAGGCACGATCCAGAGGAGCTCTTTCATCGGCTATCCCCTGAGCTCCGACGCCCGGTCGAGCTCGGTTGTCGCGCGGAGCCGATAGAGGGCGACCAGGATGCCGAGCCCTACTGCGGCTTCACCTGCCGCCACCGCGATCGTAAACACGGCCATGATCTGGCCTGTCAGATCGGACATCTGGTAGGAAAATGCCACGAGATTCAGATTTACGGAATTCAAGACCAGCTCGATGCTCATGAGGACGATGATCATGTTTCGCCGGGTCACGATACCGACCAGGCCGATCACGAAGATGATGCCGCTGAGGATCAGGTAGTGAGTCGTTGCGATCTCCACTCCCCTACTCCTTCCTCGCCAGGACCACAGCGCCGATCATCGCTACGAGAAGAAAAACCGAGGCAATCTCGAAAGGCAGCAGATACTGCCTGTAGAGCTGCCAGGCGACAGCCTCCGAGTTTCCCAAGGCCACCCCTTCGACCGTCACAAACCGCTCGGGATAGGGGTTGGGGGGGCCAAAAGAGACGCTCAACGCCACCAGGACGATCAGTCCAATCAGGAGAATGGCCAAGATCACCGCCATCGGCCATTGGACACCAAAGAGTCGGACCTCCTTCAGCTTGTGAAGATTCACCAGCATGATCACAAAAAGAAAGAGCACCATGATGCCGCCGCCATAGACAAAGACCTGAACCACGGCGATGAACTCCGCATGACGGAGCAGAAACAGAGCCGCCATGCTCAAGAAACAGACCAAAAGCGAGATCGCCGAATACATGGGATTTCTCATCGTCACCACGGCGACTGCCGAACCGATCGCGATCAACGCGAACAGATAGAACAACAATGCAACTCCGTTGGCGACTAGATAGTCCATATAGTCTCGAAACTAGGTCTCGAGTCGAAGCCTGCCTCGACCCGATCGATTCCCGCCTTCCTACTTCTCGACCTCTTTGTCGGTGTACGCGGGTCTCACTTTCCACTCCTGCAATTCGGCCATATCGATATAGAGGTTCTCCCACCTCTCGTAGCTGGCGAGCTCATAGGTCTTGGTGGTTAGCCAGATCGATTTCGGATTGGTCGGACAGGCTTCTTCGCACAGACCGCAGAACATGCATCTTTGGACATCGATGTCGAATCGATCCAGAAGCTTCTCTTTTTTCTCGGTCTCTGGATTCACCTCTTGATGCCAATCGATATAGATGATGTCGATCGGGCAGTCGCGAGCGCAAAGGGTGCATTTGATGCAGCGATCCTCATCGAGTCGAAACATGCCTCGGAATCGGTGGGCCGGCTCCAACCGCTCCTCCGGGTACTGCACCGTAACCTTCTTCTTGAATATGTGACGAAATGTAATACCCAAACCTGCGAACAGATCGAGCAACATGATTCGGTCGAGAAATCTTCTTGTTGAACTCATTCAGATCACCATTGAAGAGCTTTCGCCAGGCCGGTGCCTCCTACGGCAATCAAGGAGGCAGGAATCAACCACTTCCACCCGAGATCCATGAGTTGATCAAAACGATAACGGGGGAAGGTGCCGCGGAACCAGATGTAGACAAAGAGAAAAGCAACAAGCTTCAGGGTGAACCAGACCAGACCGGCGAGACCGATCGGCAGAAAACTCAAATCGAGAAACGACAGCGCTTCCCAGTTGGGAAAAGGCCTCGCCCAACCACCGAGAAAAATCGTCACGGCGACGGCCGAAATCACGATCATGTTGGCGTACTCACCGAGGAAGAACAGAGCGAATCGCATGCCACTATATTCGGTATGAAAGCCCGCTACCAGCTCGGATTCCGCTTCGGGAAGATCGAATGGATTCCGATTGGACTCCGCTACACCGGCGACGAAATAAATGAAAAACGCCAACAGTCCAAAGGGGAAGAAGCCGAAGACGAACCAACGTTCCTGCTCGATCTGTGAGGTGACGATACCGTTTAGAGACATGGTACCCGCCATGAGTAGCGGCACGACCAGCGAGAAACCTTGTGGCACTTCGTACGAGATCATCTGGGCCGCCGATCTGAGGCCGCCCAAGAGAGAGAACTTACTGTTTGATGCCCAGCCTCCCAGAATGATTCCGTAGACGCCGACCGTCGCCATCGCGACCACGAACAGCAGGGCGACGTTGACATCCGTAATGAACCAACTGGTCCCGCCGGTCGTTGCTGATGAGGGACCAAACGGTACGACAGCAAAAATGACCAAGGCGGGGCCCACGACCAGGCAAGGCGCCAACACAAAAGCCCAACGGACGGCTCGCTGCGGAATGACGTCTTCCTTGCCCAACAGCTTGGCCACATCGGCAATCGGTTGCAGCAGCCCCCATGGGCCGACCCGGTTCGGCCCGGTTCGAACCTGGAGAAAACCCAGAATCTTTCTTTCCGCAAAGGTCAGATATGAAATCAGACCGAGAACGACGGCCATCAACAGGGCGATCTTGAGAGCCGGCTCGATAGCGTAGTCGAAGAAGAAAGGACCGACTGCTTCTCTCAGCCCACTAAAGATTTCGGCCATCAGCGATCCACCTCACCCAGGACAATATCTGTGGTTCCGATAACGGCCATGAGGTCCGCTATCAGCGCGCCCCGGACCATCTCCGGCAAGACCTGCAAGTTGAGAAACGAAGGTGGTCTGACTCTGCAGCGGTAGGGGTTGGGTGTTCCGTCTCCGACGATATAGAAACCGATCTCACCCTTGGGCCCCTCGATTCCGTAGTAGACCTCACTATCCTTCGGAGCCTTCAACACCCGAGGCCTCTTGGCCATGATCGGACCCTCCGGAAGTTGGGCGAGACACTGCCGGACGATCCTCACCGACTGTCTCATCTCCTCCATCCTGACCAAGTACCGATCATAGGTGTCGCAGTTGTGGAAAACCGGCACATCGAAGTCGACCTCGGCGTAGGCCTCATAGGGTCTGGCCTTTCGAAGATCCCAGTCGATACCGCTGCCCCGCAGCATGGGGCCCGTCACGCCGTAGTCGAGAGCGACATCCGGCTCGAGGACACCCACTCCGACGGTCCGTTTTTTCCAGATTCTATTGTTCGTCAAAAGACCTTCGTATTCGGCCACTTTTTCTGGAAAGGTCTCGATGAATTCCGAACACTTGTCGGTCCATCCCACCGGAAGATCGTAGGGTTGGCCACCCGGACGCATGCAGTTCAGGGTCAGACGGGCACCGCAGTACTCTTCGAACAGATCGAGCACATGCTCGCGCTCGCGGAAGGTATAAAAGAAGGGCGTCATCGCACCGATGTCGATGGCGTGGGTTGCCAACCAGAGCAAATGGCTGGAGATCCTTTGCAGCTCGGAGAGAAGGGTTCGAATATAGCGAGCTCTGGGTGGCACGACGATTCCGATCAGCTTTTCAACCGCTCCTACATAGGCCAAGTTGTTGGTCGCCGCCGCAACATAGTCCATCCGATCGGTGTGCGGGACATTCTGGAAGAAGGGATGAAGTTCGAATAGCTTCTCGGTGCCACGATGCAGATAGCCAATGATCGGGTAGCAATCGATGATTCGCTCGCCATCGACTTTGACCTTCAATCTCAACACTCCGTGGGTGGCCGGATGTTGAGGCCCGAAGTTGATCTCCATTTCCTCGACCCCGAAGAGGGTCTCGGTTTGGTCAGGAGCGTTGGTTTCGATCTCGGTCATGAACAGATCAATCGTCTTTACGAAGAGCGGTCTCGGCCCTACTTCTGGCCATTCTCGCCCGCAGGCGTCTCGGCTGGCTCCGACACCGCCTCCTCCACCGGTTCTGGGGGCTTCCAGCCAGTACCGGTTCCCGCAATGGGGCCGGCCTCTTCGGAGTAGGTCTCGGGATAGATCGCGGCACCCGTGTCGATTCCCTCGACTGGGAAGTCCTTGAGCAGTGGATACCCGTTGAAACCCTCCCAGAGAAGAATACGTGTCAAATCGGGATGGTCGGTAAACCGAATCCCAAACATGTCGTAGGCCTCGCGCTCAGTCCAGTTCGCACCTGCGAATACCGGAGTGACAGATGGAACTTCGACATCAGCGTCGATCTTCACCTTGAGCCGAATCTGTCGATTCGCCTCCAAATTGTGAAAGATGTAGGCGATCTCGAGTTGTTTCTCCTCGCGCTTGGCAAAATGCGATCCGCAGATATCGACCAGGAGCTTGTATCCATGCTCTTCCTTCAAGCTCCTGCAGAGGTCGCGAATGGAGTGTGGCTCGACTTCGACGATCAAGTCTCCAGCAAAGGTCTGCGCCGCGACAATAGCGTCCGAGAAGGAAGCTCTGAGGGCCTCTACCAGCGGATTGCCATCAGCTTCCTGCCAAACCGGAGTCGCCGGATCTCTCTCCCAGGGGTCCTTGGCGGCCTCGGCCTCGGCACGTGCTTTGGCCTTGGCCTGGGCTGCAGCCTTGGCCTCTGCAGCAGCCTTTTCCTTGGCAGCGGCCTCGGCCTCGGAGATCTCCGGTGACGGAGTCTCGTCAACAGGCTTACCGTTGTCAGACTCGGTCATCTATCGGCTCGGACTCATCTTGGCTTGATCATCGAGATTGGAGACCGTCATGCGGTCGATCTTGCGTTGCAGATGCATGAGGCCCCAAAGAAGCGCCTCGGGTCTCGGCGGACATCCGGGAACGTAAACGGAGACGGGTACAACGCGGTCGACGCCTTGGGTTACGGCATAGGTTCGATAGGGGCCGCCACAGGTCGCACAGGCGCCCATCGCCAACGCCCATTTCGGCTCCGGCATCTGGTCCCAAAGCCTCTTGACAATCGGCGCCATCTTCTCCGTGACCGTTCCCGCCACGATCATCAAGTCACTTTGCCGCGGCGTTCCACGGAACACCTCAGCACCAAACCTGGACATGTCGTGACGGGGATCGAGCACTGCCATCATCTCGATGGCACAGCAGGCCAGCCCGAACTGCATCGGCCAGATTGCCGATCGCCGAGCCCAATTGAAAATCTTGTCGTAAGTCGTGGTGAGGACGTTTGCCTCGACTTCATCCATCAGGCCCAATTCAACGCCCCCCGATTCCAGACAAAGATGTATCCCACGACCAGAATAGCCAGAAAGACCACCATCTCGATGAAGCCAAATAGAGCCAGCTTGTCGAACATAACGGCCCACGGAAAAAGGAAGATCGTCTCCACGTCGAAGATGACGAACAGAACGGCAATCAGGTAGTAGCGAACCGAGAAAGGATTGTCGTGCGCAAAGGACTCGGGCTCATTTCCACACTCGTAGGGCTCGCGGTTGGTGCGCCCCCTGCCACCGTGTCGGAACAGCCGTGCCGCTATGAGGGTAACGACCAGAAAAACTATCGCGATCAGTATGAAGACGAGGATCGGAATATAGCCAGCCACAAAATCCTCCGGTTTGGGCCTCGGCCCACGAATTTCTATCAGCTCACTTGGAATAGTACGCAGAGATACGTTCAGGTTTCTGCAGTCGATCCCGATGCATACAAGAGCCGGAATGCTTTCGACGAGTCGAGCCCACCCACCTTATTGGTCCTGGACCCTACTCCACACCCCGGTTGAGTACCTCCCAGTTGATCTCAATCGCCCTGTCTGCGATCGATACGCGTCTCTTCCAAGCTAATCGAGGTTATTGTATAGAAGGGTGGGGGCCTGTCAAGGCGACCTCGAAGAGGGATTCCGAGGCCACTCCCCTGCTTTGAACGAGGACTCGAATCTCCTCGCCCATCCCACTCGGATCGAGCAACGTCATGGCATCGATTCGTTCTTGCTGAGATGCCTGATCCAGACCCTCGAAGATCCCGCAAGCAACCAACCACGAAGCCTGGCGGGTAAGGGCAACGGTTTCCAGCCCGGCTCGCTCGCCCTCAAGCCGCAGAGCTGAAAAGTCTATGTGCGCACTCAAGTCTTGCCGACCCACGTCGCTGAGCGCATTCCGATGCACGAGATGTCTGCGGTGGCAGGCCAGAGTGCCCCCCATTCTGATTCGAGGATCGAACAGTCTGGCTCGCTCGAATCCGTAGTCGCAGGTGACCAATAGACCTCGATCGAGGCTCTCCGCGAGCCGATGATAGAGCCGGCCCCAGTCGGGTGAGAGATCGGCAACTTGGCCCGGTTCGAGAGTGAGCTCCATCTCTTCGATCATCGCCTCGACCGCGGGTCTCGAAATGGCTAGCTGACGGTACCGGAACTCATCACGGTCGACATCGACCCAAAGCTCCTCGACATCTCCACTCTCAGAACCGACAAGGCGATGGATGGGCAGGGCATCGAACATTTCATAAGAAAAGACCAACCCGTAAATCCGATTGTGCCGCAGATCCTCCAGTCGCTGGAGGCGCTCGACGCCGGTCGGTACCGGCCTCGGGACTCTGTCCCAGGCGAGCAATCGCCTATCGGACGGACCACCCAGAAAATCTACGATATGACTCAGGTGAGTCGCAGTGCCGTAGCCTGCTTCGAGATAGTCGACTTCGGATCCCATGACGCGATCCATCCGACGAATCAGCCGAGCAGTAGCACGACCAAAGAGCGGAGACAGCGAAGATCCTGTGACGAAGTCACCCAGTTTTCCGATCCTGAGATCCTCACGAGAGTAGTACCCTCCCTCGCCGTAAAGTGCCTCCTCCATGAACTCCGAAAATGGTATCGGACCCCCATCCCTGATCCTGGATCGTAGTCTTTCATCTGGAGTCGACACGATGACAAGAAGTTTACCGAGCCCGCGTCGACACCGTGCCCTGAGAACTCTGTCTGCGTGCTAACATCCGCCGCAAATGACTGACCCATCATCACTTCCGACACCTCAAAGGTTGCTCGAGATTATCGATCTGATGAACGGGCAACCGATCTTGATGTTGGTCGACCTGGTTGCAGACAGGTTTATCACTGGCCAACCCAAACGCATCAGTCGCGAGGCGCCGGTGTTGATCCTGCGCCACGAAGGTGAAGTGATGGCTCCGGGCGGAGGGGCCAATGCAGTCGCAAACGTCAAGGCTCTGGGTGGACAACCACTGACTCTCGGCGCGGTAGGTGATGATGAGAACGGCAGACAGCTGCTGGAGATCTTGGATCAAGCCGGGATCGATACCAGTGGAATCGTGCGACGGTCGGGTTTTCGCACTCCAACCAAAACCCGAATTCTCGGTGGGGGCCGACACTCGATCAAGCAGCAGATCGTCCGCTATGACATCGAGGACAGCTTGGAAATCACCACCACGGAAAGAGAACAGTTCGAGCAGCAGATCGATGTGTGGGACACACCCTCTGCGGTGGCGATCCTCAGCGACTACGGATACGGGACTGTCTCGCCCACCCTGATGAGCAGCATCCGCGAGGCCTTGGGGCCTCGAAGCACAATCTTGTGCGACAGTCGGTATCGGCTTGGGGAGTTCGTCGGGCTAGATGGCGCGACTCCGAACGAGGAGGAGGCCGAGAGCCTCTTGGGTTCGTCGATCTCCGAATCCGAGGAACAGCTGCTACGTGCGGGCTCGAATCTCGCAAGCACTCTCTCGGCTCGATTTTTATTGATCACGCGCGGTAGCTATGGAATGACCCTTTTCGAGGAGGCATCCTGCTGGCAGATCCCGGTCCATGGGACCGACGAAGTCGCGGACGTGACTGGAGCGGGAGACACCGTAATCGGGGCTTTCGGGTTGGCAATAGCGGCTGGTGCCAGCCCTCTGGAAGCCACGCTGCTCGCAAATTATGCGGGCGGCGTCGTGGTCATGAAACAGGGTACTGCGACGCTGGATCGCAGCGAGCTACAGGAGGCCGTCCGTTCCGATCTTCGCCCACTCGAGGAGTCCCGATGGGCGAAGCTCTAGAGCTCGAGGATCTGCAAGCGCGACTGGAGAAGCTCAGACAGAGCGGCAGGACCGTCGTCTTGGCCAACGGGCACTTCGACGTTCTCCATGTCGGTCATTTGCGCTACCTCCAGGCAGCCAAAGAGCAGGGAGATCTATTGGTCGTCGCGATCAACGACGACAGCTCGGTCGGTCGCCTCAAGGGTGAAGGTCGGCCCGTCGTACCCGCCGCCGAGCGGGCCGAGCTCCTGGCTGCACTAGAGCCGGTCGATTTTGTTGTCGTGTTCTCGAGCGATTCCCCCGCCTATCTTCTCGACGAGCTGCGACCCGACGTGCACTGCAAAGGGACCGACTATGGATCACCCGATCGAGTGCCAGAATATGAAATCGTTCGAGCTTACGGCGGAACCACTGCGTTGGTGGGAGATCCAAAAGATCATTCGACTACAGACTTGATCTCGAAGATCAAGAACCTACCCGACTAAACAACATCAGAACGATCGGATGGACTCTACGAGAATCCTTCTCATCCGCACCAGCGCGCTGGGGGACGTGATACATGCCCTGCCGGTACTTACAGCCCTGAGACGCAATCTGCCCGAGGCGCGTATCGGTTGGCTGGTGGAAGAGGCTTATCTTCCGTTTCTGCAGTCTCATCCAGACCTTGACGAGACGATCCCGGTGCGACTCCGAGAATGGAGGAAGAGACCGCTCTCCGGCTCTACTTGGGAGGGCTTGCGGAAGCTCTTTGGACAACTCGAGGCGTTCCACCCGGACATCGTGCTCGACCTGATGGGTAATCACAAGTCTGGAGTACTTGCCGCACTGACGATGTCGGACCGCAGAATCGGGCTCGCGAAGTCCTTCCGCCGTGAGCCGTCGAGTGCCATATGGATCAACGAACCGATCCAACCGGACGGTGACCACGCCGTCGACCGAATGCTCAGTCTGTTGAAAGGGGTGGGGCTCTCGGCGCCGTCGATCGATTTTGGTGCAGAGAAGTTGCGCCAAACCCTGGGTGTGGACTCGCGACAGTCACCAGCCGGGGAACCCCGGATCGTGGTTCACCCTGGAGCGGGCTGGGTGAACAAACGTTATCCCCCAAACCACTGGGGCCGGGTCACAAAGATCCTCTACGATCGAACAGGTGTTCAGACTCGGGTTATCTCGACCGAATCCGAGAGGTTTCTGGCGGAAGAAATCGAGCGCACGAGCTCGGGCTCTGCGACGGGAGTGTCGGCACCCGACCTGCGGAGTCTTGCTTCTGAGCTCGATCGAGCCACTCTGGTGATGGGTGGCGACACTGGACCCATTCACCTCGCTCACGCGCTCGGTCGCTCGGTGCTCTGTGTGATGGGACCGACCGATCCGAAGCGGAGCGGGCCCTACGGAGCCGAACAGAATGTCGTCTGGCATCCGCTGCCCTGTAGCTTTTGCCACAAAAGATATCCGACAACTCAGAAGTGTATGTTGGATCTCGCGCCGGAGATCGTTGCCGACCGAGCGGTCGAAATATTCGAGCAAAGCCGTCTATCATCAGTGCTTTAGGGGCGACGAACTCGTAAGTATGGATTAGTCCATTGACCCATTTTCGGCACGATTGCTACACTCACTCACCGTGCAATTCGTTAGAGCTATCTGTTTCTCCACGATATTCGAGCCCTATCTGAAGTCGATTCGCGACGAGCTCGAATCGGGATCATCAGGAGAAGTCGAAAAGTGACGCGACTCGGCGAGCTATTAGTCAATGCGGGCAAGATCACCGACGATCAGCTCGAAAACGCTCTCTCGGCGCAACAGACCGATGGGGGCCGGGTCGGAACTCATCTGGTCAAGATGGGGTTTATCGACGATGACGATCTGGTCGAATTTCTCTCCCAACGTTATGGCGTTCCCGCCATCAATCTCGGGGAAATCGAGGTCGATGAGTCGATCATCGGAATTATCCCGGCCGAAGTAGCTCGAAAATACACGATTCTTCCGGTTTCGAAAGCCGGGGCCAAGCTGACGATCGCGATGGTCGACCCGACCAACGTCTTTGCCATGGATGACGTCAAGTTCATGACCGGCTACAACGTCGAGCCGGTCGTGGCCTCGGACTCCTCGCTGCGCGGGGCGATCGATCAGTACTACGGCAGCACACACTCCATCGAGCTGAAAAAGGTCATGGAGGATTTGACCGATACCGATGACGCAGATCTCGAAGTACTCGACGAGGAAGAGGATCTCGATCTCGAAGCCCTCGAGGCCGAGACGGAAGAGGCGCCCGTTGTCCGACTGGTCAATATCATCCTGACCGACGCCATCAAACGAGGTGCGTCCGACATCCATATCGAGCCTTACGAGAAGGACTTCCGGGTCCGCTACAGATTGGACGGTCTGCTCTACGAGATGATGCGTCCGCCTCTGAGACTCAAGGAGGCGATTACGAGCCGTCTCAAGATCATGGCCAAACTCGACATCGCCGAGAAGCGACTGCCGCAGGATGGCCGCATCAAGATCAAGACTCGCGTCGGCGGCAAGGTCAAGGATCTCGATTTCCGCGTCTCGGTGTTGCCCACGATTTTTGGCGAAAAAATCGTTCTGAGGTTGCTCGACAAAGACAACCTCATGCTCGACATGACCAAGCTGGGTTTCGAGTCCGAGTCTCTTCGTCGATTCGAGCAAGCGATTCTCAAACCCTTTGGCATGGTGCTGGTTACAGGGCCGACTGGATCGGGAAAGACAAACACACTGTACTCGGCCTTGTCCCGAATCAACACTCCCGAGACCAACATCATGACGGCCGAGGATCCGGTTGAATTCAACCTCGTCGGCGTCAATCAGGTGCAAATGAAAGAGCAGATCGGTCTGAACTTCGCATCGGCCCTGCGTTCATTCCTGCGCCAGGATCCGAACATCATCTTGGTGGGTGAGATTCGCGACTTCGAAACCGCAGAGGTTGCAATCAAGGCTGCTCTTACCGGTCACTTGGTACTGTCGACGCTGCACACCAACGATGCACCCTCTTCGATCAATCGTCTTATGAACATGGGAATCGAGCCGTTTCTGGTTGCAAGCTCGGTCAACCTGATCGCCGCTCAGCGTCTCGTGCGTAAGATCTGCACCACCTGTAAGGAGCCCATCGAGGTGCCGGAGCAGGCCCTTCTCGACATAGGATTCTCCAAGACCGATGTCAAGGCGCTGAAGCTATTTCGCGGCAAAGGCTGTGAGCGATGTGGTGGCACTGGTTTCAAGGGACGAATCGCCCTCTTCGAAGTCATGGACGTCGACGAAGAGGTCCGCGAATTGATTCTCTCGGGTGGTAGCGCCAACGAGTTGCGCCAGCAGTCGATCGGTCAAGGGATGATGAGCCTGCGCGACAGTGGGCTGCAGAAGATTCGAGAAGGAATGACTACTCTCGAAGAGGTGATTCGAGAAACGATCGCATAGGATCCGATCAGGCCCGGCTGTCCCACAGAACATCCGGCAGACCCTTTTTCAGATTCTCGTAGCGCGCCATCACGAACAGGGTGTCGGATAGACGATTGAGATATTCGATCGTCACCGGATTCACTTCCTCCTCCTCGGAAAGCGACACCAACTGGCGTTCGGCTCTGCGGCACACCGTGCGAGCCAGGTGGAGCTGGGCAGCTCCGTTGCTACCCCCGGGCAGAATAAAGTTCTCTAGTGGTGACAACTCCTCCGACAGAGTGTCCA
>CAJHZD010000018.1_pt1 | contig 16500 bp, 15 predicted proteins | sample 9198941 | NCBI WGS metagenome assembly CAJHZD01 (sample SAMEA7708371, study PRJEB35096) | sediment metagenome | biome: marine neritic benthic zone biome [ENVO:01000025]; feature: sediment [ENVO:00002007]; material: shallow marine sediment [ENVO:03000034] sea grass bed [ENVO_01000059] ...
GGGCGGCCAAAAAGCCCTACGAAGCCTGGCAGATCAAGGTCGATTCCAACGGCAAAACGAGCACGTTCGTCGTACCGCTGAGCTGTATGAATCTGGCTCTGGATACCGTCGAAGATATGCCGTCGATGCAGTGCAGCCTGTCGGCCACTTTCGATGCTCCAAACGACTTGATCACCATTACCGGTCGGACCGATGCCAAGAAGTTCGAGATCACCAGCATCCAGGTTCCGGGTGGTGACGGTAATATGAACGATCTCAAGAGCGCAGGAGATATGCGCTGGACCTATCCGCCGATGGCTGACGGTGTTTACCGTTTCACCGCCAAGGCGGGCAGCGGCAAGCGTGCTACGACTTGCTCCACCGAGATCGACTTGGTTCGTGAGAAGGCGGCCTGCGCCATCGACGTCACCGTCGATCCCGAGACCTACATGATGACCATCGAAGCCACCGGGGTTAAGGGCCAGTTCGAATTCGTCGGTCTAGACCTTCCCGATGGCAGCGTCGCTCAGAAGGATGCCTTCGAGCAGACGGGTGAGAGATCCTGGACTTTCGATGCGTCGGATTCGCTGCCCAAGAAACCGGGTGACTACACTTATACCTTCAACGGTTCCGCCGCCCATCGCGGTAGCGACGCCACCTGCGACAAGGCAGTGGTGATTAGCCGCATGGCGCCGGACTACCGCTGGATCGTGCGTGGTCTGGTGGGAGGCGTCTACCCGACCGGTAGTCGAGACCGGATCGCAGGTCCGATCGCTGAGCCCGCTGGCACCGCCCTCACCGAGGAGACCCAGCTCTGGGCCAAGAGCGGTGGCGCCGGGTTTGGACTCGATCTGGAGTACATGGTTACACCGAACTTCGGTATCGAAGGCACCCTGTTGTTCGCCGATATGGAAGTCCACTGGATGTACGACACCGAAGAAGTCTGGGAGATGGGCGACCAGGATGCCGACTTCCAGCAGATAACGATCGGCGGTAACTACCACTTCACGCCGGCCAGTCGGGTCGACTTCTTTGCGGGTGCGTTCATAGGCTTTATCTCCTACGACACCGTCACCTTCACAGGCGCCGATCCGAATCGGGTGTTCACTTACGACTTCGACGACGATGTCGGTTTCGGTCTCAACGCCGGAGTTGACATTCCGTTCACGGAGGGAAGCCCCTGGATCTTCACCGCAGGGTTGAACTACGTCTTCACGTCGGCCGATGATCAAGACAGCGAGCTGAATCCGAACATCGATCCCTGGATCGTTACGCTCGGAATCGGATATCGCTTCTAACTGACATCGATTCGATTGAACCGATCTACCGCCGCACTCGCGAGGGTGCGGCGGTTTTTTTATTCCGAGTGCGGCTCGAGTGCGGTCGCGGCCTCGTGGGCGAGCTCGTGCAGCAGCCGGCTTGTGTGGCGGGAGCGATCGGCCCAGAATCGAGCAATCGTGCCGGTCCATTCAGATCTCGACTCGTGACGCTCTGTCCACCTATCGGCCTCGTCAGCCAACCAGGTCAGGGTCGAGACCGAGTCCTGAGCCAGTAGCGCCTCGGTCACGTAGCGACGTTCGCCGATTCTCACTCCAAGATCGAGATCTTCGCCGGCGCGCTCGAGATCGGGTCGCACCAGAATGATGCCTGAGCGAACTGGAGCCAATAGCGAATCGAGGAACTCCTCGCCGCCATGATTGCGAGGATCGGAGACGGTCGGCCCCTGGCGCAGGTGCAAGGGGAGAGCCTCGGTTGGCGGAAGGACTTCGGACTCTTTCCTGAGACTCTGCTCCAGCAGTACGCCCCAGGCACGGTAGAAGCCTGCCGCGATGTCGGCCAGTTTGTCGCAAAAGAAGGGTAGCCAACTCAGAAGATGCTCGCTCATGAAGGCTTGGCGCGCGTGACGCCACTTCCGGATCGCGCTGTCGTTCGACTGCATCTCGAGCTCGCGCATGCGGGCGTAGAAAGACAGCATGACGGTCAGGTGATCCGATTCGTCCGGACTGTCGAGACCGAGTGCACGCCAGAACCCCGAGATTCGATCGCGTGCTTCGCCTCCGAGCTTTCCGGTCGGATCGAGGTACACCGAGGCATATGGATAGAGCTTCGACTCGAAAAGATCTGTGAACTCGGCTGGTCCGGGAGGGGATCCCAGCTCGAGAATCTCAGCCAGGCGTTGGGTCTCCGGTGATGGAGGCTCCGCCAGCGCGCCCAGGGAGCGAAATAGCTCCATGGCTCAGTCGTCTGACAAGGCCGGTATTTTGAAGGCTTGCCGGGTCGGTTTGACGGGGCGAATCAACCAATGGGGTCGGCGGGTACCGTCGGGCGAGTGGCTGACGGCCGATCTCGTTTTCTGTTGCCACCTCTCGAAGACCTGTCGAGACTTCACCAGATCCACACTGACATCCCCATAACGATCATCGGAGCTGGCTTTGACCACCCGTACCGCCTGATGCCAGCAGTGCATCCCCGAGATCGGGTCCGGGTGCACCGGAAAGGTCAGGTTCTGATGGACGCCGGAATCGGTACACCAGATTCGCTTTGTGTCCGGATCGTCCGATTCATACGGCCGGACGCCACCCACCCGATTGAGCGACCATTCATCCTGGGTACTTTCGATGTCGACTGTCGAGGTCAATTGGCGTTGGCCAGGATCACGGAGTCGCCATCGACCCATGTGGTGACTGCAGGCTACGACACCGGGACGAATTGCTTCGGTGACCCAGGCCTTGACCACGAAGTGGCCGATGGCCGTTTCGACCCGGACCAGATCACCGGTCCGAACGTCGATCGCTCTCGCGTCGGCTCGATGGAGCCAGAGCGGGTTGGAATGAGCGATTTCGTCCAGCCACTTTGCGTTGGCACTGCGCGTATGGATGTGAACCGGCAGGCGAAAAGTCGAGATCAAGACCTTCTGGTCGGCCTCCAGACTGTCGGGGTGTACGTGGCTCTTGATATAGGTCGGCAGTGCATATTCGGGCCAGCCCCAAGAGGCGATAGTGGGGGAGTAGAACTCCAGTTTTCCGCTCGGAGTCGGGAACCCGCGTAGGATTTTGGTGCCGATGCGCACGCCGACCGGCCTCCGTCCGTCGGCGTCGTTTTCGGGAGTGCCAGTGGGCACGACGTTGAGTGCGAGTGGGGCCGCGGCGCGTGTATAGACTCTCCCAAAGGGATCCTCACCGATATCCTGAAGCTCTGTACCCTCGACGGGAGATTCGTAGATCGGTCCTACTTCCTTTTTGATTTCAAAGGCGCCGTACCGCCGCATGAATTGAAGCGGTGTCATTCCCTCTTTGTCAGCGGCCTCTGGAAGACCCGGTACCGAGTTGTCGAAGATGTAGCCGTAGAACTCGTCGACACTGAGCCGTTGGCCTGGCTCGGTTTTCGATTCTACGAAGGGACGAATTCCCAGGCTGCCGTCGGGGTCGATCCGCCAGGACAGCTCGAGCCAGAACTCGTTCTCTTCCCAGACTTCTCCTGGGTTGACCTCCCGGGTGTCCTCCACCGTCTCTCCCAAGCGCTGCTTTGCCTCTCTCATTACGGGCTGTCTCAGAGCTATCCATTGTCCGTCGTGAGTCTCGTAGGAGTGAATGTCGTGGCGCTCTGAGGCGTGGCCCATTGGCAACACATAGTCGGCATAGAAAGCGGTTTCGTTCCAGGTCGGAGTCAGGGCGACGTGACAGCCGACGCTAGATTCGTCGGTCAGCATTTCGATCCAAGAGAAACCGTCTGGATTGGTCCAGACCGGATTGTAAACGCGGGTGAAGTAGACCTCGAGACGCCGCTTCTGCTGTCTCATGAGGTGGGGGAGCAGAAACGAAACCTCGTTCATGGCCAGTGGATACTCGAGTGGCCAGGTGAGCTCATTCCAATGCTCGGGATGCCTCGGTAGACGGATCGGCCGGGGTACGAACTTGTTCCAGGCATTCGGATAGGTGCTACCGGGTGTCGCAATTGCCCCCATCAAGGCGTTGAGCAGAAACAGGGTGCGGGAGACCTGCCATCCACCTTCATTGCCGGCTGCGGCGCTACGCCAATTGTGCGTCGCGAGTCGAGTGCCCGCCGTAGCGACAACAGTAGCGATCTCTTTGAGTTTGCTGGCGTCGATCCCGGACTCCTGAGCGGCGTAGTCGAAGGTGTAGCTCTCGTAAAGTGATGCGAGAAGCTTTTCAAAGCTGTCGAAGGTCGGCTCGAGCGCGGGATGCTCTTTGCTCAGGTACTCTTGCCAGTTCCACCACCGGCATACGAATTCGCGATTGTAAAGTCGGTTCTGGATGAGGTAGTTGGCAATGGCCAGATGAATTGCGGCTTCAGAACCGGGCTGTGGCGCCAGCCAGTAGTCGGCATGTGTCGCCGTATTGGAGAGTCGAGTGTCGAGAACGATCAGCTTGGCTCCGTTCTTCTTCCCCTCCATGACGCGTTGGGCATGGGGGTTGAAGTAATGCCCAGTCTCCAGGTGAGCACTGACCAAGAAGATCACTTTGGCCCGGGCATGATCTGGGCTGGGTCGATCGATTCCGGTCCAGAACTGGTATCCGGCGCGGGCGCCTGATGAGCAGATGTTCGTATGCGAGTTGTGCGCATCGCATCCCCAGGCCGCCATCATCCGCTCGGTGAAACCATCCTCGCCTGGTCTGCCCACGTGGTACATGATCTCGTTGTGCCGCTTCTCATTCATCGCCTTGCGAATCCGGCTGGCCAAGTCGTCGAGGACCACGTCCCATTCGACTCGCTCCCACTTCCCTTCACCCCGAGCTCCGGCCCGTTTCAGCGGATGGAGAATCCGATCTGGATCTGTCACCTGATTCAGGGTGGCTGGACCCTTGGCACAGTTACGACCCCGCGAGCCCGGATGCTCGGGGTTGCCCTCGAACTTCCGAATCTGACCCGACTCTTTGTCGATATAGGCCAGAAGCCCACAAGCGGATTCACAGTTGAAGCAGGTGGTTGGCACCAGCATGTAGCGTTTCTCGACCCGCTTGGGCCAAGCCTTGGAATCGAGCTCGGTCCAGTCATCCCAACGCTCTTTAGGCGGAAATGAAGCCAGGTGAATACGACTCGGTCCCGGGTAGAATGTTTCGCCTCGGGCCTCGGTTGCGGCTCGAGCTGCACTTAGACGTTGGTTCAGGTCCTGGATCGACATGGTCAATTTCTTAGGCGAGAGGTACCGATTGTCCGGCCTGGACGTACGCGTGCTCGAACGCGACCAGTCCGATCAGGGCGATGGGTGCGGCGATCATCGGTCCCAACCAGGGTGAGGCGACGGCAATCAGTGCCAGCACCATGCCCAGGCGAAAGGAAAGGCGAAACCTGCCGGACGTCATTTCATGAACTGCGAGCTCTACGTGTGCCGTACTGTGTGGCAGCGTGATCTCTCCGACCACGAAGAGAAGATGGATCAGGCTGGTCACCGCCACGATCCAAACGAGTGGCGCCACGGCCGAAGGCTCGACGAGGGCAGCGGGAATCAAAAGTGCCGATGAGCCTGCCATCAGCGTCTGTATCAGCATATGGGGCGGGAGCAGGGGGCTCTGCCAGAGATCGCGAGCTTTGGCCTGGGCAAAAAGATACGCTGTGTAGACCGAGGTGAGCACTGCCAGAGGTAGCCCAGGAAACGCCAACCACCTCTGCCAATCGGGTCGATCGAGCAGACCGGCTCCGAAGTGAAGACCCAGCACCAGACTGAACGCTCCGATAATGTAGGCGCCTCGTACGAGCCAGCTCCTCCATTGCGACCGGGTGAAGATCATGTAGAAACGACTTGGATGCTCCAGATCGGAGATCAGAAGACCGCCCGTGATGGCTAAGAATAGACCGGAGACGACCGGAGCAACCCATTGCCAAAGGGGACCGGTCTCCTCGGCCCAACCGAGGAGCATCAACAGCAGCGACACCAGGTAGGCGCCTGCGGCGATGCCCTTGGTCAACGTGTACAGGCTGACTCGCCAGTCCCAGGGCACGCTGTGGGCGACGTCGTAGCTCAGCAGTGCCTCGGCGGAGCTACTGGTATCCCCCGGATGTCCCGACACGATGTGATGGGCATCTTCGAGCTGTTCGCTCCAGACAAAGAGTCCGCCTTCGGGACGACGAGCGGCCAGCGGGTCGAGCGTTGCCTGATGAGCGTCGTGGTAGTAGAGCTTCGGATTTGTGTTCTTCTCGGGACGGCGGACCGAGACCGGGTTTCGATTCACCCAGTCAGTTACCGTGGTCTCGTGGTCGTGGAGATCACCCACCAGAATGGCCTGAGTAGGGCAGACTACGACGCAGGCCGGCTCGAGCCCCACGTCGATCCGATGAGCGCAGAAGTTACACTTTTCGGCCGAATGGTCTTCCGGGTTGATGAAAATCGCGTCATAGGGGCAGGCGGCGATGCAAGCCTTACATCCGATGCAGATCGACTTGTCGAAGTCGACGATTCCGTCGGGCCGCCGATACATGGCCCGGGTCGGACAGGCATCGGTGCAGGGAGCTTTGGCACACTGATTACAGCGAGTAACCTGAAAGGCACGACGGGCCTGAGGGAAAACACCTACATCGACGTACTTGACGTAGGTCCGCGTGACCGAGAGGGGAACTTCGTTCTCAGATTTACAGGCGGTCGTGCAAGCGTGGCAGCCGATACAGCTGGAGTTGTCGATGACCTTGGCCCATTGAACGGGCAGATCCTGCTCTGGTACTGATATGGGCTCTGTCATCCAGATCAGCCGCGTCTAGCTGTATCGGGTGAAGAGGTCCAGTATTTCTCGGACCGCTTGGCGAGCTTCGGGTTTGTCGACACCGGATTGAGCGAGGCGACGACCGACGGCGCAGCCAATCTGATCGCTGAACGCCTTCTCTAGCGCGCCCCGGGCCGCAGAGATTTGCTGGGCAATCAGCTCACATTCTCTGTCCTCGGCGATCATCTTCTGAACACCACGTAGCTGACCCTCGATTCTGGCGAGTCGGTCGAGTAGCCGTTTCTTGTCTTCGGGAGAGATGACAATATCGCTGGGCAGGGGTGATGACACCGACATGGTTTTCTTCCTTTAGATGAAGAGGTTGGTGCGCGATCGGAGAGACTCGGCCAGGAAACTGGCCACACCGGCCGACTCGAATCCCTTGATGAGCTCGTCATCCTGGATACCCATCACATCGCGTGACATTTCGCAGGCCAACATCTTCACACCCAACTCTCGCGCCATCTCGATCATCTCCTCCAGGGATGAGACGTTCTTGTCGGCCATCATCTTGCGCAGCATCTTGGCTCCAACGCCAAAGTAATTCATCTTCGAGACCGGGAGATCTTCGGTCGAGCCCGGTGTCATGACAGACATCATCTTCTCGAACAGATTCTTGCCTTGCAGCGAGCTTTCACTCTTGAGAACACTCAGGCCCCAAAACGTGAAGAACATGCTCACGTCCTGTCCCATCGCGGCAGCCCCGGTCGCGATTACGAACGATGCCAGGACCCGATCCAGTTCGCCTGAAAATACAACCAGAGCTACTTTGTCTTCGGGAAGGGATTGTTCGACCTGCTCGAGACGCCTTTCAAGCGCATTCAGACGCTCCTCGATGGAGGCGATATCGGTGCTTGGTGTTCCGCCAGATACATCGGAAATAGACATCGGCGTCTCCTTCAGCTTTTCCGCTGGACAAAGTGGACGTAAATATTCGACCCATCCTCGCTCTCGGTCTCCTGGCCGACCAAATCGATGTTGCTCGCGATCTTCGCCCATCCCTGAAAGTCCTTGATGGAGCCACGGTCGGTGCTGAGGATCCGGAGAATCTGACCAGGAGCGATCTCCCCGATGCGCTTGCGCGCCTTGACCAGGGGCATCGGGCAGTTCAGTCCTTTTGTGTCGAGGGTGTCGTCGAATTGCACTTCGATCATCTTTCCGTCTCCTCGCGAGACCCACTGTCTGTCGTGACGGTCTCGGCTCGGTCGCAACTGGCAACGCAGGTCTGTCTATTGAATGTAAGATACCCCGGGTGGTACTGTCAAGGGGCCAAATCGACAACGAAGCAGGGACCGGGGATTTTTTGTGAACGGGGATTGACCTTCGATGACCACGGATCGTTCGACGGAGTTTTGGAGCACCCCGAATTTGGAACACCGAATTCGGAGTGGGGAAGATTTCTTTGTCTTCGACGTTCGTAATGAGGACGAATTCAAGGCCTGGAGAATCGAGGGCCGAGAGCCGATCGAGACCGTCAATGTCCCCTACTACGAGATGCTCGAAGTCGACGAGTTCGATGACGTGGTCGATACCTTCGAGGACTTCCTGAAGCGAGGTTGGTTGGAGAAGCTTCCGACGGACAGGCCGATTCTGACCGTCTGTGCGAAGGGAGATACGTCTGAATATGTTGCGGCCGCGATGCGTCGGCTGTCATTGAAGGCGGTGAATCTCGAAGGCGGCACTCGCGCTTGGGGCGACTACTACACGACAAAACCGGTGGAAGAGAGTGAGAACCGTTCGATCTTTCAGGTGGCTCGTCCGGCGCGAGGTTGTCTGAGCTATATCGTGATCTCGGATGAGGAAGCGGTCGTGATCGACCCGCTTCGCCATCTCGATCACTATTTGCAGACTTGCCAGGGCAAAGGTGCCGAGATCGTAGCCGTCCTCGATACTCATGGCCATGCAGATCACATCAGTGGGGGTCCTGCCCTGGCGAATCAGGTTGGAGCTTCCTACTACCTACACCCCTTTGACGGTATCCACCCTATCGATGTGCTTCCAGCCACACTCTCGTTCGAGTACATCGAAGACGGAATGGAGTTCAGCATCGGGACCTCTCGGCTGCAGGCGATTCATGTTCCGGGCCACACGCTCGGCAATGTGGCATTCTTGCTCGACTCCGAGTATCTGTTTACTGGGGACAGTATCTTCGTCGAGTCGATTGCCAGACCCGATCTGGGTGGGCGCGGTGAGACCTGGGCTCCGTTGCACTACGAGTCGCTGCAGCTACTCATGCAGCTGGCCGATGACGTCACGGTTCTTCCTGGGCACTTTGGTTCTTTCAACGAGGCTGATGAGACCGGTCTCGTCGAATCGACACTGGGTGCTCTCAAGCGGCGCAATTCCGGTCTCCTCAAAGCTCAGGGCGCCAAGGACGAATTCGTGGAGTACATTCTTTCGAGCCTCCCCGAGTTTCCGGAGCAGTATGTCGACATCAAGCGGGTCAACGCCGGTCTCAAGCGACCCAACGAGGAGGAGGCCTCCGAGCTCGAGCTGGGCAAAAACGTCTGTGCCCTTGCCGACTAGCCGATTCGGAGAGTTCCTTCGCTCCAACTTTCGGCTCTCTTGCTCGCGTCCAAGACGGCGTGTTGCCCCAGAGAGGGCTACGTCTTGGCTCGCCGTAGTCTGAGCAAGAGGTCCCTCCATCCGCCGACCAGTATCGGTATCCGAGCCGGTGGACTCGATGATAGTGACGGAACCGGGACACCCCGAGGGTAGCTGCGCACGGTCTGCTTGCCGTCGCTCGTCCCCTCTGATTCCAAGAGAGCTTCGAGGATCTCTTCGATGGTCTCGTGCGGCAGAGTGGGCAGCACTTCCATGAACCAATGTTGAACGGCGCTGATGTCGTCCGGATCCACATCTCCATACCGTGCGGCAACATCGAGAAAAGAGCTGGTGGGTGTCGGCATTTCGAGCTCCGTTAGCGTAGGGGGTCGAGGGCCCTGCTGGCCTCGAGGGCCGATTTCATGGTGTGGTAGCAATATCGACCGTCGCTGGGCTTCAACAGCCTGCGCGGACCGCGTGGCAGTCGCTTCTGGGCTGGGAGCACGGACATTCCTTGGCGCTGATACCACTCGAGTAGCAGCTGCCCTCCCTCTTCGTCGGCATAAAGAGCCGTCCGGCCCAGCCGATGTTTGTTGAAGGAATGGGTTACGGCGACATCGAGGGTGATCGTGCCTAGACGTTTTGGGATGCGATCGGCCGCGATCGGGTGGTCGTTGATCGTCAGTAGTGCCTCATCGGGTGCGGTCGAGAGGAACCACGCAAAGACGCTCTTTCCTCTCGGCGCATCCAGAGCAGGGAAGCGCCCCAGCAGCTGTAGCAGGGCACAGGGAATGAATCGGTCTGTCTTGCTGGCCAGAATGCCGACGGTATACCCAACAGGTTGACGGGCAAGCACGCCACCCGCGAGTGCCGAAAACGGTACGTAGAGCAGCCAGTTCCAATCTCGGTCAGCCCTCTCAGGGTCACGATCGATCACCGGTTGCACGTGAGAATGCCACCACAGCACGTGCGGCAGGGTCATCCGAGTGACACGGAGCTCGACCGGCTCACCGCGCCTGGTGGGCGCTTGGCTGACAAATCGGACACCCCGCCAAAGTCTCGAGTCCATGAGTTGTATGGAGCGTACCATCGCGCCGGGTCGCCTTTTCCCGATGACAGTTGAAAAAAGGATGAGCGTCGCGATCCCGCGACGCTCATCACTAATACTCCTCGATCTGGTTGCAATCGCTAGTTCTTATCTTGCTTTTCCTCTTGCATCTCCTCGGCCGGGGTCGGATGTTGGTCCATCAACCAGATTCGTAGACCGTCCATATCCTCTGCCACCCACTCGTACTTTTTCCCGGTCTCAGTCAGCTTCGTCGAGCCGGGCTTTTTGACATGACAAGTCGTGCATTTTTCGAATTGGTCCTGTACTTGGTCGAACCCTTCGAGTGAGCCGACTGTCTCGTAGTACTTGCCCTTGTCGGTCAGCAGCTTGCTGCCGGGCTTGTCGTGGCACGAAGTGCAGGCCAGGTTCTCCTGCTGGGCGATCGCCTTGGAGGCGGTTGCTGGATGAGGCACCAGCGCGATCAGAGCCAGAAGCCCCAGAGTCGCGAGAGTGATCGTCAAAGTTTTGTTCATGGTTCGATCTCCTATTGCTTGGGCTGTCTATACGGATCGCTGTTTTATCTTGCCCAGGCTTTCGAGATTCCAAAGGCAACGGTCCATTGCGAGTGATCGACCGTGGTGCCGGGCCCGAACGGGTTGACCTGGGGATTGGGATTGTTGTTTGTAACGCTGTTGTTGAAGGCGTGCTCAATGCCAAAATCATAGGTCAGGCTTCCCTTCAGGAAGCTGAATCCCGCATTGAGATGTTGTTCGACGATGGCCGGAAAAAGCGGTGTCATAGTCTCATCCGGAACCGGGTTTTCTCCATAGTTGTAGCCAGCCCGAACAGTCCAGCGCTCGCTGACTCGATAGTCACCACCGAAGGCGAAGACCCACTGGTCCTTCCAGTCGAAGACAAAGGGCAGCGTGACCACATCGAACGGTGCCGGGAGCGGAAGCTCGGGATTCTTGCCGGTGACGGTGATCGTGTCGAGAGCGTCGTCCCATAGATATCGCTTGATGTCGAGCGCCAAGACCCACTTGTCACTCGGTCGAAACGCAAAACCGACACCAGCCTGGGCCGCAAACGTGAATCCATCCATCTCGGCCTCGTACTTGACCTCTTGGTTGATAAATGGGAAGTTCGAATAGTTGACCCAAAGATCGCCGCCGGTGTAGTTGCTTTCGGTCTCGGTCTGATAGATCAGCCCGACCGAGAACTTCGGATCGGGCCGCCACCAGAGGCCACCCCGTACATTCCATTGAAAGCCGCCGGCTTTTTTCATATTGACGCCGGGGAAACTCATCATCGGGTTGACGGGGTTGAAAAACGACGTGTCAGTAAAGAGTCTGAACGACGCGTCTGCATAGCCGAGATTCACGGCCAGACCCAGAGAGAGGTCGTCGTTGATGTTGTAGGCGACCGTCGGAATCAAGGTCATGAAACGAACTTCCGAATAGGTTTCGTCCTGAGTACCGAAGAACGTGTTCATGTTTTCGAAGGTTGCTCCCTGTCCACCCTGGGCAACGAATCCAAGACCCCACGTCCAGGGGCTGTCCTTGTCTCCACGCACATAGGCAAACGAGGGTAGCGGGAAGTACCGACTCTCACCGTCAATAGGCTGATTGATCATGTTCTCGAACGTAAGCGACGGCGCCAGTACCGCGAGATTGGCGGTGAAGTGGTTGCCCTGAAGCTGGCCGATACCGGCCGGATTGAAATTGAGCGCCAGAGCTCGATCCGAGATGGCGAGATTGGCGCCGCCTCGACCTAGTGTCTCGGCGCTGTAGGCAGTCAGATAGGTTCCGTTGGTGGCTGAAAGATCAGCGGGTAAGGCGATCAATGCGGCGACGAGAACCAGTAGGCCGATTTGCAGTTGTTTTATTTTCATGATTCCCTCCCTAGGAATCGTGCGTTCTCTGTAGGTGATATCTGAGATCTCTCCTCGACCTCAGATGAAGATGATCTGAGATCCGGCGCTCTTGTCGCATAAGTCCATTACGGTCGGGACGTCGTCGATCTGAGGAACCAGGTCCTTTTCTTCGAGCTTGAACATATCCATCGCCATTCGGCAGGCATAAAGCTCAGCGCCGGCATCGTGGAGCATCTCGATGAACTCTCGAACTGGCGGAATTTCCAGATCCTCCATCTGCTTCTTCATCATTTTGCTCGCCATGGCTTCCATGCCCGGAAGACCCCCGACCATGGTCGGGATCGGCATCGAGGGATTACCGACGGTGGCAACGTGGAGGTGATCCATCTTGGATTCGGTGACGATGTCGAGGCCCCAGAAAGTGAAAAAGACCATGGCTTCGATTCCGTTCATGCGAGCGCCGTTGGCCATGACAAGACCGGGATAGGCCATGTCGAGTGTTCCTTTCGAGCAGATGATGCTGACCCGCTCGATCGGTTTGGGCTGCTCGATATCAGTCGCTGGGTTCTGCCCGCTGGCGACCGTCGCTTCTTCAACTGTTGTGGTCATGGTTCGATACTCCTGTTTTCGATTCGGTTTTGATTGGCGTCGGTCCTAGATGCATCCCTGCGGTTTTGGCAGACCAGAAACTCTGGCGGCCAGCTTGCCAGGCCCCTTGGGAAAGAGTTGGTAGAGCTCCTTCATGTTGACGCCCGAGAGTTTCGAGATTCGACGGAGCCCCGGAGGTTGCCCCTGGTTGGCGGCGTCCTCGCGGCAGAAGGTGATGACCTTCCAGTGCTGATCACTCAGATCCCCGATGCCGACCTCTTGAGCCAGCTCCTCGGCGATCTCCGGAGTCCATTGATTGCTATCGACCAGGAAGCCCTCTTCGTTGACTTCGATGGCCTGTCCTGCATATTCGACGGTGGGCATTGTGTTGTCTCCTTATGACTTCGATTCGAAAATCGGTTATTGAACGGGTTGTCTCGGTAATGGTCTTGTTTGGAGTCGGTCCTCAGATCGTCCTAGGAGGCGAACTCGGTATCCCCCATCGGAATCTGTTTCCCCGACATCGACATGGCGTTGGGAACAGGAATCGGTAGTCCAGGCAAAAGAGCGTGCCAATAGACGTAGCGAAACATCAGTTTGCCCCAGTGGTTGAACTTGCTCTCTCTGAGTAGCGAGAACGGGCCGACCTTCGGCATCGGGTAGACACCGGGAAGCGGCTCTTGGTCATAGTTGAAGTCGATCAGCATGGCTCGGCCGTAGCCGCTTTCGATAAAGCAGTTGGCGTGTCCATCGAAGCAGGCCTTTGGGCTCTCGCCCTTGATGGTGTGAAGAATGTTGTCGACCAGCACTTCGGCCTGGAAGTGGGCCACCGAGCCCGCCTTCGAGGTGGCAAGATTGGTGGCATCTCCAAGAACAAAGATGTTGTCGTGAGCGTCGGAGATCAGAGTGTTCTTGTGAGTCGGCACAAAGCCAAGCTCGTCGCCTAGACCCGACGCCTCTACCAGCTCCGCTCCCATATGAGTCGGGATAGTGATCAAGAGATCGTAGGGAACTTCTCGTTCATCGTAGGAGCGCAGCACCTTACGGTCGGCGTCGACTTCGGCGGTGTTGAACTCGGACTCGACCTTGATATCTCGATCCGTCAGCATGTTTGAGAGCGCATCCGAGGCGATCGGCTTGGTAAAGGCACCATCCAGCGGAGTTACATAGACCAGCTCGACGTCATTCCTCATTCCCTTCTGGGTGAAGAAGGACTCGGTGAGGAATGTGATTTCAAGAGGAGCCACCGGGCACTTGATCGGCATCTCGACGATATTCACCGCGATTCGACCGCCGTCGAACTTGGCCAGCGCGTCCCGCAAGGCGACTGCGCCTTCCAGGGTGTAGAAGTCGAAGATGCTTTTCTGCCACTCGTCGCCGAGTAGCCCGGGTGTCTCATCGGGCCGGATGTGTGATCCGGTCGCAATCACAAGCAGGTCGTAGGGAACCGTCTCTCCGTCGGCCAGCACGACTCGATTGCTCTCGGGCTCGATGAGCTCGACCTTGCGTTGCAGCCACTCGACGCCTTTGCCGAGTGTGTTTTTACGGGGTCGATAGGTCTTCTCCGGCTCCTGCATGTCGAACGGGACAAAAATCAGATCGGGTTGGAAAAGATGCTCGGAGTCCGGATCGATGATCTTGAGAGACCAATCGTCGGGAAGCTTTTTCCGCAGTGAGTTGGCCACGGTGGTACCGGCAGTACCGGCTCCGAGGATGACTAGGTTCTTCATATGCAAGTCCTTTCGGCAGAATCGTTGTCTCTTCTCGCCTCTAGGGTTAGCAGAAGCCGTGCCAACAACCTAATTGTTGAATACAGGAGGTTTGCCGAGAATAGCGACGCTGGGACAGGAGGTGTTGCAACAAAAAGTTGCAACGTCGCGTTTCATGTTGAAACGTTGCGTGGTCGCCTGGCCCTAGCCGTTCACCTTGTCAGGCCAAGCTCTCGCATCTTGCGCCAGAGGGTCGTCCGGCTCATGCCCAATGCCTGTGCTGCTTCGGCGCGGCGCCACTGATATTGGTCCAGGGTGGCGCGGATCCGTTCGTATTCGGGTGTTTCGGCAGATGGAGCTTGTGACTGTAGGTGATCCATCGAGGCGGTCGGTCGCGAGGCTGGTCGATCCGAGGGCTCGGCTGCCGTTATCTCGAGCGGCAGATCTTGCGGATGGATCGTCTGCGTCTGGCTGACGGCGACGGCGTACTCGAGAGCGTTCTCAAGCTCTCGCACGTTCCCGGGCCAGTTGTAGGCGAGCAGGTCGCGCAGCGCGTCGGGTGAGAGAATTACCGCGCGATCGTGCCTGCGGCTGACGCGAGAAAACAAGTGTCGGATCAGGGGTTCGACATCCTCGCGTCGGTCGCGAAGAGGTGGAATAGAGATCGGCACGACTCGTAGACGGTAGTACAGGTCTTCGCGGAACTCGCCATCCAGGACCGCCTTGGGTAGGTCCTTATTGGTGGCTGCGATGATGCGCGCGTCGGTGCTGCGGGTGTGGCTGTCGCCCACTCGCTCGAAGGTCTTCTCCTGTAGCACCCTCAGCAATTTGACTTGAAGATGAAGCGGCATGTCCCCGATCTCGTCGAGAAAGATCGTGCCGCCGTTGGCGAGCTCGAAGCGCCCATTGCGATCACGCACCGCACCGGTGAAGGCCCCGCGGACATGCCCGAACAACTCGCTCTCCAGTAGCTCGCCGGGCAGAGCACCGCAGTTGACTGCCACGAAGGGGCCGCGACGACGTGGCGAGTGAACATGGATGGCTCTGGCGATCAGCTCCTTACCGGTGCCACTTTCGCCCGAGATCAATACGGTGGCGTCGCTCTCGGAGAGATGTTCGATCAAGGAAAAGATACGCAACATAGAGCTCGAACGGGCGATCAGTCCCGAGAAGATTGTCGAAGTCGCCGCGGATTGCTGGGCATCTTCCTCGGTCGGCCGGATCACGATCACGAACGCTACCCTGGGATCGCAGATCTCGGGATTCTTGTGTTGCACCGGCGCGGCGGTAATCGAGACCAGCCTGGGCTGAATGCCATCGGTCTGAAAGGTGGCACCCCAGCCTTCGCGCCGCTCACCTGCGGACAGAGCTTTCCGGATCGTGCCGTCGGGGCCGAAGAGATCATTGCCGAGAACGGACTCGATCTTCCTGCCGATGAGCGCGTCGCAGGTCCCCTCACCCAAGAAATCATCCAGGCCGCTCGAGGCGTGTACGATCTGAAACGAGGAGTTCAGACAGATCAAGCCTCGACCGAGCGATTCGAAGATGGTGCTGACACCGAGAAGAATCGCAGCCAGCATGTCGTCTGACGGAATCGGTGGGGCTGGCGAAGACATGGGGCGATCCTACCAGCAGCTGTGGGTCGAATAGGCAATCCGACCGGGTCGAGCACCCTGTTCTGGGCACCACTCGCAGGTGTGTTGCATCACCTCCTTTTGGGTAGGAACCACAAAGGGCACCCATGAGAGAATTCGGCAGCGGACCGGTACCGAAAGTCGTTTTATGCCGTTTCCGGAGTTCAGGCGATGCACGAGTATTCGATAGTCCAAGCGCTGCTGGAGAGGGTCGAATCGGAGGCCCGAAGTCACGATGCACACGAGGTCCACCGGATCCGGGTCCGGATCGGTGAGCTGGCCGGTGTGGAGTGTGATCTGCTGGCATCGGCGTTCGAACTGGCGCGTGAGTCCACGATCTGTCAGGCGGCGGAGCTCGAGATCGTTCCGACGGCTGCGATCTGGGAGTGTCGGGACTGTGGAACTACGA
>CAJHZD010000098.1_pt1 | contig 16438 bp, 13 predicted proteins | sample 9198941 | NCBI WGS metagenome assembly CAJHZD01 (sample SAMEA7708371, study PRJEB35096) | sediment metagenome | biome: marine neritic benthic zone biome [ENVO:01000025]; feature: sediment [ENVO:00002007]; material: shallow marine sediment [ENVO:03000034] sea grass bed [ENVO_01000059] ...
AGCAGGATCTCGAGAACCAGGCGATCAAGCTGACCGCACAGTTCTCGGCCGCGAACTCCTTCGTCGGTTCCTGGAACAACGGCGACAAACAGGTTCTCGGCCGGGGAGCCCAACCCAGCCGCGATCTTTCCGCGACCTGGAACCAGCGGGGTCCCACCGGGATCACCAAGATCGAGGACACCCACATCTTTGGCTCGAATTTCTTTCTCAGCGGAATGTACTCCTATATCGACGGTGGCTTCGAGCTCGCCGCTCAGGGCGGCTGCGGTCTGGATCAAGACGCCGTACCGGCCCCTGGGGGTGAGGTCTTCGTCGGCATCGACGGTGTCCAGTTCAACAACCAGTGCGGCAAGACCAGCCGCAAGGACGAGGCCCTCAAGCTCGACGCGTCGTACTTTCTCACTACCCGAAACTTGAACCATGAGATCAAGTTCGGGGGGCGTCTGCGTGAGGTCGAAGACACCAGCGACTGGGCCTATCCTGGACGCGACATCTTCCACTACGACGGCACCCTGGCAGGAGTCAAGAGTCCGGGTTTGTTGGAATTCCTCGGTCTTCCTGCGGCACGTTTCGCCGACGCGTTTCTGGTCTATGCATACCGTCAAGGCCCGATACCCAACATAAACGACTATCAATCTGCATGGGTGCAGGACACCATGACCTGGGGCCAGTGGACGGTCAACGCCGGTCTGCGCTACGACCGCCAAGACGGTGAGACCCGAGCTGCAACCATCGAGGCCAACCCGGCTTTCCCAGAGATCATGCCGGCGATCGACTTCCCTGGCGATGATGGCGGCGGTGTCGTCTGGTCGACCCTGTCGCCCCGACTTGGACTGACCTACGCCGTCGGCGAGGAGCGGAAGACTCTCCTTAAAGGAAGTCTCTCCCAGTACCCCGCCGTGCTCGATCTCTTTGTGACCCAGTTCGCTAGCAATCCGATCGGTCAATTCGCAAGTCTGGTCTGTCTGGATGACCCGGGGGGCTTCGACGAGTTCTACGACAGCGGTGAGATGTGCGGCGTGCTAGGGGGTCTCAATGGCTACGATCCCAGCAACCCAGGCGCGGTCACGCCGTCGTCAAACCGCGTCGACCCCGGCATGGACCCACAGATAACGACAGAGCTCATTTTGGGTAGCGAGCACTCCTTCATGCCCGAGTTGGTGACTGGCTTCAACATCACCTGGCGACATATGGACGATGTCGAAGAACTGCGCGACCTGGTCCGTATTCCAGACGGGTCGGTGCGAGTGGCGACGCGAGACGATTACGAGTTTGAAACCACTCTCCGGGGCGATAGGCCCGACGGATCGCCGTATGCCGTGGACTTCTTTGCCTTTCAGCCTGGGCTCGAGCCGACCGGGGGGAAGCTGTTGACTTCTGGGACTCGCACCCGGGACTACCTCGGAGCCACTCTCTCGCTGACCAAGCGACTCTCCAACCAATGGATGGCGAGGGGGTACGTCACCTATGGTCAGACCGAATGGAACATTCCCGAAGGCTTCTACCGCTACGACGATCCAACCGACGGGGCCAGCGCCGCTGATAGCGAGATCCACGACAACGATGGTGACGTCTACTTTCATCTAGGCCGCTGGGCCTCGCTGATCCAGGCCAACTGGGCCTTCAATGCCAACGGCATGTATCAGATCGCGCCCGATCGACCCTGGGGCTTCAACGTAGCCGGCAACGTCTACGGTCGCCAGGGCTACCCCATGCCCTACTTCTTGCAGTACTTCTCTGAAGCCGATGGAGTTCTGCGCGAAGCCGACGCCATCGACACGGCCGACCAGTACCGCCATGAAGACCTCTACACCTTTGATCTACGGCTGGAAAAGCAATTCGCCGCCACTGGGAACACGAGTCTGACCTTCAGCATCGACGCCTTCAACGTGTTTAACGCCGGCACGGTCCTGCGTCGCGAGCTGAATCTCTCTCGGGCTCGACCCGACTACGTCGACGAGACGCTCAGCCCGCGGATCTTCCGCCTCGGGGTACGGCTCAACTGGAGATAACGGTGCCGGGCATGCAGGTTTGCAGGTTTGAGATCTTGAGATAGGAGAGAGCCGATGCCCATCGAGGCGGCCAAGGCCCGCATCTGTCCCGATTGCGGCACCGTCCCCTTGGGGCACCGACCTATTTTTCGGCCGCCAGCTCGCGAAAGGTATGGAACAGGCCATCCGTAGCCCGGGTCAGCGAGACATAGTCGAGCTTGTCCGGGGTGTCCCTGGCAGTGTGGTAGTACGGAGTGCGGTAGAGGGCGGTATCGGTGATCATGAAGGCCGGATACTCCTGCCGCCAGAACGAGAGATGATCGCTCCATTCGATACCCGGCACGATGTTGAACATAGACACGTATTCCGCCGGCAGACCGGAGTGAGCCCTGAAGGCCTTGACCGTGCGCAGCATCCAGCGACGCGAGGCGAAATTGGACACGAAGCCGAGAAAGTCACCCCGATCGGGAAAGAACCGTCGAAAGAGCGGCGGATAGTGCTGACTGCCGGTCTCCTCTGAGTAGTAGCCGATCGACTCCAGTGAAATCATGACCCGGATACGGTCGCCCCGCTGGCGCGCGGCAGTCGCGTAGACCTTGCTTCCCATCTCGCCCCAATAGAAGAAGGGTGGCTCCTCGTTGACGAAGGCCACGAATCGGACCGTAATATCGGGCTCGACTGACGCGAAGACTCGTGACAGCTCCAGAAGAGAGGCGACGCCGGTAGCGTTGTCATCGGCGCCTGGGCTACCTCGCACCGAGTCGTAGTGGGCGCCGATGAGAAGAATCTCCTCGGGCCGAACGCTGCCGGTGCGGCTGACTTCGAGATTGGCACACTCGAGGCCGTGAGTTTGATAGCTCTGGCGCTCGATCTCATAGCCTTGGCTCCGCCAGGTCTCGTCGATATAAGCCTCTGCAGCCGCGAGGGCCTTGGGTCGAAAGACGTTACGCTCGCCGATGGTAGTGGCGAGCCTCCGGACATGCTCCTCCAGGTTGTACCGGCTGACCTGTTGGGCTTTTGATCGGTTCACGGTCTTGTCCGCCCGCTCTTCAGCGGTGGAAATTTGAACAGTACCAAGACTCTACAACCGTCTCAGCAACAGCAACGTCTGATCGTCGGCGTAGGGCTCAGCCTCGACAAATCGATCGAGATCGTGCCGCAGCTCGGTAGCGATCTCATTCAGCGGTGCGGTGCGGTGGCGTCGGCAGATCGCTTTCAACCGCTCGGGTCCATACTCGTCATCGCCAGAATTGGCGGCCTCGGTCACACCGTCAGTGTACATCACCAATAGATCACCGGTTGCGAGGTCCCTGCGCTCTTCGAAATAGCTTGGCTCGTCTAACAGGGCTACAGGGGGTCCCGTGGCGTGAAGCCAACGGCTCTCTCCTGCCTTGGAGATCCAAAGCGGCGGGTTCTGGCCCGCGTTCGCGTATCTGAACAGATGTGAATCCGGTTGGAGTGCCGCCACAAACATGGTCGCGAATCTCGACGGCGGAGTGCGGCTCATCAGACGCCTCGAGACTCTACGGCAGATCTCGACCGGAGACTTCCCCACGTCGATTGGCCCGGCGGCCAGGGCCTCGAGGGAGAAGGTGATCAGTGAAGCCGCCATCCCTTTGCCCGAGACATCGGCAACCAGCAGAACGTAATCATCGGTCATCGATCTTTCGATCACGGTGTAAAAGTCGCCCGAAACAAACCGACAGGGGACGTTGGCGCCATACAGTTCGTACCCTGCGATCTCTGGGAGGGTGCTTGGCAGCAGTCGAATCTGAATCTGCCGGGCCATGGTGAGCTCCTCGTCCAATCGGGCCCGGTCGGCCGCCTCATTGGCCGCCTTTTCTGCCAGCTCGACGTTACGGATACCCATTGCCGCGATCGAGGCAAGCGACGTCAAGACCTCGACATCGTCTTGATCGAAGAGCTTCCGGCGTCCGATCGAAGTGATCACGATCATGCCAAGCGTGCCCTCCGAGTCGAGAAGCGGTGCTGCCGCCAGACTCCTCACACCGTGAGCGAGGATGCTCTCGGATGGGCCGAAGACCGGATCGTGGATGACATCGGTAACCAGGGCAGCCATGCCCTTGTCAGCGACTTCGCGCAAGAGAGTCTTGGAGTACAGGTGCTCGGCGTCGACATCGTTATCCGTTCTCTGAGCGGCCCGGTAATACCCACCGCCGGCCCTTCTGAGAAAAATCAGTGCCTCGTCCGGTGAGAGCACTTCGAAGGCTCGCTCCATCAGAAGGGTCAACAGCTCATCCAGATCTGTCAGGGAACCAAGCGCCCGGTGGACTTCGTTCAGCATTTGCAGCATCTCGGCCTGACGCACGAGATCGATGTCGGAGGTTGACGACCGGTCTGAGTCGGGTCTTTGCCAGCGATCGAGCTCCGTGGCTGCAACGTAGAGCACCTCCCCGAAGGCTCCGCCGGTTACGGTGCTGGGCTCCTCGGCAGCGGCACTGAGAGGTTGAAAGGTCAGGGTGTTGCGACAGAGTCGCAGCTCATCGCCCATCGAAAGTCGCTTCGGACCTTTGATCGGCGTTCCGTTCACGATCGTTCCATTGCAGGAATCGAGGTCCTCCACCCACCATTCCGTTCCCTGTTTGAACAATCTGGCGTGCTCGCGAGAGAGAAACTTGTCCGGCAGCATCAGATCTACGGTTGAGGAGCGTCCGATCGTGATGCTGTCGCGCTCCAGTTGCTGGTCCAAGCTCTCGCCAATGTCTGGGACGATATGTAGGCAGACCATCGGGGCCTCCCTTCTGAGCGACCCGAGTATGCAGCAACCCCGGCCTAGAGGATCCCACTCCTCTATCTATAGATAACGAAAAGCTTCCGAGATGTTACGTCTGGAGGCCCAGTGTCAGGTCGAGGCCTGCCAGCCGCTCCAACCGGCTACCCGCCCGTCCAGCCCGGCCCCCGAACAAATCGCCCCGGTGTCGCACCGGTGTGATCGCCGTCTTGAAGCACTTGCTCGCCGTTGACAAAGACGTGCAGAAACCCGGTCGAATACTGATGGGGATCGTCAAAGGTCGCATGATCCTGAATCGTGTCCGGATCGAAGATCACGATGTCCGCAAAGTATTCAGCCTCCAGCCGGCCACGATTCTCGATACCGATGTTTTCTGCCGGCAGCGAGGTCATCTTTCGAATCGCCTCTTCTGGGGTAAGAATGCCTTCGTCCCGGACATAGCGGCCCAAAAGGCGGGCGAAGGTGCCATAGGCTCTTGGATGCGCCATTTTCTCGAGAAAGGCCCCTTCGGGTGCCTGCGAGGCCTCGTCGGACCCAAAGCTGACCCAGGGGATCGCCACCTTCTTTTGCACATTCTCCTCGGTCATGACGAAATAAACGGCATCGACCCGGCTTTGATCCTCGATCACCAGATCCATCGCCGTCTCTTCGGGCGAGCTGCCCCTCTCCTCGGCAACCTCAGCGAGAGTCCTGCCGGTCAGCGGTCTCAACTCGGGGTTCTTGAAACCGATCAACAGGATGTTCTCTGGCCCGGCCTCGACAAAGTAGTTCTCCCATTCGTCGGTCGGGGTGCGCATCTCTTCGGCCACTCGCTGGCGCAGCTCGGGGTCACTGATACGCTCGATCCAGGCGTCGAGTCCGCCCTCTTGCACCCACGGCGGCATCGTCGCATACAGCCCGGTTGCCGCGGCGGGATAGGTGTAGATATCGGCGGTAACGCGAAGCCCTTCCGCTCGAGCAGCCGTGACTTTGGAGATCACCTCGTCAAGCTTGCCGTGATTCGATTTTCCGGCCGCCTTGAGATGATAGATCTCGGCCGGAGCTCCGGTAGCCCGAGCGATAGCAATGAGCTCGTCGACAGCCTCGAGCAGCTGGGCGCCCTCGCTTCGAATGTGCGAGATGTAGCCGCCACCGTACTCGGCCGCGACATCGACCAGCGCGATCAACTCGTCGGTGTCAGCATAAAAAGCCGGCGCGTAGATCAGCGACGTTCCGACCCCCAGAGCGCCCTCTTCCATCGCCTGGCGGACTAGATCGCGCATGATCTCGAGCTCATCCTCGGTAGGAGGGCGGTCATCGTTTCCGATGGCATAGATGCGCAGCGTCGTGGCACCGACATAGGAAGCGACGTTGGTCGAGACACCCCGCGTTTCGAGGTGCTCGAGATACCCGCCCAGAGTCGCCCATTCGATCTCCCAATCGAGGGCCGGGTCCTTGTTGTCTTCCATGTTCTTGGCGACACGCTCATTGACTGGCCCCATCGACCAACCCTCCCCCATCACCTGAAGAGTGACTCCCTGCCGAATCTCACTTTGAGACCGGCTATCGTGCAGCAGAGACTGGGTCGACCAACTGAGCATGTTGATGAAACCCGGAGCTACCGCAAGACCGGTGGCATCGATCTCGTTCTTCCCGGTCTCGGCCGAAAGGTCGCCGACAGAAGCAATCTTGTCGCCGATCACCCCGACATCGGCCTCGATCGGGGAGCTGCCGCTGCCGTCGTACACCGTTCCACCCCGGATGATCAGGTCGTAGCCAGCAGGCTTTTGGGGTTGGGTGCAACCTAGAGCCAGCCAAGCCAGCAGGGATAGAGCCAGTACAACCTTGCTGTCGAATCGGGCCATCAGGGATCCTCTCTTTCATGCATCGATGACGATGTGGCTGTCGATTGTATCGGTCCGCTCGAGCAGACCGAGCCCAGAGGGCCACGGGTGTCACTTCGGACGACTACGAATCGCGATGGTTCGAGCTTGCCGCCTGGGATCCGTTCACGATCGGAACCTATCGAGATCCGAAAATCTTCGCGGAGAGCGCAGACATCCCGGAAGATCGCGAGGAGGCCGCGTCCCGCAAGGCCGGCTTTCAGTCGGCCGGTGATATCGGCCTATATCTGCGCACCCTGATCGCCGAACATCACGACACATTGGCGGTTTCGATCCGATAGGCTCGCGGCTGTCGTCCTCATTCGACGTTTTTCGGCAACACGATTAGTGGAGGTGCATCATGGCCGACCCTTACTCCCGTCTCAACTACCGTCGCCTGATCGCCTGGCCCGAGCGAATCAAGCGAGAGTGGCCGTTTATCCGTACGGTGCTCCGCGACAGTCCGAGTCAAAGAATCCTCGATCTCGGATGCGGTACCGGAGAGCACGCCCGCTTCTTGGTTTCCAAGGGCTTCGAAGTCGTCGGAGTGGATCGCTCCGAGGCCAATCTGCAGGCAGCGATGGAAGCACCGCTCCCGCAGGGACTCGTGATTGTCGAAGGAGACCTGCGTCTTCTGGATGAGCTCGTGGAGGGCGATTTTGGCGGCGCGATCTGTCTCGGAAATACCCTTCCCCACATCCGCGATGAGGAGAGTCTCACGGCATTCTTCACCGGCGCACATAGCCACTTGAGCCCCGGAGCTCCCCTGCTGCTTCAGATTCTCAACTACGACCGAATCTTCGCCCACAACGAGCGCAGCCTGCCGGTGAACTTTCGCCACGATGAAGAGGGCGAGGTGGTTTTTCTTCGCTTGATGGATCTGCGCGACGACGGCTCGGTCGGCTTTTACCCGACCACTCTTCTTTTTCAGCCAGATGCCGAACCACCGCTGCAGGTCAAGGCCACCAAGCGGGTCGAGCTCATGGGCTGGCGGTCCGCCCAGATCGAAGAAGCCCTTTTGACTTGTGGCTTCAAGAGCGTCGAAGTCTTCGGTGCCTACGACGGTTCTGCCTTCTTGGCGGATGCCTCGTCCGATCTGATCGTCGTGGCTCGATAGATCTGCCGCGCTGCCACATATTGCAGGCTTGGCTCATCGTTCCTGGAGCGGTCGGTCTGCTGATGATCCAGAGTGGGCTTACAGCATTCTGGCCGGTCCACTTCACTCTGGACAAATTGGGCGTGGCCGAGCATTCCGAGAGCTCTGCTTGATCTGGTACTCTCCGCAGATCTGAATCTTCTCCAGCAAAGGTAGGACGACCTTCTATGCGATCGAACCAGGGATCCGTACGCAAACCGATGCGCCCGACGCGGGCTATGGCTATGGCAGCCTTGATTGTTGCGATCGGCTGTGGCGGCGCGCCAAGAACCGCTTCCGATACCAGCCAGCAAAATCCGGGGCAGCCCTTTGCCTCCACCTATGTGCCCCTGCCGACGGAGACCACTCTGATTACCGGAGCAACCGTGTTGACCGGTACAGGAGAGCGGATCGATAACGGGGCCGTGCTGATGCAGGATGGAAAGATCGCCGCGGTGGGCTCCGATATATCGGCTCCGGAAGGAGCCAGCACGATCGACGCAGCGGGCAAGTGGGTCACACCCGGAGTCATCGACACCCACTCGCACCTCGGGGTCTATCCCTCGCCCGCGGTCCGGCCCCATTCGGACGGCAACGAGGCGACAGACCCCGTTACAGCGGAGGTCTGGGCAGAGCACTCGGTCTGGCCTCAGGACCCGGGCTTCAACACGGCCCGGGCCGGCGGTGTGACCTCGATGCAGATCCTACCCGGCTCGGCCAATCTCATCGGAGGCCGATCCGTAACGCTCAAGAACATCCCTACACGCACCGTGCAGGGCATGAAGTTCCCAAACGCTCCTCACGGATTGAAGATGGCCTGCGGCGAGAATCCGAAACGGGTCTACGGAGAAGGACGCGACCAGGCACCCTCGACCCGGATGGGCAACGTCGCGGGCTACCGGATGGCCTGGGCAAAAGCCGAGTCGTATCGGCAGAAATGGCGAGCCTACGAAGCTGGAACCTCGTCGATGGTCCCAGACCGCGACCTCAAGATGGAAACCCTGTTGGGTGTCCTGGACGGTGAGATCCTGGTCCACAACCACTGTTATCGCGCCGACGAAATGGCGATCATGATCGACATCGCAAAGGAGTTCGGCTATCGGATCTCTTCCTTCCACCACGGCGTCGAGGCCTACAAGATCGCCGATCTTCTGGCGGCTGAGGAGATATGCGCCTCGGTCTGGGCCGACTGGTGGGGGTTCAAGATCGAAGCCTACGACGCAGTGCGAGAGAACGCTCCACTTCTCGAGAAAGCTGGCGCCTGTGCCATCATTCATTCGGACGACGAGCGCGGAATCCAACGGCTGAACCAGGAGGCCGCGAAAGCCATGGCGGCAGGCCGACGCTCCGGTCTCGATTTCGACGAGAGCGTAGCGATCGGTTGGATCACGCTCAATCCGGCGAAGGCTCTCGGGATCGACGATCAGACCGGTTCGCTAGAGGTCGGCAAGATGGCCGACGTCGTGATCTGGGGCGCAAACCCCTTCAGTGTCTACAGCCACGCCGAACAGGTCTTTGTCGATGGCGCATTGGCGTACGACCGCAACGACCCGACAAGGCAACCGAGAAGCGATTTCGAGCTCGGGATTCTAGAGCAGAACGGAGAGATTCGATGACCAAAGGCGTCAACACCAAGCTCTGGATCGGTTTGCTCGCTTGGGTGGCCGCGACACTCGTCCCGGCCACTGAATCGCGCGCTCAATCGATGCCGATTGCCATAACGGGTGCCAAGATTCACACGATGGGGCCAGCAGGCACGATCGAGAACGGCGCTGTTTTGATCAGCAACGGGCGGATTGCCGCCGTCGGAGCCGACCTCGACGTTTTCGCCAACGCCAGAATCATCGATGGCTCCGGAATGATCGTCACTCCCGGGATGTTCGACCCCTACAGCCAGCTTGGAATCGTCGAGATCGGCCAGGTCCGAGAGACCGTAGATGGCATTCAATCGGATACACGCTACTCGGCTTCGTTTGAAATCGCCGATGCGATCAACCCACGATCGACGCTCATACCGATCAACAGAATCGAAGGCGTAACCCGAGCCATGGTCGCCCCATACGCCAGTGCCTACTCAGGCTTGAGTGGCCCGATCTCCGGACTGGGCTCGATCATCCACCTGGGCTCGACAGAAGATTTCTTGGTGTCGCGGAATGCAGCCCTCTTCGTCTCTCTGGGCGAGGAGGGAGCCGAGCTTTCCAAAGGTGCCCGCGGCAATGCGCTCCTTCGGCTTCGAGAAGCCCTGGAAGACGCTCGTGATTTCGGGCGCAATCGCGCCAATTTCAATTCCGGCGATCGTCGTGAGTACAGTCTGAGTCGCACGGATCTCGAGGCCCTGCAGCCAGTTCTATCGGGAGAGCGCCCCATCGTCGCGCGAATACACCGCGCGCGCGATATCGAGGTTGCAGTCACCCTGGCTGACGAGTTCGGACTCGAACTCATCGTGGCGGGAGGCTCCGAGGCGTGGATGGTGGCCGACCATCTCGCCGCCTCTCGGGTTCCCGTGATCCTGAACCCATTCGACAATCTTCCTTCGTCGTTCGACAAGCTCGGATCCACTCTCGAGAATGCGGCCAGACTGCATAAGGCAGGCGTCGTCATCGCATTCTCCACCGATGAGACGCATAACGCTCGAAACATGAAGCAACTGGCTGGCAATGCGGTGGCCAACGGTCTTGCCTACGAGGCGGCGCTGGCTGCGATCACGATCAATCCCGCCCGTATCTATGGGCTGGCCAGTAATGTGGGGTCGATCGAAACCGGCAAGCTCGCCGATGTCGTACTCTGGGATGGTGACCCTCTCGAGCTCTCGACCTTCGCGGAAAAGGTATTCATCGGCGGTGTGGAGATTCCGATGGTCAGCAGATCCACTCTTTTGAGGGATAGATATCTCGAGCTGAATCGCGAGATGCCACCGGCCTACGCCAACTGAGCGGAAGCTAAGACGACCTACTCGTAGACGACCCTGAAGATCGTGGTGTCGGTCCCGATCAGGGTGTTGCTGGCCACCTCTGCCCGTCCGGAGATTTTCTGACCGTTGAGAAGAGTGGGGCTCTTCTCGGAAAGGTTCCGCAGATACACCTTGATTCCATCGAAGTACAGCTCGAACTGCCGCGCATCGATACCCGCCTCTTCGACGAGGACACAGTCGCTGTCTGAACGCCGACCGACCACAGCGGTCCCTTTGACCATGAGGTTGTACTGCCGCCCTTGGCGGCTGCCGCGAATTACCACCAGACGCACGGCTTTGGAAGCGATCGGTGGGCGCAGATCATCGGAGTCGGGAACCGTCTCTGTGTGATCCTTTGCTCGCTTCGCCGGCTCGACCGGAGCTTCTGGTCGCAGTGCACCCGGCAACGGTCCCGAAAGATCGTCCCCCCGGTATTCTGGATGAGGGATTTGTGGATCGAGCGGCGCGCGAGGATAGAGCCCTTGCTCGGCTACCAGCCTTGCAGCCGCCTCCGCTCGCCTCTTGTTCGTCAAGCTGCGCCGATAGAGATATGCGGCGAAGCCCATCAGGAGTGCCACACCGACCACAAGCCATAGGCCGAGGGTTTTGACGGTGTTCGAACCACCAGGGGATCTCTGTTCCGAAGACTCCGGACCCGAGGCCCGAGTCGTCTCTGTTACAGCCTGACTAGAAACGGAAGGTTCTGCGTCGGAAGAGTCTTCCGATACAGGAGCTTCCGTCTTGATCAACGGCAGTAGGCGAACCGGGCCACCATCGGTGAGAACCTTTCCATCCAAGTCGACTTGAACCTGAAGTCTCTTCACGGTGCTGTCGGGGCGGCACTGCTCACACGAGAAATCTGCGACCCAGACACCATCGATCGATTGGCGGATCGATGAGTAGGCCTCGGAGAAACGAGTCTGCTGCACTGTAAACGAGGCGCCACCGGAGTTGGTCGCGAATCGGTCCAGCAGGCCCAAGAACTTGGTCCGCTCCTCGAGATCTCCGAGCCGGCTGTACCCCAGAGCATAGATCGGTGCCGGATCGTCTCGGAATCGATCGAGGACATCTTCGGCCACGAGACTGCTTCCTTCGTCTTTTCCGTCGCTGAAAACCACGATCGCTCGTCGACCGGGCAGCCCCTCGTCGAGGCGTCGCGACAGCTCCAGAGCGTCGACAAGAGCTTGATGTAGGACAGTCTGATAGTCGGTGGGACCGAGCTTGCCCAGGGCCGCCTTCAGAGCTCGGGGATCGTCGGTGAAGTCAGCGATCAATACGCTGGAATCCCCAAAGGCGAGAATCGCTGCCCTGTCCAATGGGTCTAGGTCGTCGATCCACTCTTCGAGACTCGCAACCACGTCGGCAAAAAGATCGGCACTCAACGATCTGGAGATGTCGACCAGGAAGACATAGGCCACACCCTGGCTTCGGGAATCGAATCGTTCGAGATGGGTCAGAGCAACCGGCCACTCCCCGAGGGTCGCGGAGAGACTGCTGGCTGGCAAGGCGCTGATTGCTAGGCCTTCCGAGTCTTGGACATCGAGGTAGGCGCGGACCGTAGGCGTCCCAATGTCGAGCTGTCTCAGTTGCCGAACAGAAAAATGTTGCAGTCCGGCCGCATACGCACTGCCATGAACGGTCAGCGTCAGCAGCGCCAGAATACCGAGGAGACCCACGAGAGAAGCCCTAGATCCGCTGCTCTTCACACATCACAAACTACCTCAAAACTGGTTCATTTGTCTCTACGACGCCACAGGTCTCGAAGGATCTCCGAAGGTTTCGCATCCAACCAGAGTAGGGACCGACGGACCCCGACTCGAGACAACAAGGGCCCGTTGGTAGAACTCTGGTCAAGGAGAAAGCCATGAAACAGAGATCAGATGATTTGTGGAAGCTTGGACTCGTCGGAATCGGGCTTGCCGGCGCCATATTCGGCATTCCCGACCTCGCCGAGGCTGACAAGGGAAGCTGGTCACTCCGCCTCGAACCGATCTATATGCAGGTGTCGGGGCTTGACCGCACGGTCTTGAGCGTCGAGGAACTGGGGCAAAACCCGAGCACCTCGACCGCAACGCTTTCCACCGACTCGGGGATGGCCTATCGGACGCAGGTCCAATACACCCGCAAGAAATGGGGCTTTGGGATCGACTTTCTCTGGTTCAAGACCAATCAGAGCGCGCCCAATCCGACGGCCTCTGCCAACGGGCCAGCCGGACCGGTGACCGAGGTGATCTACGGAGTGCCTGACCGCCTCTACTCGTCGACAAACCCGAGCGAAGTTCTGTTCTACGAAGTACTCGAGGATACCGCCCTGGCCACTTGGACTTGGGACTCGTATGCAATACGGCATCTTGCTGAAAAGCCGAACCGAACCATCGACCTTCAATTCGGTCTTCGAATCGCGGACTTCGACAACGACTACAGAGCCGCGGTCGGGATCGAGGATACGGCGGGATCTCGTATGGATTCCTCCTCCAACTACTCGGCTCTGGTGGGGCCCGTGGTCGGTCTCAACGCCGAGTTTCGCCGTGGTAAGCACACATTTGAAGGCTATCTCGGGCAGTCGGTCGTGTTTGGAGATGTCGAGCTCGACGCGCGGACGCGCGACTTTGTCGGGACGTTCACCGAGAATCCCGATCCGCCCTTCTTCAACGACGAAAGATTCCAGGCCAACGAGAGCATCGACGTTCCGATCACCGACCTGAGACTCAAGTGGTTCTATCGATTGACCAAGAGGATGTCGCTGGGCGCTGGCCTCAATTCATCGACCTGGTGGTCGTTGCCGGTACCTCCCGGTGTCGAGATAGGTAGTGAGGGCGCCAGCCAGGAGCGCCACGAAAGCGATCTGACCTTTTGGGGTTTGACGGGACTCATCCAGGTCGATCTCTAGACGAGTCGGTTCGATCGGATGCGGCGAAGGATTTTCGACCTTGCGGTATCCGACCAAATAGGAGCGGGTTGCGGGGTCTGCTCTGACACCAACCAACTCCCGCGAAACGGAATGGAGGAAAGATAATGAGTAACAACAATGTCCTTCTTACCGCAGTCGCCCTGATCGTTCTGGTGGCGGGAGTCGCGGCAGGCGGTGCCGGCGCCGTCCAACTCGAGGAAGCCGATGTCTTTATGGAGATCAACGACACCGACGGCGACGCAGGAATCCAGATCTTTCTCGATGGCGAGGGTTGGGACACGATGCAGCTCAAGGCGCCCAACGGGCAGGTTCTCTTCTCCTTGGTTGCCGAGAGAGGTATCGCCGTCCAGGGTCTGACCGAGCTCTTCTTCGAGAGTGCGGAGCCATCCTTTGATGAACAGCCTCTGGAGGAGTTTCTGGATCTGTTCCCAGCCGGTCAATACAAGTTCCGCGGTACGACGACCGAAGACGAGGTCATCACTGGCAAGGCCAAATTCACTCACAAGATTCCAGGAGCCCCCGAGATCACCAGTCCCGAGGAGGAATCCACAGTCGATCCCGACAACGTCGTGGTTGCGTGGGAGAAAGCGGCCAGCCCGCCGGGAAGCAGGATTGTCGGCTACCAGGTCATCGTCGAGAAGGATGAGGGCACACTTCGAGTCTTCTCGGCCGATGTGGACAAGAACACCACCAGCGTCACCGTGCCACCCGAGTTCATGAAGTCGGGATTTCCGTACAAGGCCGAAGTGATCGCGATCGAGAAGACCGGTAACAAGACGATCTCGGAGATCGAGTTCGAGACCGAGTAGCATTCGGGCCATGCCCGAAACCTGGGTCCCGCTCGCTTTGTTTCGACTTGACTTTCCGAATCGTGGGCGGGATCCAACTTTGTCTGGACACTCGACCTGGACAGGAGTCGTGTTGAAAGTGCCTCGACAAAGGCTCACCTGGGGTAACTCAGGGCCGCAAAGCTACGGATCTCTAAACCCTTCAAGGGTCGACCTATGCGGTTCGTCGCAGTATTCAACGGGCTGCTGGCGCTCAATATCGGTGGAAAGCTGCTCTTGGACCTCGCCCAGCACACCCTGATCGAGTCAAGATTCAGCTCGGCGAGTATCTAACCATCGCACCGATCCCGGCCACACTGATACTGATGGGTCTGTTTACGATCCCACTGATGACCTCGGCAATCTGGGCCACTCGGCGGGCTTGAGTCACAAGGCGGGTCGTATCGGGGTTGCGAGCCGACCCGGCCGCTCGCACCCCGGCGGCTCTTGCAGTACAGTCTTGCGGCAGCCATGAAACCCCTGCTTCAAGCAAAGTCCCTATGCCGACAGACCGGCGACGGGCAGCCCCTCCTCAAAGACATCTCACTGACGATTCGACCTGGAGATCGAATCGCGGTCCAGGGAGCGGCCGGATCGGGGAAGACCCTCTTGCTGAGAGCGCTGGCGTTGCTCGACCCGACGACTGCCGGCAGTCTTCTGTGGCGGCAGGCACTAGTGCCCAACGGAGACGTTCCGAGCTTTCGAAGTCAGGTGGCCTATCTGCCGCAAACACCGGCCCTTGCAGACGGAACGGTCGAGACGAATATGCGACTTCCCTTTTCGCTCGGCATCTACGACAACCGCGCCTACGACGAGGCTCGCGTCACCGGGCTGCTAAAGCAGCTGGGCAAGGATGACGGCTTTCTGAATCGGCCTGTACCTGCTTTGTCTGGGGGCGAACGTCAGATCGTGGCCCTGGTTCGTCTTGTCCAGCTCCAGCCGACGTTGCTTTTACTCGATGAACCGACTGCGGCTCTCGACCCGGCGACGACAATCGCCGCACAGAACCTGATCGAGGACTGGATGGCGGCACGCACTTCACGGGCCTTTGTCTGGGTGAGTCACGACAACCAGCAGGCCGAGGCCGTCGGCCGTCGTCGAATTCGAATGCGCGAGGGTGGCGTCGAATGAGTGCTTCGTATCTCGAGCTCAGCTATGTTCAAGTCGGCCTCGCCGCCTTGCTGATCTTGATCAACGGCGCAATCTCGGTGGCCCTGCGCCTGGGTCTCCACAAAAAGCTCGCGCTGGCTGCAGTTCGTACGGTGGTCCAGCTCCTACTGGTCGGCCTCGTTCTGCAATCGGTCTTCTCACTCAGCAAGTGGTACCTGGTGCTGGCCCTGATGTTGGTCATGGCTCTGATCGCCGGCTTCTCAGCCGTTCGCAGGACCGGCCGTCGATATCCGGGCATCTGGATCGACAGCATGCTGTCGATCTGGGCGAGCTCATGGATCATCACCGGGATCGCTCTTTTCGGCATCGTTCAGGTCGAACCCTGGTTCCTGCCCCAATACTCGATACCGTTGTTGGGGATGATCCTCGGTAACACTTTGACCGGGATCTCGCTCGGGCTCGATCGCCTGGGCCAAGAGCTGACCAGCCGACGAAATCAGGTCGATGGACTGCTCGCTCTTGGCGCGACTCGCTGGGAGGCCGCCCAGGGACCGGTTCGATCGGCTGTTCAGACCGGCATGATCCCGATCTTGAATTCCATGATGGTGGTCGGAATCGTAAGTCTGCCCGGCATGATGACTGGCCAACTTCTTGCCGGCGTAGCGCCGGAGCAGGCGGTGAAGTACCAGGTCGTCATCATGTTCTTGATCGCATCAGCCACCGCCTTGGGCACTGTCAGCGTCGTGCTGCTCGGATATCGACGGTTGTTCAACAAGAGACATCAGTTTCTTCATGATCTACTCGTCACAGTCGACTGAGGACCGTGGAGGGGATTTGCCGAAGGCTTTGCCGGATGCGATGGATCTAGAGCCCGCCCAAGGCCGGCTCGAGATTCCCGTG
>CAJHZD010000134.1_pt1 | contig 16348 bp, 13 predicted proteins | sample 9198941 | NCBI WGS metagenome assembly CAJHZD01 (sample SAMEA7708371, study PRJEB35096) | sediment metagenome | biome: marine neritic benthic zone biome [ENVO:01000025]; feature: sediment [ENVO:00002007]; material: shallow marine sediment [ENVO:03000034] sea grass bed [ENVO_01000059] ...
CTCAGCTTCTGATCGAGGCGGCTCGCGGCCATCGGGTGGTACGGGCTTTCGGGATGGAGGATTTCGAGGTCCGCAAGTTCGCCGCCGCCACCCGCAGCCATCTGAAGGCGCGGTTGCGAGCCTCGGTATTCGCCAACCTGTCTGGACCGGTGGTGGGTGCGATCGCGTCTGTTGGAGTGGCGGCGTTTTTGATCTACACGGGTAGAGCGATCCGAGCCTACGAACTCACCGCGGCTGTGGTTTTGCAATTCCTGCTCAATTTGGTCCTGCTCTATGATCCGGTCCGAAGACTGAACAAAGTACATCTCCAGATCCAAGAAGCAATCGCGGCCGCCATGAGGGTGGAGGATCTGATGGAGATCCCTCTCGATGTCGAGGAGTCTCCTAATGCCATCGCCGTCGACTCCTTCAGCCGTAACATCGTGTTTTCGAACGTCGGTTTCAGCTATGGCAACTTCCCTGTGCTCGAGAATGTCGACCTCGAAGTCTCCAGAGGAGAGGTGGTTGCGTTGGTAGGGCCGTCTGGGTCTGGCAAGACCACCCTTGTCAGCCTATTGCTGCGCTTTTTCGATCCAACTTCAGGCGCAGTGCTGATCGATGGCAACGACATTCGCGATCTGACTTTCAAGAGCCTTTCGTCGCTGGTGAGTATCGTTACCCAAGAGACAGTGCTTTTCAATGACACCATACGCAACAACATCGCATACGGGCGTGAGGATTTGCCGTTGGATAAGGTTCGCGAAGCGGCGAAGGCGGCATTTGCCCACGACTTTATTCAGGAGATGCCGAACGGCTACAACTCGTTGATCGGCGAGAGCGGATCGATGCTCTCCGGAGGTCAGCGCCAGCGTCTCGCAATCGCCCGTGCACTGGTGAGTGACGCTCCCATTCTCATCCTCGACGAAGCGACTTCGCAACTGGATTCGGAGGCAGAGACCCTGGTCAAACAGGCGTTGTCGAATTTGATGCGAGATCGAACGACTCTTGTGGTTGCACACCGTCTGGCCACGATTACGTCAGCGGACCGGATCGTGGTCCTCGAAGCGGGAAGAATCACACAGATCGGTTCCCATCAAGAGCTTGTTGACGCGACCGGTGCCTACAAGAGGCTCTACGACCTTCAATTCTCTTCCGCCACGAGAGCTGGAACTCGAGCTGCGAGCTAGTGCCAGCGCCTCGAGGTGTGTCAAGAGAAACGACGCTAGAGTCGAGGTGATACGCTGCTGCGACTTCAGGCGTGGGGCTGGGATCCAAACCGTGCGGTACAACTTCCCCTGGTCTGAGAGTAGACGATGCAAGCGCTAATTCTTGCAGGAGGAAGCGGTACCCGGTTTTGGCCTCTCAGTCGGAGAAGGACACCCAAACAGCTTCTGGCTTTCGGCGAGGCTGAGAGCCTTTTGCAGGCGACGGTGTCGCGCCTACGACCTCTCGTCGAGCCGGGTTCGGTTTGGGTCTGTACGACGGCAGCGTTGGCCTCCGAGGTTCGCAAACAGCTGCCCGAAGTACCAGCAAATCAGGTTCTGGAAGAGCCGGTTGGGCGAAACACGGCGCTGGCAATCGGGTGGTCGGTGAGCTCCCTGCCAAAAGAGCTTCAGGACGAGGTGATCGTCGTGCTTCCAGCCGATCATCACATAGCGGACGAAGCGAAGTTCAGATCCTCTCTCGAGCTTGCGGCAACTGCCGCCGAGAACCAAGACAGGGTTTTGACTCTCGGTGTGCGACCCACCCGTCCCGAGACCGGATACGGCTACTTGGAACTCGAAGAGCCTGCCGCAGACGCCGAGTCGATTCGAAGAGTGATCAGTTTCACCGAGAAACCCGAAATGGAGGCCGCGCAGCGATTCGTCTCGAGTGACAACTACCTCTGGAACGCAGGAATATTCGTCTTCCGAGGAACAGTTCTTCTGGATCGGCTAGGTCGACATCAGCCGGCGTTGGCAGAAGGGCTTTCGGAGATCGCGGCGAACCCGGGCCATCTGCGAGAGATCTACTCGAATCTTCCCGCGATATCCATTGATCATGGCCTGATGGAAAAGCTGCAGGATCTCGGGACAGTACCACTCGATTGTGGCTGGACCGATCTGGGTTCCTGGGAGGCCATGTGGGAACAGCTGGGGCCCGACGGGGACGGGAATGTGACCAGCGGAGAGGTGATCGCTTTCGACGCGAAAGACAGCCTTTTGATGTCGACGGACGGCCTCGTCGCAGCCATCGGTGTCGAGGGTTTGATCATCGTCAAGACCGGCGACGCAGTACTGGTCGTCTCGAAGGAGAGGTCGCAAGACGTCCGCCGGATCGTAGATCATTTGTCTGCGACCGGTGGCGATGATTTGTTGTAGTTCCAAAAATGCCAGTGACGCTATCTACCCCCGAGAAGGATTGTTGCCTGGGAGATCTTTCTGTTCCGCTGCAGTTGAATGAACTGCTGCCCGAATCGGGTCTTTGGGAGGTCGAGATCGGCTTTGGCAAAGGGCGATACCTATTAAAGCGGGCCGTTGAGAGCCCCGAGAGAAGATTCCTGGGCATCGAGGTTGCCAACGCCTACTACAAGTTGGCTCTGGCGCGAGCGAGACGTCGGAAGCTCGAGAACCTGGTCCTGGTCCGGGGAGAGGCCCTATTTCTCATGTCGACGGCCTTGCCGAGCGGTTTCGCCACCGCTGTCCACGTCTATTTTCCCGATCCCTGGCCGAAGGCCCGCCACCAGAAGCGACGTCTGTTCGATCCAGAGTCCGTCGATCTGCTGCTGCGCCTGCTCGAGCCAGGCGGCACGCTCTACTTCGCGACAGATCACATCGACTATGGTGAGGTCGTATATGAGCTGCTGCAAACCCATCCCGCAGTCAGAGTCGCGGCGAGAAGCGGTGTCTGGGACGACGGATCGCGTACCAACTACGAGGCGAAGTACATGTCCGAAGGTCGTCCGATTCTTCGACTCGAGATCACTCGGGTATCGACTGATGTCGAAAGCCTCTTGCACCCTGTGGGCCAGGCTGGGGTGGTTGCTGCCAGCTGCTCGAAGACCAAGATCTGAGCAGGATCAGGGAGCGATTTGAAGACTCTAGCCGCCCTGTTGCCCTATTTTCGCCGCCATCGTCTGCAGATGGCGGTGGGGATGACATGCATCGTGCTATCGGTCAGTTTCGGTCTCCTGACCCCGCTCGTAGTCGGAGAGGCGATCGATGCTCTTCGAAGCGAGTTCACTCGGCATGCACTGCTGCGATACGCTTTTCTACTGCTCGGGATAACGCTGGTACAGGGTCTCTTCAGTTTCTTCCAGAGAAAGATCCTGGTCAGCATGAGTCGGGATATCGAGTTCGAGCTCCGCGACTCCTACTTCGGCCATCTCGAAGAAATGTCTCTGAGCTTTTTCCAAGACCATCATACGGGTGACTTGATGGCTCGCGGAACCAACGATCTGCAGGCTGTTCGGATGCTATGCGGGCCGGCGATCATGTATAGCACCAACACGTTGATCGCAGCGGCGGGCGCGCTCTATTTCATGTCACGGATCAACGTCGGATTGACCTTGCTGGCTCTATGCACATTGCCACTAGTTGCCGTGGTAACCAAGGTGTTCGGGCAGCGGATCCATCACCTCTTTGAAGGAGTTCAAGAACAATTCGCCACGATTTCGGCCCATGTCCAGGAGCATCTAGCCGGAGCCCGCGTGATTCGCGCGTACGCTCAGGAGGGAGCCACGAGGGACCGTTTCGAGCGCTTGAACACCGAATATGTCGACCGTAATCGAGCCCTGATTCGATGGACGGCGGCGTTTCAGCCTCTGCTCCATGGTCTTATCGGAATCGGCTTCGTCGCTGTTCTTTGGCGGGGTGGCACCCTGGTATCTGCGGGATCCATCTCAGTCGGTCAGTTCGTGACCTTTAATTTCTTTCTCGGTAAGCTGGTCTGGCCGATGATCGCGATCGGCTGGGTGATCAACCTGGCCCAACGTGGCGCCGCTTCGATGGGCCGAATCCTGAAGATCCTCGAGACCGAGCCGGCGATTGCCGACGACAGTGGATGCCTAGCTCGTCCGGATCGGGGAGAGATCGAGTTTCGCAACCTCGACTTCTCGTACCGCGACGAGGCTCCGGTCCTGGAAGGGATCCAACTACGGGTTCCAGCAGGTAGCTCGGTTGCTATCGTGGGACGAACCGGGTCGGGCAAGAGTACTCTGCTGTCGTTGATTCCCAGACTCTGGGACCCGCCAGATGACACCGTGTTCATCGATCGATCGGATGTCCGACGGTACTGTCTCAGCGAGCTGAGAAGCGTGGTGGGGGCGGTACCTCAAGAAACCTTCCTGTTCTCTGACACTTTGCGAGCGAACATCGCCTTCGGTCGACCTTCCGCCACCACCGAAGAGGTGCTACGGGCGGCATCGCTCGCCGGTCTCGATGCCGACCTAGAGTCCCTGCCAAAGGGGCTCGACACTCTGGTCGGTGAGCGTGGAGTCACTCTCTCGGGTGGTCAAAAACAGCGCGTTGCCCTTGCCAGGGCGTTACTGAGGAATCCGCAGATCCTGGTTCTCGACGACTGTCTTTCGGCGGTCGATACCAATACCGAGGAGCGGATCCTCACGAATCTACAAATTGCATCTCGTGGGCGGACTCTTCTTCTCGTGTCACACCGGATTTCAACGGTCAAAAATGCCGATCAGATTGTAGTGCTGGATCGTGGGAAGATTGTGCAGCGGGGAAGACACTTGGACCTTCTCCAAGAAGAGGGTCTTTATCTGGATCTTCACAGGCGCCAGCTCTTGGAGGACGAGCTTGCGACCGTTTGAGTGAGATCGGCTAACGGAGAGGATGGGATTCGAAATCGAGATTCCGGACTCTTCTCCGGGACATGGAGGCGATATGAGAGTAGTCATTCCGGGCGGTTCAGGGTTGATTGGGAGGGCTCTTTCAGAGGAGCTCTCGAGCGCTGGCTATAGCACCGAGATCTTGAGCCGCAGACCCGACGCGGTGCGCGACCTACCCGAAGGTGTCGTCGCTCGGGCGTGGGACGGACATACTGCCGCCTCTCTGGCCGAGATCGTTTCCGGGGCGACTGCGGTCGTGAATCTGATTGGTGAAAACATCGGTGCCTCTCGGTGGACCGAGTCCAGGAAGCAAGCTTTGCGAGATAGCCGAATCATCTCGACTGGGGCGGTTGTGGAGGCTTTCGAGAAGGTCGAGCACAGGCCAGCCGTGTTGCTGCAGGCTTCGGCTGTGGGGTTCTACGGCGCCAGGACCCAGGGCGAGGTATCGGAGGACGCAGCTGCGGGCGATGATTTTCTGGGCCGGCTGTGTCAGGAGTGGGAGTCTGAGAGCGCGGGCGTAGAGGCCTTGGGAGTGCGTCGCGTGCTTCTTCGAACTGGAATCGTACTGAGCAAAGACGGGGGTGCTTTGCCCAGGATGGCTCTCCCGTTCAAGATGTTTGCCGGTGGACCGATCGGATCTGGGGGCCAGTGCGTCCCCTGGATTCATCTCGCCGACGAGGTGGGGGCGATTCGCTTTCTGCTCGGCAACGACTCGGCGAGCGGCGCTTACAACTTGACGGCACCCGAGGTGGTCTCGAATCGAGAGTTCAGTCGATCTCTGGCGAAGGCTTTGGGTCGACCAAGCCTGCTGCCGGCTCCTGCCTTCGCATTGAAGATCGCGCTGGGTGAGATGAGCACCCTGGCGTTGGACGGCCAGTGCGCTGTGCCGACCCGACTACTCGAGACAGGTTACGAGTACGAGTTTGGTTCCTTGGGGGCTGCGTTGCAGAATATCTACGGCTAAAGACGACGCTCTCGCTCGCCGTCCTTCTGATCGGCATCGGTTAGCGAGCGCTGGCTTTACCGAGATCATCGATTCGCTGGGTGACGTCGCTCTCGAGCTCGGGCGGCGTATAGATGCGGTATCGGTCGATTCGCTGCAGATGCTTGATGAAATGGCTGGCCTCTTCCATCGGCTCCAGCGCCGAGTCGAATCTTCGTACCCAGACTCTACTCTCGCTGAGCCGATGGGGATCTTTCGCGGCATGGGACACGAGTATCTGAGGGCCTCCGAACTCCTCTTGCAGGACGGGGACCAACTCCTCGAAACGCTGCCTTTCATCCCGTTCGAGATGTTCTCGAGTCTCGAAGACCATCGGAAAGTACTTTCGTTCTGTTACCGCCTGTGCATGCCGGCTGTCAGACTCTCGCATCGCCGTCATGATCGAAAAATCTGTCTGATCTAGAAAAGCCTCGGGTTCCGTCGGCCACAGATGTGATTCTTCACGCAGCCATTCATTGAAGTGGAGCTCGAAGGCCTTACCCTTGGTATTGAAGTAGACCTGCGTGAACATGTAATACCTGGCCATGACCAGAGCTTCGAGAGCATGTACACCGCCCTCCGCCACACCGATGCCCCACTCTCCGGTCTCTGGGTCTTTGATCGGCAGCATGGTGTCGATCAAGCGCTCCAGATCGTAGTTTCCGTAGCGCACTCCACAGAACCTGCTGTCTCTGAGCAGGTAGTCCATCTTGTCGACATCGAGCTGGCTCGAAATGATCTGAGCCAGGAGCCGCTCTGTCGAGTCGAGGGGCGCTGAGAGAAGTCGTTCGACATCCGCCGGCCGCAACCCGTCCCCCAGATGATGAAAGATCTCCTGGATCTCGTCGAGATCGAGGATGCGGCAGGTCATATCTTCGTGGTCGATTCCCTCTGCGAATAGTTCCTCGGCCGAATGGCTGAACGGAGCATGCCCCACGTCGTGGAGCAGCGCAGCCGCACGAATCAAGCGCCGAGTCGGGCTACGAGGATCGACTTCGAGGATGCCATCGCCTTTCGAGGCCAGGGCGTCGTAGACGCGACCCGCGAGGTCCATAGCCCCTAGGGCGTGACTGAAGCGGCTGTGCTCAGCGCCTGGAAAGACGAGATACGTGAAGCCGAGCTGTCGGATCGACCTCAGACGCTGCAACGGCCGACTGTCGATGAGAGCCTGCTCCAGTTCATCGGCATGAACGAATCCGTGGACTGGATCTCTGAATGAGGCGACCGGAAGCATGCGACAGAACGGGCTTCGACCCTTTAACGGTCGACGTCTTCCTCACCTTCCGAGCGAGCAATGATGGCTGCGCCGCAAGAGTCACTGAATACATTGACGGCGGTTCGATACATGTCCAGGGGGCGGTCTACCGCCAGCATCGCGCCCACAATCACGTCGACTTCGGGGCCGGTGAGGTTGACGGCCTCGAGGACGATGAAAATGATCACGAGCCCTGCCGAGGGAACCGCAGCAGCGCCTATGGATGCCAGCAGGGCGGTCACCACGACGATGAGCTGTTGCCACATCGACAGGTCGATGCCCAGAACCTGGGCGATGAACAGGACTCCCGCACACTCGTAAAGAGCTGTCCCATCCATGTTTACGGTGGCTCCCATGGGGAGGACGAACGATGAGACCCGATTCGAAACTCCCATCTTCTTTTCGACGGCGTTGATCGTCACCGGAAGGGTAGCGGCCGAGGAGCTGGTCGAGAATGCCATGGCCATGGCTTCTCGCATGTTTCGAAAATGCACGATTGGCCTGATGCGGCCGAGGATAATCAGCAGCAGGGGAAGGCTCACAAGAAGGTGAAACGACAGGCCCAGAGCGATCGTGACCATGTATTTGGCCAGGGGTCTGAATGACTCGAGCCCCGAGGTGCCTACGACTCGGACGATCAAGCCGAAGACGCCTATAGGGGCGAATCGAATCACGCCGGCCGTCAGCTTCATCATGGCCTTGAAGCCGGCGTCGAACAGGTCGGTCAGCAGGCTTCTGGATTTTTCGGGCAGGGTGGAGACACTGATCCCAAAAATAATCGAAAAGAAGATCAGCGCCAGCATGTTGGGCTTGGCCGCAGCGGCGATCACATTCTGCGGCACGATATCGAGCAGTAGCTCGACCGGAGAGCTCGGAGTCGAGACCTCGTGAAACCCGGTCTGTTCGACGCCCGCGATGTTCGAGTCGACTCCCGGTCGAACGATGTTGACGAGAACAAGACCTGCGATCGCGGCCAGCGCGCTCGAAAGCAGGTAGTAACCCAAGGTCTTGCCGAACAGACGGCCCAGACTCTTCCCGGCACCGATCGAGGCGACTCCGGTGACGATGGAGGTCACGACCAGGGGCACGATGATCATTCGCAGCAATCGAACGAACAATGCCCCGAGCCAACCAAACCATGGAACCACCCGCTCTTCGCCCACCAGACCGACAATGGTGCCCAGCAGCATGGCGATGAGGATCTGCCAGTGCAGCTGCTTGTACCAGACTTGGCTCGGGTTCTCTTCCACGTTGATCGACGTTATGGCATGAGCTGGCGACTACGCAACCATCCGAGCCCACTTTGGTTGCGTCGCTCTAGAGCGGCTGCGAGGTCCAATCGACCCGTTCCACCCAATCTGACTCGCCCAGCTTGGCCAGTAGCTCGCGGACGGTTCGGCCGTCTGGGGGCACTCTCCAATCTGGGGTTAGCTCGGCGAGTGGCTCTAGAACGAATCTTCGCGATCGCAGGCGAGGGTGCGGAACCACGAGCTCGGGAGTGTCGATCACCTGGCTACCAAACAGGAGTAAGTCGATATCCAATACTCGCGCAGCAAACCTGCGCGCTCGTCGGCGTCCAGCATCCCACTCGATCTTCTTGGCGACGGAGAGGAGATCTTCCGGGTTCGATGAACAGAGACCGACCATGACCGTGTTGAGAAAATTCGGCTGCTCGGACCTCGGAACCGGGCGGGACTCGATCAGTGGTCCGACCCGCGAATCTTCCAGAAGGGGCAGTATTTGGCGAATGGCGTGACGAAGATTAGGTTCGGGCGAACCGAGGTTACTGCCAAACCCAAGGGCCACCAGGGCTGGTGAGAATTCCTCGGGTCTAGTCGGCCGAACCCTTGTCTTCGGGTTCTTTGGCTTTGGCCTGCTTCTTTGGCTTGGCGGCATCATCCTTCGCCTTTTTCTTTGTCTTTTTCTTCTTGCCCGAAGCAGTCTTCTTGGATGCCGAGCCCTTGTTCTCTTCTTTGGCGAGCTCTGCCTGGTCGGCGCCGCAGCTGGGACAGACAAGCTGGCTCTTGCCGAGATCGTAGAATTTGGTGCTGCAGTTCAGACACTCGTGCTTGTTTCCAAGTTCGACCATGATCGATTTTCCTCGTCGCTGAGAAGCCGGGACGGTAGCACCTGCTCGGAAAGCCTGTCAACACAAAAAGTTGCGGGATCGAGCGGTCAGCGATACCATCACGTCTGCCACGCCCTGTCAATCGATTTCGGTCGGAAGCGTTTCGGGTGTGGGGGAACCAGATCCTTTCTGCAACTCAAATGAGATTTAGAGCAGTCGCGCTGGCGATTTGTGCCGTCTGGATGTCCGCTGCGAGCCTAGTAGGCTCGCAGGATGCTCCTCATCCCAGACAGCAAGGACTCGAACCTTCTGAACGGTTGTCTGCACTGGTAAATCGAGTTCGCGAAGAACAGCAGGCCGTCACGACATTGGAGGCTGGCTTCATCCAGATTCGCGAGAGCTCGATGCTTGTCGATCCGGTGGAGTCGCATGGTGTTTTCTCTTACTCCGCACCGGATCGAGTACGGTGGGAGTATCTCTCTCCAAACCCTATTTCCATGCTGATATCCGGCGATGAGATGACCACTTGGTATCGCGATATCGAGCAGGCCGAACGAGTTCAGGTAGGTAGACATTCTCAGCGGGTATTGAAGTACTTGGGAGCGGGCAGCACGATGGATGACTTGCTGGAGTACTTCTCGGTCTCGCTTACACTGCCCAAAGACCAAGCCGAGCCGTACAAGCTCGAGTTGGCTCCCAAGTTCGACAAAGTCGCCAAGCGTCTGCAAGGAATGACCGTTTGGATCGATTCGAAACTCTTTCTGCCACTGCGCATGCGCTATGTCGAGGCGGATGGAGATGTGACAGATATGCGCTTCGATGACCTTCGGGTCAACGGAAATCTTCCGGATGGCCGATTCAACCTCGATATGCCGACGTCCGTCGAGGTCCGGCAGGTCGACCTGGATCGCCCCACTGGCCTGAATTAGACGTTTCTCTCCGAGACGCATCCTCGTCTCACAAAGCCGATGAGTCTGAGCTTCGAAGTCACGGTCGTCGATGGAAAGGCTCGAAGGGGAACGCTGCGTCTGCCTCACGGTCTCGTGGACACACCCGCATTCATGCCTGTCGGGACTCTCGGTGCGGTCAAGGCTTTGCCTCCGACCGAGCTCGAAGCGGCTGGCGCGAGCATTATGCTTTCGAATCTTTATCATCTGTCGCTGCGGCCCGGCATCGAAATCATCGAGTCGATGGGTGGTCTTCACAAGTTCGTCGGTTGGAATGGGCCGATTCTGACCGATAGCGGCGGATTTCAGATCTTCAGTCTCGGCGCCTTGCGTCAAGTCACAGACCGAGGGGTGATCTTTCAGAGTCATCTGGATGGCGAAAGACTGGAGCTGACACCAGAGTCCGTTGTCGAAGCTCAAACGCGATTGGGCGTCGACATAGGGATGATCCTGGACGAATGCCCACCCTGGCCGGTGGACAAACGCGCCGCCGAGGAGTCTCTGGATCGGACGACTCTTTGGGCTAGGCGAGCTCGAGAGGCGTGGAGATCTGAGAGCTCGTCGATGTTCGGGATCGTCCAGGGTAGTGTCTACCAGGATCTGAGACAGAAGGCATCCGAGGAGCTCGTTGCGCTCGAGTTCCCCGGCTATGCCATTGGAGGGGTGAGCGTTGGCGAGCCCAGGCACTACCGACGTGCAGTCATAGAGATGGCCTCGGAGCTCCTACCTGCCGACAAGCCACGGTATCTGATGGGCCTGGGAACCCCCTTGGACATCGTTCATGCGGTGCAGCAGGGTGTGGATCTTTTTGATTGCGTATTACCGTCGAGAAATGGCCGCCACGGAATTCTTTTCACATCGCAAGGCCTGCTGCGGATCAAAAACGCACGATACCGAACCGACCCTAGGCCGATCGATGAAAACTGTGGCTGTCCGGCCTGCTCGTCGGTGAGCCGAGCCTTTGTCCATCATTTGATCAGAGCCGGAGAACTGACGGGAGCGGTGCTGGCGACACAGCACAACATCCGCTTTTATCTTGACTTTGTCAACCAACTCAGGGAAGCTATCTCGTCCGAATCGCTGGGAGATTTCGCTATCCAAGTTGAGGAGAGTTACCCGGCAAGCGATTCGCCTGTTGAGTCATCTCAGAATTACGATTCAGCCGGTCTTATTCCCTGAATTGAATGGGTTCTGGGTGGAGTTCCGTTCGACGGAAGGAGTAGTGCGATGGTTTGGTTGGGAACAATTCTGACATTTGCCGAAGGAGCTGGAGCGCCCGCTCTTGTGCAGTTCGTACCCATCATTCTTGTCTTCGCGATTTTCTACTTTCTCCTCATTGCTCCGATGCGCAAGCGGCAGAAGGCATTGCAGAGTCTGGTGGAAAATCTGAAGAAAGGAGATCGAGTCCTGACGAATGGCGGCCTCTACGGGACCATTGCCAGTGTCGAGGAAAAGACCGTCATCCTCAAGCTTGCCGACAACGTCAAGGTCAAAGTAGCCAAGTCCGCCATCGCGGGTCTCGAGGGTCAAGAAGGCGAAGGGGCCGGTAAATGAAGAACAAGCTGCTATGGCGAGGGCTTGTCATCCTCTTTGTAACCGCTCTAGCGATCGTCTCTGCGTACCCGCTCAAGGAGAGCCTCAAGCTTGGCCTGGATCTCCGCGGCGGAATTCATCTGGTCCTGCAAGTCGAAGTGGAAGACGCGGTTCGGTCCGAGCGCACCAAAGATCTCGATCGGTTGATACAGGAGCTTCGCGATGCCGGCCTGACCGCTGTCCGTGCGGAACCGGAGGTCGACTCCAGCACGTCTTTTGTGGTGTCGGGCGTGCCAAGGGACCGGGATAGCGCGGTGGGCGGAATTGTAAGCGAGTACCTTCCCGGCTGGTCTTGGGACCGTAGAGGCGAAGATCTCGAATTCGACATGGAGTCGGCCAATGCAGCTGAGATTCGCAACCTGGCAGTCGTTCAAGCTGTTGAAACGATCCGAAATCGTATCGACGAGTTTGGTGTTTCCGAACCCGTGATTGCCAGACAGGGCCTGGAAGGGGATCGAATCGTGGTCCAGTTGCCAGGCATCGACGATCCGGAGCGGGTCAAGTCGCTGATCAAGAACACCGCCTTCTTGGAGTTCCGACTCGTAGATTTCCCCCTCGGGGGTGGAGGCGTAGCCAGCCGAGAGGAGATCCTGGCCAACTACGGCGGTCAGGTACCAGCGGGTGTCGAGATCCTGACTGGGAGCATTCGGGACGCTCAGGGCAATAGCGTCGGCGAGCAGTACTATGCGGCCGAAAATCGGCCCGTGATCACGGGTCGAGATCTCAAGACGGCTCGCCCTGGGATCGGCGAGTTCAATCAACCGGTGGTCAACTTCTATCTAACTCACGAAGGCGGCCAACTGTTTTCGGAGGCGACGGGCGCCAACGTGGGCAAAGGGCTCGCCATTGTGCTCGACGGCCGAGTTGTTTCGGCGCCGAATATCCGCTCTCGCATCGGTGATTCTGGAATCATCGAGGGCTCGTTTACGCGGCAAGAGGTCGAGGATCTTTCGACAGTGCTTCGCTCCGGTGCTCTGCCGGCCGGGATTACCTATCTCGAAGAGCGCACGGTCGGACCGGCACTCGGGAAGGACTCCATCGAGCAGGGCCTGAGAGCGGGAATAATCGGGCTCAGCCTGGTTGTCATCACAATGCTTGTGGTCTACAAGGGAACCGGCGTCAACGCCGTTGTAGCCCTGGGACTCAACATTCTGCTGATCTTCGGTGCATTGGCGTACTTTGGGGCCACGCTGACCTTGCCTGGAATCGCCGGAATCATTCTCACGATAGGTATGGCAGTCGACGCGAACGTACTCATCTTCGAGCGCATTCGTGAAGAGCTTCGGCATGGGCGGCCTGTCTAGTCGGCAATCGATGCGGGTTTTAGCAAAGCTCTGTCCTCGGTTCTTGATGCCAACATCACGACACTCATTGCCGCCGTGTTTTTGTTTCAGTTCGGCACGGGCCCGATTCGAGGCTTTGCTGTGACTCTGTCGATCGGCATCATGGCATCACTTTTCTCAGCCATTTTCGTGAGTCGTTGGATCTTCGACATGGTGATAGCGGGTCGACAAAGAGTCGAGAGTCTTTCAATTTAGTCACGAATCAAGGTCAGGGGCGACGGCGCTAGGAGCAAAGGATGGAGTTCTTCCGCGATACCAATATCGATTTCATGAAGTACAGCAAGTACTTCGTGTGGCTCTCATTGGCCTTGGTCTCTCTGAGCGTAGTTACGGTCTTTGTGATGGGCAATCTGAATATGGGTATCGACTTCGCGGGAGGTACCCAGGTTACGGTCAAGTTCAAACAGCGACCCGAAATAGACGAGCTCCGGTCTCTGATGTCGGAAGCCGGGATCAAGGATCCGGTGATCCAGCAGTTTGGAACGGACGACGCCAACGAGGCTTTGATCAAGACCTCCACGGTTGAGGGGCAGGAGGAGGGCAGTCAGAGCCTTGTGTTGGCGGCTCTCGACAGTCGCTTCAACGCCAGCCCACCCAACGATTTCGATCTAAACCAGAGAGGTACTGAAGCTCTCGCCGATCTTCTCTTCTCGCTCGATCCGGATGAGATCCGGATTCAAGACGAGGAGGTTGCGCGAAATCACTATGTCGAGGTCGCCCAAGGTGTTCTCGAAGTGCGACGCCAAGATGGAATCTTGGACTCCTGGGATGTTGTCTCGGCAGTTCCGGTGGTGAGTGCCGAAGCCTTGGCTACTCTCGAGGGCAACACCTATATGGGTGGCTTCGCGGTTTTGGGAGTCGAAAGTGTCGGGCCGCAGATCGGGTCAGAGCTTCGCCGTCGGGGGGTCTGGGCAGTGGTCTGGTCTCTGGTGGGGATGCTGTGCTACATCACCTTCAGGTTCGAGCTCAGGTATGGCATCGGTGCGCTCGTAGCCGTGACGCATGATGTGCTCGTGGTGCTGGGTTTATTCGCGTTGGCAGGTTTCGAATTCAATCTGACTACGATCGCAGGCTTTTTGACCCTTGTCGGTTATTCGGTAAACGATACGGTTGTCGTCTTCGACCGTGTTCGCGAGAACTTACGTCGTTCGAGAAGAGACTCCTTGGTCACCACGATCAACAAGAGCCTGAATCAGACCCTCTCCAGAACCCTGCTGACCTCGGGTACCACGTTGCTGACTGTGGGCAGTCTGCTGTTTCTTGGCGGCGATGTGCTGAGAGGTGCCGCCTTCATCCTGACGATCGGTGTCGTCGTCGGAACCTACTCGTCGATATATATCGCCAGCCCATTCGCGATCCTCTGGGAGCGGTTCACAGCCGGTCGCCGTCAGCGGGCCGCGGTCGCAAAGTAATCCGAGCTCGGATCCAAGAGGCTTCTTCTCGAGGTTGCCGGTGTCGATGGGGCACGGGCGGTGGCCTCTGTCTCCACTATAATCGGGTCTCGACCAGACAGGTGATTCGAGTGCGGGAAAGCTCATGCGAGATCTCAAGGGAGCCAAAAGAAGTGACTCTGGACCTCCTATCGAAGTTCGCGAAGAGGTCGCCTTCGATGACGTTCTCATAGAGCTCGAGAAACACAACAGGGCGATCGACAAGGAACGTCTGCTCGCGATACATGATTTCTCCAGGCAGATGCACGCTGACCAGATTCGTCGCTCTGGCAAGCCCTACCTAACCCACCCGATCTACGTCGCTTACTTGCTGGCGAACTTGGGTTTCGACGAGACCTGCGTAGCGGTCGGTCTGCTGCACGACGTTCTCGAGGACACACTCACCACTCGAGAGGTGCTGGCGAAAGAGTTCGGGGCGGAAGTTGCTGAGCTCGTCGATGGAGTCACCAAGATCGGTCAACACTCCTACGTTGGGCGGGATCAGGTCCAAGCCGAAACCTTTCGCAAGCTTCTGCTCGCATCAGCGCGAGACATACGAGTCATCTTGGTCAAGCTTGCGGATCGTCTTCACAACATGATGACACTCGAACACATGCCTGCCGAGGCGCGCGAGCGGATTGCCAGAGAGACTCTGGAAATCTACGCACCGACCGCTCACCGATTGGGAATGTCGAAGGTTCAGGGTGATCTCGAGGATTTGGCCTTTTATTACCTCCATCCGAGCCATTACGCAGACCTGAAGCGACAACTGCAGGAAAAGATCAAGGTCGGCAAAGAGGCGACGGAAAAGATTCGCGAGCGGCTGGTGGAGGTCTTAAAGGACGCCGACATAGAGGCCGACATCAGCTTTCGGGTAAAGAGGTCGTACTCCATCTTCACCAAGATGCGCCGACAGGGAATCGATGCATCTCAGCTGTACGACTATCTGGCCTTTCGCATAATTACGACCAGTCTCAAGGATTGCTACGCGAGTCTCGGTGAGGTGCATCAGGCTTGGCGGCCGATGCCTGGGCGATTCAAGGATTACATCGCAATGCCCAAACCCAACCTCTACCAGTCGCTGCACACGACTCTGATCAGCGGAAGCGGTCAACCCTTCGAAGTCCAGATACGGACTCGCGAGATGGACGTAATCGCCGAGGAAGGCATTGCGGCCCATTGGAGCTATAAGGAGGGTGAAGGTGAGGGTGCTGAGGTCGACCAGAGCATTTCGTGGCTCAGACAGGTACTCGAGTGGCAAAAAGAGGTCGAAGATCCTAGAGCCTTTCTCAACTCGCTGAAAATCGATCTATATCCGGACGAGGTATATGTGTTTTCGCCCAAGGGCGACGTCATGTCGTTTCCCCGTGGCGCTACTCCGCTGGATTTCGCCTACCGCGTCCATACCGACCTGGGTCACCATTGCGTCGGAGCGCGCATAAACGGCAAGCTCGAGCCTCTACGTAGCAAACTGAAGAATGGCGACATTCTCGAAATTCTCACCAATCCTTCGAGGCATCCGAGCCGTGACTGGCTCAGCTTTGTCAAGACTTCGCGGGCCAAGAACAAGATACGCTCCTGGCTCAATACGGAACAGAAGAAGCGAGCCATGGAAATTGGTCGCCGTATGACCGAACGCGAGCTCCGAAAGCACAAGATCCCGATGAAGAAATTCGTCGAGAGCAAGAAAATGGAGAAGTACTTGGAGTCCGAAGGACTAGCCCGTATGGATGACCTGTTTGCATCGATCGGCTTTGGGAAATCTTCGGTTGGCCCGATTCTGAAACGGGTCCTTTCGGCCGACGAGCTGAAGACGGTCGGCGAAGAGCCCGGTCCCATTCGCCGTGCCGTCAGCAAGATCCTTCCCTTCGGAAGCAACGCGATCGTGGTCAGTGGCAGCAACGACCTGCTGGCCTATCTCGCCAA
>CAJHZD010000019.1_pt1 | contig 16234 bp, 13 predicted proteins | sample 9198941 | NCBI WGS metagenome assembly CAJHZD01 (sample SAMEA7708371, study PRJEB35096) | sediment metagenome | biome: marine neritic benthic zone biome [ENVO:01000025]; feature: sediment [ENVO:00002007]; material: shallow marine sediment [ENVO:03000034] sea grass bed [ENVO_01000059] ...
CATTGGTCAACGGGGTAACCGAATAGCCGACGTATCGCACTGCTCCATTGCGACGATAGATAGCTTCAGGTCGGGCTCGTGGATAGGAGCCAGCCTTGCTCGTAAGCTCATGCCAATCGTCTTCGGAGAAGAGTCCGAGGTTGGTCACCGGCCAGCCGATCAGCTGCGAACCAGTCTTTCCCAAGATCTCTTGAGCGGCAAGATTGGCGGTTGTCACGACACCTTCCAAATTGCAGGTAATCAGACCACTTGGAATCGATTCGATGACATCGCGATGCACCGTCTGAAGGTCGGCAAGATCGTCCTGCTTCTCCTGCAGCTCCTGCTTCACCTTGGTAACACCCTCAGATAAACGCGTCGTCAGATACGCCACGGTGAAGAACCCGAAGATGTGGGTAATCAGGTTGTAGACAAGTCGCCAATCCGGTCGCTCGTGCTGCGCCTGTGGCGTCACCACGCCTGCTCCGTCGACTCCGCCTACAACTGCCGTTGATGCTGTTGAGCCAATCGCCGCGGGAAACGGAGGTTGTATCCAGTCAAAGAAGAGAGCCAGGATCGTTGCGGCATATAAAAGCGAAGCCAATGTTGCGACCGCAAAACCCGTGCGTTGAGGAAACAGCGCTGATGCGACGATAATTACCACGAAGTAGAGAATCGAGAATGGGCTTGCGATCCCGCCGAAGTAATAGACCATGGCGGTGATCAGAATCAGATCTCCGCAGAATTGAATGATCGCCTGAAGAGCCCATCGGCCACGCAGGATTCTGAGCAATGCGATATAGATCAAGCTTGCCAGGTAGGTCGTCCCGGCGAACGCATACAGAAAGTCGAGACCCAACGGGGTGTCGGGTGAGGCGTACTGGAGAGCGAAATAGGGGAATAAGACGCTGGTGATGACCACCAGGCGAATACCGATAATCCAGCGTAGCTGGCGAGCTAGTGCGTCGGACTCGGCGCCATTTTGGTCGAGGGCTGTGTCAGGATCGCGATCGCTCATGCTCTCGATTTGACGAGAAACCTACAGATCCCACGGTTCGCTTCCAAAGGAGATCATGACATAGACCGGCCTGCCCGGTCATGAACATCTTTCGCGACGACCCTCTAGCGAGACTCAGCCGATCTTGCCCAAGATCGTGTAAAGCGGGAGGTACATGGCCGTGACAATCACGCCGATAATGCCGCCGAGTAGGACGATCATCAGAGGCTCGATGAGCTTGACAAGACCGGCCACCGCCAGATCCACCTCTTCTTCGTAGAAGTCTGCGATCTTCGAGAGCATCTGGTCGAGGGCACCGGTCTGCTCACCGACGTTGATCATCTGTACGACCATGGCTGGGAAGACTTGTGTCTCACCCAGCGGACCACTGATGGTCTTACCCTCCTCGACACTTTTTCGAACCGCCATGATTGAGTCTTCGATAATGGCGTTGCCAGAAGTCTTGGCCGTAATCTGCAAACCGTCGAGAATTGGAACACCCGAGGAGGTGAGAGTGGCCAAAGTTCGACAGAACCGCGCCACAGCGATCTTGCGAAGGATCATGCCGAGTACAGGGACTTTCAGTAGCAGACCATCCAGAACTCGCCTGCCGCGATAGGTCTTGTGGTACTGACGAATGGCAAATGCGCCTACGCAAAGAAGAATAATAATGAGCCACGACCATCGACCCACGAACTTACTGGAAGCGACGACTGCCCGAGTCAGGAAGGGTAGCTCACCGCCGAGTCCGGCAAAGAGTTGAGCAAATACCGGGATGACTTTCCACAGAATGACCCAGACCACTATCGCGGCGATCGCCAAAACGGTGACCGGATAGATCAGTGCCGACTTGACCTGGTTCTTGAGTTTGACGGCCTTTTCTAGATAGACCGACAACCGTTGCAGGATGACATCCAAAATACCGCCAGCCTCACCCGCAGCGACCATGTTCACGTATAGATCGTCGAAAGCCGGAGGGTGTTTTTCCATCGCATCGGCCAGGGTGGCGCCCGATTCCACGTCAACGCGCACTTGATTGATGATCTCCTGGAAGCGCTTGTGCTCCTCTTGCTCACCAAGGATCTCCAGACACTGAACCAAGGGCAGGCCGGCGTCGAGCATGACCGAGAACTGTCGCGTAAAGACGGCAATTCGCTTGTCACCGATCAATAACGGCATCTTCGGAAGAAGTGGAAACTCTTTGCCCTTCTCCCGGATCGAGGTCACCTGAATCTGCTGACGTCGAAGTACAGCGGTTGCGGCGTCTCGGGAATCGGCGAGGAGAATCCCCTCCTGGGTTTGTCCTGTCCGACCTTTGCCTTTCCAGATGTAGTTGGGCATCGATTCAGCTCCTTAACTGGTGCTCACTGGGCCCCGGGGATTGATTAGCGACGGATTCAATGAACCGGCTCCTCTGCCGATGATCTCTTGCAGCTCATCGGGGTACGAGGACCGCGCCATAGCTGTTTGAAGAGTTATCTGGCGTTTGAAATAGAGCGCGGCTAGCGCTTGGTTGAATGTCTGCATACCGTACTTGCTCTGACCGGTCTGCATCATGCCGTAAATCTGATGGATCTTGTCTTCTCGGATCAGATTCCGGATCGCAGTAGTCGGAATCAAGATTTCCATCGCCAAGACTCGGCCCTTGCCGCCCGACTTGTGCAGTAGTGACTGACAGACGATCCCTTGCAACACGAACGAGAGTTGTACTCGAACCTGACCCTGTTGATGAGGCGGGAAGACATCGATAATTCGGTTGATGGTCTCGGCTGCTGAATTCGTGTGCAGAGTGGCAAAGGTCAGATGGCCAGTCTCGGCGATCCTCAAAGCGGCTTCGACGGTTTCGTAGTCACGCATCTCGCCGACCAGACAGACATCCGGGTCTTGACGAAGGACCGACTTTAGGGCGTTGGCGAAACTGTGGGTATCGGCATGTAGCTCACGCTGGTTTACGATGCACCCTTTGTGGCTGTGCAAGTACTCGACGGGGTCTTCGATAGTGACAATGTGTTCGTTGCGCTCCTGATTGACTCGGTCGAGCATTGCAGCGAGAGTCGTAGACTTCCCCGACCCGGTCGGACCGGTGACAAGAACCAAACCTCTTGGCTTCTTGCAGAGACCCTCGATTACTGGTGGCAGACCGAGCTCTCGGAATCCCCGAATTTCGTACGGGATCTGGCGAAACGCAGCCGACAGAGCGCCTCTCTGATGAAACACGTTCGAGCGGAACCGCGACAGACCCTTGATGCCAAAGGAGAAATCGAGCTCGAGGTTCTCTTCGAGTCGTTGTTTCTGCTTGTCGGTAAGGATCGAGTAGCAGATCTGCTTGGTGTCGGCTGGCGTCAGTGGCGGGCAGTTCAGAGGCCGGAGCACACCGTCGACGCGGATCATTGGAGGTGAGTTCGTGGTGATGTGCAGGTCAGATGCACCCTGCTCGGTCATGGTCTTCAACATTGAGTTCAGTGTCGGTGGCATTGAGTCCCCCCGTAACTACCCTAGGTAGAATACGTTGCGTAAGTTTATACCATCATCGATGATCTCCAAACAGTTGTAAACGTCACAGATGACTATTTTGACATCGAGTTCGCCCAGCATGGGTGTTATCTTTTCTGTCCAGCGTGACTGAATCAGCCGAATTTCAGGAAGAAGCATCACTGGGAAGGGCCTATGACGGTCGTCTCCTGGTACGGCTGCTGGGATACGTGGTGCCCTATCGGCGATGGGTCGTGGTGGCGGTATTCCTTATTGTTATTTCGTCTTTGCTTCAGCTTGTTGGACCGTTGGCGACCGCCGTTGCCCTCGACCTTTATATAAGGCCTTTCGAGGATGAGCCTCAGGTCATCTCGACCCTGAGCCGATGGGTCGATTCCACATTGAACCGGCGCAATATCGAAATCGAGCCGGCTACGGGCTTGGCAGCGGTCTCTCTGATCTATCTCCTCACACTCTTTCTCACGTTCTTCGTTTTGTACTTCCAGAGCTATGTGATGCAGATGATGGGTCAGAGAATCATGGTCGACCTCAGACGCGATATCTACGGTCGGCTACACGAAGTTCCGATGACGTTTCTTGATCGAAATCCTGTCGGCCGGCTCGTGACTCGCGTGACGAACGATGTCGATGCCCTGAATGAGTTGTTCACGGCTGGAATCGTATCGATCATCGGCGACCTACTCTTGTTGGCAGGAATCATGGGGGTCTTGTTCTGGCTCAACTGGCGGCTTGCCTTGGTGAGCTTCGCGATCTTGCCTTTATTGTTGTTGCTGACCTTCTGGTTCAAGATTCGCGCTCGGCAAAGCTATCGTGAGATCCGGGTCAAGCTGGCTCGAATCAATGCCTACCTCCAAGAGCACATCACTGGGATGTCCATTATCCAACTCTTCAACCGTGAGAAGCGCTCGTTTGATGAGTTTTCGGGTATCAACGACGAACACCGAATCGCCAACATCCGGGCCATTATCTTTTACGCGATTTACTACCCGGGAGTAGAACTGATCACGGCGCTGGGGATCGGCCTGATTCTTTGGTATGGAGGCGGACAAGTACTCGGGGGGCTACTTTCGGTTGGCACGTTAGTCGCCTTTCTCCAGTATGCCCAGCGCTTTTATCAACCACTGGCGGACCTGTCCGAGAAATACAACATCCTTCAAGCAGCCATGGCCAGCTCCGAACGGATTTTCGGTCTGCTGGATGAGCCGATCGATATTCAATCGCCGACAGATGCCTACCGCCCCGACCGCGTGGCTGGCGCGGTGGAATTCGATCACGTGGTTTTCGCATACAAAGGCGGGGATACGGTTCTCGAGGACATTTCGTTTCGCGCGGCACCCGGAGAAACGGTGGCGATCGTAGGACACACCGGGGCGGGGAAGAGCACTCTGACCAATCTCCTGCTTCGCTTCTACGATGTTCAAGCGGGGAGCGTCAAACTGGACGGCGTCGACGTTCGCGCCTGGGACCTGTCGGCTCTGCGCCGCTCCATCGCGATCGTGTTACAGGATGTCTTCCTATTCTCGGGAAACGTTGCCGAGAACATTCACCTGGGAGAGGATTCAATCGACGAGGACAAGCTCAGATGGGCAGCGAGGGAAGTTCACGCGCTGGATTTCATCGAGGCCTTGCCGGCAGGTTTCGACTCGCCGATCCGGGAGCGAGGCGCAGGTCTCTCGGTAGGCCAGAAACAGCTAATTGCCTTTGCAAGGGCGCTCGCCTTCGATCCCAAAGTCCTCATTCTCGATGAGGCAACTTCGTCGATCGACACCGAGACTGAGCAGCGGATCCAGCTAGCGCTCGAACGCCTTCTCGTTGGCAGGACTTCGCTGGTCATAGCTCACAGGCTCTCGACGATTCAAAAGGCCGACCGAATTCTCGTATTGCATCGAGGCACGCTCCGCGAGCAAGGGACCCATCAAGAGCTACTCGCCAAGAGGGGTATCTACTACCGTCTCTATCAACTTCAGTACAAGGATCAGCTCGCGATGGAAGAGTCTGTAACCGGCTAGGGTTGCGAGCTGTCGTAGCCTTCCAATTCTCCGAGAAGAAGTGCAAACTGCGGGGCTCGTTCCGCGGCTTCGCCTGCCGGGTACCGAAAGGACACTCTCACCAGACGATTCGAATTTGGATGGAGCGTGAACGCCAGCAGTTCCTCGATACGACCTTGGCCTTCTTGATACGCGCCCCTGGCGGTGAAGAAGGAGCCGATAGGGGTCATGAGCTCCTGGTTGCCGAAGAACTCACCCGCTTGCCTGGATTCGAAGACCGCCTTGGTCTGAGACGAGGCTGCGACAATATTCACCGAGCCCTGTTCTTCGGGTCCGATCTCGAACCTCACCACACCCGGCCCGGTTGCGCCTTCAGCCGTGAGAATTAGGTCGCCGTCGTTGTTTGTGTCGACTTCGAAGTCGGAGGGTAGCTCGGCAATAGCAAGACCGAGAGTCGCATTCTCTACCCTGGCTCCAGGTGGCGTGGGTTCCACCGCCGAACCGGATTGTTTACATCCCAAAACGAAGAGCAGCAAACTGGCCATACTCATGGCGCAGGCACGCCCGAGAATCGTAATCATCAGCATCGCCTCCTCTAGCTAAGGTAGTCTTCCAATAGTCGGCCAGCGATCGCCATGAAGTCGCGCTCGGAAACGATTCCCACCAACCGATTTTTCTTGTCGACAACGGGAAGGCAGCTTATTTTCTTGCTCTTCATGAGACGGATCGCCTCGAGTGTCGGCGTCGAGGGGCTAACGGTGACGATGTTGCGAGTCATGATTTGTCCCACCGGGACAGGCTGATAGTTCTTGTCGGAGGCGTTGTCTGCCAGCAGTCGCAAGAGAGCTCGATGGGTTACCAGGCCCACGAGATGGTGGCCGTCATCTTCAACCGGAACGTGTCGAATGTGATGCCAGTTCATGACACAGGCGACGATGTCGACCAGTTCGTCCTGATTCACGGTGAAGATGTCTGTGGTCATCAGTTGGCCGATTCGAAGGTGGTGTCTCGGGCCCTCGCCGGCCTCCATCTTTGTGGCGAGTGCCCAGGTATGGACCGGTTTTCCTGTTCTCTGTCGGCCCACGGTGGCCGCCGTCAGGACACCGAGACATTCGGATAGATTTCTGTCGCACTTCATTTCGTCGAAGGAGTCGACCATCCACTGCGAACCGGTTCGTCGAGTGCGGACTCTCTCTTCGATCACACCGATGTAGCGATCGATGTCGCTTGATTCGATTCCCAGAGTGGTAAGCCCTTGTCGAGCCAGCGGGGTCATCTCCCCCAGGATGATCTTCTGGGCCGGAGTCTGGTCGTATCCTGGCCATGCAAGCTGAGCCCCTAGACCGAGGCGGCAGGCAGCTACGAAGTTCTCCCTTGCGACTGCAAATTCCATCTTCTCGGTGATGTCGCCATAGTGGTCGGCCACTCCCTTGAGGAGACCAAACCAGAAGGCCGCGTTGGAGACCTCATCGAGCGGCGTGGGTCCGGAAGGCAGGACCCGGTTCTCGATCCTGAGATGAGCCTTGCCGTCCGAAATGCCATAGCACGGCCGGTTCCACCGATATACGGTGCCATTGTGGAGTCGTAGCGCGCTAAGCTTCGGTGGTTTGCCCTCTGCCAGGGCTGCGAATGGGTCTTCGCCGATTTCGCGGGTCATCAATACGCGAAATCGCGTAATGTCTTCCTTGAAGATCTCCACGACCGACTCTTGGATCCAGTCGCGGCCAAAGCTCACCCTTGGGCTGACGTCGCGGGTATGCGACGACGGTGCTCTCGTATCCACGGACTGCTGAAACACCGCGATTCGAGTCTCCTTCCAGAGCTGTTTTCCAAACAGCAAAGGAGAATTCGTAGCTGCCGCGATTACAGGTGCCGCTACGGCTTGAGCGATGTTGTAAGCCCTGGCGAAGTGATCGGGCTCCACCTGGAAATGCACTTGAAAGCTTGTGTTGCAGGCTTCGAGCATGACGTTGTCATGCGTCATGTTGAGCTCGTCTCTACCCTTCAGATAGAGCCGAAAACGTTCACCCCGTAGCCTTTTGGCAGCCTCGTTCAGCGTGAAGTAGCGCGGTCGGGGGGTCATGTTGTCCAGGGTCAGATCACCCTTCTCGAGAGTTGGCAAAATACCCACGAGCACCACGTCGGTGTGATGTTTTTCTGCTACAGATCGGACCTTGCTCAACAAGTCGTTGAGCTGTGTTTCCATCCGAGACAGGGCATCTGGCTGCAGGTCGATTGGGTCGAGATTGCACTCGAGGTTGAAGCGACCCAGTTGATTTGTAAAGTGGGGATCGTCGAGATCCTCGAGAATCTCGTCGGCGATCAGGGCTGGCCGCCAATTCTCGTCGACGAGAAACATCTCTTGTTCGGCACCGATGCGCTGAACGCCGGTTTCGAAGACACCCTCTTCGAGCATCGTCTCGAGCGCTCTGAGGTCACGCAAAAGCGCCCTCGTAAAAAGACGCAGTTCGTCCGCTTCCTGAGCTGGCGTTACCTTGTGCTCACCCATGCCGAGACCTGTACTGAAAGCCGCCGTTGACGACGACCCGTTCAAGAAGACTTGTATAAGCAGATTCTAGAACGTCGGTACGTTTCCCAGCAACTGGAGCGAACGAAACCCCACTCTCGGTCTATGCAGCTGCCGAGAGGCTTTTGAGCTCGGCTACGAGTTCCTGAAGCACCTTCTTGGCGTCGCCGAAGACCATCATCGTATTGTCATACTCGAACAGCTCGTTCTTGATGCCGGCAAAGCCGGGGCTCAAGGACCTCTTGATGACCATGACCGACTGAGCCTTCCAGACCTCCAGAACCGGCATCCCGGCGATCGGGCTGGAAGGATCGTTTTCCGCTGCCGGATTGATCACGTCGTTGGCACCCACGACAATCACGGCGTCGGTGGTTTTGAACTCCGGGTTGATGGTGTCCATCTCGATCAGCTGCTCGTAGGGAACATCGGCTTCGGCGAGAAGAACGTTCATATGCCCCGGCATGCGACCGGCTACCGGATGAATGGCATAGGTGACTTTTGTTCCCCTCTTCTGAAGAAGGTCGGCCATCTCCTTGACCGTGTGCTGAGCCTGTGCAACCGCCAGTCCGTATCCCGGAACGACAACGACCGACTCGGCCGCTTCGAGCACCATTGCAGCCTCTTCAGGGCTATAGGATCGCACGTTCGAGTACTCGTCTGACCCGCCACCACCGGTCTCCTGGCCAAACCCGGAAAACAGCACGTTGCCCAGGGTGCGGTTCATCGCGACGCACATGATCTGAGTCAGAATCAATCCCGATGCGCCAACCAGGGCACCGCTGATGATCAAGACGTTGTTGCTCAACACAAAGCCGGTCATGGCCGCAGCCAGACCCGAAAGAGAGTTGAGGAACGAGATGATCACAGGCATATCTGCGCCACCTATGGGAATCACGAGCAGGACACCCAAGACCAGACTCAGAACCGCCAAGGCCAGTGCCGGCACCATGATGCCTTCAGGTGAGGCTGCGATTACCGCCATGTAGATACCAACACCGAGACACAGCGCCAGAAGCGCACCGTTGACCAGATTTCTGGCTGGCAGCAAGGTCGGCTGGCCACCGACGCGGCCGCTCAGTTTGAGAAAGGCCACCAGGCTTCCTGTAAGCGTGATGGCACCGATGAGGATCGAAAGAAAGGCCGTCAAAGAGGATGCTGGACCCATGACCGAGCCAGCTGTGCCTGCGGCACCGGACTCGATGACCTCCTGCCAGAGAATCGACAGCGCGACCAAGGCGGAAGCTCCTCCTCCGAAGCCGTTGAACAGAGCCACCATTTCTGGCATGCCGGTCATCTCGACCCTGATTGCCGCTATCAGGCCGATGGAGCCGCCGATGATCAATCCCGAGATAATCCATCGGTAGTCGACTATCCCGATGTCCAGTAGCGTGGCGACGATGGCGAGAAGCATGGCCGCAGAGGCAAGAGCATTGCCTCGTCTGGCCGACCTGACACGGGTCAGGCCCTTGAGCCCGAGTATGAACAGGACGGAAGAAACCAGGTATAAAACCGGGACGACAACTGAATGCAGCAGATCGTTCATAACTAGGCCTTTTTCTTCTTCTTGCTGCCAAACATTCCGAGCATCCGGTCGGTGACCATGAAGCCGCCGACCACGTTGATTGACGCGAAGATGATCGCCAAGCAACCCAATATGCTACTGACCTGAACTGCTCCGTCTCTGGCGGCTGCGATAGATCCGACAAGCGTGATCCCGGAGATCGCGTTGGCTCCCGACATGAGAGGTGTGTGCAGAGTCGGAGGAATCTTGGTGATGATCTCGAAGCCAACGAAGACTGCGAGAACAAAGACATATATCCCGACTAAGAGGGGTCCCATCATTGGACTATCTCCTGAAGCTTTTCGGCGGTTGGCTCGTGGACGATCTTTCCATCATGAGTCAGAAGACTCCCGGCAATGATCTCGTCTTCCAGGTCGACTTTGAGATCTCCTTCCTCGACCATGAGGAGCAGCAGGGCGAGCACGTTTCGGGCGTAGACGGTGCTTGCATCGATGGACATCGAAGTCGCCAAATTTAAAGGTCCCAGGATCAAGACACCGTTGTGATCGATCTCTTCTCCTGCCCGAGTCAGTTCGCAGTTGCCACCCTGCTCGGCAGCTAGGTCGACCACGATAGACCCTGGGTGCATGTGGTTGACCATGTCGGTAGTCAGCAGAAGCGGAGCTCTCTTTCCGGGGACTTGCGCGGTCGTGATAACGATGTTCGCGGCAGAGACATGCTCCGTCAAGATTTCGCGCTGGCGGGTGAGGAAGTCCTCACCCATCTCCTTGGCGTAGCCGCCACTCCCTTCACCACTCTCCTGTAAGGGCAATTCTATGAATCGCCCGCCGAGAGACTCGACCTGCTCTTTTACAACGGGTCGGATATCGGACACCTCGACCACTGCGCCAAGCCGCTTTGCTGTCGCAATAGCCTGCAGTCCAGCCACACCAGCTCCCATGATGACGACCCTCGCGGGAGGGATGGTTCCAGCCGCGGTCATCAGAAGAGGGAAGTAGCGGCCGAACTTGTGAGCCGCAAGCAGGACCGATTTGTAACCTGCGATGTTGGCCTGGGAAGACAGTGCATCCATCGGCTGAGCCCGGGTGATTCTCGGTATCAGCTCCATGGCGAACGACGTCACATTGCCGCCAGCCAATTCCTTGACGGTCTCGGTATGCTGGAACGGGTTCAGCAAGCCAATGGTAATTGCCCCCGGTTTCAGCGCCTTGGCTTCGGAACCGCCAGTGCCGGGGATCTCCTCGTTCAGAGGTCCCACCTTGAGCACGACGTCGGCTTCGCTCCAAAGCCGGTCCGGATCGGCGGCAATGCGAGCACCAGCCTCTTCATAGCGACCATCGGCGAAAAAGGCTCGCGCTCCTGCGCCGCTCTCGACCCAGAGCTCGAGACCTTCGCCGCAAAGCCTTTTGACAGTTTCGGGAGTGGCCGCGACACGAGTTTCGACCACGCTTCTCTCTTTTGGAATGAATACTTTAGCCATATCTTTTTCGGGGGTAGTCGGTCGTTCGACCGAGATTACGGAACAGCCTTCGCCCAACTGCTGAGATCCTGATTGAACCAGGGGCCCATGTCAAGACTTCCAGGGCGTATTGTGCAGGATATTTCGCTCCAGGAGACCATCCTTTTGGGCAGTTCGGCTACGCATCGAAGGGCTAGCAGAGTATCCTTGTCGGGCCATGAGTCCCTCCCCCTCGCCGCAACAAGCACAAGACCGAATCTTCTATGACGGCGATTGTGGGCTCTGTCATGGGGCGGTCCGGTTCGTATCGAAGAGACAGCCTTCAGGATGCGTATTTCGTTTCGCTCCTCTGGACGGCAAGACATTTCAGGAGACGGTTCCAGAAGGCGATCGTGAGGATCTTCCAGACAGTATCGTCGTGCAGACATCCAACGGAGAGATCTTGGTTCGGTCGGCTGCCGCAGTCTTCATCATGAAGAGGCTTGGAGCGTTCTGGAGGGGGCTTGGATGGGTATCCTCACTCGTGCCCAGACGGCTTGCCGATGGCCTATACGACATCGTAGCGCGACACAGGTTGCGGTTCTTCCCACGGCCAAGTAGCAGCTGCCCGATCCTGTCGGACAAGCTGCTCGAGTGTTTCGACCCTTGAGCCACCACAGGTGAACAAGTGCCAAGAAATCAACCCGAAACCCCGATGATTGGTCGTGGTAGGTTGAACCCATGCGACCCCTGTTCGTGACTTTCGAGGGACTGGACGGTAGTGGCAAGTCGACCCAATTGGATGCGGCGTCTCGCTGGATGGAGAAGCGAGGTCTGGACCACGCGGTAACGCAGGAGCCGGGAGGGACTCCCCTGGGCGAGGCGATCCGAAGCGTCTTTCTCGATCGGCAATGGGAAGAAGTCGATGGGACCGTCGAGGCGTTGCTGATATTTGCGAGTCGTCGTCAGCATCTCCTGGAAGTCATCGACCCGGCTTTGGCCGCCGGTCGCCACGTGCTTTGTGATCGTTTCACCGATTCGACCTTTGCTTATCAGGGATTCGGTCGTGGAGTCGCTATCGATCTGCTGCGAAAGGTAGACGAGTTGGCAACTGGCTCGCGAGTGCCCGATGCGACATTTTTTTTCGATCTGGCCTCTGAGCAAGCGAGGACCCGTGGGCATTCGCAATCTAGGCAGCAAGAACCTGGCGGTGTCGATCGGCTCGATGCCGAGAATCTGGCTTTTTACGACCGTGTTCGACAAGGCTACCTGTCGCTGGCCAACTCTGCCGAGGATCGATACAAAGTCATCCCGTCGGCAGGTTCGATCGAGGAGACTACAGCTCGTCTCGAGGCGGCTCTGGCAAGCCTTTTTGGGGCCTAAAGATGAGTCTCGACTCGATCCAGGACTTGGCTCGCCGCGAGAGACTCTACCCATCGGTCATCTTGCACGGAGGCAGGGACGAGGATCGCCGCCAAGCCGCGCTCCAGATCGGGCGGATCTTGTTGTGCGATGCTCGGCGAGAGCTCAGGCCTTGCGGAGAGTGTCGACACTGCAATCGGATCGGGTGGCCGAGCTCCGACAGCGGCCCCTTCCACCCCGATTTTTCGGTTCTGGAGCGGGATCTCAAGACCGCCACGAGCGTCGAGGCGACAAAGACGTTTCTTCGAAACGCGCAGATCTCACCTTTTGAGGCGCGGGGTCAAGTCTTTGTCATTGCCAACGCGGAGACCCTTGGAGGTGGGGCCGCAAACGCCCTCTTGAAGACCCTCGAGGAGCCCCCGGACAGGGCACCCAGAAATTTCCTACTTCTGGCGCCCTCGCAGTTCGATCTGTTGCCGACGGTTCGAAGTCGATCGTTACCGGTGTTTCTGGGGGTGGCGGACAGCCCTGACGAAGAACAGGTGTCCGATCTGTCCAGGGTATTCGCCGAAAGCGTGAGAGCCTTCGCCGACTCGAAGGATCCCGTCTATCTTCTTGCCGCAGCCGAGCAGCTCTCCCAAGCCGGGAGTTGGAAAGACGCTCGCTCCACTCAACCCTGGGCACTTGCTGCAGCAGCTGTGAAATCCAGCCTCGATTCACTACCTCCATCTGTCGATCGAAACCGGGTCCTGGCTCTTGCGGAGCAACTTCTAGGTGGCTGGCAGATGCGTCTTCGTGGAATTCAAGCGGAGCGAATCCTTGAAGGTTTCGTGGTTGAAAACTTGTCGTCAGCTGCAAGATGACCCGCGTGTTTCAACCTTCATTGGCCTTACTCCTCTGTGCTAGGTATGATCCGCCCGGTCCGGACGACGCGTAGAGGTTTTCGGATGGGTCCCGAACTCGAAAGACAGGAGTCAAGAGTAATGAAATATCCTCGAAATATCAGGCGGATGGCCAATCGATCGTTTACCGCCGTAGTCGTGGTGGCGCTTCTCGGCTGCGCAGGCCCCGAGCAAGTGGTCTTCGCGGAGAAGTCGAAAGAGGCCAAAAAGAAACAGACCGTGTCGACGGCCGGCTCAGAGGGGTCTGCCGCCGTAATCGCTGTTGTCGGCGGAGTAGAGATCACCGAAGCCGAGGTGGAAGCGGCTGTGGCTTCGGAGCTACTTTCGGTCGAGAGGCAGCGTCAAGAGCTTCTGGAGCGAGGGCTCAGTCAGGTTGTGGACGAAAAACTGATCGAGTTGGAAGCCGCGAAGCGCAGCATGAGCACAGAGGAGCTCTTGGAAGTCGAGATTGCAAACCAGATTACCGAGCCGACGGACCAAGAAGTCGATGCGTTTTACGAGAGTCGTAAGGCACAGATTCGTCAACCGAAAGAGGAAGTCGTCGACAGAATTCGAACCTACCTCAGGCAGCAGGAGGGCCTTCAAGCTCACAGCGTTTATGTTGCCGGTCTGAAGGAGAGCTACGGTTTCACGAGTTATCTCGAGCCTTTCAGGATGGCGGTAGCGGACAAGGGTTTTCCCTCGAAGGGACCTGAGTCGGCTCCTGTAACAATCGTCGAGTTTTCCGATTTCGAATGCCCATACTGTAGTCGGGTGAATCCGACCCTCGATCAGGTCATCGATCGATACGGAGACAAGGTACGACTCGTTTTCAGACAGTTCCCGTTGTCGAGAATCCACCCCAATGCGCAGAAAGCGGCCGAGGCATCACTTTGCGCTGCCGAGCAAGAGATGTTTTGGGAGCTGCACGATGCGATGTTCCGCGATCAGAGGAACCTGGGCCTGGCCTCGATCAAGGAGAAGGCCACTACGGTGGGACTCGAGATGGAGAGTTTCAACGAGTGTCTCGACAGCGACCAGTTTGCGGAGGCCGTCGCCATGGATCTCGAAGAGGGAGGAACCCTAGGGGTGACAGGCACACCGGCGATCTTCATCAACGGTAGATTCCTTTCGGGCGCTCAGCCTTTCGAAGAGTTTTCCAAAGTAATCGACGACGAGCTCGCAGGCGGTGGGGCAGTCGAGAGCGCTTCGACCTCTGGATAGATGTCGGGCGACATTCCTGACCCCGAGTTGAGAGCCGCCCTGCACCGAACGGCGGACATCGTTGCGGACTATCTGGAGCAGGTTGGCGAATACCCGGTTCGCCCGAAGGTCGAGCCGGGCGAGGTCAGGAAGGCACTTGCTTCCGAGCCGCCGATCGAGGGGGAGTCTCTAGAATCGATCCTCGACGATTACGAGAGGCTTATCGAGCCCAATACCACTCACTGGAATCACCCAGGCTTTATGGCTTACTTCGGGATCTCGGGGTCTGGCCCCGGGATCCTCGGGGAATCTCTCGCGGCCGCACTCAATGTGAATGCGATGCTCTGGCGCACATCGCCGGCTGGAACCGAGCTCGAGAATCTAACCTGTGACTGGCTGAGGGACATGCTGGGGCTCTCGAGTGGATGGGCTGGGCATATCAACGATACTGCCTCTGTCAGCACTCTTCTCTCGCTTGCGGCTGCGCGGCAGCGGCTGCCTGGCCTCGACATTCGCCAGACGGGTCTGGCTGGCAGGCCCGACTTGGAACCTCTGGTGACCTATGCCAGCGATCAGGCCCATTCATCGTGTGACAAATCGGTCTTGACCCTCGGTCTCGGCCTCGAAAACCTTCGCCGCGTGGAGTCGGACGATTTCTTCCGCCTCGATCCATCGAGGCTCTCTGCGGCGATCGATGACGATCGCTCACAGGGTTGTCGTCCGATGGCTGTCGTAGCTACCGCGGGTACGACCTCGACCACCAGCGTAGACCCGATCGACGACATCGCAGAGATTTGCAGGCGTGAGGGACTATGGCTCCACGTCGATGCGGCGTACGCCGGTGGAGCGGCGATTTGCAAGGACTACCGCAAGTATTTCGAAGGTTGGGATGGCGCCGATTCGATCGTGGTGAATCCGCACAAGTGGCTGTTCACTCCAATGGACTGCTCGGTGCTGTTTGTTCGCGATCTGGCTCAATTCAAGTCCACGTTTTCCATTATCCCCGCCTACTTGACCACCACAGAGGTCGGAGTGACGAATCTGATGGATCTCGGAGTCCAGTTGGGACGACGCTTTCGAGCTCTCAAACTGTGGATGGTGATACGAGCCTTTGGTGTGGAAGGATTACAGGCTCGAATTCGCGACCACTGTCAGCTCGCTACCGAGCTTGCAGAGAGTATTGACTCGCACCCTGACTTCGAGCTGGTGGCACCGGTTCCGTTTAGCGTAGTCTGCTTTCGATGGAAAGTGGGAGGCTCACGGCAAGACCAGAATAGACTCAACGAGACTCTGCTCGACGAGATCAACAGCGAAGGCCCGTTCTTCCTCTCAGGCACCGTGCTGCGGGATCGATACACGCTGCGCTGTGCCATCGGAAACCTGCGAACCACGCGTGAGCATGTGAATCATCTGTGGCAGTCCGTACAAGACGTTGCTGATCGCCTTTCCAGCTAGGAAGAGATCAGGGCCCAGATCGCGATCGCGGAAACCAACCAGAAGTAGAACCACTCGGCATGCTTGAAGTAGGGGCGTAGCGAATCGAGATCGACGCTACGTCTGAACGCGGTCGCTGAAAGAGTGATCGCAGCGACCATGCCGAACATGGCGAGCAACCGCTGGTCGAAAGGCGCCAGTGTCGCAAAGACGACCGTGTTGAGTCGATGCGTGGGGATCAGCTTCCGCCAATAGGCCATCAAACAGAGTACCGTCGGTACTCCCATGCTCAGAAGGAGATATTGCTGTGTCGAATCCAGCGGTAGTCTCCCCGATCGAAGCTCAGGCAGGCTCCAAGCCACTCCGAAACCGAGCGCGGTTCCACCGATCGCCAATACCGCGGACAGAGC
>CAJHZD010000004.1_pt1 | contig 16222 bp, 12 predicted proteins | sample 9198941 | NCBI WGS metagenome assembly CAJHZD01 (sample SAMEA7708371, study PRJEB35096) | sediment metagenome | biome: marine neritic benthic zone biome [ENVO:01000025]; feature: sediment [ENVO:00002007]; material: shallow marine sediment [ENVO:03000034] sea grass bed [ENVO_01000059] ...
ACTATCGGCTGGCCCTGTCTCGGTTTCATGCGGGCCTGCTCGATGACGCCCTCGAGCACTTCGAAGAGGCGGCGGCTCTGACGCCGGAATATCTGATGGCCAACTATCACATGGGTGTGATCCATGAGCGCAGGAACAAGCCCGAGGAGGCCGAGCGTGCCTATCGTAGAAACCTCGATGAATCGGTGGGCGAGGTGAGCAGCATCTACCACTTGGCGCTGCTGCGACGAAGTCAGGGCGACGAGAGCCAGGCCGAAGACCTGCTCAAGCGAACCCGCGAATTCGCGCTGGCTAGCAACATACGTCCAAAGGCGGTCGAACAGGAGTCGTGAAGCAGCCGGACAAGAACGACCTGATCTTCGATTGGGCCGAGGCCGGCCCTCGAAATATCGACTGGCCTCAGCGAGTGATGATCGACGACGAGACCCTGCGGGACGGCCTGCAGAGCCCGTCGGTTACCGATCCACCGCTGGAGGTGAAGGTGGAGCTACTCCATTTGATGGAGAGTCTCGGTATCGAGACCGCCGACGTAGGTCTGCCGGGAGCAGGGCGACGCCAACTGGATTCCGTGACACGGCTGTGCCGCGAGATATCAGACCACCGGCTCGAGATCCGGCCGAATTGCGCTGCCCGGACGCTGATGGTCGACATCCAGCCCATCGCCGATGTAAGCCAGAAGACAGGACTTCCCATCGAAGCGTGCGTCTTTATCGGTAGTAGCCCGATTCGCCAATACGCCGAGGACTGGGAGATCAAAAATATCCTCCGTTTTACCCGCGACGCAGTGCAGTTCGCGGTCGACGAGGGCCTCCCGGTGATGTATGTCACCGAGGACACGATCCGGTCGCATCCCGAGCATCTGAGGATTCTGCTGACCGCTGCCATCGAATCTGGGGCCAAGCGTGTTTGTCTGTGCGACACCGTGGGTGCTGCGGTGCCCGAGGGTGTGTTCAATCTGGTCACCTGGGTCCAGGAGTTGATCGCCGATCTCGATACAGATGTCGGAATCGACTGGCACGGTCATCGAGATCGGGGACTCGATTTGGCCAACACCCTGGCGGCGATTCAGGGCGGTGCCACCCGTGTCCACGGCACTGCCTTGGGAATCGGAGAACGCGTGGGCAACACACCGATCGAGCAGCTGCTGGTCAACTTCAAGCTGCTCGGAATCAGAGACGACGACCTCACCCAGTTACCCAAGTATGTCGAACTGGCAGCCGAGAGCACCGGGATACCTATTCCAATCAACGCGCCTATCATCGGTCGCGACGCCTTTCGCACTGCGACCGGCGTTCACGCCGCCGCGGTGATCAAGGCTCACAAAAAGGGAGATGCCTGGTTGGCGGACCAGGTCTACTCGGGTGTCCCGGCAGGTTGGATCGGGCGTGAACAGGAGATCGAGATCGGACCGATGTCGGGTCTGTCCAACGTCACTTTCTATCTCAAATCCCGAGGCATTCCCGATGACGACTCCCTGGCCAAAGAGGTTCTCGAAGAGGCCAAGAAATCGGACTCCACTCTCTCTGAAGAGCGAATCATGGCGATCGTCGAGTCCCATCAGCAGACATCCAAGGCCTAGAGATCCATAACGAGTGCTACATCTTCGGCGACCGAGGACTCCCGGGATCGCCCGGATATCCAGGTAACCACAAACAGGGTCAGAAACGAGGCCGATAGAGCAACGGCGGAGGGCAGAACCCCACCCGGGAGCGGAGATCGGGGCAACCAGCTCCACAAGGTCTGCTTGGCCAGAAACTCGAGACCCAGATTCAGCACCATTCCCACCAAGATCGACGCCGATGCTGCCAGTGGCGTGACCCGTTTCCAGTTCAATCCGACCGCCAGTGCCGGCGCCAGAGCGGCGGCGAAGGTTCCATACGCAAAGGTGCCGAGCAGTGCAATGAGGTCTCCATAGACAAGCGCCACAACCGCAGACAGCACTCCAATACCGATCACCGCCCATCGACCCCAAGCAAGCTCGTTGTGGACTCTGCGCCCGAGTGCCTTGGGCAGATCACGTACCAGGGCGGCAGAGCCGATATTCACAAAAGAATCGGCGGTCGACATGATTGCGGCAAGGATCCCCGCGAAGACGATTCCGGCGAGCACTTTGGGTGCGAATCGGAGAAGGAACAGTGGCGTGGCCTCGTCGGGATTCGAGAGAGCCGGGACCTGGCCGGTGGCTACAAGCGCGGGGACCACAAGACCGATCCCGATCCAGACCAGAAAACAGAGACCCTGAGTCGACCCGAATACGAGAGGTATCCACTTCAGTTTCCGAGGATCGTCGAGCATATAGAACTTGTGAAGCATGTGCGGTTGACCCAAGACGCCAACGCCAAAGACAAAGAAGAAGCCGGCAGCGGTAGAGAGCGGGACGTTGCCAAGCGGGTCTAGAAATTCAGAACCGAATTGATCCGACGCCGCTATGGCTGCAGTAATCGATGCCAGGCCACCTCCGGATTTCATGGCATAGAAAAATACCGAAACCGCGGCGCCGACCATCACGGCTCCCTGAAAAAGATCGGTATAGACACCCGCGACCATTCCTCCCGCCACCGCATACGTGAGGACAACCAAGAGGCCGATCGCAACTCCGACATGGAGACCCCAATGACCGAATACCAGCTGCAGCCCGAGAATCGAATCGAGAAGCACTCCGGCCGCGAGCAGCTGAGCTCCCAGGTAGCCAATCGTGCCCACGAGAACGGCCAGGGCGGCCAGCCCCGAGGCGGTTCGACTCTCGTAGCGGTGAAAAATCGCATCGGGCACCGTGAAGGTCTCTCGAACCGCACTCAACAGTCTCAGCCTCTTGGCCAGTCCCCAGCAGAGAAGACCTGACGAATATCCGATTGGGATGAAAATAAAGAGGGCCGAGAGTCCCATCTGGTAGGTCAGCCCGGGCCCACCTACGAAGGCAAACCCACTCAGTGCCGATGCCGTGGTTGCCAGAGCAGTCACGACAAGCCCGAGATCTTGGCCGGCGATAAAGAAATCTTTGGAAGTTCGCGTCCTCCGCGCCGACCACACCCCGATACCCAGCACGACAAGAAGATAGATCGAAGCAGAGACCAGAGTCGCTGGCTGGTTCAGAAGCGGCATGACTCAGCCTTTGGCGATCTCATCCAGGCGCTCCAGGTCGTCACGAGACAGGGTGAAACTCTCGAAGGTCAGGGCGTAGACCAAGGCCACAATCAGAAACGGCACGACCCACATGACGTAGATCTGGATCATTGCGGCCAGAGGTAGGCCGGCGACCCAGGGTGCTTCCAGGACCCGACCTCGCAGAATCAACATGGCGACCAGACCACCCTCCAAGAGGATCCCGACTACGAGAAGGGGCAGAGCTATGGCACCGAGCTCTCCCCTGCGGGAGGCACCAAGAACAATCAGTGTCAGAGGGAATACGGGCGCAATCAGGAGCGACAGAACTGCTCCCGCTTCGCTGCCCGAGATCAGGCCGACCAGGGTTGCAAGCGATGCCAGAGCGAGCGCTGCAAGCGCCAAACGTCCCGAACGGGATTGCTGCCTATTCGATTCCGAGCTCACGGCCAAACCTCCCATCTCCTCTTCGACGCTCTTCGAGTGCCGAGCTCGCGAGTCTCGGCCAGCATTCTCAGGGCAGAAGAACTGCAGCGGCGATTCCAACCGCCCAGCAGTAGTACGAAAAGACCGATAACCGGTTCATCTTTACCAGCTGCACCAGGAGCGCCAGACAAAAGTAGCCCGTCACTACCGCAGATACAAACCCGGCCATCATGGCGCTCGTACCGACGCCGTTCGAGGCCCCACCCGATTCGACGATGAGGGCCCCGATGATCGAAGGGATCGATAGCAGGAACGAAAATCGTGCAGCCTCCTCGCGCTCGATGCCGCAAAAAAGGGCCGTTGCGATCGTCGTTCCAGAGCGGCTGATGCCGGGCGCGATTGCGAGACCCTGCACAGTACCGATCAGCAGTGCTGTGACGACGCCAAGCTTTCGATTCGGATTCTGTGGCGCGGCGCGCGTGAAGAAAAGCACCGTACCTGTCACCGTCAGCATCACACCAGTCCATCGCGCCGAATCAAACATTCGCTCGAACGTCTGGTTGAAAAGCAAACCGATCACAGCTGTCGGAATTGTTCCCAACACAATCAACAACGCAAGCTGGAAGCTGGGTCGTTGATTCAGCACAATCCTTGGTGACTCTCCCCGAACAAGGTCACCAATACCCAAGACCGACTCCCTGATGAGCTCGACCAGGTCACCTCGGTAGTAGAAGATCACCGCCGCGAGTGTCCCGAGATGCAGGACGATATTGAAAAACAGTGTCGGTTCCCGGAACCCGAACAGATGTTCGGCTATGACCAGGTGACCCGATGAGCTGACCGGTAGGTACTCCGTGGCGCCCTGAAGAGCTCCGAGCACAAGGGCTTGAGGCCAGCTGATCATGATCGACTAGATTTGCGCAGAATCGAAGGCACCGATGCTCGTCTTCACATCGAATGTTCGCCCACCGTATCAGGGAGGGCCACAGGTGGGACCCCTTCGGATTCGAGCATTCGATTCATCTCGGGCAGATCGGTCGACAGCCAGCTGTTCAGGGCAGCGATTCCTTCCGCATACTCGGTTTTGAGCTCCTCGAGAAGCTCCCTCTGTGCCGATGTCGGAGCCGCAAACTGTCGGTCTACGTTGCGAAACAGACCATCGATTCGATCGAGCAGTTGTGGGCCTTGGCTCCAATAAGGCTTTCCTTCTTCACGAGCCAACCGATGCATCAACTCTTGACCCCGTTTCTCGTGAGCCCGCCACTGCTTTCTGACCTCTTCCGACGGATTTCTGCCCATCTTCTTCAGCGTTTGGCGGCGAGCCTCGAACTGCTCGGCCAGCGCATCGAGCCCACGCAGGGCCTCGCCTAGCACCGAGGCCATCGCCCACAGCTCGGTGGCAGCCTCAAACTGTGCGCGGAGATCCGAATCGGAGACCTCGATCAGTGGGTCTACGGTCACCTCGACCGGCATCACCTCACTCCGACCGTCGAGTGTGAGCCGAACCTGATATTCGCCTGGCAGGACCCGCGGGCCTCGCGGGCCGCCGCCAAATTCGATGAACTCGTCATCTGGCTCCTTTCGCAAACTGGGCGGGTCCATACTGAGATCCCAATTGACGCGGTTGAGTCCGGTCTCCAGACCTAGCTTGTCAGGATCGAGCGTGCGAATCAGATCACCCGAGGCGTCGAGAATCTCGATCGCCAGCCGAGTTTGCTCCAAGGCTTCGTCTTCGTCGCCCCCGGATTCCTCGTCGACCTCCGACTCCTGCGGCTCTTCCAAAAGTTCTTCCTTCAGGTAGTAGGTAATCAGTGCTCCATCAGGCGGATTGGATGCCTTATGGCGTTTGTCGCCCATCCCGTAACGAGTGAATCGCGTCGGAAATCGCATCGCAGGTCTGATCGGAAACAGATGAGCATTCTTCTGGCCGATCTCGGCATTCCATTGCTGTAGCGGTGTGGCGTCGTCGAAGATCCAGATGGCGCGACCATGAGTGCCCAAGATCAGATCGTTTTCACGGGGATGAATCTGAATGTCGTGAACGGAGACCGTGGGCAGGTTCGCCAGATGGTGTCGTTGCCATGTCGCGGCGGAGTCGTACGAGGCGTAGAGGCCGAGCTCGGTTCCGACCCAGACGAGGTTGGAATTGTTCGGGTCCTCTCGGATCACCCAGATCCATGCGGTGTCGGGGATGCCTCGCGTGGACAGCCGGGTCCAGGTCTGTCCGTAGTCGGTGGTTCGATAGAGGTGCGGCCTGAGATCGTCGAACATATGGCGATCGAAGGACGCATAGGCGGTACCCGCCCCGATTCTCGAAGGTTCGATGTGGGAGACCGGTGAAAACTCGGATAGCCCCTCGATATTGCCAACCACATTGATCCACTCGCCACCGCCGTCACGAGTAATCTGTAGATTGCCGTCATCCGTTCCAACCCAAAGCACCTCTGGATCGAGTGGTGATTCGGAGAAGCTGATGATCGTACAGTGATACTCGGCCGTGGTGTTCTCCGTCCAGGCCGGCCCCCCAGCCTCTCCCTGTTTGGCGGGGTCGTCGGTCGTCAGGTCTGGGCTGATCGCTTGCCAACTGTCACCAAAGTCCCGGCTCCTGAACACGACATTGCCGGCGAAATAGGTTGTCTTCGGATCGTGGGTGGAGGCCACGATCGGAGCATTCCAGTTGAATCGGTAGTTCAAGACGCCGACAGGGCCACCATCATTGCGTCTCGGCTGCGGGCTCACATCGATCTGCTGTCGAGTGCGCATGTCGGTGCGTACGATGGCCCCACCTTGCGATTCCGAGAGAAAGAGATCGACGATCTCGGGATGCGGCACGACAAAGTAGGCGTCTCCAAAGCTCATCATCCGCCAATCGTCTTGGAGTATGCCGGCGGGCTCCCGAGTTCGGTGGGGGCCATACCAGGTGCCGTTGTCTTGCAGTCCGCCACCGACATAGTAGAAGGGCTCGCGCATGTCGTAGAACGCTTGGTAGAGCTGAGCCAGCGGCAGATTCCGAATCGGCTCCCAAGTCTTGCCGCGATCGTAGGTGACGGCGACGCCTCCATCTTGGCCTTGCCACATCCGACTCGGGTTCTCCGGATCGATCCACAGCGAGTGATAGTCGACGTGTGTGCTGCGGGAGATCCGCTCGAAATTGCGTCCACCATCGATTGACATCATCAAGCGGCTGGAGACTGCATAGACACGATTCTCGTCGACCGGATCTACCCGAATGTCGGTGTAGTAGAGACCTCGAGAGACGATCTTCACTTCCTCGGTCATCTTTTCGAAGGTCTCGCCACGATCGCTCGATCGGAATAGCGTGCCTTCGTTGGATTCCGCGATCACATAGACGACATTGGGGTTGCTGGGCGCCACCTTGACGCCGATTCTCCCTACGACTCCTTTCGGCAGGCCCTTGTCGAGCTTTGTCCAGCTCGTGCCCCCGTCTACCGAACGCCAGACCCCACCCTCGGTGCTACCGGTCGTGTGCGTCCAAGGTTTGCGGTCGAACCGCCAAAGGGCGGCGTAGAGGATGTTGGGGTTCGTCGGGTCGATATCCATGTCCGAGACACCGTGGCGATCATCGAGAAAAAGGACCTTTTCCCAACTCAGACCACCGTCGGTCGAGCGAAATACACCGCGCTCGTCGTTCGGACCGGAGAAATGTCCCATGGCACCGACAAAAACCACATCGGGATCCAACGACGAGACCAAGACTCTCGAAATATGCCGTGTGTCATCCAGGCCGAGATGGGTCCAGGTCTTGCCACCGTCGGTGGTCTTGTAAACCCCATTACCAAAGGAAACGCTGTTTCGAGCGTTCGCCTCGCCCGAGCCGACATACACGACGTCCGGATTGGTCGGAGCCAGAGCCAGATCACCGATCGAGGCGATCGGCTGATCGTCGAAGATCGGCTCGAAGGTCAAGCCTCCATTCGTCGTCTTCCATACGCCGCCTGAGGCCGAGCCGACGTAAACAACATCGGGATTGCCCGGAATCCCTTCGACATCCGCAACCCGCCCGCTCATGTTGACGGGGCCCACTGAACGCCATTCGATGTGGTCGAACGGGGTGGCGTCTGTAGATCCGACAGCTGGGGTTACACAGAGAAGAAGGACCGCCAGAAAGGTCTTCGCGGTCACCGATGTCCCACTACGCAGGGACTGAAACATTACAGAAAAGCTGTCTGAATATGAGGATTCGACAGATCTCGTCCAAGGGACGGAATGTTGGCACATTGATTTTCTCCCAGGATGGTAAGGATCTGCTTTGCGTCTTGCTCTTGGACTCTACTATGGTAGCGATCGGTTGTAACCCTGCCGAAACCTGATCGCGAGACTGTCGACCAAAGCCCTATTCGAGATAGCCCAGAGCTTCGAGAGCTTCTTTGATCTCCGAATCGACGACCGCGTCCTCGCTGGGAGGAGGCAGGTCGGTAACCGCGAGTTTTTGGTCGATGGTCTGCGCCATCCACGCTGCACGGACGGGGTACGACTCGACCAGATTCTCGGACTCGCCACGATCGAGAGTCCAATTGAACAGCTCCACCCGAAGCCCATCCTCACCCTCGGTGCGGATCAGCTTCCAATCGCCATCGATCAAGCTGTGAATCAAGGGGCTCTTGCCCAATTTGAGATGCGAGAAGATCTTCGCTGGTGGCGCGCCGGGTTCGATCTCGGACCTACCTTCGGACCGCAAAAGGCTTTGACCCTCGACGGTATCGGGAATCGCGATATTCAACGTGTCGAGAATGGTGGGCATCACGTCTATCTGCTGTACCGGCATAGCAACTCTTCGACCTTTCGACTGGCCAGGCAGTTTTACGATCATGGGTACTTCGATCGACTCGGAATAGAGAGTCGCACCGTGACGCCACCGGCCATGCTCCTTGAACTCTTCTCCGTGGTCCGAGATCACCACTACGAGCGTGTTTTCGAAAAGACCGCGCTGTCTCAGTTCCTCGGTCAGCGTCCCGAAGCTGGCGTCGTTGAAGGCAATCTCCGCGTCGTACAGGTTCGAGAGGTAAGGCAGCACCTCTATCGGCCATTTCCAACTCGGTTGCCATCGGGGCATCTCGTCGGCCTTCGGGGCAAATCGCGTGCGAAAGGGCTCTGGGGGTTGGTAAGGAGCATGCGGATCCATCGTATGCACATAGAGAAAGAAGGGCCGGTCGAGGGCCCTTTGATCCAACCACTCGAGAACCATATGGTTCAATTTGTCCGACGGACGCTTGAGGGGCCTATAGAAGTCCTGGAACCCCTGATCCATCCCGTAGGCCTTGACGACGTTCGGGTTTCCCGAGAAGGCTACCGTCTGGTACCCCGCATCCCCAAGAACATCGCCGAGGGTAGGAAGCTCCTCCGCCAACGCGTGCTTCCAACCGGTGGCGCCGTGCGCAGGCGGCCACATTCCGGTGAAAATCGAAGCCACCGAAGCTTTTGTCCAACTCGACTGACTAACAGCGTGCTCGAAAACAATCGCCTGCGAAGCAAATCGATCGATGTTGGGCGAGGTTCCGCGCTGATTCCCATAGGTCCCCAAGCGATCGCTTCGCAACGTATCGATCAAATAGATAAGAACATTGGGCTGTGGGTCGATCGGCGCCGTCGGTGGATCGCCGGCATCGGATGCGGCGATCTCCGGGTCGTCGATCTCGCCGGGCGACCAGATCTCCGGCTGGCGAATCATCACACCGCCACCCACCTCGCCGTTGGTGGTTCGAGCTCTCAGGATCAGGCGTACTGGAGGATCCTCGGGTAGCTCGATGGGAATCGCGAGACCGGGACGAGGCTCGTCCAGGGCGATCAGATTCGCCACCCCGAGCCCATCAGCCTCGAGATCGATCTCCAAGCGAACACCCTTGCCACGGAATGCAATATCACGGGTCTCGAGTACGCTTGCGGGCTCGAATTTCAGGAGATAAGAGATCTCGGTGCCGTGTGGAAGCCAGATCGTTTGCCGCTCCGAATCAACCTGCACAGACGCAACGCCATCTGGATCCATCGGAGATGCCTCGGGCGGTTGAGTGGTCAGGTCGACATAGGGAGCACTGCGCTCGATCTCTTCGGGGCCACTGCACCCACCGAGCAAGACAAAGACATGGGTCAGCAGCAGCGCAACGAGACCGGTTTGGCTCAATGACCTCGACATGATTACGAACAGACTCAACCGATCACTGGCTCGGCTAGGGGTTCATTCCTTTCCATATGCTGTAATGCCAATCGTAACCAGACTGCAGCAACGGTGGCGCCTCCGATCGACCCGATCACCAAGGCATACCAGACCCAGTTCAAGGGCTTATCGAGAATAAAAACAAAAACCCAGGCGAGCGGGCCAGCGATGAGAAGGAGCCTCAGCGCGCTGATCACCATGACCGGCATCCCGTAACCCATACCCTGGAGAATCCGCCCGGTCAGAACAGCCACAGCAACGAAGGGATAACTAAAGACGACAACATGCAGCATACCGGTGCCGATCTCGAGAATCTCGCCATCATTGGTGAACACTCCGATCATCTGCCCCGCACAGAGATAGAAGACCGCGCCGACCAACACCGCTGCGGCGACCGATCTCGACATGGCGTAGCCGACTATTCGACGCACGAGATCGGTTCGGCCGGCACCCACAAACATTCCCACCAGAGTAACCAGGGCTCCTGCAATAGCCATAAGTGGCAGAACAAACAGTTGATTGAGGCGAAGTCCTATCTGAAAGGCTGCAACTGCCTCGCCTGAGAAAGTCACCAGAATCCAATTGAACAAACTACCGAGGAAAGCCATGATAAAGAAGGAAAAAGATGCCGGCAATCCGATCTTGACGATCTTTCCGAGAATCGCTCCGCTGAGCTGAAAGTCCTTGGCATTGAAGGTGACATAGGCGTGATCCTTGGTGAACAACATGTAGGCAAAGACCGCGCATCCCAAAGCCTGGCTGATCACGGTCGCCAACGCCGCCCCACTGACTCCCATATCGAAGCCAAAGATCAGAACCGGGTCGAGGACTATGTTCAGCACCGTTCCCGCCCCCTGGATCGCAACCGGTGTCTTCATGTCGCCTTCGCCAGAGAGAATCGCACCAAAGAAGATCGAAAACATCATGAACACGAAACCACCTGCCATGACTCTCAGATAGGCCCACGCTTGGTCCGCAATCTCGATTGGCACTCCCAGAGCCGCCAGTGCAACCTGTCCCCATCTCAGACCCGCCAAGGTCACCACCAGAGCCATGACCAGCCCGAGAAGCAATGCGTGCTCGGCACAGTTATCGGCGGCCTTCTTATCGCCGGCACCGATCGAGCGCGCAATGACCGAGGTGACCCCCGTGCCAAGCCCGAACGAGACTCCGAGACCGAGAACAAACAACGGTGCATTGAAGGCGAGAGCGGTCAATGCATCCGGCCCGACCCGGCCGACAAACGCCATGTCGGCAATCATGTAGATCGTCTGGAGAGACATTCCGATCATCGCCGGAATGGCCAGCGTCCAAAGACCCTTTCTCGGGTTCTCGACAAACTGGTTCAGTCGAGATTCTTTAGCTCTGGTGTCCATGGATGTTGGAATTGAAAACGGGCACAGATCTGCGAATCCGTACCCGCCGAAACTGCTCGAATTTATGAGGTGTCAGATCTAGTCGCGATCAGGGTCCCACACCGAACGATGAAATATCCATTCTGAAAAGGTTGAGTTTTCTCTCGCCCGGGGCTGCGTCGCGGCTCGAGGAGAATACCAGCGTAGATCCATCCGGTGAGATCGAGGGGAATCCGTCGAAAGCCTCGTTATGGGTCAACCGGGTCTGCTCTCCGGTCTCCATGTTCATCATGAAGACCTCGAAATTGCGCGGCGGTAAGAACTTCACAAATACGAAGTGTTTCCCGTCGGGAGCTGGAAAGGGAGCCCAGTTGGTTCCATCTTCGTGTGTAATCTGGCGCTTGTCCGAGCCGTCCAGCCTGATGGTGTAAATCGTCATCGGCATGCCGCGCTGGCCCTGATCCTCGACTTTCCAAGCCCGGTAAAGGATGGTCTCACTGTCCGGGAGAAAGAAGGAGCCCCCTTCCTGCTCGTCAGGTGTGAAGGTGATCTGCTGTTCGTCCGTCCCGTCAACGCTCATCTTCCAGAGATCGAGCTGACCATCGATCTGACGCGTGAACAATATCCACTCGCCGTCAGGCGAGATCGACACCTCGGCATCGTAGACCTCGTTATCGGTCAACCTCTGAATGCTTTCACCCGAAAGGTCGGAAACATAGAGCTCGGCGCCCTGGGGATAGCGCTCTGGATCTGAAAAATCGCCCGGGTCGAGGTCGAGATGATCTTTGGTCGAAGTCCAGATCAAGCGCTCGCCGTTTGGAAAGTAATACGAGCAGGCGTCAGCTCCTTGGTCGTTGATCCGCCGCGCCTCACTTCCATCCACTCGAATCGTGTATACGTGGAGATCTTCCTCTCCCTCCACTCTTGCGCTCGCGATTACGCTCTTGCCATCGGGACTGAAATAGGCCTCGGCACCCTCGGCGATGCTCGAAATCCGCTCGATCGGCATTTCGCCGGTCTCGAAGTCCATTTCCTCGATGACCGCCGACCCTGTCGATGGGGTCGTCTCCTCTTGCGGCGGGGCGCAACCCGAACCGAAGATCGAAGCCATTCCGACTACAAATGACACCACGAGAAAGCGGCGGACATTCGCCACTAGGATCCCTCTTTTCATCGTCCTCACCTCAGTCCGAGCCCTCGGCGTCCTCCTCGACACCCGAGGCGCTTCCGGCCGGCATCTCGCCGGTCTCGAAGTCTATGACCTCGATGACCGCCGAGCCGGTCGATGGGGTCGGTTCCTCTTGCGGCGAGGCGCAGCCGTAGCCGACAAGTGCCACGATTCCGATAACCAATGATACGACCAAGCAGCGGCGGACTTTCTTCAATACGGTCCCTCTCCTCATCGTTCTTACCTCACTCTGAGCCTGTAGTTGGCAATGATCGTTCTGGCCGGCTGAGGCCGGAAAAAGCTGGCATTTGAAAACTCGGCATAGAGCTCGTTGGTTAGATTCTCGACACTCAGCCCGATCTGATGCGACCAGCGGGCGCTCTCGTAGGCCGTCACTCCGCCGCCGACCGCATGAACCGTAAACGCTGGCAGGACATCGCCGACCGGTCCCGGGTCCTGACCTGGATCGAGCACCTGATCCTGTTCTCCATTGTGTCTGATTCTATACTCCGCCCACCAACGTCCCTTGGGCTGCGCATACCGAAAATAGCCGGCGATCTTGTCGGAGTATGTGTTCCCAGTCGGGTCGGCCGCTGCGCTACCCAGATCGGCATCACCGGTCTGATGGGTGTAATTGGCACCCAGCGAGAAACCATTGAACCAACTATAGCCGCCGGCAACCTCGACACCTTCGATGGTCAGCTTCTCGGCATTTCGCTGCTGGATCACAAACGAGGCTCCAGCGCTTTCGATCTCGTCCTGCACCTCGGGAGGAAGCATCGAGATCTCTTCGTCACTCAGACTGACCTGAACGATCGCATCGTCGATCACGTTGTTGAAGTAGGTGGCGTCGAAGAACGCATGACGGTTTCGGAACTTGAAACCGACATCCCAGTTCACACTGTTCTCGGACACGAGGCCCGGATTGAGAACCTGATAGCCGATTCCTTCGGGTGTCAAACCGTTGAAGAGCCGCTCGACGATATTGGGTGCCCGAAAGGCGGTTCCCACCGACCCGACTAGGTTGAATACCGGCTTCACCGCATAGCTCAAGTTGAGAGCACCAACGACACCGTCGTCAGAAAAATCGAGACCAGAGATATCCCAGCCCGGAGTCTCTTTTGCGTTAGTCTCGGATCTGGCATAGCGGGCACCGTAGATCGCTGTGAACCGACTGGTCGCCATAAACGTGTCCTGGATAAAGATACCCGAGCCGATGTTGTCGGCATTGGGAGTGTTGGCAACATTGTCCTCGTCTTCAAAGACGCACTCGTACGGAAATGGGACTGCTCCGCTAGGTCCACAGATGAAGTCGATCGGGAAGGGAGCTCTGAGCGTGGTGACCGTCAAAGACTCGTCGGTGTTGAAAGAATCGTCATTGAAGTACTCACCACCGTAGGTCAGAAGATGTTTGTCACCGAGAAGTTTTCGCACCTCGGCGCGAAAACCAAAGGTCTCCAGGTCGGTGAAGTTCAACGTGTCGATACTCAAATCGGAGGGTAGCCCGAAGGGGGCACCGATGTTGATGAAGATGTTGTTGGCGAGCTCACGCTCGTTGTCCTGATAATAGCCCTGGACATCGATCGACGATGCTGCCGCCGAGTTCAGACCGGCTGCGCTGTAACCGATCGTGTACCGGTCAAAATCCTGGAATGGATAGAGTATTTGGATCAAGTCTCCACTGTCATCTCCGATCAGTTCCGGGTCCACATAGCCAAAACCGGCCTGGTCTGCTCGATACCGCGACCAGCGGCCATACAGGGCATGACTGTCGTTGAGCCGGTATCCGGCGTAGGCGTTGAGACTGCTGTCCTCGATGGCACTGTCGTTGACGACCGTGTCTTCTTCCAACGTGATATCACCAAAAGAGCCAGCCGGCACTTCATAGTCATCGGTCTCGCGAAGCGTGCCGGCTAGTTCGTACGAGAAATCGTTTGCAAAGCCACTGATACCGGCACTGCCCTTCGATTGGCTGTCGGTATCGCTGTAGCGGTATCCAACCGTTCCGTTGAAACCAGTGCCAGAACCTGGTGCCGGGACCCGAGTGATCAGGTTGAGCACCCCGCCGATGGCATCGGTGCCGTAGAGAACCGAAGCGGCACCCCTTACGACCTCCATACGCTCGACATACTCCATGTCGACCAAACCCACGATCTCACCGAAGTCGGTCTGACGACGTGCGTTGTTCATCCGCAGACCGTTCTGGAGAAAAAGAACCCGTAGCCCCCTGGCGCCCCGAATAATCGGTCGACCCTGATTCGGGCCGACGCCGTTGACATCGACGCCGGGCTCGTTTCTCAGCAGATCCGACGCGTTATTGGGCTGGAGTTCCTGAACCCTCTCCTCTTCGATCACGATCACTGGTGTCGCCAGTTGGAAGGTGTCGATCGCGGCGCCGGTCGCCGTGACTGTCGTCTCTTCGAAAAACGACTCGGGTTCTTCTGATGAGTCGTCGTTGCCGGAGTCGGCACCATCGTTACCCTCACCACCCTCACCAGACGCCGCCTCATCCTCGGTGGGTCCAGCTTCTTCTGTCTCGGATGAATCGAGTGTCGAATCATCGGCACTCGTAACTGCAGGCATCGCCAGGCCTATAGCCAGCATCAGGGCGGTTGTTAGACAGACAAGCCTCACCCTTCCGCCTCTCAGAAGGCGATACGATCGAATAAGTTTCATTGTAGACCTCCTCTACAAGAAGGCCTGTCGTGGGTACTGCCCGCGCAGAAGTATAGCAGGGGCACCCGAGGTTCGATGCCGCCCAAAAGGGCGGGCAAATCCCCCTCTTCGGGTTAGACTTTCGTTCAAGGAGATTTCCGATATGTGCGCTGAACAGAAGATTCCCAAGACCTATCTAAAGTTTCGTGAGGACTACCCAGAGGTCGCCAAGAACTACGAGAATCTAGGGCAGAGCCTTGCCGAGCTGGGAGCTCTCGACAAAAGGACCGTCGTTCTGGTCAAACTCGCGCTCGCCGTCGCCAGTCAACGCGAGGGTGGGGTTCATTCGGCGGTTCGCAAGGGGCTGGATGCCGGTCTGACCCCACAGGAGATGCGCCAAGTGGCGCTGTTGGGCATAGGCACCATCGGCTTTTCGAGCGCCATGGCAGCCTACTCTTGGATCGGAGATGTGACCGACCAAGAATAGTCCGAAGGCTTCGAAACTACTGCAGTGCGAATCGAATCGTCAGGTTGAACAAGACGGGTACGGGCACACCGTTTTTGGTTGCAGGCTCGAACGTCCAAGCGGCGGCAGCCTCGACCGCCGATTCAGTCAATCCAAACGGGAGCCCTTTCAGCACCTTGACTCTGTCAACCTGTCCCATCGCGTCGATGATGGCCTCCAAGATTACGATCCCCTGCACCCGACCCTTACGGGCGTCTTCGGTGTAGGGAGGGGAGGGTGCATAGAGCTTGACCGGTGGAAGGACATCCCCTCCGACCGGCAACGCCTCGGAGCCGATGCCGGCTATCTGATCCGTGGCTGGGACATCGGGAATGCCCAGACCTATCGCCATCTCAGCCAGGTCGAAATCGGGCTCTACAAACTCGATCTCTTCGACCGGTATCGGTTCGGGCTCGTCGGGTGTTGGATCGGGGATCGGCACCAAACGTCGCTTCTCCGTGGGCTTGGGTATCTGCTGTTCGACCGCGGGTGCGGGTGGATTGAACTGGACCTGCTGGATCACGTACACCTGTTGTTTGCTGCTTACCCAGTCGGGCGAGGAGATCAGGTCCGGCATCTGTACCAAGAAGATTCCGAGGTGAAAGACTACGGCGACGAGAATCGCGACGCGAAGACCGATCCTCTCGACACGATCGTCGGTATCCAGCTCGGGTACATGACCGAGATGGACTCGAACCACCTTGGGTTTCGGATTGGAATACCTCTTCCATGTGCTGCTTTTGTCGAACATATCGGTTCCTGGTTTTCCCTGGCCGCGCCATTCCCTCGTCCTCAGGCAGAAGATACGGATGGCGGGGCACGTGGGTTTCGAAAAGGCC
>CAJHZD010000189.1_pt1 | contig 16218 bp, 17 predicted proteins | sample 9198941 | NCBI WGS metagenome assembly CAJHZD01 (sample SAMEA7708371, study PRJEB35096) | sediment metagenome | biome: marine neritic benthic zone biome [ENVO:01000025]; feature: sediment [ENVO:00002007]; material: shallow marine sediment [ENVO:03000034] sea grass bed [ENVO_01000059] ...
GCAAGGGCAAAGATCAGTCCAAATCGGCGAGTGTCCACGAATCGAAGCTTGCGCTCCGAAGCCATCGACAGTGATACATGCTCGTGTCGGAGTCGAGGCGTATCTTCCGGCACCAGAGTTAGACGACCACTCATTCCCAGGTGCACGACCAGGCTGTGCTGGTTGTCGAGATCGACCAGCAAATACTTGGCTCGTCTTCGAGTGCCCACGACCTTTCGACCGATCGCAAGTGCCTCCAGCATGTCGATATCGACCCGTTCTCTGAGTCTCGGATCTGCGACCGACACAGCCTGGACCGAGTCTCCGACAATCAGCGGCTCCAGGCTCCGGCGCAGGACCTCCACTTCGGGAAGCTCGGGCATGAGTCGATCTGTGCGGCTAGGCGGACTTGCCGACCGACGTCGTCAGGTCGCAAACCAAAGCCGTAAGGGCTGCGTCGGGTTGGTCGCTGTCGCCTTTCAATCGACGCTCGGTCTCGAGTACTCGTGCGGGGAGGCGCGCCATCTCAGTCGCAGGCATTCGACAGGCAACTCCGTAGGCCCGGTACAGACGAAATGGGTGTAGGCCCGCGAGCGGACTCTTGATCCCGCCTGGTAGATCCGTCTGCAGCTTTGGGGCCACATTGGTTTTGAAATCATTGTAGCTGGTCTGTCGTCTCTCGATACCCATACGGTCAATCGCCTCAGCCAACGCCGTGAGCTGACGACAAAAACTCGCCAGCAGCGAGAAGAACGAGAGACGTTCCCCAAGCGGATCCTCCGACGAGGCGAAAAGCCGGTGGATTCGCCTCAATGCATCATCCGAGCGCCCGGCACCGATCGCATCCAGTGTCAGCCATGCGTCTTCCTCACCACGATCTTCCACTGTGGCTTCGACCAGGTCGAATTCGATTGTCTTCGATCCGGCAAGGTTCGCGAGCTTTCGGTACTCCGCCGCCAAACGAGCCGAACTATCGGCACTCACAGCATTCGCACCATCCCGACTCCTGCTTCTAGCCGTCTGCAAGGTCCGTCTTGCCAGCTCGTTTAGGGCTCTTGGAGCGATCGCGATGCCGGTCTCGCCCTCCAACTCTGCGACGAGCAGATCCAGACCTTGCCAGCTTCCTTTCTTTGCCGCCTGAACGCCACCCACGAGCGCGATGGCTCTCCGTTGCTTCAGTTCCTCGACGATGGGGTGTCGGGAAGCCACAGCGCTCTCTGCCAGAATCAGGGAGTGGCCGTCCGGAAGACCCCTTTGGACGATCTCCAAAAGCTCACCCGCGTCGGTCTCGGCTCGGCCTTGAAGGTCGGTATTGCGCGCCACTTCGAGCAGGTTTACGAGTTGCTCGCGGGCCGTCTCGATCTGCCTGAGCCCTCTTTTTCTCTGCCGCCCGGGTCCTCTTGCTCCCTCGAGAGCACTGTCCGGAAGCTGCGACAGTACAGAGTCTGCCGGGTCTCGGAAAGGATCGAGTCGAAACAGCCGAAGAATGTGAATAAGCTGACTCGCTGCCCGGCGCTCTTTTTGAGACAACGCCTCGGGGTCGGTGGCGCTCAAGGGAAGTGCTTCCAACACCTCGTCGATTATCTGAGCCGCAGCGCTCTCGTCAGCCAGAAGGGCCGTCTCTACCGCGACGACAACCTTGGCCGGCGCAAACAACGAGTAGGTCCTGAGATCGGCCAGAATACTTGAGATCGAGGCTGGCCGAATGTGGACCTCGACTTCGCAACCAACCTGCGCGGCTAGGACTTTGGCAATTCGCAACGCGGCGGGTTCAGACAGGACTCGATCACCCGCAACCAGATAGAGAGCCTGTCTCGAGCCCTCCGAGACCGCGGTCTCCAGAGCGGCTACCTGATCAGATGTCTTCTTCGCGGTCATAGACAGGCCAGGTTGGGCGCTCGATCGCGGGGCGCTCTTGTACCCGCTGGGAATCGAGCTCGATCTGCAGCTCGATGAGACCAAACGTACCGCAGACGGAGCAGAGGGAATCCCACGTATCATGAGTCGACCTGCACGCCGCGCAGACATAGCGTCGATCCGCCAGTCCGAGATTAGCGATACTGATCCGGAAGGCCTCGGCGGCCGCTTCCTTCTCACCTCGTCGGTGTCTCAGCTCGCCCAGCAATCTGAAATAAGCCGGGGAATCCTGAACCCGGGCTCGAATCCCTTCGAGAATTTTGACGGCTTCATCGCGCATCTCCAAACGCGCATAGAGTTGACCCAAGAAAAATCGTGGCAAGAGATCGTCTTCCGCGCCAGCGATCATGGCCCGAAGAGTCTCGATCGCCCGCAACGGCTCACCCCGTTCGATGAAGTGATCCTCGATCCTCTGCAGCACCGTGGCGGCTCCGGTGCGATCGTAAATATCGCGCCAACGCTGCAAGGCTAAATCAGCTTCCCCTGCGACCAGGGCGATCTCAGCAAGCATCATCCTGGGAGGAATGGAATCGGGCCTCTCTTCGATCAACTCTCCGAGAATGGCCTGGGCTTCATCGAATCGCTCCGCTTCCATCAGCGCTGCCGCCTCCTGGTATCGCAGAATGTGCCGAGTGGCAATTTCCATCGCATCTTCGGATTCGCCGGTTCCCGATCGCAGCGCGTCGATCTTCTCTTGTAGAGAACTTGTCGCTTCCCAGTCTCGACGGGCGAGAGCCTCATCCCTCCTTTGCCGCAGGAGGCTCAAGCCGGCTCCAGGAAAGTCTCTCAGCAACCGTTCTCGAATCTCGTTGGCCACTTCGAATTCGTCGCAGGCATCGTAGTCGTCGATCAGCTCGAGCAAGATTGCCGTACTCTGCGGGAACAAGACCGAAGCGCGTCGGTGAACGTCCAGAGCCTCGTCGACTCGATTCAGCTGTCGCAGGACATCACCGTACCTGAGCAGAGTACTAAAGTCGTCGGGTTGATCGGCCAGAACCCGCTCGAGCTCGACGGCAGCTCGGCTCCACTGCCCATCTTCTTGAAGGTCGACGGCCCGGCGGAAGCTTGCTTGCCAACTCTGAGCCTCGCGCTCGAATCTACGCTGGCGTCGGCGAGACAGGTCCTGCTTGAGCGTTTGAATCAGAAGCAGGGTCGCTAGAGGAAGAAATCCAATCAGAAACACCGTCATCAGGGCCGCATAGAGCGGCACTTGCAGATCCCCGGCCAGTCTAAACGGCTGGCCCAGTAACTCGACGTTCTGATTCGTCAGGTAGGCAAAGGAAACAATCGCCAGAAGCGCAACGAGGATACCTATGAAGGTGCGAACTCTCATCGGCGGCTAGCCGTTCCTGGCCATTGGTCAACGCGGTTCGATGTCAGGTGTCGAGAATCACACCCCGCTCGACTTGCTCCTGACAGTCCACGCAATAGCGAGCCCAAGGGATCGCGCGCAGACGCGCTTTGGGGATGTCGTCCTTGCAGTTCAGACAGCCTCCGTAGCTGCCACCGTCCAAACGTTCCAATGCATTCTCGATCTCGAGCAGAATCTTGCGTTCCGTATCCGACAGCGCAAACATGAACTCGCGATTGTATGAGTTGTTGGCGCGATCTACGATATCTTCGGTGCCTTCGTCACTGGCTTCCTGACCTACACGCAAGTCGTGCTCGTAGAGACTCATTATCTGTTTCTGTTGCTCGAGGAGGCGCTTTCGGTAAGGGGCACTGCCGGTCGCTTTCTTGGTCTGAGTCTTCTTGCTGCGTGTCATCTTCGCCACCCTGTAGTCTCCTTTCAAAACCTCTATTTCAGGCGCAAGAGAACTATAACGGTTCGCGATGGTACTTTATTCCGGCCCCAATACCAATACCTCGATACAATTGTTCGTACAAAACGAGGCGCGCGAGCTCATGAGGAAGCGTCATCGGCCCCAGGCTAAGTCTTGTCCGCGCTTGCTCCAAAACGGTCTCATCGAGGCCCAAATCGGAGCCGATCAGGAAGGCCAGGTCACCCGTCCATTCGTCGATGCGGCTCTGGAGCCAAGACGCTAAATCCTTTGAAGAGAACATTTTGCCGCGACGATCCAGCGCCACAATCCAGGCCTGGCTTGGCACTGCGGATAGTAGAGCTTGGCTCTCCTCGCGAAGCCTGGCTCTGCCGTTCCCGGCTCTTCGGACTCGTATCGGACAGTCCCTTACACGGATAATTCTCTGAATTCGCTTTCGATACCCCGCACAGAGGCTTTCCCACGAGTCGCGTCGATGCCGACCGGCCCAGACCACCACCATCTCTCGCGCCATGTTCAGGTTTCCGGGTCGTCTTCAGGAGTATGTGGTTCGACCAAGAACTGCTTCCACTCTTCGTCGTAGGACAGCGACCGGAGATCTCTCATCCGATCCAGGAAGACGACTCCACTCAAGTGATCGTGGGCATGTTGAATGACTCTCGCGTCCTGGCCTTCGGCCTCGAAATCGACCGCTTGCCCCGATTCATCGACACCTCTGACACGGACTACTGGGTGACGGGGGACAAGACCAAGAATCTTTGGGATCGAAAGACAGTCCTCCCAGTCGTATACGAGGTCACCGTGCTCGGGCTCGATCATCGGATTGACCACGACCTGCAGCGTCAAATCCGAGGAGGCCGCGTCCTGCCTCTCCGGGCGAAAGACCAGCATCTGCAATCCAGCGCCAATCTGGGGTGCAGCAATACAGCGAGCTCCGGTCGTCTTCAGCGTTGCCTCGAGGGTCTCGACCAGCTCGTCGAGGTCCCCTCTAGCGAGCTCGTCCAAGTCGACCGGCTCGGAATGAGCTCTCAACGCCGGATGGCCGAGTCGAACGATGGTGCCTCTCAGGTCAGATCCTCACTTTCAGAGTCGACAGAACCATCATTGTAACCTGTATTCGCATGCTAATCTCATGCGGCCATGGCGGCGAGTCCCAACCATCGAGACCAGAAGAAACGACGTCGTAGCAAGCTCTGGAAGGGGCTCCTCGTAGGGGGAGCTGCGATCGGAATCCCCGCCATCGCAAATGCGCTGATCTCGAAGCGCACTCGGGCCTTGGGTCTTCCGAGCTGGGGCCGGCACCAGCGATATGCCTGGAAATACGGCGAGATCTCTTTTCAAACGATCGGTAAAGGCGAGCCTGTCCTGTTGATTCATAGCTTCGGGCCAGGTCACGACTCGGAGGAATGGCACCAAGTCGGGGAGCTGTTGGCCGACGGCCACAAGATCTACGCTCTGGATCTACTCGGTTGGGGTCGCTCGGACAAGCCCAGGGTCGAGTACGATGGAGAGCTCTACATCCAGCTGATCACAAGCTTTCTCCAAGACGTGGTCGATCAACCCTGTGTGATCGCAGCGGCCGGTCTGCCCGCGGCATACGCTGTCCAGGTGGCGGTAGATCATCCGGAATTGGTCAGGGCCTTGGCTCTGGTAGTTCCATCGGGACTGGCGATCGACAGTGATGAGCCGGATATCAGGGATGCGCTTCTGAACCGTCTCCTGCGGCTGCCGATTCTCGGAACCGCAGCCTTGAACCTGTTTACGAGTCGCTCTGGTATCGGACAACACCTCCGTCGCGAAGTCTTCACGGGCGCCGAGCAGGTCGATGCAGCTAGGTTGGATCACTACTACCGCTCGAGCCACCAGACCGGAGCCCACGCCTCGTTGGCAGCCTATCTGAGTGGATACTTGAACCACGCGGTCAACGATGAACTACCCAGGCTCAACGCTCCCGTATGGCTTGCCTGGGGCCAGAATGCCGAGACCCCTCGCTTGGAAACCTCCGACTTCTGGCTTCACAAGATGCCTGAGACCCAACTCGAGATCTTTGAAAACAGCGGCAATCTGCCCCACCTGGAGACGCCATCTGCCTTCGCGACTGGCCTCAAGGGATTTCTCTCTTCTTTGTCTACATAGTCTTTGCCCCAACTCGAGGTACGAGAACAGATACAATTGCCGCTCGCAAAAAAGCGACGTCGATAGATCCATGACCAGGAAACGATTCCCCCCGCTGCCCACCGGATACCCATTCCCGAGACTCGAGCTCGAAGTCCTCGACGAGTGGAAGAGCCGTAGGATCTTCGAGAAGACCCTCGAACAGACTCGGGATGGTGACCGCTTTGTTTTCTTCGAAGGACCACCGACGGCGAACAACAAGCCCCATGTCGGCCACGTTGTTACGCGAGTCGTAAAAGATCTCTTCCCTCGCTTTCGAACCATGCAAGGGCAATATGTTGCCCGAAAGGCTGGCTGGGATACGCATGGACTCGCAGTCGAGATCGAAGTCGAGAAAGCCCTCGGTTTCTCGGGCAAACAAGACATCGAGGCCTATGGAGTCGAGAAGTTCAATCAGGCTTGTCTCGACAGCGTCCACTCGTACGAAGTGCAATGGCGAGAGATGACCGAACGGATCGGATTCTGGGTCGACCTGGACAGTGCCTACTTTACCTATACAAATCGGTATGTGGAATCCGTCTGGTGGGCCTTACGCCGACTTTGGGATCTTCAGCTGCTCGTCGAGGACTACAAGATTCAGCCCTACTGCGCACGCTGCGGTACGACTCTTTCCAGCCACGAGGTAGCGCAAAACTATAAGGATGCCGACGATCCTTCGATCTGGGTTTTGTTTCCAGTGAGATCGGGCCAGTCGATCAAGACGGTGGCCGGTGACGAGTGGTCGGTGCCGGCGAGTCTCAATCTCGTAGCCTGGACGACGACTCCATGGACCCTGACAGGTCACTCCGGTCTCGCCGTCAATCCGGAGATGGTCTATCGGGTGATCGCCGATCCCTCGGATGCAAGGCGTTTTCTGTTGTTCGCCGAAGATCTGGAGAACCCGGTCCCGCTGGAAACAACAACCGATGGCGAGCGATCGCGTCAGGACCTGCGTGAGCAACCAGCTTTGGCCCTGATCAGAGGCAGAGATCTTCAAGGCCTGCGCTACGATCGGCCGTTTGCCACCGAACCCGCAGACCGGGTTCCCTCCGAGAGCTCGTTCGACCCCGCGCCATCAGACGACGACGGCTGGCGGGTTTTTACCGCCGAATACGTCACTGCCACCGAGGGCACCGGGCTGGTTCACACCGCTCCGGCATTCGGTGATGACGACTACCAAAGCGGCCTGCGGCACGGCCTCTCCTTCTTTCTCACCGTCGACGAGGAAGGAAAGATCGTCGACCGCCAAGGAATCGAGGATTTCGCCGACCTTTGGATCAAGGATGCCGACAAGCCGATCACTCGAGACCTCAAGAACCGCGACCGATTGCTCCACCAGGACCGCTACCGGCACAACTATCCGTTCTGTTGGCGATGTGATCAGCCGCTACTCTACTACGCCAGCAAGAGCTGGTTTATCCGCACAACAGCACGCAGACAGGAGTTGATCGATCTCAACCAGACCATTGGTTGGCACCCCGATCACATCAAGGACGGACGATTCGGAAGATGGCTGGAGACGGTTGTCGACTGGGCCCTGTCGCGAAATCGATACTGGGGCACACCCCTTCCGGTGTGGCGCTGCGACAAGTGCGCCAATGTCGAGGTCATAGGCGCGTTTGGCCAGCTCTTCGAAGCGACCGGCCATGATGTCCCCGCCGACATCTACGACTCCGACCAATTCAACCCACATCGGCCCTTTGTCGATCGCGACGCCGAGAATCCCTTCGTCTGGCCGTGCACAAGCTGTGGCGATGGCATGATGGGCCGGGTCGAGGAGGTCATCGATGCGTGGTTCGACTCTGGATCGATGCCCTTTGCCCAGCATCACTATCCCTTCGAAAACCCCGACTTGATCGACAGAGGGCTCGAGTTTCCAGCCGACTTTATTGCCGAGGCGGTTGACCAGACCCGGGGCTGGTTTTATACCCTCCACGTACTGGGGACCCTTCTGTTCGACTCGGTGGCCTACAAGAATTGCATCGTCCTGGGCCATGTCAACGACGAGAATGGACGAAAAATGTCGAAGCGTCTCGGCAACGTAGTCGATCCGATGGAGGTCATCCCCGAGACCGGCGCCGACGCCCTGCGATGGTATTTCTGCGCCTCCAACCCCGAGCTCAATTCCCGCTTCTCGGCCCGGCTGGTTCGAGAGGCGGCCCAGAACTTCCTGCTCCCGCTGTGGAACGCCCTGTCGTTTTTTACGATCTACGCCAATCTGGACGAGTGGCGCTGCGGGTCGGACTCCATCCCATTCGACCAAAGAGCGTCCTTGGACCGATGGATCCTTCTGCGTCTAGATCGCGTCATCGAGGAGACCACTGAGCTCCTCGAGTCGTATCGCGTTGCCGAGACCGCAAGGGCGATCGAGCAGTTCGTTGACGACCTGACCAACTGGTATATCCGCCGCAGCCGCGACCGCTTCTGGGCACCTGCCAATGACAACCCCACCGACAAAGAGAGCGCTTATCAATCTCTTTATGAGGTGCTCACAGTGCTGGCTCGGCTCATCGCGCCCTTTACTCCATTTATCTCCGATGTGATCCATCGTCATCTGGTTCGAAGCCAGATCGAGGACGCGCCTGAGAGTGTTCACCTCGAGAGCTGGCCGATACCAGATGGGTCTAGGTCGGATCAGAATCTCGAGCAGGGCATGGCAGCGGTGCAGCGGATCGTTCGCTTGGGGCACGCTGCTCGCAATACACACAACCTCAAAGTGCGACAGCCTCTGGCCTCGGTGACTCTCGTAACCACGGACTCCTCCCTACGAGACCTCGTCGAGAGCCAACTGGACGTAGTCGAAGAGGAGCTCAATGTTCAGCGAGTCGAGTGGGCCAGCGATCGATCTGGCTTCGTTCACCACGAAGTCCGACCGAACTATCCAATATGTGGTCCCAGGTTCGGGAAGCAGATGAAGGAGCTCAAACGCGTCTTGGAAGAGGCCGATGGCGACTCCTTGGCAGTGGAGCTCGAACAGGCCGGCAGACTCGAGATCGATCTCGTCGGCGAGGCGACCCAGCTCTCGTCGGACGAGGTCGAAGTGCGACTGATCGAACGTGAGGGTATGGCCACCCAGGGGGACCGCACTCTGCTCGTAGCGCTCGACACAGAGCTGACGCAGGAACTGATTACCGAAGGATGGGCCCGCGAGGTCATTCACCGCATCCAGTCAGCTCGCAAAGATGCTGACCTCGACTATTCGGACCGAATCGTTGTTTACTACCGAACCGAGCCCGAGATCGAATCGGCGATGGAGCGTTTTCGTGAGCACATTGCGCACGAGACGCTGGCAACTGAAATCTCCGCCGCCGACTCTAGATCTCCGAAGCTGACCTCCAAACCGATCGAGGAAATGCAGTTCGATCTCACCATCGAGAAGGTCTAGGCTCGAACCGAAGAATAGGACTCAAGAACCATGGCTGGAATCTACAAAGCGTACGATGTTCGCGGAACCTACCCGGATCAGATAAACGAGGAGATAGCTCGCCAGATCGGTCTTGCCTTTCGAAGCGTTCTCGATGAGAGTGCGTTGGCTCGCAGTAACGAGGTCATCGTCAGCCGGGACATGCGTTCTCACAGCGTCCCCATACAGGCAGCCCTGATCGATGGTCTTCGCCAGAGTGGAATCGATGTAAGAGATATCGGTTTGGCAACGACTCCGATGAATTACTTTGCTATCGGACACACAGGCGCCGCCGGTGGCATTCAAGTCACTGCCAGCCACAACCCAGCGAGATACAACGGACTCAAGTTCAGCCGTGATGATGCACGACCGGTCTCAGGAGACCACGGTATTCCGCTGATCGAGTCCAAAGTCGAGAGCGGAGACCTTCCGACTGCAATCGAAGAAGGCTCTCTGACCGAAGGCGAGATCTTCGACGAGTATAGCCAACATGTACTCTCCTTCCTCGAGCTCGACTCGGAGAGCCCAAGGCTCAAAGTCGCGATCGATGCGGCGAATGGCATGGGAACCATTTACAAGCCCCTGCTCGAGCAGATGGGGATCGACCTCGTCCCTCTCTACTTCGAGCTCGATGGGACCTTTCCGAATCATGAGGCCAATCCGCTCAAAATGGAGAATCTTCGCGACCTCAGCGACCTGGTACTTTCCTCGGGCGCAGATCTCGGGGTCTCCTTCGATGGAGATGCCGACCGAGCGGCATTTGTCGACGAGAAAGGTAACCCTGTGGGCAGCGATTTGATGACCGCCCTGATCGGTGGAGAGCTCCTGTCGCGCGAGCCCGGAAAACACGTTCTGTTCGATCTACGATCCTCAAGAGCCGTACCGGAGTACATCGCCGAGACTGGAGGAATTCCCGTTCGAGAGCGGGTGGGACACTCGTTTGTCAAGGCTACTCTGCGTGAGAAGGAGGGAATCTTTGGCGGAGAGCTGGCCGGCCACTACTACTTTCGGGACAACTACAACGCCGACTGCGCCATCTTGGCGGTGGTCGAGGTACTCAACCTTCTGCGAAGCAAGAAGGTGACGATGTCCGAGTTGGTCTCACCGCTGATGCGTTACGCCAAGAGCCCCGAGATCAATTTCGAGGTCGAAGACAAGCAGGCAAAGATGGATGAGCTCGGTGAGAAGTTCTCGGACGGGCAGATCGATTACCTCGACGGCATAACGGTTCAGTACGACGACTGGTGGTTCAACGTCCGCCCGTCGAATACCGAACCCTACCTGCGGCTGGTCCTGGAAGCCTCTGACGACGAGCAGCTAGCCCTCCATACCGACGAGCTGATCGAGATCCTCGGGACACCTGCAGACTAGATTTCTCGTTGTAGGTCGGCTCTCGAGCCTCAGTCGCGAGCGACGCCGATCCAGTAGAGCAGCTGCAATACGCTGGATGCAGCGGCGGCGACATAGGTCATCGCGGCGGCATTGAGCACTTTGCCCATTCCTTCTCTTTCCTGCATATTGGCGATGCCGTAGTCGAGCGACAGCTTTTTGGCCCGATTGGAAGCATCGAACTCGACCGGCAGGGTCACCAGCTGAAACACTACTGCGGCGCTGAAAAGAACGATTCCTACCTTTACGAGGCCAGTCGCGCCGATCACCATACCGATGATCAGAGCCCAGATTCCGAAACTCGAACCAATATTGGCCGGCTTTACCAACAGCGATCGAATCCACATCGGTTTGTAGCCGACCGCATGCTGAATCGCATGTCCGGCCTCGTGACAGGCCACTCCGACCGCGGCAACCGAGGGGGTCCCATAGACGGGTTCCGAGAGTGCCAACGTTTTGGTCAAAGGGTTGTAGTGGTCCGAGAGCTTACCCCGCACCGGCTTGATCTCGACGTCGGTGACGCCGGCGTTGTCCAGCATGATCTTGGCGGCCTGCGCACCGGTGTGACCACTCAGGATGCGAACCTTGGAGAATTTCTTAAAGGCGGACTTGGTCTTGAAACTCGCCCAGAGCGAGAACAGAAAGACCGGAATCATCATCGCCCAATATGTCGGATCGTAGATCATTTGTGTCAGTCTCCTTGTACAACCTCTAAAACTGTAGTCGCGGCCAGAAAATTCCGATCGCGAGAACCGGTATCTTGACGAATCGGGAGCGAAAACTCCACAAAGGCTCGCTCTGCGGAACCCGAATGATGTGGAACAATCGTTGGCTGGAGGTTCTCCATGAAGAATCCGAGCAACCGGAACGTAGCCCTTGTAACCGGTGGTAGCCGGGGCATCGGTCGAGCCACAGTCGAGGCTCTTCTGGCCCAAGACTGGGCCGTGTATTTCTGCTCTCTCCGAGCCTCGGCGCTCGAGGAGACGCAGAGTGAGCTCGAGAACCGATATCCCGGCAGAGTATTCGCCCGAGCCTGTGACGTAGGCAATCAGCAGCAGGTCGAGGATCTAGTGGCCTGGGTCGATTCGGAGGCAGGCCAGATCGACTGTCTGATCAACAATGCCGGGCTCGGCGTCTTCGCTTCTGTCGAGGAGCTTTCGGGTGACGACTGGCGGCGGCTGATCCGGACCAATCTGAACGGCGTGTTCTACGCGATTCGCGCGGTGGCACCATTGATGAAGCGCCAGAGGTCGGGATGGATTATCAACATCGCGTCGCTCGCAGGGCGGAATCCCTTCCGCACTGGCGCCGCCTACAACGCCAGCAAGTTCGGTTTGATCGGCCTTTCCGAAGCCTCGATGCTCGACCTTCGCCCTTACGGAATCCGTGTTGCGGCGATCTTGCCTGGTAGTGTTCGGACAGATTTCAGTCATCCCTCGCCTGGAGCCACCGACGATTGGAAGCTGGCCCCCGAAGACATCGCTCAGACCGTAACCGATCTTCTTGCCTATCCGGACCGGGCTCTACCCAGCATTATTGAGATCCGCCCCAGCCAGCCGCCCTCCAAATAGATAAACGGAAAACTCCCGCGTGAGGCGGTCTCAGACCGGTGATGGAGAGGTCAGATCGGTCTCTAGTCAGAGAATCCGCATGACCTCGTCGCCATACAGCACAGAGGGTCCGGTTGGCTCGGCTGAGCCGCCTTCGGGCTCGAGTGTGATCATGACAGCGACCGTGTCCGCCGGCATCAGATCGGAGGTCACTTCGATTCCCTGGCCGGGACTGACTTCGAAGAGTCCACCACTGACCGCTGTCCCATCGCGTTTGACGAACCAGATCTGGTGCTTCCTCCCCAAGGGACAGGGCACGAGTCCTTCCAGACGCATATACCAACTCTTGTGATCGGCCGCCACAAAGAGCGTGCCGCGGGCATCCTTTTGTACGGCCTCGGTATCGCCAGGACGCAGAGTACAGACCTCCACTCCGGGCGAAGAGACGAGAGCTAAGTTGCTCTCTGCCTGGCGCAGGCTGTCCCGAAACGCGGCCGCATCGGCAACCTCCTGGTTGGCCTCCTCGAGCCGGCCAGCAAGCTCTTCGATCACACCTTCTTGCTCTCGCAAGTGGCTCGACTGCCAGATCGACAGGCCGAGAAGAGCGATTGCCAGTCCGGCTGCAAGAGGAAGGGTCCAATTTGAGCGCTGACGCCTCGGCATCTCCACGACCCCGGCGGGCATCGGTGTATCCAACTCGTCCGATGATTCCGCTTCGATGCTCGAAGCTGTGCCATCGACAGCACTCATGATTCTTTCCCTGAGTGCCGGAGAAGGCTGTACCGGCTCGAGCCCATAGGGCATCAGACCGAGGAGCTCCAAATACTCTCGCACTCGCGTGCCGATCGAGGTACTGGATGGGTCGCCGGCGGCACCTACGGCTGGTGTGACATTGTCGTTGAGGCGCTCGAGCAGTTCGTCGAGCACTCGATCCTCGAGGTTTTCATTCATCTCCGAACTCATATCCAACCCTCACAGCAACTCTTGAATCTCGTCGCTGAGCGCTTTGCGAAGTTTCTTCATCGCCAACAGTGTTCGAGTCTTTACGGTACCGAGAGGAATTCCGGTTTGGTTCGAAATCTCACTCTGCGTCATACCCTTGAAGAAGGCCATCTCCAGCACCTGACGCTGCTCGGCAGGAAGATCTTTCATCTCCTGCTGCAACCGATTCCTGCGTTCCTGTAGTAGTACGTTGCCGACTCCCTTTGGAGATGTATGCGTCGTCGAACTCTCCTGCTTCGCCGCAGTTACGGTTCTCTGCTGTACTTGGCGGCTTCTTAACCGATCGATCGATCGACTTCTCGTGATCAGGACCAGCCATGTAGAGACCGAAGATCGCTTGGAATCGTAGCGACCCGCCTGATTCCAGACCTGCAGAAAGGCCTCCTGAAGCACATCTTCGGCATCCGAGCTGTTGCCGAGAATTCGCTGCGACAGGGCCTGCAGCATCCCGCTATAGCGATCATAGAGCTCAGCAATGGCGACAGCTTCCTTGTCTACGATCGCGGCGATGAGCTCTTTGTCGTCGAGAGACTTCATACCAGGTGTTGAGGATGAATCTGCTCGTTCCATTTTGATAGGAGGACCTGCGGTACGCCGGCGATGGTTAGGATAGCATGCGCTCATGTCGACAATGGGACCTCAAATCGCCGTCATTGGTGGAGCTACCTGTGGCGATCGACACCTCGAGCTGGCCTATCAAACCGGCATCGCGTTGGGCCAAGCAGGTGCGGTCCTCCTGTGCGGAGGACGCAGCGGCGTCATGAAGGCCGCGGCTGAGGGGGCTCTATCGGCTGGCGGATCTACTGTAGGGGTTCTACCCGGAACCGACCCCGAAGATTCGCCACCCAATCCTTTCATTCAAACAAAGATTTTCACCGGGATGGGCCAGGCGCGAAATCAAGTCCTGATCCTTTCGGCCGAAGCGGTCATCGGTATCGGAGGGGGCTGGGGCACACTTACAGAGATCGGGCTAGCGCTAAAACATCACCGACCGGTCGTTCTTCTGGACAGCTGGAATCTGGAGCTGCCCGACTCTTGTAAATCCTCTCCTCTGTACAGATCCGACTCACCCACAGAGGCCGTTCACAAGGCTTTCGAGCTCCTGAGTCCAAGGAGGAAGGTTCGATGACTGAGAACCAGTCTCGTAGTGCCGATCTGCAACCGGCGATCCGAGTTCTCATGATGCCCCGCGATACCAACGCACTGGGCACCATATTTGGCGGCATAATTCTCTCGTATATAGACCAGGCTGGCGCTATAGGCGCCCACGCCCAGGTGTCCGGAAAACTCGTGACCGTAGCGATGCGGGAGGTCGAATTCCACGCGCCGGTTTTCGTCGGAGACTTGGTGAGCTTCTATACGAGCATCGTCAGAGTGGGAACGACCTCGATCACCGTCAAGGTCCTCGTCGACGTTGCGCGAAAGGGCACCCCGCTGCGGGTCAAGGTCACCGAGGCAGAAGTCATCTATGTCCGAGTCGACGAAGAGGGGCGACCGCGAGCAATCGAGCCCCGTTAGGCGCTTGGAATCGCTCTAATCTGGCTTGTATGGGACGTAGCAGGCACGGCAGCGCGCCTCGTAGGCCTCGGTATCCCCGACTTGAACCCGCTCGCTTCCACCAGCTATCCGCTGGCTATAGTGGGCTGGACCACCGCACTGCACACAGACAGCGTGAACCTTGTCGACGAGCTCGGCCAAGGCAAGAATTTCGGGCATCGGACCGAAGGGCTCACGCAGATAGTCCTGATCGAGGCCAGCGACGATCACTCGAATCCCTCGGTCCGCTAGCTCGGTCACCAGACTCACAAGATCTCGGTCGAAGAACTGAGCCTCGTCGATACCGACCACCTCGACTTCTGGCTCGAGGGTGTCGCGGAGCTCCTGAGTCGAAGCCACCGAATGTGCCGCAAGGGCACGGTTATCGCGGGTAACCAATTGCGACTGATCGTGACGGGTGTCCGTGCGAGGCTTGAAGACTTGGATCTTTTGTCGTGCGATCAGGGCGCGTCTCAGTCTCCGAACCAGCTCTTCGCTCTTACCGGAGAACATTCCGCCCGTGACGACTTCCAGACGACCACTTATCGAGTCCTGCATTCTCGTCGACTGCATCTTTCGGCCGCAGATCGTATCGCGCTGGGCCGGCCGTGTCACGTTTCGAAAATCTGCTAGGCTGCACCGCCGTGACTCGGACGAATCGCATATTCACCTACGAGGAAGCTCTCGATACCTTCCCACTTGTCCGAGATCTCACCGAGACAGCAGTTCAGGGTGTAAAGGCTCTTTACTCGAGAATTCAGAGCCAGGAAGAGCTTGGGCGAAGACGGGATGAACTAGAGGCCGCTTCCAACTCGATCGTCGAATCGTGGGCGGAACAGGTCACTTCGCTCGGTTGCGAGGTCAAAGGGCTCTGGCTCGTCGACTGGGACTGTGGCGACGGTTACTATTGCTGGAAATATCCCGAGGACTCGATTGCCTTCTTTCACGGGTACGAAGAGGGGTTCCAGGGTCGGGTTCACCTGACTTGAGCGGAGAGCTCGAGCACGCCGATCTCGGCAGCAAAGATTGGGAATAGCGCCGCGGGCTGTATTGTTTTGTATCACCGCAGCTGGGCTATACTGGCGAACCAGCTAGCTTGCGGCAATCTCGAAGGAGCTCGCGATGGAAAGCAACGATCAAATCGAAGCCAAGGGAATGTCAAGCGGGCCGATCTCGGTCACGCCGAAGGCAGTGAAAATGATCAAGATCACCCGCGAGCAAGAGGGGATCGAGGACAGCTTTGGGCTCAGGGTCGCTGTCCGTGGAGGGGGTTGCAGCGGTTTCGAATATGCACTCGATTTCGAGAAAGAGCAGCGCCCCACCGATTTCGTGCTCGAGTACGATGGGCTCGATGTTTTCGTCGACGCCGTCAGTGCCCGATATTTGAGCGGAACCGAGATCGATTACGTGATGGGAATGTCCGGAGCGGGTTTCAAATTCAACAACCCAAAAGCCAGCGGGACCTGCGGCTGTGGCTCCTCGTTTTCGGTCTGAGCTCAGATTTCTA
>CAJHZD010000284.1_pt1 | contig 16110 bp, 12 predicted proteins | sample 9198941 | NCBI WGS metagenome assembly CAJHZD01 (sample SAMEA7708371, study PRJEB35096) | sediment metagenome | biome: marine neritic benthic zone biome [ENVO:01000025]; feature: sediment [ENVO:00002007]; material: shallow marine sediment [ENVO:03000034] sea grass bed [ENVO_01000059] ...
GGCGCTGCCGGCCGACGGCGTCTCTCGTGGCAGCATCGATTTGGAAGTCCAATCGACCTGCGAGCTCGCAAGCCCGTAGCATTCGAACGGGATCCTCTTGAAACCGGACGTCTGGATCACCGATCGTTCGAATCAGCCGCTTCTCCAAATCCTCGACACCACCCACATAGTCGATCACGGAAAAGTCGCTGACGTCATAAAAGAGGGCATTTACCGTGAAATCTCTTCTACTGGCGTCTTCAGATGGCGAGCCAAAAACATTGTCATCTGTGATGAGGATCTCGCCGGTTGAGGCCGCCTGCTCCTGCGGATCTGGTCTACCCCGGAAGGTCGACACCTCGATAATGCCCTCCCTGAAATAGACATGAACCAGACGGAATCGACGACCGATGATGCGCGAGTTTCGGAACAGACGCCGGACCTGCTGCGGTCGAGCGTCCGAGGCGATGTCGAAGTCCTTGGGCCGCCGCCGAAGCATGAGATCCCTCACTGCACCACCGACCAGGTAGCTCTTGAAGCCTGCGTGATGTAGACGGTACAACACCTTGATCGCGTTGATATCGACGTTTCTACGCGAGACGGTGTGGTCGGCGCGGGCAAGAATGCGAGGACTCTCCGTCAGAGTGACACTCATCCAAACATTATAGGTCGATGTTGTGTCTTGCCCAGATCGAAAGCAGATCGGCTACATAGATCGAGTCGGATTCGTTGTGGATGAGTAGATGGTCGGCACCCTCGAGCGCGACAAAACTCTTGGGATCGTTGGCCAGATCGAAGATCCTGAAGCCATGCTCGATATCCACAATCTCGTCCTGAGGCGAATGCATGACCAATAGCGGCTTCGCGAGCGAGCCGATGGCCTCCTCCATTCGATGTGATTCGAGATCGCGCATCAGCTGACTTCGAATTTGGAACGAGCGCCCACCCAAGACAACCGTTGCCTCGTCCTGGCGTTCGATCTCGGGTGCCATCCTGATCAGCTTGTCACCGAGATGGCTCGTATCACTGACTGCCGCGATCGTGGCGACCGCTTCGACTCCAGCGACCTGATTGGCAACCGACAGGACCGCTGCACCCCCAAGGCTGTGTCCGATCAAGAGCCTCGGAGGACCTAGATTGTCGGCTACGAAATCAGCCGCCGCCAGTAGATCCTCAAGGTTCGTGCTGAAATTCGTGTCTGGGAAGTCCCCTTCACTCTCACCGAGCCCTGCAAAGTCGAAGCGAAACACTGCAATACCCGCCGCCGCCAGGCGTCGACTTATACGTACGATGGCCTTGAGATCTTTGGAGCATGTGAAGCAGTGCGCGAACAGCGCGTAGGTATTCGTAGGCTTCTCTGGCTCCTCCAACCGCGCGACGAGCCTCAGACCCGACGAGCCGAGAAACTCAAACTTCCTTGTTGCCATCGCCTGTTCCTCTCGATTCACTAATCTGACCACGGATCGTAATAGAGTAGGAGTACTTGGTCCCGATTGCCAGAATCTGCTAGGTCCAGAGGACACTACGCTTTGCCTTCATCCCAAGATCTGTCCAGACCGGTCTCGACGCGAATATCGATTGACAACCAGATCGATCCGGCTAGCAATCGAAAGGCACTCGTCGAGCTTCGACAGGGCCTGTCGGAGAACCCCCGGAGAATCCCGACAAGATTCCTCTACGACCGAAAAGGCTCCGAGCTATTCGAGAAGATTACCAATCTGGTCGAGTACTATTTGACTCGAGCTGAGCGTTCGCTACTTGAACAGCACGCCAACAAGATCCAATCAACGACGTCTTGCGAAGAGCTGGTAGAGCTTGGCGCCGGGGCCGCCACAAAAACACGACTCCTGCTCGACGCCATGCAGTCAGCCGGCAAGCTTGACTTGTATATTCCGCTCGACGTTAGCGAGTCCGAAGTCCGCCGTGTAGCAGAGGAACTTGTCGAAGAATATCCAGGACTGAAGGTCCACGGAATCGTGGCGGATTTCGTGCATCATCTGACCGCTATTCCCTCGGGGGTCAATCGGCTGATCTTGCTTCTGGGAAGCACGATCGGGAATTTCAGTCACGACGAAGCGGTGGATTTTCTTAAGAGAATCAGTAGTGAGATGGAAGAGTGCGACTACTTTCTGATTGGTGTCGACTTGATCAAAGATGTCGCGATAATCGAGGCCGCATACAATGATGAATCGGGGATCACGGCCGACTTCAATCGCAATATTCTCAGGGTCGTCAATCAATTCGCCCAGGCCGACTTTCAGCCCGAGCAATTCGATCATCGAGCCTTCTACAATAGCGACTTGAGCCGCATCGAGATGCACCTGGTCGCATCTCGACAGATGAGCGTCACTCTCGAAGCTCTCGACCTGAGGCTCGAGATCGGCGCGGGTGAGGCACTATTTACCGAGATCAGCTGCAAATACGATCGTGCAATGACCGAGAGGATGCTCAGAGAGGCACAGTTCCAAGTGTCCGAGTGGTTCACGGACCCGGCTGGCCTGTTCGCCCTAGCGCTCGCTCGAAAGAGCTGCTAGCCCATCAACTCGAAGCAAGCAAATCGGCACGAGAAAAGAAGAACTGCGACTCGATCGCTGCATTCTCCTCGGAATCACTACCGTGAATCGCATTGCGCTCGATATCGGTGCCATAGAGAGCTCGAATCGTACCCTCCTCAGCCTGTGTCGAGTCGGTGGCCCCCATGACTGCTCGCAAATGAGTCACCGCATCATCGCGCTCTAGAACTGCGGCCACCACCGGACCGCTGGTCATGAACTCAACCAGACTGTCGTAGAAAGGACGCTCGGCATGAACTTCATAAAAACCGCGTGCTTGAGTCTCGCTCAGATGCAGACGCCGAATGGCGACAATACGAAATCCCTCTCGTTCGAGGTGCGCAAGGATGTTGCCAGCATTTCCGGCCTCCAGGCTGTCGGGTTTGACGATCGTCAGCGTGCGTTGCATCTCTAGGACTCCTATTTGAAAATCTCGTAGTCACCGTCAGCCTCGTGTAGATAGAACGACGTGCCGACGAACATATTCTTGCTCAATGGACCCATGACGATACCCGATCCGGCTGGTATTCCCAGACCCCATCGCGCGCTCGGGTGCGCCATCAGCTGGCGTAGCCTTCGATCGTGGGCAGGATCGAAATTGGGCTCGACGACACCATTCGTAAGCCATCCAAGCCCTGGTATTTTTCGCTGACCAGTCAAGCCCCGCGCTAGGGCTCCAAAGGCTTGCGCCGCTGCTGCGATCGCCACAATCGTGCCTCCGGAGCCGAGATTGCGGGCCAAGGACTCCAACGCTGGCGAATCTTCCAGGGTCTCGAGTAATTGATCGGCCACCCCACCACCAACGTAGATCGCGACGCTCTCTTCGAGGCGCTCCAGGTTCTTGGCCCGGCGAGCATCTCGAGACCGATAGATCGGAATGGTTCGCACATCGCGATCGAACGTCGCAGCCATGTATTCCTTGAAGTGAACACCATAGTCGCTGGATCCGCTGGCCGTCGGAAGGAACCCGATCGGACCAGGTGCCAGATCTGCCACCCAAGCCTTGTCAGCAGCAAGCGTCTCTCCAAACGAAAACTCACCCCCACCGATCAGGACCAGCCGACCCTCGTTACCAACTCGTGCAAGTGTCATAGATTCCTACTAGCCAATCAGCTCCGCCATGGACTTGCCAATATCTGCCGGCGACTCGGCTACAGTTACACCAGCGGCTTCCAGGGCTTTCACTTTCTCGGAAGCTGTTCCCTTGCCACCGGAAATGATCGCTCCGGCATGCCCCATCCTTCTTCCTGGTGGCGCGGTGCGCCCGGCAATGAATCCGACCACCGGGCCATCGAAGTTCTCCTGAATCCAATCGGCCGCCTCTTCCTCGGAGCTGCCACCAATCTCGCCAATCAGAACGACACCCGTGGTCTCCGGATCGGAGGCAAAGGCTGCGAGTACGTCGATAAAATTAGTGCCTGGTAGTGGGTCGCCTCCAATACCAACACAGGTGCTCTGACCAAGCCCGAGGTTGGTCAGTTGCCATACGGCCTCATAGGTCAGAGTGCCTGAACGGCTCACCACACCGATGTTGCCTGGAATATTGATGTGACCTGGCATGATTCCGATCTTCGCCATCCCCGGTGATATGACACCCGGACAGTTGGGACCCACCAACCGGGTTGGATGCTCTCTCAGAAATTCCCTGACATCGAGCATGTCCTCTACCGGAATACCCTCGGTAATTGCCACCACGAGCTCGATCCCGGCACCCGCTGCCTCCATGATGGCGTCAGCGGCAAACGGCGGAGGAACAAAGATCATCGACGCGTTGCAGCCGGTCTGCTCTCTGGCCTCTGCCACCGAGTCGAATACGGGGATTCCTTCAACGGACTGACCGCCTTTGCCCGGGGTGACTCCGGCGACCACCTTGGTTCCGTAGTCACGACAACCCAAGGCGTGGAACTCCCCTTCTTGACCGGTAATTCCCTGAACGACCAGGCGAGTATCATTGTCGACCCAGATTGCCATTACGAGTCCCCTTTCGACGCTGCGACGACTTTCTCGGCCGCATCGGCCATCTGGTCAGCGACAATGAAATCGAAGTCCGCATCCTGCAAGATCTTTCGACCCAACTCCACGTTGGTCCCCTCGAGTCTCACCACGACAGGCATTCGAATATCTCCAAGCTCATCGAGTGCCGCCACGACTCCCCTTGCGATCCGGTCCGTCCTGGCGATACCTCCGAAAATATTGATCAGAACCGCCTTTACCTTGGGATCGGACACCAGGATCTCAAAGGCACTTTGGACGGCCTCCTGGCTTGCGGATCCCCCAACGTCGAGAAAGTTCGCGGGTTCGCTTCCATACAGCTTGATGATGTCCATCGTTGCCATCGCCAGACCAGCACCGTTGACCATGCAGCCGATCTCACCGTCGAGCTTGATGTAGTTCAAGCCATGCTTGCCTGCCTCGATCTCCAGAGGATCTTCTTCGGTCAGGTCCCGCATTTCCTTGATGTCTGGATGACGAAAAAGGGCGTTGGAGTCGAAGTTCATCTTGGCGTCGAGCGCCACTACGTCACCGTCCCCAGTAATCAGAAGTGGGTTGATCTCGGCCAGAGAGGCGTCGGTGTCTAAATACGCCTCGACCAGCGCCGAAATCAGCTTTGTAGCTTGACGAGCAGTGCCGCCTTCGAGCCCTAGCTGTGTTGCGATCGATCGAGCCTGGAATGGTAAGAGACCCAGTTGGGGGTCTACCAGCTGTCTGATGATCGCATCCGGATCCTTCGCAGCCACCTCCTCGATGTCCACGCCGCCGGACGCCGATGCCATCACCGACGGCATTCCCGCACCTCGATCGAGTGTGACACTCAAATACAGCTCGGACGCGATATCGAGAGCCTCTTCGATCAAAACTTTTTCGACCTTCTTGCCCTCAGGACCCGTCTGATGTGTCACCAGTTGCATTCCCAATATCTGTCCGGCGATCTCCACTGCCTGCTCGGGAGAATCGGCCAGCTTGACCCCGCCGCCCTTTCCCCTACCACCGGCGTGGATCTGTGCTTTGACGACACAGCGACCTCCAAAATCCTGGCAGATTGCTCCAGCCTCGATGGGGTCAGATGTCACTTGGCCCCGAGGTGTTCGCACACCGTACCGGCGCAGGACCTCCTTCGCCTGATACTCGTGAATTTTCAAAAGTTCCCTCCTTGGTGAAGCGAGATGGCGTGGAATCCATCCCACGAAACGGACCCTTCAGGGGCGTCAATGGAGTATATCCAAAGCACACGGATAGAGCGCTGTGACTGCTCTATCTAGAGCCGGCGGCTCGGTGGCAGTCCGCCCGCCAGATCGAACCAGGACCTCAGGGAATTCCCAGAACCAATACTGTGAGATCGTCTTCGCGCGGCGCCCCTCGAGTGAACGTCGCCAAGTCCGCCAAAACCCCGTCGCACACCTGCTCGACATCTGAGCCTGCATGCCGCTTCAAGGTCTCCTCCAAGCGATCGAATCCGAACATCTCTTCGCTACCCTCGGCTCGGGCTTCCACCACCCCGTCGCTGAAGAGAAACAGAACGTCATTCGATTCGAGCTTCGAGGAGCGCACTCGGACTTCGATCTGGTCGCGAACACCCAAAGGATACGAAACCGACTCGAGGGCCACGACCTGGCCGTCCGCGGAGATCTGATAAGGAAACAGATGCCCGGCGCTGGCATAGAACATTTCCCTTCGCACAGGGTCGATCAATGCATAGCAAAGAGTTGCCAAGAGTCGCCGTCGCGCACTCTGGTGAACCATCCGATTGAGCGTCGAGAACACCGCCTCCACTTCGGGATCGAAAGTGACCTGGACCGCCAAGGCGGACTTGGCCATCGACATCACCAGCCCGCTCGAGACACCGTGCCCCGCCACGTCCCCCACCGCAACAGCCAGCCTTCCGTCCTCCAGGGCCAGAACGTCATAAAAATCTCCACCGACCTCGGTGGCAGGCAGATATTTGTGAGTCATCCTGATGCCGTTGAGCTGAGACGGCAACTCGGGGAGGATCGATGCTTGAATACCGCGCGCAGTTTCGAGCTCGACCCGTTGACGCTCACGTTCGGCGATTCGCCTTACATGTTGGGGCACATCCTCATATCTGTACTCGAAACGTCGCTCACTGAGCAGGTATCGAGCACTCAAGATCAAGGGTGCGGCGACAGCTAGCAAAGACAAAGCCACCTGGATTTCGATTGAAATATTGCTTGCGCCGAAGAACGGCACCACACTCGTAACAACCGAGGATGTGAAGTATGCGAGAGCCGAGGTGAAAATTCCGTACCTTAGAAACAGAAAGATGAATGCGAGGGGAGGACCCAGCCAGACGACGAAGTTCCACTCGAACGGATGCAGATAGATGCTCGAGAAGAACAGCACAACTGCACCAATTGCCGCGAATGCGATAGCAACAACCTGATTTGTCCATCTCCGTCCGTACGAAATGAGGAATAGGCGGCCAAACAGCCCGGTATATAGCGAATAAGCGAGCTGAAACGCCACCATCGGGATGCTGAAAAACACCGCGCTTTCCCACCAGGGCCCTATCAGTGTCGACGAATAGGCCCAAATCCCGATCGATCGCAGCGCCGACAAAACCACCCACGTGCCTGCGACGATGATTAGCCCAGACGAGATTCCGCGCAACGATGCCTGTGCGAAGGTCGCGTTCTTCCAGTCACCTTGGAAAAGGGCATCAAAGGCAGCCAGTCGACTTCCCCAGCGCTCGCGACAAAACGACTCTCCCACCGACCAGCTCAGAAACGACATCAGGCCCATGGGAAAGAAGAACAAGACCAGCATCTGGGCTGCCACGACCAGGGTGACCTGCTTTCGACTCAGAGACAGCATCGACCAGCCATCTGAAGCCGCGCCGGCGCAGAAAAGAAGCATGACTGAGCCTGCGATCGCGATCACGATCGAGATCTGCATGCCCCTACTTACACCGATCTCTCCAGCGTGATAGCGGCGCACGAAGGGAATAGCGACCAATGGCACCAACACAAGCGGCAAAAGAAGCTTCAGCTGACTTAGAAGCTGTAAGGGTTGAAAGCTGTCTCGAATCGCAGCGATCTCGGGATCATCGAAATACTGCGTGTATCCAGCCAGGCGGTCTCCGGCGAAGGTGACTTCGAGTCCGTATGGATACTCATCACCGAGCAGCGCCTCCCTGTGGCGATACCGCAGAAACAAATCTGTGCGAGCCTGAAGCTGTCGGGTCCGGATTTCTGGAACCTCGAAGTTTTCAAGGTCGATGCCCCGCTCCTGCAAAAAGGTCTCCGCTCGTCGGCGAGCGGTATCGAATCCGATATCCTTCTCCTCCTGGTCGGGAGGCACCCGCAACAGCAACTCCATGACCTCGCCAGCCGGAGTCACGCGGGCCCTGTGACTCCACTCCTGTGGACGTGCACCCGGCGCCCAAGCGATGACCTCCCAGGTGCGGAGATTCTTGACCAGATGGCTAGACAGTAGTTCGTCGAGATCGAGATCTTTCAGATTCGATTGCAGTCGGTACTCGAGGGACTGCGCCTGATCCTGAACCGTCACGACATAGGGATCTTCAGGCAGAGGAGCAAGAGAGCGGAGGTGTTCCAGGCCAAGACTCTCCGCATCGCGGGCTGAAACCTCCCAGTTCTGCGGGAAAAGAGGATATGCACGTGGAAACGCCCAGCCCAAAACCAGGGCGGCAGCTACACCTGCGACGATCCAAAATGCGACAGTTCGGAACTTGGTCAACGCCTCTCCAATGCAGGGCCCCTAGAGGACGAAAAGGCAGTCCTCGACCTCATGTCTCCCTACGATGACTCGGGCCTAAAGTTGCAGCACCGAGGCCTGCAGCAGATGAGTCGAGGCCTTGAGAAAAACTCAGAGATTGCTTATCAGAGCTTCTGCGAACTCCGAGGTTTTGAGCAGCTTGGCGCCTTCCATCTGCCGTTCGAGATCATAGGTTACGCGCTTCTCTCCGATCGTCGTCTCCAATGCTGTCTCAACCGAGTCGGCTGCCTCTTTCCAGCCCAACCATCGGAGCATCATCACTCCCGACAGGATCAGCGACCCTGGATTCACCTTGTCCTGATCGGCGTATTTTGGGGCTGTGCCGTGGGTCGCCTCGAACAACGCCAGTCCATCTCCCTCGTTGCTGCCAGGAGCCATACCCAAGCCACCGACCTGGGCTGCAAGGGCATCCGACAAGTAGTCACCATTCAGATTGGTCGTTGCCAGGACTTGGTACTCGGCTGGCCGCAAGAGGATTTGCTGAAACATGGCGTCTGCAATCCGGTCCTTGACGAGGATCTTGCCTTCCGGAACCTGACCATCAAGACTGTCCCACACCTCCTGCTCGGTCACTGTCGATCCAGGGAACTCATCGGCTGCGACCTGGTAGCCCCAATCCCTGAAGGCGCCTTCGGTGTATTTCATGATGTTGCCTTTGTGAACCAGGGTGAGGTCGGTTCTGTTCTCCCGAACACAGTACTCGAGCGCCTTGCGAACAAGACGCTTGCTCCCAGTCTCCGAGACCGGCTTGATACCGATTCCGCTATCTGGGCGAACTCGCTTGCCCAGGCTATCGCGGAGAAAGGCGATCAACTCCTCGGCGCCAGCGGACCCCTCTTCCCATTCGATGCCTGAATAGACATCCTCCGTATTCTCTCGAAAGATGACCATATTCACTCTCTCCGGGTGTCGAACCGGGCTGGGGACGCCTTTGAAGTACCGTACCGGCCGAATGCAGGCGTAGAGATCAAGAACCTGACGTAAAGTTACATTGAGGCTTCGAAACCCACCTCCTACCGGCGTAGTCAGAGGGCCCTTGATCGCCACACGGAAATCTCGAATCACATCGAAGGTCTCTTGCGGGAGCCACTCGTCGTACTGTTGCTTTGCTTTCTCCCCAGCGTATGTTTCTGCCCAGGCTATCGATTTGGCACCGCCATAGCTCTTCTCGACTGCCGCATCGAGTACCATTTTGGTGGCCCGCCAAACATCACGGCCAATACCGTCGCCCTCGATATACGGGATGATGGGACGATCAGGAACCTCGAGCTGGTCATCAGCCCACTTGATCTCTTGCCCATCAGCCGGAGGCTGAACTCTTCTGTAGCTCTTGCTCAATCTCGCTAAACTCCTTAGGTTGCGATGATGATAGACGAGCGCAAATCGGACGATGTGCGCAAGATTTGAGTTTAGCATAGGGCCTGGGTCCCTCATGGTAGATTCGGTTGGATGAATTGGGACCCACTCATCGACGCAGCACGCCTCGCCTATGGCAATGCCTACGCCCCTTACAGCGGCTATCGAGTCGGTGCCGCAGTACGGTCGGTCGACTCGTCAATCTTCGCCGGATGCAACGTCGAGAATCGCAGTTTCGGTGCGACGATCTGCGCTGAGCGCATTGCCATCGGCCACGCGGTGAGCTCAGGTTCGAAACAAATCGACGCCGTAGTTGTCCTCACCGGCTCTGAGCCACCGGCTCCACCGTGCGGCATGTGCCTGCAGGTTCTCGTCGAGTTTGGGAGCCCCGACACGCCGGTACTCTTGTTGAGCACTTCGGGAGCCCGCAGGGAGTACAAGCTGCGGGACTTTCACCCTCACCCCTTTGAGCTACCGGAGGATGGTTTGGGCCGGCAAAGAAGTACCTAGGCTCAGATACTTCCTATGAACTCTGCCTCGACTTTTCGGGGGAGGATTCCAGCGGCGTGGGCTCTGTCGAGCAGAGTCTGTACCGCCGCCATTCCCGCCGGCCCATAGGACCGCGTCCAATCGTTGACATACATCGAAACGAACCGATCCGAGCGCTCGGGATCGTCTTCCAAACCCCTCGCGTATCGCGAAGCGTAGTTCATCGCTTCATCTCTGTTGTCCAGACCGTAGGCGATACTTTGGGTCAGCAGGTCACACAGTCTGAGCTTCAAGTCTTCTTGAAGATTGCGTCGGATCCCGTTGCAACCCAGGGGAAGCGGTCCGCCTGTCTCGCTCTGCCACCAAACACCAAGGTCCTCCACGAGGAAAAGTCCCATATCCTGATAGGTCAGCTGCCCTTCGTGGATGATCACCCCAGCTGGCGCTTCCCCTCTGTCGACCCGGTCTAGGATCTCGTCGAAAGGCGCGAGTCGGGTTTCGACTCGAGGCTGCCACAGCTTCAGGGCCAGGTTTGCGGTCGTCAGCTCACCCGGAATGATTACAGGCTTATCCGCGAGATCGTCGCGAGTGACCTCGTCTTTCGAAACAATCACCGGACCATAGCCATCACCAAAGCTTGCGCCTGAAGGCATCAATTGATATTGGTCGTGCAAGTAGGCATAGGCGTGAAACGAGATAGCCGTGATCTCGTAGGTTCCCTCGAATGCCGCCTGGTTCAATGTCTCGATGTCCCTCAGCACGTGGTCGATCGTCAGGCCCTGGGTGTCCAGCAGCCCCTGAGTCAGTGCGTAGAACATGAACGCGTCATCCGAGTCCGGAGAATGAGCGATCCGAATTTGTGTCTGCTCGTTCATGGCGGGCGAGGGTATCAGAGGCGACTGCGAGCGTCGAACTGCGAGACTGAACCGGAACCAAACTAAGAAAGAAGTCTAAACCGCCTGCCGTTCGAACATTCCGGGTTCATACGAAGTGATTTTTCCGATAAATGCGGACGCCGCCACCGACAGAGGTGACGCCAGGTAGAGTTTGCCTGGACCCGACCGGCCCTTGTAGTTGCGATTGATAGCAGAGATCGTGACCTGCTCCGTATTGTCGGATATCCCAGGGCCACAACCAATACAGGCACCACAGCCCGGTTTGATCAGCTCGACTCCAGCGCGGTCGAACGTCTCCAGGTAGCCTGCCTGACGACAATACTCCTCCACCTCGAGCGATCCGAATTGAATCAGGAAGCGCACGTTTTCGGAAACTTTCAAACCCGAGTCGACGGCCTCTCTGACGACTCGATGGTAGAACTCAAGGTCGTCGATCTTGCCTGCAGTGCAGCTGCCGCCGTATGCGATGTCGATCGCAACATCGCCGAGATCCGAGATTAGCTCGCCGTTGGTCGGATCCGAAGGAATGCCTCGATCGGGGTCTCCAGGGTGAGCAACCATTGGCTCTATCGTCGATAGATCGATCCTATGTACACCACCATCGTAGACAGCCTCTGGGTCCGGACTGACCGAGCGTGACCGTATTCGATCCAGGTCGGCCTCGGGTCGCCACTCGGCCATCCAATCGAGCGTGATCTCATCGGCGTCTACGATCGCTCCGCGGGCGGAGCATTCCGTCGCCATGTTGGTCAGAGTCGCCCGTTCGTCCATCGACAGACTTGCCACTCCAGGTCCGCTGAACTCCATGACCCGACCTAGAGTCATCTGTGGTCGCGCATACTCGAACAGGATATGCAGCATTAGGTCTTTAGCGGTCACGCCATCGGAGAGCTTGCCGACCAGCTCGAACCGAATCGACTCCGGAACCTCGAGTGTCGCGAGCCCAGAATAGAGCAGGTTTGCGTATTCGGTGGAACCTACGCCCCAGGCCAAGGCGTTATTACACCCCCCCATGCATGTGTGACTGTCCGTAGCCAAGATGAGATCCCCTGGCGAGACCATTCTCTGTCTGGCTACCTCGTGGCAAATGCCTGGAGACACCCCGTCTTTGGCCGAGAAATCTTGAACGCCAGTATGTTCTTGGAAGTCGCGCTGGAGCTGGCGAAGCGTCTCGATCTGACCCACGAACTGGCTCATCTTCGGGATTTCTTCGGCATAGATCAAGTGATCTTCGAACACGGCAAAGCCGGTGGGGTTCTTCACCACGTAGCCGGACCCGTATTCCTGCTCCAGAAAGTAGTGGACCTGGGCTGATGTGAAGTCGTGGGAGTACCCGCCATCGACCTCTACGACAAGGGCGTCGCCCGGCTTGACGTAGCATGTGCCTTCTCCCGGCACATGATTCGCCAGAATCTTCTCGGCCATGGTCATAGGGCGGCTATCGGTTTCTGTCCGCGGCAGTTCCACCTCTCCGGCGACCACAGCGTTCGCGAATGGGAACAGCCCGCCTTGCTGCACAATCAATTGAGTAATCGGATCGAAGTCCTGGTAGAACTCTCGCAGCTCTATGCCCTGGCCAGCCTGCAGCCTCTCGAGCATCTCGTGATCGCCCATCAAGACGCCCTGATTCACATTGTTTGCCGCGTGAATCGGTGCAAACGACGCTGCTATTGCGATCCGAATGCCGCTCCACTTCTCGGCCTGGACCGCCGTCTCGCGCGAGCTTCCTACACCCTTGCGAAAGCCCGAAACGATCACCTCGAACTCCCCGTTAGCCAGCGCATCTTGAAGGAACAAGCGCTCCCCGTCGACAATCAATCCAGCGTACGCGTTGCGGGCCAGATCCTCTGGCCGATAGCTGAAACAGACCCAGGCGGGCGTCATGGCATCCGTGTTGATATCGTCGAGAAGATCTTCGACCCGCAAGTCTGTCATCAAGAGATCGATCTCACCGCTCAGCTGACGACGAATCAGTTCGGGATCTTTGGTCAGAAACAGAACCCTCTTTCCCGGCGTTAGAGATACGATTTCAGGTGGCTTCATACCGCTCCTTTACTGGGCATGGGAGCGCTATTTTAGCGATTCTGACCCATGGAGGGGTCGCAAGAGGCCGAAAAGGCGTCGAGAAATGTTCCCTGGTAGCATCTATCGGCTCGAGAGCACGAGGACACCATCATGAATCGGATAGTCGAATGCGTTCCGAACTTCAGCGAAGGCCGCGATACGGCGGTCCTGACTGCCATCACGGACCAGATCGAAATTATCGCCGGCGTCGCCCTACTCGACGTAGACCCGGGAGCCGCGACACACCGAACGGTTGTGACTTTCGCCGGCAGCCCAGAGGCGGTAATCGAGGCTGCGGTTGGCGCAGCCCGGAAAGCTGTCGAGTTGATCGACATGCAGAAGCACCACGGTGAACATCCCCGGTTCGGCGCCCTAGACGTTTGCCCCCTGGTTCCTATTTCAGGAGTCACGATGGACGAGACGGTCGAATACGCCCGACAGCTTGCAAAACGTTTGGGTGAAGAGGTGGGCCTGACTGTCTTCTGCTATGAAAACGCCGCGCTGCGCGAGGAAAATCGCAATCTTGCCGACGTACGAGCCGGCGAGTACGAGGGTTTGGCAGAGAAATTGTCGAAACCCGAGGGCCAGCCCGACTTCGGGCCGGCGGAATTCAATGCTCGATCGGGGGCCACCGCAGTGGGAGCCCGCAGTGTCCTGGTCGCCTATAACGTGAACCTCAATACCACCTCGACAAGAAGGGCGAATGCAGTAGCGTTCGACGTTCGGGAACGGGGACGAGTCAAGCGGACGGGGGATCCGCTTACCGGGGAGATTGTCAGAGACGATTCAGGAGAACCGGTGTACGTTCCGGGCAGTCTAAGAGCGGTCAAGGCTATCGGTTGGTATATCGAAGAGTACGGGCTGGCTCAGATCTCGATGAACTTGACGGACATAGAAGCGACTCCGGTGCACGTGGCTTTCGATGAGGTGCGCAAGAGAGCCCGCGACAGAGGTCTACGTGTGACCGGTTCCGAACTGGTCGGTCTGATCCCTCTGGAGGCCATGCTGGAAGCTGGCAGATACTACCTCGCTAAACAGAAGCGGTCGCTAGGGGTGCCTGATTCCGAATTGCTCAAGATTGCAATCAAATCACTCGGGCTCGACGATCTCAAACCCTTCGATCCGGCCGAGAAGATTATCGAATACAAGCTTCGGTCGACAATGCCGAGACCATCTCGCCTTGTCGACTTGTCAGTCACCGGGTTTGTCGAAGAGACCGCTTCGGAATCACCAGCTCCTGGCGGAGGGTCGGTTTCGGCGGCGCTCGGAGCGCTTGGAGCGGCGCTTGCGACTATGGTGGCCAATCTTTCTTCCCACAAACGGGGATGGGACGACCGTTGGGAGGAATTCTCGGAGTGGGCGGTCAAGGGTAAGAAGGCGTACAACGATCTTCTCGACCTGATCGATAGAGATACTCAGGCATTCAACGACATCATGGATGCCTACCGCTTGCCCAAGAAGACGGAAGCGGACATTCAGGCAAGGGCCGAGGCGATCGAGGCGGCCTCCCGAAACGCCATGGAGGTGCCGCTCGAGGTCATGGAAAAGACTCTCGAGTCGATGTCCGTGATCAGAGCAATGGCAGACATCGGAAATCCGGCCTCTGCTTCCGACGCGGGCGTCGGAGTCCTGTGCGCTCGAGCTGCTATCCGGGGCGCCTACTTGAACGTCCGAATCAACTCAGATCAACTCAAAGAAAGAGGCGTCGCCGACGAGCTTCTAGCCAAAGGGCTCGAGATCGAGAAACAGGCCATGAATCTAGAGGCCGACATCCTCGAGCTCGTCGAAGGAAAACTCTGACTCGCTTCTATCGACTAGGCGGAAACGCTCAACCGCGACTCCAGCTTCCTTTCGAGTCGAACCGCTCTCAGGTACTCGAGCAGATCACAGACCATCTCCATCTGAGCTCTCTCCAGTTCGATAGCTCGCTCGAAGAAAGAAAGCGCGGCCTGGCATTCCTTTTGGGCTCCGATTCCTTCGAAAATCGTAAGCATCTCGACTGAGAGTGACTTGAGCTCGGTCAAACGATTCTGCTTCAAGTAGACAGTCGCCAGATCCAGCGATACCCATGCAACATCCAAAGGCACGCTTTTCTCGATAAAAAAGTCTCTCACCTTGTCGAATGAAGCCTCGGCGACCTCCAGGTCGCCCTGCTCCAGGGCAATCTGGCCTTCCAGCCAAGTTAGGCGCGCCAGATCGACTGCGTTCCCAAGCTCTTCGTGCAGCGCCCTTGTTTCGGGCAAGAGTTCCAATGCCTGATCGTAGGAACCGGCAGCACGAAGGTTGTGAACGAGGTTGTGTTTTCCAACAAGGACGAGTCTGCGATTGTCGCACCCTTCTAGGATCTCGAGAGCGCTCCTAATACAACCGACAGCGTCGAGCAAGTCACCCTGGTCGCTTAGGGTGATTCCCTTCGCCAGGAGTGTTCGCCCTACCTCGCAATCGTCGTCGAGAGAGCTGTGAATTTCGATCGCCGCGTCAAAACACTGGAGTGCTTCATCAAATCTGGACTGTGTTGACCAGAGACTGCCGAGGTAGATAAGGATTTCAGCTCTTACGCTTGTCGCCCGCTCGTCTTCCGGCAAATATCGATGGGCCTCGTCAAGAGCTTTTCTGGCGCCGAGAAAATCCGAGCAAAGTCGATTTGTGTTTCCCAGCACGGCGTATGCTCTGGCAACCGCAATCTGAGACGCTTCCATCTCTTCGTCGATCCCGGCAGTGCTGAGTAGGACCGTCGCTAACTGCACTGCAAGTTCTGCTGATTCTCTTGCTTGGCCTGGATCAACCGAAGATAAGGTTATTGCCCTGTCCAATGCCTCATCTCTCAACGATGAAGACCTGTAATCTCGAGATTTCTCGATTATGTGGGGTCTGGAATCTGAGTCATTAGCAAGCAAATCGTGAAGCAGGCTTCGAGTGGGGCGGGAGTCTTGAATCTTGTGACCACCACCGTTTCTCCACTGTTGAAAGATCTCCGTTGTTCCTGGCGTCGGAGGGCTCTCTTCGCTAACAGACTTCAA
>CAJHZD010000324.1_pt1 | contig 16100 bp, 11 predicted proteins | sample 9198941 | NCBI WGS metagenome assembly CAJHZD01 (sample SAMEA7708371, study PRJEB35096) | sediment metagenome | biome: marine neritic benthic zone biome [ENVO:01000025]; feature: sediment [ENVO:00002007]; material: shallow marine sediment [ENVO:03000034] sea grass bed [ENVO_01000059] ...
GACAACGTGAGTCTAGAGGTGGAGTTGATCGCACCGATCGCGATGGAGAAGGGTGTTCGGTTTGCGATTCGTGAGGGTGGTCGTACCGTCGGTGCGGGTACCGTCACTGAAATCATCGACTAGGAGATCGATCGGGCAAGCAGCGTTCGTACAGGCCAGTAGCTCGAACTGGTAGAGCATCGGTCTCCAAAACCGAGGGTTGGGGGTTCGAATCCCTCCTGGCCTGCCAAGACCTCGATCGGTTCGATTGAAAGTGTGGAGTTGAGTCAAGGTCGAAATCATTGGGTTTCGACCCGGTTTTTCCTCATCTGGTCTTAGCAGGCTCGTAAGAAGCTCGTCAGAAAAGCGCCGCGAGGGTCAAGAATTGTTTTCTATTACCAAAGGCTGGAAGAAACTGACGACGTTTCTTTCCGAGACCCGTGCCGAGGTCAAGAAGGTGACCTTCCCTTCGCGTCCGGAAGTGATATCCACCACCGTGGTGGTTATCATCGCAAGTTTCATTTTCGCCTTCTATCTTTGGGTTGCCGACATTGTGATCCTGAAGGTCTACGAGGGCATTTTTAGGGTGTTGAGCTGATGACGACTGCGGCGAACGACCCAGCCCAAGAGAGTGCTGGCCCGAAGGACAAGACCGAGATGAAGTGGTACATCGTGCACACCTATTCCGGATTCGAAGATCGAGTCAAGGAGACGCTCAGGCAGCGTGCCGAGGCTCTCGAGATGGGTGATGCCTTTGGTGAGATCCATATACCCACCGAAACGATCGTCGAATATCGAAGCGGTAAGAAGAAAGAGACTCAGCGGAAATTTTTCCCTGGCTACATCTTGGTCGAGATGACGATGTCCGACGCTGCCTGGCATGTGGTCAAGAATACGCCGAAGGTTACTGGATTTGTCGGCAGTGGCAAGAACCCTACGCCGCTGACGCAAGACGAAGTTGACGGGATTCTCGAGCAGGTCGTGAGTGCCAAGGAGAAACCGAAGCCGAAGTACATCTTCGACAAGGCCGAGCCGGTCAAGATCATCGATGGTCCATTCAACAATTTCACCGGGGTCGTCGAAGAGGTCAATCTCGATCGCAACACTCTGAAGGTGATGGTGACGATTTTCGGCCGACAGACGCCGGTCGAGCTCGACTTCAGTCAAGTACAGAAACTCTAGAGGTTTGCAGGTTCAAGGGCACTAGACGATGGCTAAGAAAGTAACAGGACAGATCAAGCTTCAGATCCCGGGTGGGCAGGCGACTCCTGCTCCTCCTGTCGGCCCGGCCTTGGGCCAGGCCGGTCTGAACATCATGGATTTCTGTAAGGCGTTCAATGCGCGAACGCAGGCCGACTCGGGGACCATTATTCCGGTCGTCATCACGGTCTATGCCGATCACACCTATACCTTCATTACCAAGACACCTCCCGCTGCCGTGCTGCTCAAGAAGGCGGCGAATCTGGAAAAAGGTTCAGGTGAGCCAAACCGCGACAAGGTTGGCACGGTTACGCGGGCTCAAGTCGAGCAGATCGCAAACACCAAGATGCCGGATCTCAACGCTGCGAATCTCGAGGCCGCGATGAGGATCGTCGAAGGAACGGCGAGATCGATGGGTATCGAGGTCGAAGGCTAATACTGGCGATTGTCCTAAGGAGTAGATGTGGCAAAGCACGGAAAAAAGTATTCAGAGGCGGCGGGGACGGTCGAGGAGCGACCGTACGAGTTGGCTGAGGCAGTTGCGCTCGCCAAGGACTCGGCCTATGCCAAGTTCGACGAGAGTCTCGAGATGGCCCTGAGGCTGGGTGTTGATCCCAAGCACGCCGACCAGATGGTCCGAGGGACGGTGGTTCTGCCGCATGGAACGGGCAAGTCGTCCAAGGTGGTGGTTTTTGCGACCGGAGAGAAGATCAAGGAGGCCGAAGACGCCGGCGCCGATGTTGTAGGTGGCGACGATTTGGCCAAGAAGATCAGTGAAGGTTGGCTCGATTTCGACGCCGTGGTTTCGACACCGGACATGATGAAGGTAGTCGGGAAATTGGGCCGAGTCCTAGGGCCGCGAGGTCTGATGCCGAACCCGAAGACGGGTACGGTGACGTTCGATGTTTCCAGTGCGGTCGAGCAGATCAAGGCGGGAAAGATCGAGTTCCGGGTCGATAAGACCGGGATTATCCACGCGCCGTTTGGCAAGGCATCTTTCTCCAAAGAACAGCTTCATGAAAACGCGGAGGCCCTGGTCGGGGCAATTTGGAAGGCAAAGCCGGCCGCAGCCAAGGGGAAATACTTCAAATCGGTGAGCATGTCGAGCACGATGGGCCCAGGCATTCGAATCGATGAGAACTCACTGGTGGGCGCAGAGGCTTAAGGGAGATAGGCGATGCCATTCAGTCGTCAGCAAAAGGAAGATTTACTGAACCGATATCACGAAGGTATGGCGGAGGCTCCGCATATCTTCCTGATGGATTACAAGGGAGTCACCGTGACGGAAGATACCCTCTTTCGTCGTCGCGTTCGTGAGGCGGGTGGCACCTATGAAGTGGTCAAGAACAGACTGGTTCTCAGGGCAATCGAAGGCAAGGCTCTTCAGGAGCTCAATGACAAGTTTCGGGGACCGACGGCAGTCGCTTACAGTGACGACGACCCCGTCGGTCTCGCGAAGGCAATCACCGCATTTGTCAAGGAGGTTCCCGCAGTCGAGATCAAGGGCGGCCTAGTAGAGGGTCAGATCATCGCCCCCGAGGATGTGCAGAAGATCGCTTCCCTGCCATCGAGAGAGGAGTTGTTATCCAAGCTGGTCTTCCTGCTGCAATCGCCGGTGAGCGGAATTGTGAAAGTTTTGGGTGCTCTCCCGCGCCAATTCGTGATCGCCTTGGATCAGGTTCGACAGCAAAAAGAAGGGTCTGCGTCCGGCGGATAGCCCTCGAGGTTGGCCCCGGACGGGCCAGTGACGATATTCGACAACATTACATTCGAAGATACGAAGGACAAGGAGAAAGAAGATGGCAGTTGCAGCTGAAGACTTCATCAAACAGATTGACGAGATGACCGTGTTGGAGCTCAATAACTTGGTCAAGGCTCTCGAGGACCACTACGGTGTCTCGGCCGCAGCTGCTGCGGTTCCGATGGCTGCTATGGCAGGAGCCGCCGGCGGTGGCGAAGAGGCCGCAGAAGAGCAGACCGAATTCGCGGTTGTGCTAACGGCGATCGGCGACAAGAAGATCAACGTCATCAAGGCCGTCCGCGAGGTGACGAGTCTTGGTCTCAAGGACGCCAAAGATCTGGTCGAGTCGGCTCCCGCTACGGTTAAAGAGGGTGTATCGAAGGACGAGGCCGCAGAGGCTGTCAAGAAGTTCGAAGAGGCTGGTGCGCAAGCAGAGATGAAGTAGTTGAGCGCTTGCAAGCGTTCTTGTTGTTGGCAAAATATTCTTGGTTACGGTCATCCAACGCTGTCGGGTACCCAGTGCTTGGCATCAGAGACCTGCACAGGCGTCGATTCCGCGAGGAGTCGCAGTCGTGCGGGGGAAGTGTCTCTTTGCTTCGCCAGAATCCGTCCGGCGCTTGGACCAGCCATTCCTTTCATGTAGAGCAGTCTAGGTTGAGGTAGTTCTATGGGAAATACGAACCACGATCAGACTCGTGAGCGCAGAGATTTTTTGACCATCCAGACGTCGCTTCCGATTCCCAATCTAATCGACGTCCAGCGTCAGTCTTACGAGCGGTTTTTGCAGATGAACCTGCTGCCCGAGGAGCGGGCAAATCGGGGCCTGCAGGCGGTGTTCACGGGGATCTTTCCATTTTCGGATTTTCGCGAAACATGCTCGCTGGATTTTGTTCGGTACACGATCGGCGACTGGCAGTGTAAGTGCGGAGAGCTTCAGGGTCTTGAGTATCTGCGCATGACGTGCGCGAATTGCAGCGCCAAGATCATGACCGAGCATCCTCACGAGGAAACGGTCACCTGTACCGAGTGCGGAGTTGTCAACCAAAACCGAGTAACGCGGTGCGATACCTGCGGTAATCCGGTGGATCTACAGTTGACGTACTCGATCTCGGAGTGTCAGGAGCGCGGCATGACCCATGCCGTACCGCTTCGCGTCACATTTCGTCTTTTTGTCTTCGACAAAGACCCCGAGACAGGTGCCCGCATGATGCGAGATGCGAAGGAGGAAGAGGTCTACTTCGGCGACATTCCTCTTATGACCGATAATGGAACCTTCATTATCAACGGCACCGAGCGAGTGATTGTCAGCCAACTTCACCGCAGCCCGGGTGTCTTTTTCACAAAACAGGGGCCGCGTTCCTTTCTGGCCAAGATCATCCCCTACCGGGGTTCTTGGGTCGAGTTCGAATACGACCAGAAGGAGATCCTGAGCATCCGTATCGACCGCAAGCGCAAGTTTCATGGCACTGTCTTTCTCCGCGCCTTGGGCCTCGAAACCGATGAAGCAATCTTGCGTCGGTTTTACGAGCCCATTCCAGCCAAGCTGCAAGGGCGCGGAAAGATCGCTCTGACCATTCAGCCAGGTGTTTTGGAGCAAGAGCGATTGAAGGATCGGCATAGCAGAGGGCGAAGACAGGCCTATCGACTGTTCGCAGGCATCCAGCTCGACGATAAATCGATTGCGATTCTCGAGAAGGACAAGTCCTTCGATGTGCCGGTGAAAATTGCAGATCTCGAGCGCGCCATGCTTGTTGCCGATGTCGTGGATCTGGATACCGGCGAGGTCATTCTCGAAGCGAACGATCTCATCCCGGAGGATCTCGAAGAGCGTTTGAAGGGACGAAATCATACCGATCTCGAGCTGTTCTTCCCCGATTGGGATTTGAGTGGAAATATCCTTTGCAACACGCTCGCGAAAGATCACACCAAGAATGCCAAGGATGCTTTGATCGAGATCTACAGACGGATGCGTCCTGGAGATCCGCCGACCCTGGAGAGCGCTCGCTCGCTGTTCTACGGCATGTTCTTCGACGCGAAACGGTACGATTTCTCTCGCGTCGGTCGGTTCAAGTTCAATATCAAGCTCGACACCGATGTTCCGGTTGATCAGAAGACTCTGTCCGCCGATGACTTCATGCGGGTAACAGGGTATTTCCTGCGGCTACATCGAGATGTCGGTCGGGTCGACGACATCGACAATCTCGGCAACCGACGTGTCCGCACGGTCGGCGAGTTGCTCGAGAATCAGTTCCGTGTCGGTCTGGTTCGAATGGAGAGGGCGATCAAAGAGAAGATGTCGGTGCATCAGGACATCGACTCGGCGATGCCTCACGACTTGATCAACTCCAAGCCGGTCATTGCCGCGATCAAGGAGTTCTTCGGCTCGTCGCAACTCTCGCAGTTCATGGATCAGACGAATCCTCTCTCCGAGGTGACTCACAAGCGCCGTCTCTCGGCTTTGGGCCCTGGTGGGCTTTCTCGTGAGCGAGCCGGTTTCGAGGTTCGCGATGTCCACGCCTCTCACTATGGGCGAATCTGTCCGATCGAGACGCCTGAAGGTCCGAACATCGGTCTGATCTCATCGCTTGCGACCTACGCCAGGATCAACCAGTACGGCTTTATCGAGAGTCCCTATAAGAAGGTCGAGGACGGGCGGGTTATTGATCACTTCAGAATCGTTCGGATTGGTGACGGGCCCTACAAACTGGGTGAAATCGTCGATGGGGACGAGCTCGGCGCGACCAACCGCAAGCTGAAGCGCGGCCGCAAGCGCCAGGTCGAAGGTGAGCCCCATGCTTGGTATCTGACGGCGTGGGAGGAAGAGAAGTACATCATCGCGCAGGCAAATGCATTGGTGGATGACGCTGGAACGTTCATCGAAGAGCGAGTGATCGCCAGAGCCGGAGGAGACTTCGTGACCGTGGAGCGGGATCGGGTCGACTACATGGATGTCAATCCGAAGCAACTGGTTTCGGTGGCAGCCGCTCTGATTCCCTTCCTCGAGCATGACGACGCGAACCGAGCCCTGATGGGCTCGAACATGCAGAGGCAAGCGGTGCCTCTGTTGCGCAGCGAGGCCCCGATCGTAGGCACGGGTCTCGAGTCGATCGTGGCTCGTGACTCGGGCTCTGTAGTTCTTTGCAAGCGGGGTGGAATCGTCGATTCAGTCGACTCTGAGCGCATCATTGTTCGAGTCGAGGGCGAAGATGTGGAGACCGGTGAGGCCAAAGAGTTTGGTGCCGACATCTATCAGCTCATCAAGTTCCGTCGCTCGAATCAAAACACCTGCGTCAGCCAGCAACCGATCGTCAAGCAAGGTCAGAGAGTCAGGAAGGGAGATGTCCTGGCCGACGGTCCCAGCACTGACGAGGGCGAGCTCGCTCTGGGTCGGAACGTGCTGGTCGCCTTCATGCCCTGGCGTGGTTACAACTTCGAGGACGCCATCTTGGTGTCCGAGAAGTTGGTCAAGGACGACTACTTCACCTCGATCCATATCGAGGAGTTCGAGATCGAGGCTCGAGACACCAAGCTGGGACCGGAGGAGATCACTCGGGATATTCCGAATGTCTCCGAAGCCGCCCTCAAGGATCTCGATGACAGCGGGATCGTGAGGATCGGCGCTACCGTCAAACCGGGCGACATCCTGGTGGGCAAGGTTACCCCCAAAGGCGAGACTCAGCTGACGCCGGAAGAGAAGCTGCTGAGAGCCATCTTCGGTGAGAAGGCCGGTGATGTCCGGGATGCGAGTCTCAAGGTGCCGCCAGGTATCGAGGGCACCGTTGTCGATGTGAAGATCTTCTCGCGCAAGGGTGTTGAGAAAGACCAGCGCGCTCAAGAGATCGAAGAGTTCGAGATCTCGCGGTTGGAGAAGAACATCAAGGACCAAGTCCGGATTTACACCGAAGAGCGCAACAAGAAGATCAACGACTTGTTGGCCGGTGCTTCTGTGACCTCGGCGGTCAGCAGCCGTGCTGGCGACCGTTTGCTCAAGAAGGGTGACAAGGTCACGCTCGCGGTGCTCGAAGCATTGAGCAGACAGGAGATCCTCCGACTGCCGATCTCGGCCAAGAAGGTGCTGAAAGAGGCGGAACAGATCTACCGCAAGACCGACTCGTACATCGAGGTCCTGCACAAGGTCAACGAGGAGCGGATTCAGCTCTTGCAAAAGGGCGACGAGCTGCCGCCGGGCGTGATCAAGCTGGTCAAGACCTATGTCGCGATGAAGCGGAAGCTTCAGGTTGGCGACAAGATGGCCGGACGACACGGCAACAAGGGCGTCATCTCGAGAGTGCTTCCCGAGGAGGACATGCCCTATTTGGAAGACGGCAGGCCGGTCGAGATCGTACTGAATCCTCTGGGCGTGCCAAGTCGAATGAACGTCGGACAGATTCTCGAGACGCATCTGGGTTGGGCGGGTAAGGCTCTTGGTCTGCACTTCGCGACAGCCGTTTTCGACGGCGCACAAGAGAGCGATCTCAAGCAGTTGCTCGATGATGCCTCGCTGCCATCGTCTGGTAAGGCGCAGTTGAGCGACGGTATGACCGGTGAGCCTTTTGAGCAGAAGGTGACGGTGGGTTACATCTATATGTTGAAGCTGTCCCACCTGGTCGATGACAAGATTCATGCCCGTTCGATCGGCCCATACTCGTTGATCACCCAGCAGCCACTGGGTGGCAAGGCTCAATTCGGTGGGCAGCGATTCGGAGAGATGGAAGTCTGGGCCCTCGAGGCTTACGGCGCTGCTTACACCTTGCAGGAGCTTCTTACGGTCAAGAGCGACGATGTCGAAGGTCGCAGTCGGATCTACGAGGCCCTGGTGAAGGGCGATGTTCCCGAGGATCCGGGCTTGCCGGAGTCGTTCAATGTTCTGGTCCGTGAGCTCCAGAGCCTCTGTCTCGACGTCGAATTGATGAAGGTTTGACAACGATGGGAAATCCGTTGTCGATAGAAATAGAAGCACCTGGAAGGAGGAACAGCATTGCAGCCCCTTCGCACGTTTAATAAGTCGCAGAGTACGAAAGACTTCAACGCCATAAAGATCTCGGTGGCTTCACCAGAGAAGATTCGTTCCTGGAGCCACGGCGAGGTGACCAAGGCGGAGACCATCAATTACCGGACATTCAAGCCGGAGCGCGATGGTTTGTTCTGTGCCAAGATTTTTGGCCCCATTTCCGACTGGGAGTGTTTGTGCGGCAAGTACAAGCGCATGAAGCACCGGGGTGTGGTGTGTGACAAATGTGGTGTCGAGGTCACCCGGGCCAGGGTGCGCCGCGAGCGCATGGGTCACATCGAACTGGCCAGCCCGGTCTCGCATGTTTGGTTTTTCAAGGGACTACCGAGCCGTATCGGTCACCTTCTCGACCTGAGTCTTCGTGACTTGGAGCGAATCCTCTACTTCGAGAGCTATGTGGTTATCGATCCAGGTGATACCGAATTGGAAGAGGGGGAGCTCTTGAGTGAGGAGCGCTTCCGCGAGGTTCGAGACCTCTATGGGGTCGAAGAGTTCGACGCTCGAATGGGTGCCGAGGCGATCAAGGAGCTACTCGGCCGAATCGAGCCCGACGAGCTCTCCGAAGAGCTTCGTATCGTGATGAAGACCGAGACCAGTCAGATTCGACGCCTCAAGGCGGCCAAGAGACTGAAAGTGGTCGAAGCTTTCCGAAAGAGCGGGCAGAGCCCCGAGTGGATGATCCTGGATGTGATTCCGGTGATTCCTCCCGAGCTTCGACCCTTGGTTCCTCTGGATGGCGGGCGGTTTGCCACCAGCGATCTCAACGACCTGTACCGTCGGGTCATCAATCGAAACAATCGACTCAAGAAACTGCTCGAGCTGCGTGCGCCTGAAGTCATCGTTCGCAACGAGAAGCGGATGCTTCAAGAGGCAGTCGACGCGTTGTTTGACAACGGTCGGCGTGGCCGGGTCTTGAAGGGTTCGAACAATCGACCCTTGAAGTCTTTATCGGACACCTTGAAGGGGAAACAGGGTCGGTTCCGGCAGAACCTGCTCGGCAAGCGCGTGGACTACTCCGGTCGATCGGTGATCGTCGTGGGCCCCGAGTTGAGGATCAACCAGTGTGGTCTTCCCAAGAAGATGGCTCTCGAGCTCTTTAAGCCATTTATTTACAATAGTTTGGAAGAGAAAGGCCTGGTTGGAACAATCAAGGCCGCCAAGGAGATGGTCGAGAGAGAGGAAGAGGCCGTCTGGGATGCCCTGGAAGAAGTGATTCAAGACCACCTCGTCTTGCTCAATCGGGCGCCGACCCTGCACAGACTCGGTATCCAGGCCTTCGAGCCGGTTTTGATCGAGGGTAAGGCAATTCAGATCCATCCCCTTGTCTGCGCTGCCTTCAACGCAGACTTCGATGGCGATCAGATGGCAGTACATGTTCCGCTGTCGTCAAAGGCTCAGATCGAGAGTCATGTGCTCATGCTGAGCGGCAACAACATTCTGAGTCCGGCCCATGGTCGTCCGTTGACGGTGCCGAGTCAGGACATGGTCTTGGGCGCCTATTATCTGACCATGCGCAAGGAAGGTGCCAAGGGCGAGGGTCGGGTCTTTCATGATCTCGACTCGGTACTGATTGCTCTGCAAGATGGCATTGTCGAGACTCAGACAGAGATTCGGGTGCGTCTGAGCGGTCCTTATATCAATTTAGAGAACCAGCTCCATGACCAAGACGTGCTGCATGCCGACATCGACGAGCTCGACAAGGAGTTGGTGTCAACGACGGTGGGTCGAGTGATCTTCAACCAGCATCTGCCGGCAGACAGTCCGTTTGTCAACGGTTTGCTCAAGAAACGTGCCCTGCAGGAGTTGGTCGGTTACAACTACATCAAGCACGGTAATGAAGCGACTGTGAAGATGTTGGACGAGGTCAAGGAGGTCAGCTTCCTCTACGCCACCAAGGCGGGTGTTTCGTTTGGAATCGACGACATGGTCATTCCGCAGCGAAAGAACGAAATCATCGATAAGGCTCGCGATGAGGTCGTACAGATCGAGAAGCAGCGCACCGGCGGTGTGATCACGGCTGGCGAGCGGCATAACAAGATCATCGATATTTGGCATCGCGTTACCGAAAACGTCTCGGAAGAGATGTTTCGAGATATGCAGGACCAGGAGGAAGCGAGCGGAGTCTTCAATCCGATTCGCTTGATGGCAGACTCCGGTGCTCGGGGCTCGCGCGAGCAGGTTCGTCAGCTCGCCGGGATGAGAGGGTTGATGTCGAAGCCTTCTGGAGAGATTATCGAGACGCCGATTACTGCGAATTTTCGAGAGGGTCTATCGGTGTTGCAGTACTTTATTTCGACTCACGGCGCTCGAAAGGGTCTGGCCGATACCGCGTTAAAGACCGCGGACTCTGGCTATTTGACCCGCCGCTTGGTCGATGTGGCTCAGGACGTCATCATCACCGAGGAGGATTGTGGAACGATCGACGGAATCTTCGTGACAGCGATCATGGAGGGTGGCGACATTCTCGAACCGCTTCGTGACCGTATCGGAGGTCGCGTCAGTCAGGAAGAAGTCTATGACTTGGCGACCGGAGAGGTTCTGGTCGAGGCGGGGCAGCCCATCACCGAGGCGATCGCGGGCGCAATTCAGGGTGCTGGTATCGAGCGAGTCAAGATTCGCTCGGTGCTGACTTGTGAGACCCGTCGTGGAGTTTGCGCCGCCTGCTACGGACGCAATCTGGCGACGGGCAGGGGGGTCGACATCGGCGAGGCTGTTGGCGTTATTGCCGCTCAGTCGATCGGTGAGCCGGGTACTCAGCTGACGATGAGAACCTTTCACTACGGTGGTACAGCCAGCCGTGTTTCGGAGCAATCGAAGCATCAAGCGACGAACCCGGGTGAGGTCAAATTCTTGAACGTCGCCACAGTCGAGAGCAAGAAGGGTGAGCTGGTTGTCATCAACCGAAACGGGAAGCTGATCATCTCGGATCCGCGGGGTCGTGAGCTCGAGCGCTACGCTCTGGCCTACGGATCCCATCTGCTGGTCCGCGAAGGTGCGGTAGTCAAGCCGGGTAGGGAGCTCGTCGAGTGGGATCCATTCACCTCATCGGTGTTGACCGAGATCGCCGGTAAGGCCGTTTACCATGACATTCTCGAGGGCGACAACCTTAGAGAGGAGACCGATCCGGTTACGGGACTATCGCAGAGAATCATCGTCGATGCGCCGTTGGCTGAAAAAAGAGCGCCGGCGATTATCATCGAGGGCAGGGGGGGCACGAAGCGGCGCTATCTATTGCCGACAGGGTCCCACCTCGTCGTACAAGACGGTGACAAGGTCTACCCCGGTGATGTGCTGGTCAAGATCCCGCGTGAGACCACCAAGACGAAGGACATTACGGGTGGTTTGCCACGTGTAGTCGAACTCTTCGAGGCCAGGAGTCCCAAAGAGCCTGCGATCATCAGCGAGATCGACGGTACGGTTCATCTCGGCGATATCCAGAAGGGTATGCGGAAGGTCGTGGTCAAGAGCGATGGCGGCGATGTGCGCGAGTATCAGGTACCCCGCTCGGTTCACATCAATGTGCAGGACGGCGAACGGGTTCGTGCCGGAGAGGCTCTGATCGATGGACCTATCAATCCGCACGACATCCTGCATGTTCTCGGCGAGAACGAGTTACAGCGATACTTGGTCGACAAGATCCAAGAGGTCTACCGCTCTCAGAGCGTTGCGATCAACGACAAGCACATCGAAGTGATCGTGCGGCAGATGATGCGCTCGATCAAGATCGAAGAAGTTGGTGACACCAACTTTCTCATCGATGAGCAAGTGGACCGATGGAGATTCCAGGAAGAGAATAACCGGGTCTTCGAGGCTGATGGTCAGGCAGCGATCGGAAGACCGATGCTGCAGGGAATCACGAAGGCATCGCTGTCCACCGAGAGCTTTATCTCGGCGGCAAGTTTTCAGGAGACGACTCGAGTTCTGACCGAAGCGTCAATCAACGGCAAAGTCGACTATCTGAGAGGCTTGAAGGAGAACGTCATTGTTGGGCGCTTGATCCCGGCCGGAACCGGAATGGCCCGTTACCATGATTTCCATCTCGAGGAGGAGGTCTATGAAGACCAGCTCGACGGCGAGGAGGAAATGATTTTCGACTTTGGAGACGGAAACATCCGAGCGCTACCGACCGGGGTCGTAGAGACCGACTGATCGAGTTTCGCAGAAGCGGATAGAAGACGGCCCTGAAAAGTCGTCAAGAAGTCAATTCTTTCCTCTTGACTAAGAGGGTTGAGGACTGCTAACTTAACCCGGTTTGGGTTGGAGGTCCCAAGGGACCCGTAAGGGGTAGTGTCGCCGTTTGATGCGTGCCTCTGCCTAGGTAGGTTTTTGAAGCTGGAAGGGGCCGTGTGGCCTCGAATCCGACACCAGGAGAACATAGGAATGCCAACGATTCATCAGCTTGTCCGCAAGGGACGGGCCAGGACGACTTCGAAGACCAAGAGTCCGGCTCTGCAGGCGTCACCACAGCGCCGCGGCGTCTGTGTCAGGGTCTATACGCAGACACCCAAGAAGCCGAATTCGGCGCTTCGCAAGGTGGCGCGCGTGCGCTTGACGAACGGTATCGAGGTCACGACCTATATTCCTGGTGTGGGTCACAATCTGCAGGAGCACTCGATCGTTTTGATCCGCGGTGGGCGGGTCAAAGATCTGCCTGGAGTGCGGTACCACGTTGTGCGGGGTACCTTGGATGCTATCGGGGTGGAAGACCGACGTCAGAGTCGCTCGAAGTACGGGACAAAGCGTCCCAAGGCGTAAGTTAAAGGATTCAGAGAGAGGAAACGTCGGTTATGCCCAGACGCATGGAGGCCCCCAAAAGGGAGATACTCCCCGATCCAGTTTACAACTCGCAGTTGGTGACGAAGTTCGTCAACGTGATTATGAAGGACGGGAAGAAGTCAGTCGCCGAGCGGATACTCTACGATGCTCTCGATATCGTTGGAGAGAACTCGGAAGAGGATCCGATGAAGGTGTTCAAAAAGGCGGTAGATAACGTCAAGCCGGCCGTTGAGGTCAAATCGCGTCGTGTTGGCGGATCTACGTATCAGGTTCCCATAGAGGTGCGACCGAATCGCCGCTTGGCACTTTCATTTCGCTGGCTTTTGGATAACGCCAGGCGGCGAGGCGAGAAGACGATGAGGCAGAGGCTGGCTGGAGAGCTGATGGATGCCGCGGAGAACCGAGGTGCAGCCATCAAGAAGAGGGAGGATACCCACCGGATGGCAGAGGCGAACAAGGCCTTCGCGCATTACCGCTGGTAGTTGACCCCCACATCCCCGCCTCGAGTGGGGAAAGGCCGAAGTCAACCAACTCAGATCCGCGACGGTAGGGAGCTGCCGTTGCATTTTTGCCGAATGAAACGAATTGGCAGGTAGTAGTCATGTCCCGCAAGATTGCTTTAGATAAGACCAGAAACATAGGCATCATGGCCCATATCGATGCTGGTAAGACGACGACTACCGAGAGGATCCTCTTCTACACCGGCGTCAACTACAAGATCGGTGAAGTTCACGATGGTACTGCGACGATGGACTGGATGGTCCAGGAGCAGGAGCGTGGAATCACCATCACTTCGGCTGCGACGACCTGTTTGTGGAACGATTATCGAATCAACATCATCGATACCCCCGGGCATGTCGATTTCACTGCCGAGGTCGAACGTTCCCTTCGGGTGCTGGATGGTGCCATCGCCGTGTTCGACGCAGTGGCAGGTGTCGAGCCCCAGTCCGAGACTGTCTGGCGTCAGGCCGACCGATACCAAGTGCCGCGAATGGCCTTTGTCAACAAGATGGATCGGGTCGGAGCCGACTTTGATCGCTGTGTTGCCATGATGCGATCACGACTCAATGCTTCGCCCGTAGTGCTGCAGATTCCTTGGGGTAAAGAGGATTCACTTCAAGGGGTAATCGACCTGATCGAGATGAAGGGCATTCAATACAAAGATGACAGCTTGGGTGCCGAGTATCAGGTTGTGGATTTGCCCGATGGTTACGTTGATCAAGCGCAAAAGATGCGCGAGCAGATGGTTGAAGCCGTGGCTGAGACCGACGATGAATTGTTGGAGAAGTATCTGTCGGGTGAGGAGATTACAAACGACGAGTTGCGCGCGGCTTTGCGTCGAGCCACGGTCGCCAATCTACTGCAGCCGGTTCTAACCGGAAGCGCCTTCAAGAACAAGGGTGTTCAGCCTCTTTTGGATGCAGTCGTGGAGTATCTGCCGTCGCCGCTAGATATTGCGGCTATTGAAGGTGTCGATCCCGACTCCGGCGAGCCAGTTATGCGAGAGGCCAAAGACGATGCCCCTTTCTCGGCCTTGGTCTTCAAGATCATGAGCGATCCTTTTGTCGGTCAGCTGGCCTACTTCCGAATCTACTCGGGTCATGTCGAGTCTGGGACCAGCGTCCTGAATGCCGCCAAGGGAAAGCAGGAAAGAATCGGTCGGCTTCTCAAGATGCACGCCAACAAGAGAGAGGAAATCTCCGAAGTGTGGGCCGGTGACATTGCCGCAGCCGTTGGATTGAGGGGAGTCACGACCGGAGACACCATCTGTGACTCCAAGAATCCGGTCGTTCTCGAGTCGATGACCTTTCCGGAGCCCGTAATTGCAGTGTCGATCGAGCCAAAGACCAAGGCAGATCAGGAGAAACTGGCGGTGGCTCTCGGTAAATTGCAGACCGAAGATCCGACCTTTCGGGTGCATACAGACCCCGATACTGGGCAGACGTTGATTTCCGGCATGGGCGAGCTCCATCTCGAGATCATTACCGATCGATTGGTTCGTGAGTTCAACGTCGGCGCCAATATCGGTAGGCCTCAGGTGGCTTACAAAGAGACCATTACCTCGGAAACCGAAGCCGAGGGGCGGTTTGTTCGTCAGTCGGGCGGTCGGGGTCAATTCGGTGAGTGCAAGATCCGTCTCAGGCCGACGACGGAAGAAGAGTTGGTATTCAACAACGAGATCACCGGTGGTGTCATTCCGAGAGAGTTCATCAAGCCGGTCGAGCAGGGCATTCGCGAGGCGATGGAGACCGGTCCGCTTGCCGGGTATCCCATGACGGGTTGCGAGGTCGACCTCTTCGATGGCAGCTATCACGACGTCGACTCCTCCGAGCTGGCGTTCAAGATCGCTGGATCGATGGCGTTCCAACAGGCGACCAAGCAGGCCAAACCTGTGCTTCTCGAGCCGGTGATGGCAGTCGAGGTGGTCACTCCGGAGGAGTACATGGGTGACGTGATCGGTGATGTGACTTCCAGAAGAGGTCGAGTTCAAAATATGGAGGCCCGCGGGAACGCGCAGGTAGTCAACTGCAAGGTTCCGCTGGCAGAGATGTTTGGCTATGCAACCGACCTTCGCTCCGCGACTCAAGGTAGAGCAACGTATTCCATGCAATTCGACACCTATGAGCAGACACCCAAGAGTGTCAGCGAGGAAGTTGTGGCGAAGGCCGCCGGTTAAAACGGAAATCGGAATCAGTTCGAGTAAGGGATATAGGAGAGGCCATGGCGAAGGAGAAGTTTGAGCGTACGAAGCCGCATGTGAATGTGGGGACGATTGGTCACGTGGACCATGGTAAGACGACGTTGACGGCGGCGATGACGAAGTCATTGCAGAAGAAGGGTTTGGCGGATTTCATTGCTTTCGACGAGATCGACAAGGCCCCGGAGGAGAAGGAGCGCGGGATCACGATTGCTACGGCTCATGTGGAATACGAGACGGACGGTCGTCATTACGCTCATGTGGACTGTCCGGGTCACGCGGATTATGTAAAGAACATGATCACGGGTGCGGCTCAGATGGACGGTGCGATCTTGGTGGTGTCTGCGGCGGACGGTCCGATGCCTCAGACTCGCGAGCACGTGCTTCTTGCGCGTCAGGTGGATGTTCCGTTTATCGTGGTGTACCTGAACAAGGTGGACATGGTGGACGACGAGGAGCTTTTGGACCTGGTGGAGTTGGAGGTTCGGGAGTTGTTGTCGTCGTACGATTTTCCTGGTGACGAAATTCCGGTGATTCGGGGGTCGGCGTTGAAGGCTCTGGAGGCGGATGATCCGGATTCCGAGGAGGCGAAGTCGATCTTCGAGCTGATGGAGGCGGTGGACGCGTCGATTCCGGAGCCGGAGCGCGACATCGACAAGGACTTCCTGATGCCGGTCGAGGACGTGTTCTCGATC